>Ga0154005_100049_pt1 | contig 70083 bp, 102 predicted proteins | sample TSFL089MetaG_FD_104698 | JGI IMG/M metagenome (GOLD analysis project Ga0154005, IMG submission 104698) | Attine ant fungus gardens microbial communities from Florida, USA - TSFL089 MetaG | ecosystem: Host-associated > Fungi > Mycelium > Unclassified | place: USA: Florida, Lake Talquin State...
AAAAGAGCTCAAATGTCTAGGGTATATCTATGGGAGAAATAAGTATGTTGTGGGCAAAGTTAACTAGTGGAAGAGGAGAATTACAGTCTGTTTAAAGATAGTATTATGGGTGAAGCAAAAAGAAAGTCAAGAAATAAAAAATTTGTTCATTGATAGTGAGTTTGTACTGGGTGGATGGGCTTGTTCCTGATCTAGTGAATACATTGGATTTGAGCAAGAACTCCTCAGATCCCTTTGTGAATGCTGAGGATATCAAAGGGGTATATGAAGTATGAGATTTCTTCTAGGATATTATCAGTGGTCATGTAATGTGACGGATACCCTTTCCGGACCTCTCTAGATCTGTTTATTGATTTGTTCATATGTATGGACTATAAAGTTAGCTCATGCCTAGATATCACCAGTCCTAGCCACTGTAACAAGGTTTGTTTTTCTAAAAAGAATTCATCTTTATTTAGCTAATAACACATTTCATAGACACATCATCTACATCTGCCATTATCATCCAAATGTCCATCTGCATGTCACTGTACTCAATACTTGGTCTCCCACTATGCTGATACCTTAGTGGTAGCAGTAGTGGTAGTAGGTATCATCTCAAAGTAACTTAAAATGCAGAAGTCCAGCTTTGCATTTTGAATCAGCATAGACAACCTCGAAGCTGGGGGTACTATTTATAGGAGGGGTTGAGGACTTCAATTTGGGCATTCTGAATGAGTAGAACCAGGTTGAAAATATTATTTAATGCCTGGGTGAACAGAACCAGACATCCTGGGTGAGTAGAACCAGGGCTAAAATATTATTTAATGCCTGGGTAAATAGAACCAGACATCCTGGGTGAGTAGAACCAGGACTAAAATATTATTTAATGTCTGGGTGAACAGAACCAGGCATCCTGGGTGAGTAGAACCAGGACTAAAATATTATTTAGTATCTGGATGAGCAGAACCAGGCACCCTGGATGAGTAGAACCAGGACTAAGATATTATTTAGTACCTGGATGAGCAGAACCTGGGTGAGTAGAACCAGGTTGAAAATATTATTTAATGCTTGGGTGAACAGAACCGGGCATCCTGGTTGTAGAAATCCAATGCTTGTACATCATGCCAAATGAATATGTACCTGGTACAAATCTATTTGGTACCCATTTGATGTGCCAATATGTGCACATCTTTCCCAAATAGCTATCACATGCTACCCCATTTTCTCTAACGCCATTTGCATAATCAAGGATCAAGCTTCTCATTTCATTTCCAACCAATATCATAAGCCAAAAACCTGAGAGGTAAAGACAACTTACAATCTTGGGGGTGCTGTCATCAACTTCTTTGACTTCCTTTCTGGTCAAGAAATCGAACCTTGGAACCCGACTCGATGATCAGATTTACTTGTTCAACCATGTGGTAATTACTATGACTTTATGCTGTCATAGGCCCCGATCTCGGCATTTCTTATCATAAATACAGTAGCATAACGCATTTGACAGTGGATAATATGAATATGGCTTCAGTATTGAAATGGATCAATCAAATACAGACCTCGGTATTTTTTACTCTATGAAGAGGGCGGGCGCGATGCCACCTGCCTCTGACAGGCAGATTCGAAATACGTGTTGTAGACACGGGCGTCACGAAAATGAGGGTTATGCGTGTTATAGACCGAGAGAGCCGGGATCAAAGGTCACTGGGAAGTCAGTTGACACCGGTGCAACGACCTTCAATAACAAGGGCGCACTTAAGGAGGCTGGACGAACGGAACTGCCAGATGTTGTGATGAGTTTCCTGGGTCATGAAAGTTGGATCATTGCCTTCGGCGCCTTGCATTCCTTCCCTTGCTTATTTCGTTAACGTTAACTGACTATAAAACTTTTTCACAGGGCAAGTTTCGACAGTCGAGATGGAGATTCGTCTCGCTAGTCTGACGCACTCGTCACAATAGGTTCTCATAGTATGTCTTGGCCTGCATCGGACAATGATTGTGGGGCGGATCTCTCTGGTACAATTTTCAATACACAAGACATACAAAAAATACATATTTCATCGGAACAAGAAAGCGCCGCTTTTAAAGAATGCCGTCCCACTTTTGAATCAAGGTGGACTATCCAATACGGGAGGGCCCCTGTCCTCCTCTTCCTTTGCCTCTACCTCCTCCTCCACGCCTCCCACCACGACCCCCATCACCATGCGGCGCCACAGGAACAGCAAGCACGCCAGCGCTGTTTGCATCAGGACCTGCGGCAGTCGACAATGCCATTGGAGTAAAAGCATCTTTACTCTTTTCTCTGTGCTTCTGTTCGCCTGTAGTAACGCCAACGCCACTTAGGGCAGCCTCGAAATGCCTCAAACCCAATCCGAGTTTTCCACGTTTCGTGGGTACAGTAGTGTTGGACGTGGCTTCTTCGGGTGCAAGTAAAGCAGAAGGAGCAGTAGTTGTTGCGGGTGATGGCCCTTGTTGAACTGCTTCTTTGGAAGCTTTCGCTGCATGTCTGTTGCGACTTGAGCGAATAGACACTGATGGAGTAGGTTTGACGAGCGGCGACGAAACGGTGTTCCCAACAGGATGGGAGGGATTCATGCTCAATTTTGATTGAATCTGTTGAACGGATTTGGAAGACGACGGTGTGACAGCGAGTTCTTTCTTCGTCTTCTTCACTGCAGCGGCTTCCGCCCGAGTTGTTTTCTTCAAAGAACTGCCCGAAGGATTTGAGACAGTCAATATATCCTTGTAGTGGGCATGATTTCGAATAATAGCGTTTGCATCTCGTCGAGCGATCTTCTCGGCTTTGAGCGCTTCAAGAAGAGGGGTCATCTTGGGAGGGGAAGGAGGCCGAGTGGAAGCGACTGAAGCTCATCATCAGTGTTCTGTTAAAAAAGCACAAGGGATAATGACGACCCACTTAGAGTCTCGAGTGAAAGAGGCTCTGCTGTAGAGGCAGTACTCAGAGACTTGATGAACGAAATATAATCCTCATCTACAGGAAAGGATTAAGGCGAGTTCCTACTTTTGCAAGGCTGAATACCTTTCTCAATAGTTGCGTGACGAGTGTCTAATTTCTTCTTCTCTCCCGGTATCTTCTGATATGGAGCATACTCGACTACAGCGTAGTTTTCATTCCCTGGTCCCAATGATCAGATTATGATATACAGGTTTTGGAGCTCATATCGGCACTCCACCAGCTTTATCAATGAATTTATGGCCATCGTATTCACGACCGAAAATGGCCACTTGCTCCTGTGTTTTGAAAGCGATGTAGGCGCGCGAAGAAATGTTTTCCTTGTTCATTCTGATGTAATTTATCAGCTTCCCTTCCCTGCCTGACCATGGGAGCATACCGCTTCTTGGGTTTCCCGGGATAGTAGGCCTTCCATGAGACCGAATCATTTGTAACCCAGTTCGAGACACTGTGCCAGAAAATGTCTTCGGGCAAGTTGGATGGTAAGCGACGGACAACGATCTTGAGTCGTTCACCGGGAGAGGGTTGTGTTTTCTCCTTGCGATTTCGCTCCTTGGGTTTCTTCACTTTTGATGATTTGGAAGGGATATGTAGATTGTGATCGGGGGTGAGGGTGGGCATATCTCCTAGTTGAAGAGACGAATGTATTATTTTTTTGCAATTTACATTGGATGCCGTCATCAGCAATTACCCTCACTTTTCATCGGAGTTTGAAGTTTTTCAAACGGAGACGAAGGGAAAGCTCCTCCGCGTTATTTACAGATCCTCACACACTAAATGGTAAGCTGGCAGTTCCTCACTCTCTCATGATATCGTCAATTGTCATTTCATATCTTGTTGTTGGCTCATGGTCAAAAATCGATTCCTAAATTTTCCAATATGGAAATTTTCGGAAGTTTTTTACCGCCGCACTCCATAAATAATACTGGGACGTAGTTTAGCGTAAAAAATTGATCAACTAGTACCCGGTTGCAGTTTGGTCGACACACATATGCAACATATGCACACATGCCTAATATGTACTCTCCGGTTTCCTGCTCTCCAGATGCAAAAAAAGGTGCGGTCGATGTCAAATCCGAGGTCGTGACGGAGGATTGCTAATGGGGGTGGTAGCAGAGAGGAGGCTTTTATGATTGAACATGTCAAGTGGTCTTCATAGCGGCTTGATTGGAGTTTTGTGCTGTAGATGTGAGGATTGTTCTAACAATGATAGTGGACCAAACAGGATTGCTCCTGCGTGATGAATTAATGGACGTGGGAAAAGGGATAGGGTCTATTGCGGAGGGGTGTTGTGATTCGATCCAGCCTAAACGTGGGAATGAGAAAGACGGTACTGAAAAAAGTCAGACAAGAAAGCGGCGTATGGAAGGGAATTGTTCTGTTTGGCAGACGTAGAAATGAAAGTAAGATAACTGAGAAAGTTGGTGTCCGGAACCAGTAAGGCGGGGAAAAAGGAAATATTTAGCAGCAGTTTTATGGAAACGTCTGCTAGCGTTATGGTCTGAATCAAATTCTGAACGACAAGAAATTAGCTTCTGAAAGAGACGAACATTTCAATGAATTTGGTGACCAGTGTATAGCCTCACAGTGCATACACCATCGTCGAGCCAAGTGACTTACCACCATAGCATACTCATCCATGTTGAAGACCTATAAGATTCAGACTTGAGCGTCAAGCTAGGAAAAACGACATGCGGAAAGCCTAGCCTTCCCACAATAAAGAACCCAGAACAATGAGAGCTTGACGCGAGAATAGAAAAATTATCCATGTGAGGTCAAAAAAACGACTCGGTCCTTTCCAGGGGCTGAATTGTTTCAAAGATCAAGAAAAGGTTATATAGGTCTTGGTGATTATCACAGAGGTACGAAAGAAGGTACGATACTGAATCGTTTCTAGTCGTCGAGGAATTTACTGAGGAAGTTCAATTCAGCCTTTGGCAGATAGTCGCACGAGCACGTGTGATAGACGTCAAGGAGTTTCCACATGACCTGAAACTGACTGTATCACAGAATACACAAAACTATTTATTACAGCTCAGAACCATTATAGTCACGCCTGGCCCTGAAATAGAATATCTTCTCTCATGATCTGGTCTTTCTTCTGTCCATCCAGGAACACATGCACTCGGCTTTGAGACTGAGTATCATTCGCTTTTCACTTGCTCGCTTATCGACAACAAGACTCACACGAACATCACGGTTTTCCCCTTCCTCAATTGCCCAGGTCCGCACCATGTCTACAGCTACTGCTGCACCCGACTCTGTACCATTACCTCCGCCAATAACATTTCCAAAATCACCGATACCAAAGAACCCGTTGGGCGAAGGCAAGTTCATTCGAACTGCTGCTGCTTTGATTATTGGGTACGCTGACACTTTTGCAACCTTTGAAATCCTGTTAACTCGGGTTCAAGTGACGAGATACTTAATGGCAAGACTCATGACCGAAATTCGCACGTCTTTGCTCAATATTGTTTTGAACATGGGATCGACTTGTATGTTTGTCCACTCCCGAATTCACTCGGCCGTCCGTTCTACGGTGCTAATGAAGGTATTTTAGAAAACGGATTGAGGTGGTTGCCGATGAAGAAGCCGACATGTAAGCACCCCTTGGCTTCTGAGCATGCGATAGGTTCTCATCTACTGCGTAGCCTCGAGGCAAGCAGGCGGCTGACCGAGAAATACGATTTTGTTGTTACCAGTGGTGGGATTGGACCTACACATGATGGCCAGTGTGCCACTCTTCTCAGTGGTCAATCTGACATTATTCATTAGACATCACTTATCAGTCGCTCGGAAAATCCTTTAACCAACCATTGCGGCATCATTCAGAGGCAGTCCATCGGTTGACCGAGATGACAAAACATAGACCGTGGGTGAAGCAACAGAACGAGGAACAACGTATGGCTACCCTGCGAATGGCATTGTTGCCAGCAGGAGATGTGACTGAGATCCTGTTTGTCAGTGAGGATGTCTGGGTAGTAAGTCTATCATTCGGGAACCCGAGCTGATTTGATGCGATGCTGAACCAAGAAACGGTATAGCCTGTAGTCTGCTTGAAGAGTAAATTATATGTGCTACCGGGCATCCCTGGATTGTTTCACAAGCTATTGTGGCTCCTCACTCCCTACTTGCCATTACCACCCAAGTCTGAGCGTCCACTGAGGATACAAATCTTCACCGAGTGTGTAATTCCTATATCCTGTGTCAACAGATGAATGACATCGTTCCATTGCTTCTATGGGTAGACGCGTTGAGTCATTGATTGCACCATATCTCACAACACTTCAAACACGGCTCAAACCAAATGGTATCCAAGTCGGGTCCTATCCGATCCTTGGCCAAGGCGTCTTCGTGAGTCTTGTGGGACGAGATCTACCAACTCCTGCCTCTGGTGTGTTGGGTTTTAATCCTATAGGATTGCACGATTCCTGATTTCTGTGTCTCTCACATAATTCTGATTTACGAAGACAACAATGGTAAATCTCCAGCGAGAGTCTGGATAGCAGAAGTTGCTAAGGAGGTAGAGCGAGAGGTAGGGGGTAAAATTGTAAGTGAGGAAGAAGTTGCGTTAAAGAGGGACAGGAGCTCATCGAGTTTATCTTTATCTGTTGCGAGTGTGATAAAGCCAATGTGTAAATGCTGAGTATTTGGTCATAATCTTGTATTTTTCACTGATTGCATTTGTACCCAAGAAGAAATTTGATTTTGAAACCATGTGTTTGGTTTCGCCTTAGAGCTCTTCAGAACAGAATAGATCCATGTGACAATGGTAACAGGGGCATTGGCATCATAGAGTAAATGCTATGATAGTGAAAGCTACTCTCATGACTGTCCTGATAACCTATGACACCACTCCAAAGGCATGGTTAAGTAATTATCGTGCTATTGCACATAATGGATTCCAAGGTCTTACCAATGTGTGCCACTCCTCTCAAGATTATTTTAAATCATAATAGACAGCATTGGGAATCCAATACTCATTCATGTTCAACTAACAGTGTTCAAGAAATACAGCGGGCAAAACTGGAAGGAAGGTGAGACCGGCTGTATTTCGTGTTGATCGGTGCTGTTGCCAAGCTGGCACCTATGTTGAACTGAATTGCTTTTCTCAAGATCGTGGTGATGCTTTACGTTTTCACTGGTATCTTTCATTTGAAGTGTCTAATATCCGTCGCATGAATATCGATTCTACTTGTCTGCTAGGACGTCACTGCCAACACGAATATAATTAGTTTCACAGAATATCATGATCCCCTGAATCCCCTTGTCTATCCAGATGTTCTTACCGGCCTTTCTTTCAACGCGATTGTGCACGTCTGCACTCAGTGAACTTTCCCCGCTAAGGCAGAATGGTCCAAGATGTAAGTCTATATGCCAGGATTTATCCATGAACGGGATAAGCAACCTGGGCCTTTGGGAAAGATGCATGCACAGCGACACTCATGATTAGCAGGAGCTAGATGATTCACCAACGCATGATCTAACTTGAAGTTTGTCGAAACCAGGTTACAACAAGCGAATTTCAGCAAGATCGTACCTAGGTTAATCAATCCTCTCTCCACATTACGTCGCCTTTCCCCCACTTCTCTGCCCACATAACGCGTTTGTGATATGTCTTCCTGAGCTTCTTAAATTCTCTGATGAATTCATCAATGTCACTGTTCGTTGCTGGGGTATCAGAACCAGAGACAAAAGCCGACGCTAAAGCTTCCGATGCATCATCCTGGGCAGTGATGCTATGCTTCAAACGCAAGAGGAGAAACTGAGGAGTAAAACGCTGGTATGACTCTGTGAGCAGATAGCTTTGCCGTAAGTGAGTGAGGGTAAAGGAACCTGGTAGATGTCGCGTTGTTCCTTTTCTAACTCCTTCCATCTGGATTCGAGTTTCTTTGCCTCATCAAACAAATCCTTAGTCTCGGAACGGAGGTTATACAGCTGCTGTTGGAGAGCGAGGTTATTCTCTGATAGATCGTTAGTCTGGTTTGATGCTTCCTGTGCGACGAAAGAGAGCTCACGAGCGATAGTCTCGTTTGCGAGGCCAAGCTCAGCTTGTGACTTGTAAAGATCCTGAACCCGGCCAAGTGAGTGGAAGATGGCTTGGAAATAGGCTGGATCAGCTAATAGATCTTCGAAGTCTCCACGTCTTTAACACTCATTCGATTATTCGATTAACTCAGCGATTGAGAGGAGGACGCACGAGAGATGCGCAAGTTCGGGAAACTCGGCCAGTAGGGGAGACGCCATGTTGATAGCAGATCACGCCCTGATTTAGCACAGCCATGTCCATCATCGTCCCAGGCGAAAATGTCGACGTCCAGCACATCAATCTCAAGCTTGGACCTGGTCTGCTGCAGGTCACGTCCAATGAGTCCCCAGGATCAATAATAATTGCGACAAGAGCTGGGTACCTCAATCATTCCGCGAACGGAGCGAGATGGTGGATAGAAAGTAACTCGAGGCGCGTTCGTGATCCTTTTGCTTAGAGTCTGGAGAATCCTCTTGACGGCCGGACAGTATGTTCCAGCAGCACAGGAGTCTGTAATTGGTGTCATTTCTCAAAGACAGGGTGAAGGCTACCGAGTAGATATTGGATCCGCACACATGGCCTCCCTGGACGGACTGGCGTTCGAAGGTGCAACAAAAAGGAACAAACCTAATCTAAGGGTCAGTTTTATTTTATGCGATAGAAACTGTCGCCTGACAGATCAATTAGGTTGGATGTCTTGTATACGCCCGTGTGTCCCTGGCACACAAGGACATGGAACCTGAACTCGAGTGTTTTGACGCGCAGACTCGCAAGGCAGCAGGATTCGGAGAAGTCACAGGAGGTTTTGTAGTGAAATGCAGTCTCAAGATGTGTAGAGAGTAAGCTAAATCCTCAATGCGTCTTTTGGCCATATTCCTCACTCGCTTTCAGTATTTTGGATGCAAATCATTTTCTCTTACCTTTACTTGGTGGCAAATTTCCACTCGACGTAGCCGTCGGTATGAATGGTCGAGTCTGGGTCAGTGCAAAAGAGCCGAAACAGATAATTGCGATGGCCCGGTGCATAGAGGCAGTGGACCCCGACGGTGGAAATATGGATTTGAAAGGAGTCAAGGCTTTCCTCGATACATTGGATATATAACGCTCAATAGTGAATTCCTGTCCTACAATCTTCTCATCCACCATATGCACACACACCCATTTGCGATCGGGGATTGCTTCAAACCCTGACTAGTCAGGTCCAATATCGTACAACACCATGGACCTGTGTTGGGTCCGTGAAGTGATCGAATTTGGAACCAATAGGATAGGGTTTACTTTCATGGCAGAGAGCTCTTGGACGTTCTCGACATATCTCAATTAGTTCCCAGCAAAGAAATGAGAGTATCGGATCACTCACGATCTGATCATATACATTCATCTTCTCATTGTTAATCATCCTCTATTATCTTCTGTCTCTTGCTCGGCCTTCGCGAAGTACTTGTGTTCACCATCTCTTCTTCACTTTCACCTGTACTTCGCACACTCGTATTTGCCCGTCTCTTTCGTTGATATTCTTTATCTCGCAGCCGTTTTTGTTGGGCACTGACGGTGAGTTCTTGGTTTCGAGTTGCGGGTGGGACGATAACGGTCGTGAGTCCCGGGGTTGGCTGTTTAACATACTCTTCATTGGGGCCTTCGTCGTTTTCGCCGATCATTTCCAGGGACTAGTACCTTTAGCTTTGAAGCCACAGAAACAAGAACGGATTATGCCTACCTTGGCCATAGTCAGGCTGCTATTCGAGAATATCCGGTCTTGGTCATTGATTTCATACTTTCGTCTACCGATTGTCTGGTTCTTCAAGTAACCTTCAAACCCATGAATTATATTTCCACCACTGTGTTGGGCAGTTTCACTTAGATATGTAGCCTCAAGATTGTGTATCTGAGCCTCTATCTGTACCTGTGATAGACATATGGTTCAGAGAAGATGGCTAACTGAGAGATGTTCACGCACCAGTTGTTTGTCGATGGCGCGCTTTTTGGGTAGTGCGTTGATAATTTCCTTCTTCAGCGTCTCGTAGCGCAAACGAACCTCTGCCGAGGGCGCAGACTCAGCCATGGATTCTGATTAACCAAGAACTAAGTTGTTGAGTCAAGCTTGTGCTTATTTGGCCGAGAATCAATGATATTTCCAGATTCATTTTACAGAGTGACATTGTGTACAGAGGAAGGGATCGCAATTTGGAGAAACAAATAATACAAACGAACGGATCGAGCAAACACATTCACACATCGATGCGAGTTCCATTCTGATCCATGCACCATTCAGGTCGCGCACATGGTGGTTCAGTCCCTTCGGGTTCATCTCCGGCATCCTTGAGCAAGAGAGCAACAACACCATGAGGTGGCACATTATGTACCGTCATGTTGCGGACAACGGTACCGTTGTCGGTATGAGTCCACAAGTCCTGGATATCAGTCAATGAAACTGTCGGGACGAAATAGAGATGACATACGCGGACAGAGTACTGTCTTCCAGCACGAATCCAAGGGGATTCGGTTAGGCTGAAGAACATGTCGGCGGGCTCATCGAGATCATTGACCTGAAGAGTGTGATATAAGGGCGTCAAGATCTGTAGTAGGACATGCGCCATACCAACATGAAGACGGTCCCATTCTTCGTCTCACCGCTCCAGTATTCTGCAGGAGTAGTATAGTTGTTTTGCCAGTCGGGCTGCCGTAGACTTTAATAAGATGAGAGGAACGGTAAGAAAGACAGACACGCACACCGAGGCCCCAGCGGAACGGAGTAATAGAAGGACCGATGACGGGGTCTTGGTTTATAGCGATGAGCTCATGATTTGTGAGGATATCCAAGGTCTCTTTAGTAGCTTGGGTGAGCTACATATCTAAATCAGCATCCTATGAGCGGGACCATTTTAAACATACGTCGGTGCTCTAAAATGAAATGAGATAATGGTGGTCGCCATGTTCATCACTCACAATCACGAGAGGCGACTTCAACAAAGCCCAAGCAGTGAAGTGGGTTTTCGCCTCGTCAGTCGTTAAATCACCATTACCACTATCATAAAATGAATGAGATACTGAGTCATCGAATTTGCATTAGGATAACATACACTTCCAGCTACAGAAACAGTAGTCAGTACAAGCACCTGGATGAATACCAGGAACCTTACCAGGTCCATATCATTATGGCCGTAGAAGTCGGCTGCCCAAGAGATGAAAGAGTTCCTGTGAGTGATGTGAGTATCAAATAGATTATTAAAACCAATATATTGCAACATACTGGTGGATGATGCTACGGACAGCGTCCCAATGGGGACCAATATCATCAGTCGTCTATGATAATGAGCATTTCAGCAGTTTTGGGGCTGTTTGAAGACGCACTCTCCACGATTGGCCAAACCTCCTTGCCCACAACCAAGGTTGTTCCTGTTGAATGGTGGGTTGTTTAACTCGAGTGGACTTACTAGAACTGACTCACCCTTCCCCATTGGCAAAGCGAATACAACAAAGGAGGTTTCCCTGTGCGCTGGCTAAATCTGTCGATAGCGTCCGCCATACGTTTGAACTCTATTCAAAGTCAAGATACAAGCACTTTTGGTCAGGAAACAGGGGGTTTGGTTGCAAAAACGCACTTCCGACCATTCCTTCTTTGATAATATGATCAAAAGGCACTGGAAACAAAGAACAATTAGTCGTATACGGAAAGAGAGAAGCTCTTACCAGCACAGTTATCGTACCTGGATAGAAACCCAAGTATGTTAATTTTTCTCTCGGAATAGGGAAGTTAGATACTTACTTTAGCAAGTCGAAACCCCAATCTGAAAATGTCTGGATATCTCTAAAGTGAATAAAAATATTCAGAGGTACAAATCAACTGAAGGCTCCTCGGAGACCAACCTGTCTTCGTTCCCAAATGAACCGGGATAGAGTTGACAAGTGAACCAGCCAGAATCGCTGTACTAGACATAGTTGAGGATCAATGCTAGAAGATGGGCAATAGACTCACGATCCCTGTTTTGCTTTTCAAGGTATCATCAGACTATAGCTGCGAGTAATAAAAAACTTACAAGCCCATTTCATGAAGCTGGTCGGTCAAGGATCTCATTCCTGATGGGAAACGTTCTTTGTCTAGCAGTATTTCAGTAAGCAGATCAAGGAAATGTGTAATTTGTATGCACTAGCGATGATATCTCCCTCGGAGTTGCGCGTCTTCTCAGAGTAACAGTCATCAATGTTGATATAGTTATACCCAGCATCCTGGTAACTCATAAGGCGAGACATTTTCCAGAGAGACTGAATGACTAACTAGGAGTCCCAAGGACTTGATGAGTTTGGCATTGTTAAGAACGATGGTTTCATTTATTTCGCACTAGAGCCATTATTAATGGAGGTTCGGTACAAGGTTCGGAGGACGAACATGATAGGCATTCCAGGCTGCACAGTTGATGGTTAGAAGACCGTTTGCGAGGAATGTAATCGAAACGCTCACTATTCCAGCCCATAACTTGAAAGGAATGTCAGTCCCATATCAAATCCGAGAGCTGTATGCACTTACAGGGTAACTTCCCAACGCCATTATCAAGAGCCTTAGAGGACTTCGACAATGCTGCGACTATCGCAGTGACTGCAGCAAGGCCAATAACGCCTAGAGTCATAATGAGAGCGAAAGGAGTTAGTGTAACCACAAAGGTCCACTTCTTGCCACTTCCTCTTTGGGTGGATTCTAGTTCGGAGGTCGCATTTATATGAACGCTTCTTGCTGAGCCAGAGACAAAAGAGGGTGTCTCTCACCAAGATCTTTAGAATCATCCGAACCCTGCCCAAGAAGTGCTAGTCTCATAAATGTACAGCTGACCTGAGAGAACAAAATTATTTACGCGTGTCTTCTTCTTCTGCCGCACCGTGTGGTTCTGAGCCTACGATTTATGGAATAAATATACCAACCCGGAATTCTTTTGACAAAGGTAACTAACGTTCATCCCTTCTTTTTTGTGGCTCCTGTGTCTGGGAAGCTGTTCGGCAATGATAATCAACCGAGGCTCGGACACTGACTCTCGCACTAACCAGATACTCTAGATGCTCCAGAGAAAGAAGACATGAGTTGAAGTCACGAGACAAGTATACCGGTCTCTCACTTGGGCTGCCGTAGGTATATTCCCTCACTAAATATGATTCAAATGAGTGCAAATCCTGGATATGCAGCATGCCCGATATACCCGAATATGCCATCTTCGGGGCCTACAGACTAGCTGGTTGCAGTAAGCACCAGTTCGAGGATTCTCAAACGCCAGTGGCAAGGGTCTGGCAGGAGAATGAGTGAGCTCAAGCAGTTGTTGAGGATTGAGTATAGCCTGGCCCAAAGACTGCGCTAATTAGGTGCTAATTAGGTGGGCTTCGGTCATGGGATCAATCTCTAATAGTCATTTGAAAGCATCTCAGGTAAGCCGTTTCGCAGAACCAAGGCGCACGATGACTGGTCTGCTAATGGTAAATTTCTATGTACAAGGATATACAAGAGAGGTATTAGGCGCTGATCGGATGGTCTTGAAGGTTTAATCTGGTGATGATCCCGTTTTTTACAGCTTTCAGAAGGTTCAATGTCCTCAATCAACATAAAATTGGTGTTTGTCCATAATTGGCATCTGATGACGCGTTGGTAACGCGTCATACTTGCTAATTGACCATTATGTCTTCAGCTCAGCCCCCAAATCCACCACCTTACAATGACGAGAAAAAGTCAGAAAGCAGCTCATCTCAAAATACAGTATCCGTGGCAGGAGATGCTGCCATGGATACAACTCCAGATGCCTCCCCTTCAGAGGAGAACTGGGATGACATTCCGGAGGAGGTTTTTGCACTGAACACAGAGGAGCTTCAAATGCAAGGAAGACTGATAGATAACGATATCAAAGTCAGTGAAAATGTTTGCAGATATTACGCACTCATTCAGTTGTCGCCAGGTCATGAAGTCGGAAACCTTGCGGTTACAACATGAGCAAAGCGTGATGAAGGAGAAAATTCGCGATAACGGGGAAAAAATTAAACAAAATAAAGTTTTGCCATATCTTGTTGGTAATATCGTAGAGGTATGCTTTGCTGCTTGCTGTTTGTGACCAGCACCTCAAGAATGGGCTCCAGGTCCTCGAAATGGACCCTGAAGGTGAAGAGGACGGCGCAAACCGTGACCTCGATTCTCAACGGAAAGGCAAATGTGCTGTGGTTAAGACATCAACTCGACAAACCGTCTTCCTTCCTATGATTGGTCTTGTTGCTTCCGATCAACTCAAGCCTGGTGATCTCGTTGGCGTTAATAAAGACTCTTATCTCGTCCTGGACACCCTTCCTGCAGAGTTCGATTCTCGAGTAAAGGCTATGGAGGTTGATGAGCGACCTACGGAAACATACACGGATATTGGTGGATTAGAGAAGCAGATTGAAGAGCTGGTCGAGGCAATCGTTCTTCCTATGGAACAGGCAGACCGATTCAAAACTCTGGGTATTAAGCCACCAAAGGGTTGTTTGATGTATGGACCACCGGGTATGTATACATAGTTCTTGTGCGTGGTCTGTCTTGAAGTCGATTGATGTACCTAGGTACTGGGAAAACACTCCTCGCCCGTGCATGCGCTGCATCAACAAAGGCTTGTTACCTGAAGTTGGCTGGCCCATCTCTCGTCCAGATGTTCATTGGAGACGGTGCTAAGCTTGTTCGAGATGCCTTTGCACTTGCTAAAGAGAAAGCTCCTGCGATTATCTTCATTGATGAATTGGATGCTATCGGTACCAAGCGATTCGACTCAGAAAAGAGTGGTGACCGCGAAGTTCAACGTACCATGCTCGAGCTACTAAATCAGCTCGACGGGTTTGGGAGTGATGAGCGAATCAAGGTATTTCCATGTTTTTTCCGTCGACGGCAAACTCTTATATTTTCAGGTTATTGCTGCTACCAATAGAATCGATATCCTTGATCCTGCCCTCCTTCGTTCCGGTCGTCTTGATCGGAAGATTGAATTTCCTCTCCCCAATGAAACAGCTCGTGCCCGCATCCTGGAGATCCATTCCCGTAAGATGACGTGTTCACCCGACGTCAACTATGAGGAGCTGGCGCGGAGTACGGATGAATTCAATGGGGCTCAATTGAAGGCTGTTTGCGTAGAGGCTGGTATGATCGCACTTCGTGAAGGCGCCAAGAGATTGTCGCATGAACATTTCCTAAGTGGTATAGCTGAAGGTACGAGTTTTGTCTATCACACGGGAAATATAAGTTCATGATATCTTTACAGTGCAAAGCAAAAAGAAGAACGACCTTATGTATTTTGCATAATTATTGTACCATTACTTTTTGGGGTATCGAACATCATTTTCTCTCGGCAAAAATGTCAGATCTTTACCTCCTCACGACTTGTGTAACACCCCAGGGAAGAGGTTAATCCATTGTAATTTGTATGGTGGATTGACATCAGGAAGATAGAGGTTATTGATTCTTTATTGGCATACCTCAAAGTTGATCCGTTGCTCCTACACGAGCAGATTCCCATCAGCTGTGCTGTCACAGGCTGTTTGGGTCACTATCACCAACCAAACTATATTTGAATTGTGTCTTTCTTGAGCTGTCTTCTGTGAAGGCGGTTACTGCTCAGTATGTGTTGAGGTCATTGGGGATCTGAACCACTCGTTCATCGACATGGAAATGCTCCTATCACGATTCCAAGTTGTATTGTTGCTTTCGTACTGTTTATGAACGAGTATACTACTTTCTATCTGCCAACCTATCAAGCATGGGAGGCTATATTTTACAAGCCAATCCTTGTCCAAATAAGATGTAAGTGATTGTCTGCATTCGCGGATTCTTGAAAGTCCAACAACCCACTCGAGGCCTTACATCATGTATTTCATTGAGGTCAAAGGTGCCCGCTGATGAATTGATGTTGAATCTGCTTGTTAATATTTCCACCCTCTGTATCATACCTTCCATGACCATTGAATCACAGTAACGAGGTGAATTCTTTGTGTAAATCCATATGCCCGAACCACTGTTGTTTGGACCGAAAGGACAAAACAAACAGGAATACATAAGCAGTTTTCGGACAATTCGGGTAATCGAAACCATGATGTCGTCACCGTTTGGACCAGCACAAAGTGAAGGGCTATGTTTACGCTATCCAGAAAGTGCTGGACTGCACCGCGAGATTTCACTGGAAAATGCTGTCAACATGCTCGGGCGTGCTGCACAAGTCGCTCAGACAGTCCCGTTCACATGGGGATACATCGACAAGCCGAATGGTAAGCACTCATCATGATCTGGACTTTGAATGACCACGGATATGCTTAGAGCTTAGAGGGACAGACATATGTGATTTTCTTGCCGCCTGAAAGGCCTTTCCCGAATGATGGGATAAGATATCAAGATGGCGAGGCTAAAGTCGTAGTTTCAGTCGGCAACGGACGCGTGAGTCCTCATTTACCAGGTTTAGAAGTGATCGATGCCCCCTAAACGATGACGTCGATCTTTCTTTGTTCGGGGCCTGCAGGAAATGGAAATAGGCGAAGTGAAATTTGGCTTTATTCCGAATTCGCAAGATCAACAAGCATGGAGGTTCCGGCGACGTTATCGTCTATCAAAAGGCACACCTTGTCCACAACTTGTCCTGGTACACTACACTCGGGGACAAGCTGCACGTGCGTATAACTCGGAACCCCTGACTTGCACATCCAATTGATGCGGAAAAACTAAATTTTTCACAGCCATCAATCCGGCTCTCTTTCAACAACCCGTACGCGGATACCCTCTCCGTCATACTGCTGAACCCGCAGTCTTTGTTGCTGGTGAACGTGCTGGACAGAAAGTTCAACCTCAAGGTAATATGATGCATGGTCAAACACCCTCAGGAATGCCAATGAACATACATCAACAACAAGCCATGGTGACTCATCAAAATAACAACATGGAGATGATGGAAAGACGACATAGAGAACGTCAGGCTGCCGAAAGGATTGCGAACCCACCAGGAGTGAGTTCCAGGTCTTCTTTCAGACATCTATACATTCAACGGGCATCTCCTCGCTTAGCGGCCACCACGTCCTGATGATGATTCTGGAGGCAAGTCTTCATTGGCTGGTATCATTAGCATTCTATTCAATATTGATGCTCGATCGGTTTATCCACAGATGAGGTCGAACAGGTATCGACAAGAACGTTGTCCATGGCACGCTACAAGCGCAATCACGAGCTGATGAATGAAGTGTTCCAGACGGCTGCGTTTGGTGCGGATCTACATAATTCGAGATGTATCGCCAAATCCAAAACACTCATTGAGATTATCTGAATAGATGGCAAAACTATTCCCCACAAGCCAGATATCTCTTCCATCTTTTCACAGGCGGAACTTGAAGCCAAAGTGGTACGTCACATGGTTTATTATACCCACGTGCCTGACCCTTTTGTATGCCAGGCCAAGCTCCAGGATGAAATCGAGCAACTCCAGCAAAAAACAGATGAACGGCGAGCTTGGTCGGAGCAGAACAAGAACAGCGACGTTACACCCGATTCTGTTGGTGACGGTATAGTCCTCTAAATATCCTCGCGATCGACACTTTAGATTTGTGATAGTTGCTACAGTTTAAGATATCTTCATTTGTTATGAATATTTGCTTTCTTAGTGTACGATGTTTGTTTCACTTGACCCAATGAAGACCATTAGCCCGTTATATTCAGCTACATTAGAGTACTGGTGAGGGATACACAGACAGCAACAGTGGGACAGTAACACAAGTACAAGATTTAAGTAGGATGAACAGCCACCGGGACAGAGGGAGCAACGTAACAACGAAAGAACCACATTGAGCTGTGGACGAAATAAAGATGGTTGCTGGCGCTGCAGATAATACCTGAAATAATAGGAGTTGAGATGGAACGAGAAGACGAAACAGGAGAAGATAGGCCGGTATCGAGCAAACCAAGGGAAAAAAAATTAGAATGAGACAAGGAATAATGTCAGCATAGAGGATAATAATCCACGACATATTCATATTTTGAATCCATCTCGTAAACAGCAACCCTGAAATAATCCCTGGTAAGATAACCCAAACTCAAGGGATTGAAACACGAAGAGAAAAATTCACGTTTCGTCCCGAATTGTCAAAGAGATTATTACCCTCTTACAGGCCTCGGGCTGGATTTGTTATATCACGAGTAGGACGAAAGGAAATAGGTGGCCGTCCTTTCATTTTTAGGACCAACTGATACCACGGCCGACACTTGTTCCCCTTTTTACCATCACAGGTCTTGTAACAACATCTACACATTCAACAGATGCAGTCAGAGGTTCACTCTTCTTCTTCAAGAAGTCGTTGATGATAGCAGTAGTGATGGAAATTGTTCCCGAATGAGAACGGCTGCTAGCAGATAAGCGACCTGAGGAGGCAGACAAAGGGCCATTGGTGACACTAGGGGTGACAGGTGTCGGAGGAATACTGTCCTTATACTTGTTCCTCCTCTGTGTCCAGTACTCATGATCATACACATACGGATCATATTGACGGTGTTGACGGTGTAGCGGAGGAGGACACTCCATGCCTGGCTGATAACCATTATCAGCATCCAACAAGGGAGTAGACGTCGACGAAGGAGTTCTGAGACTATATCCGCAACTCCGGCTGCGCTCTCGTTCGGAAGGACCCTGACGGCTTGGCATGGCATTATCTACCAGGTGTATCCCTGTACTCGCTTGTTCATCGTTCCTGATAGCACTCCAACGGGTGTTATCGCGGCGCCGTACGCCAACGGAGATATTTATGTTATCGTTGTTATCGTTATCGTTATCGGAGTTAACTTCAACGCTAGGGGTAAGGGATAAAGGTGTCGCCAGAAGTCCGCGCGTAGATTTTGACCGCCTCCTCCTCTTCTCTTGCGCGCTTTTGATGCCTAGTTGATGAGGCTGATCATCGACTGCTGGCGAAGACGTATTGAATGGACCAGATACTCCCAAGCCGAAGTCAATGGGAGTGCCTGGTACGATACTCGGACTTGGAGAACGAGAAGGGAGAGGCAGAGTGCGACGGAAGGGCCGACGGCCACGGTCAACAGATGAAGTTGGAGATGGAAGGAAGGGAGACTCAGTGCTTGACATGACAGAGTTCGTAGGTGAAGGTGAAGGGAGGCGAGAATTGTGACGGGAGACGATGGCAGGACGACGAGAATAGGACTGATGATGTGTTGGAACAGGCGCCCGCGACAAAGAGCGCTTAGCGCGAGAAGCTGATCGGCGAGAGGCGGCCTCACGGACAGGCCGAGGTCTCGAGTCTTCGTTCGGCACGCCTTTCTTGAACAGAGGTGGACGAGAACAGGAGCGAGAGGGTTGGCAGTGAGTCTCATACTCGTCGTCGGAGTCAGCTGGAGTGACATTGCCCCAGCCAACGTCCCAGGCAATTTCATCAACCATGGCAATGGTCCAGCGCTGCTGCACAACACGCTCTAGACAACCCTGGAGAACGCGTTCGGCACCTCTACCGATACCTGCTGGGAGTTCAAACGTGCCTGTATGTGGGACTTAATTAGAATAGGGGTTTGTGATGACAAGCTGACCCTTACCATGCAAGATTTTCATCTGAAGGCGGGGCTCGAAGGAATCGCAAAAGGGGAAGCGACCGGTGAGCAGGGCATAGAGGAGTACGCCCAGGGCCCACATATCCTGGGCTGGGTGGGGGTGCATGTTCGGGAGCAAAATCTCGGGCGAGGCATAAGGGAGAGAGCCCGGCTGAGAAGGGTGGGTAGGATGTGCAGACGAGGTGGAGTGGCGGTGGCGAGGGGCGGGAGAGCGGGCCACTCGTGGGCGGGACGGGGGACCGGAGCGTCCGCTGCGACGAGCCGAGCCTGAAATGGTGGCAGCTCTGTGGGCAGCCACACTGTTGTGTTCTTCAACATCAGACCGTTCATCCTCGTCAGTCTCACCGATTTTTCTGGACATGCCAAAGTCTCCAATTCTGCATACTCCCATTTCATCCACAAGCACATTCTCTAACTTGATGTCCCTGTGGACATACATCGCGACTTCATGAAGATACCGCAACCCTCTCACGACCTGCCGAAACATCATCCCTGCATCATCCTGGGGCAATGCCGGTGTTCCGTCCCGCTGGAGAATATCATACAACGAGCCTGCAGGGCAAAAGAGGGTTACAAAGAAGTCTGCGTACGACGTATGGACTGCAGAAAACAGAGGAAGAATATGCTCATGGCTCAACGATGACCAGATCTCTGCTTCATGGACCAGTTTCTTCTGCACAAGGCCTGGATTCGTTTGTTTCTGGACATCGGCTTTCCTGACAATTTTGACAGCAACTATCCCACCTGAGGCAGAAAACCCACGCCGGATAATCGAGAAACCGCCATAGCCGATAATCCCACCCAAGGTGTACCCGGCGACTGTCTGGCCTTCGCCATCGGGAGGAGGGGCTGGCTTGAAGTTGGGACTAAAGGCTGAAAGAAACATGGCTGCGGGTGAAGCAAGGATGGATGGAGATGGAGTGGTGGGGGACATAGGGATTGGCAATGCAGGAGAGGGGTTGTTGGGGGCATGGAGCGGAGGGTTTTGTCTGAGCTGTGCTTGGGAGAATGCAGCTGGATGGTGCTGTTCATCTTCCAGGTCAACATCTGAGAGCGCTTGTGGACCCTGTGCCACTTGTGAAGAAAGATGGTAGAGCCTACCGGATTCCGAAGAAAAAGCTAGTTCTTGATGAGGAGTGTAACGAGGCAAGTCTTTGCGAGATAGGAGGTGGGCAGAGTGCATTAACAGGATCAGCCAGAGATGTGGAAAGGAGATGATGGTAAGAGGGAGAGGTACTGCCGGACTCGTCTGCTGACCTGCCAAGTCGGACATAATATATTGCATAGACTTATTTATTTTTGTTGTCATCAACGGAACGCTAAGACACCTTAACCCCAGTCTAGGGTCAGATCCGATCTCATCTCCACGTCACTGATACACGTAGAGATGCAAATTCGGTCCCTTCGCCATTACCATGTCCTTTGCAAGGTCAGTCGTCTGCGCCACCGAGGTCAAGCCTGACCACCGCAACACAGGCTCGTAGTATGTGTGCTCGGAGTCTACTCCATGTTTCTGGTGGGCGGTTAACCGTCTCTCCATTCCTACAACTGACTTTCTTTTTCCAGCTATGGGCCATAGCCCAGGAACGCCGTGAGTGTGCCTTTACCCAAAAATAAACACTCCTCGGTTCTGATCAGAGACTCCACTCCAGTCTCTGTACCATTCCAGCGAATTGACGGTTCCGGAGCCGACAGGTTCAAGTCACCTCTTTTTATGGGAACATGCCAGAGCATCCTGAGCTCATTGTCAGCATTCATATATATCACCTTCCGTTGTGAGCGAGAAAATACCCTTGCTCACAGTCTGGGTCTTGAGCACAAAGATAAATCTAATGGGTCTGCCATAAATGGTAATGCGCATCAAACAAACGGCAAACACGACTCTCACCGCCCCGACAAACCAAATGTTCGATACTCGACTCGGTCCTTACTACTGCGATACCTTCAGTGTTCCGCATTCATCACCTCCGCTGCGCCTTTTGGATTTGCCGCACTCTCGTACATCTCCTACCCTGCCATGGTTCTCGGGAAATCTTGTAAACTTGTCCCGGTGATGATTATGAACGTCCTCCTCTACCGGCGCCGTTTTGCCCCACATAAATACCTCGTTGTTTTCATGGTGACAACTGGCATCACACTTTTTATGTATTTCGGTGGTGACGACAAGAAAGGAAAACGTACCGTCAGCAATGAAGGACAAACACCCTACGCGAACCTCATTGGTATCACGTACCTACTGATCAACCTGACTCTCGATGGAGCGATTAACTCGACCCAAGATGAGATTTTCAGTCGGTACAAGGTCTCGGGACAGCAAATGATGTTCTGGATTAACCTCTTCTGCACTCTTATTACTTCCATTCTGTCTGTCCTGCCCCTGCCTTATATACCCGTCATCCATCCTTCCAGTGATGGTAAATCAGAGCTAGTGGGCGCACTCACCTTCATTAGGAACCATCCATCCATCATTACACCACTTGCGCAGTTTGCTTTCACTGGTGCTTTGGGACAGCTTTTCATCTTTGAAACCCTGCAACACTTCGGATCCCTTACTTTAGTGTGAGTCTTGGTTGACTTTTGTTCTTGGCACTGTCGTTCATATCCTACGCTGGGTTTTCTGTACAGAACTATTACCCTCACTCGTAAACTATTCACCATGCTATTATCAGTAGTTGTTTATAATCATAAGCTGACATTGGGTCAATGGTCGGGTGCTGCGGTGGTATTTGCTGGTATATCTATTGAAGCTTGGGTGAAGCGCCGAGGTACGTCAAAATAACTCAGCCGAAACATGCTCAAGCATTTGACAATTATGTACATTTACAGACATCCATGCTAAACGTGTCATTCAGGAAAAGGAAAAGGCCAATATAAAATCATTGTAATCATTATTAGGTATTAAAACGCGAAGTTACCTAGTTTATGGCTTCAGATAGACAGGCATGGAAGAAAAACAGAAAAGAGTCGCCATCAGCACTGTGAAGCCGTCAGCAAGCAAGCAAAAAGGAACCGAGAAAGGGAATAGAGAGAAGAACCAACACTCCTACCCACATACAACGCCATAGAACAGAATGATAGGAATAGAGCGCTTATTGGGTCGGTCAGAAGGTCATTAAGCCATGCTATGAAAAATGAGCAACAGCGGCAATGTTTGACCCGCATATAGATCGGAACAAACTCAGTCGTTCATAATGTTTCCATTGCGTTGGGATCAGGGTCCTCTGCATCACCCTGTACTAAAGCTCGTTTCCTGTCTTCGTCCCTGCAGAAGGAATGATCATTCAATCACATCCCAAATGATTAGAGATGAACATACCGGATCTGCATGTCGTCATCTTGGCCCTCTTCGCGCTTCCGCCTCGAAATTACATTTTTCGCCGCAGGAAACGACTGGACTGCAAGACTTGCTTTGTAAATGGCTTCATACTCCTGGGACGATCAACTTATATAAACTGTTTGCGACAAGGGAGTAAATGTACCTTGATCTGTGTTAGAAATCCACCATTAGGAGATATGCAATAGCGGCGGTTCTGAACCAGATGTAGAGCATCCTCCCAAGAGAGCTGATAATGTTGCATAACGAACATGACCACGAAAGCGGGGGAAAGACTTATCCCACCTATAGATAATCGGACATCAACCCAAATGTCACGAAAGATAGATGATAGGAAGCTTACCATTGCAGTGCACCAAAACGCGTCCCCTAGTACCGATAGCGTCATCTATAAACTTCTTGGCACTACAAGTGTATCAGTGTCGTTCTGGGAACGAACGTAGTGTAGCCACCATGGAAACAAGCGAATAAGGTTCTGTTCTTCACTGTCTTCTACATCGAGCACCATGTACTGGAAACGTTCCGGATACCGTGGACGGACGGAGAAAGCTTCCTTAGCATCTCGTATACACACGCTATACACAGCACGATCCCTTGATTAGCACTTCAATCAGGTGAGTATCAAAGGATTTACATGTGTGTTATGTCCAGCGAATTAAGTGTTTCGAGGGATTTGGATGCAGAAAAAGGGCCTAGTAGGAGGCCAGGAAGAATTTCCTGACATTCACGACGCATCTCATATCTAGATCGAACGTAAGAAATCATTACATTAATTGGATGTAGAGCAAAAGATAAATATATGACTGGCCTCCATTCAACGTCTCCTGGACCTTGCACGACCGATCTACGTTCCTCCTCAGTCATAGGGGTGCAATTCGGAGCCATCGGTGACAATTTTTCACGAAAAACGGGAAAGCGGATCGACGAGGCCAAGATTGAGTAGTAGTAGTTGAGCGCCATTCCGTGTCACACTCACGCTACCGTATATCATCATCCCAGTCTCGATAATGACAGACTCGGACGACGACATCCCGTACGTCTTTCCAGAGGTCGTTCATCAGGAAGCCCGTCTTGCTCATTTTGCAGCACCTTGATTGACCATGATTCGCTCGTTGAGTCAGAGTCGGTCAATAAATCTCGTGTCCCTCTCACTATCATTTGTGGTTTTCTCGGTGCTGGGAAATCCACTCTCCTCAAGTGTGTTAAGACTTGACTTGTACACTACTCGTTGTTCATCTAGAGAGCTGTAGATATATCCTCACGAAACAACATGGTTATCGCATAGCCGTCATCATGAATGAATTTGGCGACACCGCAGTGAGTCTTTCATAATATCTGCGCTCAATCACAGCTCACGGGCCCTTTCAGGATATAGAGGGTGTGCTTAGCCTTGCTCTAATAATAAAAACCTTGTACTAACTAAATTCGTCTTTCTCAGCAAAAGCTATCAATATATCCTCGGCTGACGATCCCACAGCAGAACAGTCTCAAGAGTTCCTAGAACTGCCTAATGGGTGTCTGTGTTGTAGCATAAAGGATACAGGTGTCGCTGCTATTGAGAGGCTCATGCAGCGCAAGGGAGCATTTGATTATATCCTGTTAGAGACTACTGGACTCGCCGATCCTGGTACGTGGTTAACCCATCATAATGAGCAAAAATAGGTGAATTTAGATCTTGTGCTGTGCCTTATACCAGGTCCCATCGCTGCGCTTTTCTGGCACAATGAAGAATTCGCAACGGGTCTCGGACGAGATATTGTGCTTGACGGTGTTGTGTGTGCTGTCGATGCTGTCTTCGGTGAACAGGTATTGTTCAATTTTTTCTTTTTGGTCAACAGAGTCTAGTAGTCTGACAACGGTGTGACGTAGCAAATGACTGAAGATCATGCAACCGACCCAATGAACGTTGGAGAAAGTCTCCGGTTCGTATTATCTCAATCATGAAAAACAATCAATATATTCTATAACCAGACAGATCGCTGGCTCGGACGTAATAGTCCTCAATAAAATTGACCTCGTTTCTCCCGAGGCTTTAACACATACTGAATACTTGATCAACCAAGTTAACCCCGCCGCACCAATCTATCGAACCGCCAGAGGTGAGATAAACTTAGAGTGCATCATTGGTATCTCCGCATACAGCAAATCTCTTCCTCCAATGAGCTCCACCTTGACTACAACACCACATGTTCATACACGGGAGTGTGATCACGCGCACGATCATAGTCAAGAGAAAACACATATCAATCATTATGAATTTCGTGAAATATCGAGTCTTCGTATTGAGTGCCCCAGAATCACCCCTGAAGCGTTTGATAAATTTGATCAATGGATACGCACAGTCCTCTGGGAAAATCGTTTACCAGACGACAGGACATCTAGGAATCTCCTGGTACTCCGCTGCAAAGGCTTCTTGTCACTTACCACAGGAAAACGCTATATCTTGCAAGGGGTTCGGAGTCTGTATGAGATGGATGAAGTATCAGACGGTAGTGATACAAATATGGGGATACCAGATGAAGGGAAAATTGTACTCATAGGCAAGGGTTTAGATGGGGTTATTCGGAGTAGTCTGGAGGCTGTATTGAATTCATAAATGTATACATACATTTTCGACAAGGAAGAGTTCCAGAAGAGCAAACTATTTTGCCAGTCGATTGATTTCACAATTAAATCGTTGCCGAATGTCCATTACACTAGCTCCTTCAGCGACATTCAATACTGCATACGTTCCTCGGTTGAGAGTCGAAGGGTTGATCACAGTAGTCGTATATGCCGTCTGCCAAACCCAGTCAACGATTTTCAATTACTGAGTACAGAAAGCGAGCCAGACCTTGACAAACTGCTTCAGCCTGCTTGGTAAAATCAACACATCAGGACTGGTTGGGTTCTCTTCGTTCACGAGCTTCAAACCATCCGAATGACTGATATCAAGGTTCACTTCATGTGAGAGGTCCTGTGGTGTAGGGAAAATCGGGTAGAAGCTGTGGTAGATCCATATTAGTTCATTGGATAACTACCTAGACTTGGAAAGTCATACCTCCTCTGTTGGATCAAGTGCCGACACAAGTTTGCCATCGCATCGGTTCCTATATCGCCTCCATGCGGCATGGGCATAGGGTCTTCCTCCTTCCCGGTTCTTGTGAACTCTTCTCGACGCAGATGGAACAATACGTCCACACTAGATGCACCGAAAGTTACATCGTTGATTTTGAATCTCGCAGGATTTGGCACAAGGTGGATTCTCTGATGAACAACAATGACGCTAGATCGATGAAAATCGGTGAATGAAGATAGCAGATCGGGCTTACGGGATCATTTTGGATCAAATCAGAAGATAACTCGCCTTGTGGATAAACTGCATGTTGACTGATAAGGTCTCGTATCCCAGGCAGGAGGATTATTATACTGTCGGGAGAAGAACCCAAGAATATCTTCAAAGATTCGTAGATCCGTTGTTGGAACAGCTTTTCAGGTGTCACGTCCAAATCGCCTGCTTTAATGGAAGGATGTGCAGCGTCTACGAAGGGGCCAACCTAATGAATTCAAAGAGTCAGTAGAGGAAGAAAAATAGAAAAGGACGAGTACGAGGAGCAATGCGCTTGGCTTGTCCTTTTGCAGTGCTTCGACCATATTCGCGAACGGTGCATAAGTGAGGTCGGAATCTGCAGTGAATGGTCCACATGCGATTGCTAATGAGAATGCACTTGAATCCTGTGGATCCACAGGATCAACCTTTATCATATCCGAAGCGGAGGGAGTTACTGTCTGACTTGGAATAGGAAGCTATACCTGGTGTGAGTGTTTTGCCAAACCTACGGAAGTGTGCGCACAGTCAAAATCTCTTTAACCAAGAAATATCCACCACCTCCATTTCTACCTTTCATCGCAACAATAGCTCCGGGGAAAAACCCAATGCCTCTTGCACCGCTTATATTATTCCATATTACAAGGTGAAGATCAAATTTGAGAGCTATACGGCAGCCACCAGAGAGCATGCGCGAAGACTCGATGAAAACGGACGATTCCATGAGTTTTGAGTCGGTTTCAACATCTTGAAAGATTCTGCCGACGATGACTGTATCATCCTAAACCATGAATTGTGATTCCAAGAGGAGTGACAAAAAAGACAGAGGACGTACATCTGTACTAGTACCTGGATCACCGATATCCTCTATCTTGTAGTGCTTTCGGACTCGTTCAGCCGCATCGTCGATCATTTCGTCCAGCTCTTTGCAACTACCTTTAGTATCCCAAACAAGGTGATTGCACAGAAACATACTTTCGCTTCGTTCCATTTGTTTCTCAAACATATACCTATCTACAATTTTTTGGACCAGTGAATCACAGCAAAATCAATTTCAAGGACTCACAAACCCTCTGCTGTTTGTCATCTTGTCCAGAAAACACCACCCGACTTGGGCCTGGGATTCGGATATCCTCTTGCTTAACTTGCTTTGCCACATCCCGGCCACTGGATATCGAAGCTACATGCGCAGAATTCATTCCAGGCATGACAATGTTCCTCCGTAACCGACTGGTATTTGCAGGGACAGTGGTGGATTTTGGCAGGACTCTCTTCTGTGTCAGCTCACGTTGCATTTGAGCTTTCAAAGTTATGATGGTGTCTAGAGTGACGGATGATATCTCTGAATGAGTTGCGGTAGAGCTGAAGTTGACTGCTTCGAGTTTCCATCGTAAGTCTTCCGGAGTGATGTTAAAGTTGCGGCATATTGCAAGACCTATCGTCGGAAGTAAGTATTTTGGATATAAGAAGAGAATGGACTCACATTCTCTTATGACATTTTTGTCGTCACCAACAAGCTGTCCAATGGCTCCAATCATATCTTCAGCTGTATAGGTCGTCATTGATCTACGCGTTGAAGAGCGAGCGCGTTGCAGTTATGATGGATGGATCACGATGCACGTGATATGGCTAGGTCATAATCTCAAGCAACTACTCATACATTTCTTCACTAGACAAGTAATACATACGCATATCTCGAGATATCGAAGGAAAACTAACACAACGACTTGGACATGTCAAAAGCGCTATGACGACACTCTTTCTTGGAATTATGGGAGAGAGAGAGCATTCTGTATTTATATACCGCAACAAGCAAACAGGTGAAGACGCGGCGGGATTGGAGCTACGAGAGATGAATCGATCCTTGATTAGACTTGAAGATCAACAAAGCGCTGCGCGGAGATGGATAGCTGATAGGATCAGAGTGACAATTCGTATAAACGGTTTGTGTTGAGGTGATTGCTGATTTGCATAAGGGAAGTATTAATGAATCCAAAAGAGCAGATGGTCAGACAGTTGTATTGATGTCATCGACTTCCTGTGCTTCAATTCTGATTTCTTGGATTCTTCGAGTCGTTGTGCCGGTGACCACTTCCGACATCGAAGGCTTGGGTTCCGTCATTTTGTCTTTTGCGCCTTCCTGATCCCCTGCTTGAGCCTCCTCATCGGCCTCAGAGAACTTGATATTCATTTGAGAAAGACTACTTTCTCGATTGACCGGGCTAGTAGAGGTCGGAGAAATGGAAGGAATCTGGTGACCATTGGAGACACCAGGTGAGGCATGAGGTATGCTAAGGAGGCGCTCAACGTTCCATCACGACGATAGACCTCTAAACAGAAAGCTCACTTCTCTGGGTTGGGAATTGCAGTTCCAACTGTGCTCTGAGGTGCCACTCCAGCCTTTGAAAGGGCATAATCTCCAGAATCAAAATATTTGCGGTCCTTTGAGGTTACAAGTCAACCGAACAGTTCCAAAACATCTCGACTACGCACCTTCTGCATTTTCAGCAAAAGATTCTTGTTGGTAGGAAGTTTTCCATATTTTTGAAATATTTCCTGTTCATCAGGAGTCAATTTCTAACCAAAGATCGGATCTTAGTAGCGTGCGCAGCATAAGTGAGAACATGACATACACTAAGATCAATCTTATTACGTCTAGCGGGGTGCATGGTGTATTTGTATTGCTCAAGAAGGAAGGAAAAGATATGGACCGTTGGAGAAGGGGTTGGAAAGTGGGATGGAGACTGGAGACCTAGCTTCTAACTATGATCACTCAGCGGAGTTTCAACTGACCCTACCGGAAACTAAAGCTGATATTTCCGGAACATGTCGATTTCAAGTCGTACATACTATGTAACTAATTCAACAAATTGCATCTCATCATCGTTACTGACCACATCCTCTTTTCCCGCATGCACATGTGAAGCAACTCCATTGCAACACTGTCTGGATTCAACTGAATGTAAATTAGAATCTTCATCTCCTAAAACCTCCAGGACAGACGAGTCTGTTATCGTATCTTCGTCGTCGATGTAATGAAAACGGTCAGATCTCGACAATGAGCCACAACTCTGGCGATCATCCATATCAATCTCCTCGTCAGACCAGAGTTCGTCGGATAAGAGATTGAGAAAGTCATATTGACGGAGCGCATGAAGCGAAGATTCATAGGTATAAACGAGCTCTGGAATGGGTTTCTTGATTTCGTCATGTTCAAGCAGACCAACAATATCATCGCTTTCCGAAGTTTCGCCCATATCCATGTCCAATAAGGATGTTTCGTAAGGTATAGAAGGTCGGATAAGACATTTTAAGTCAGCTTCAGAGGTTGCAGAGCCCACAAGTGGATCTTGACTTGCAGTGATTTGAATGCACCGATGGGGAGGGTGAGCCATCTGTTGTTCGTAATCTTTCTCTTCCAAGTTTCCTGACTTGACTTGTGGAACATCGTGGTCAGTTCAGGCACTCCGAAAGGTATACAGATACAGATATCACTCGCGAGCAGTTTCTTGCTCAGGTCCCAAATAGATTGGGATAGCAGGCTCAGGAAAAAAGAAACCTCCGATCTCGAAACATTCACTTTGCAATGAAATACGAACAGAGATAGTCTCACCGCCAGAAGGGGCTAGAAAGCCTACAGCCCGGGAATAGGCCAATTCCTGGAATTCACCTTCACTTATTTCATCCAAATCGATGTCGATTTCTCCAGAGGCAGTCTTGTCGTAGGGGATCGACTCATTCATGTCTACCAAATCATGACCATCCTCGCTGTCTGTATCAAACAGCATTTTGTCAACAGTATGAGTGTTTGAATGAGATAGAACAGCTCCACTAAAGTGAGGAGGGTCAAACATCTCGAAGGGCGATATGTTCCTCCTGGAGTAATAGCCTTGTGTAGATTTACTCTTGTCCTGGTCCAAGAATAGGTCTTCTAAAGGGAGGGAATCTGATGAAAGCCCAGTTTCATACTCGAGTATGAGCTCTTCAACATCGGTGATGTAAGCATGAGTGCCCTAGAACACATTTAGTCCAGGAATCTCGATCAGCAAAGAGAGATGACTAAAAATCGCCTTATACTCGGTCCATTTCATGCCTGATTTAAATACGCGTTGCATTGCAAGATAGAAGGCAGCCTCCGCAGTCGTTTGTTGTCCTGAGTTAGTGCGATGGTGACTTTCCGATGTGTGGTCCAGGGTGGTAAAGGGGTGGTCCAGAACCTCAGTGGCCAAAGATGTTTCAAAAGCCGGCAAAAGGCTATCAGCAGAGAGAGGAATACCTTGAGGAGCTGCCGACATTGTAAACGAAAGTCTGGATCCAGAGAATGCTTGACTATCCTCTTGATTGACGTCATCATTGGCCGAAAATAGGCTGCTTCATTGTTGAATTGCTAATGGAACGTTTGGGGAAACTTGATGCAGAAACCTGGGATAGCTACATACCCGGGCTAGATCGCCGAAGATAAGGGGATATCGCCTTGTGACAGTGTGTAAACCAAGTCAAAGTTAATGGAGGGAGTAACAAACCTAACCAAACTGTTTTTGATAAAGCGGACGACAACATCGTCTAAAAGGGTCTGCAGTGGCAGAGTGAGGTCTTTAGAGAATAGGTCATTGTGAAGATCCGAAGGCGGCGTAACGCCATTGGATGCCGGAGATGGTTGCATTTTCCATGAATAATCAAGGTGCAGAGACTCAAGTTTCGGTCGAATTGCGGCCAAATCCTCGGCGGAGGCTACATGTATGAGCGATATGGTGACTGCAATGTTACGTGTTCAGCCAAGAAGACCCAGACAAGTCTAGGGATACACTCGCAGCCAGGAGTCTCGCAGATTTGAGAGGTGGCTATTTCAGATACAGTGACCAAGCCAAGTTTAAGTGCATTCTAGCAGACAGGTATAACTGTCAAGTAACCTGATGAAATGCCGCGTAGAAAGAACCTTTCTGAGAAGTTGGAGCAGATAATTCGTTGTTTTCGAGATGATAAGTTCATCATGTGTAGCCAAGATACCGTTCTTGGAGCCAGAGAGCGTGAAATATAGTGGGTTTTGGGCAGTGACCTCTGTGTGGAGAATGTTCGGTATTTTGTCATGCTGCGGGATCGGAAAATGCAAATTATGCTGTGCGGAAAGCAACAGTGAGAAACATCCGGCAGCAGCTTTGAAGGTGGCCTTGTGGGCGCTGGCTTGCATGGGGGAAAGCGGGGCCGAGTCTGCGTGGAGATGATGAGCTAGGAAAATAACTGATAACAAGGCTGTGACTGCTTCCATTACTTTCCCGTCCTTTTCGAATTCAGGCTTTCCGGCTTTTTTCTTTTCTTTGCTAGGACCCTGCCTACACAGATCTAATGCTTCGCCAGCCCCAGAGCGATGGGCTCGACCTGAAGATACAGGAGACAAAAAGGCATATTCAGACCGAGCGCAAGATCCTGGAGGCCTCCCAGAACCTGGAACGTGCCACCGCCAACGAAAATGTCCTCAAGGGCGCACAGAACAAGATCAAGCAGACGGAGCGTAATCTCATCTATTACGAACAAACCCTACGCGAGCTCCAGGCTCGCAAATTACAACTACAGCAGCAACCACGCGATGATGCCGCGCGATCAGGGGGATTGCCTTCACCACAGGTTGGCTGATTTGTGTCGGTGTATCATTGCTTATGGTTCCCTGATATCACATCCCTCTCAAGGACTTTGGTCAGCAGGGTTTTCGTTTCTCCGAAGAGGACTTTGGACAGGGAGATCTACCTCTGGGAAAGACTACTTACAGTAATCTGGACCTGATTAAGGCTGATACCCTGATTACACCACCCAAGATCACCAAAATGTTACAGCAGCTCGAGTTCAAACTACAGGTAGAGAAACAATATAAGCAGGGGATAGACAAGATGGCCAAACTTTATTCCGCGGATGGGGACAAGAAATCCAAAGCTGATGCTGAAGCCAAAAAGATCGAGAGCGAGAAGAAGATCCAGTTGCTGAATGCTGCTCTCAAACGGTACAAAAATCTGCATATATTAGATGACGTGATTGAGGATGACGAGACCGGTACGATTCTTGTTCAATCTACTGTGGTCAGCATCCTCCTGACAAACGGTGTCAACGATGCTGCAGACACTGGTTCCGAGGGTGAACGTGGGGTTAACATCCGCTCAAAGCCGATCTCGGGAACTCTTCGTGTAACATTACGAAGCGCACGGGAACTCGATCATGTACCCGTTACCGCTCGATTTCGCTCATCTTCTCGGGCAGTGACGGAAACTTACGTATCAATGAAGGTTGAAGGAACACAGTTGGCCCGTTCGCATCCATCTCGTGGGACGGATAGGTGGAATGAGGAATTTGAGATGATCGTTGAGAAAGCCAACGAAGTGGAAATTGTGGTATATGACAAGCAGGGGAATGACTATCCTGTTCCTATAGGTATCCTCTGGATTAAGATTAGCGACCTTGTTGAGGCTCTTCGAAGGCAGAAGGTTGGAATAGAGACCGGTCAAGGGGGTTGGGTGACTGCAGGTGCGCTACCGGGTGACAGTCCATCCGCCCGGATAGGTGGATACTCTGGCATCCAAGGGGGCATGGATGCTCCCCTCAATTATCCCGGGACGCAAGGTCTCGGCAGCGTGTCTCCTATTCAATCTGGCAGCGAAGGAATTGAGGCCTGGTTTGGCGTCGAGCCAGCTGGCGCTATTGCCCTTCAACTAAACTTCAGTAAGCCATCTTTTCTTTGTTTTTCCCCTATAAGTTCATATGTCCTTAGCTAAGGAGAATGTTCGCAAGCGGCCTTTGGACGCACCTATGGGGGGTCTCGGCCGTCAAGGCGCTGTTCGCAAGCGTAAAGGCGAGGTTCATGAGATGAACGGACACAAATTCGTGCAGCGTCAATTTTATCAACTTATGCTCTGTGCTTTCTGTAACGACTTCCTGTTGAATGCGCTTGGTTATCAGTGTGAAGACTGTCGATACACATGCCACAAAAAATGTTATGAGAAAGTGGTGACCAAATGTATATCAAAGTCGAACACTGGTGTACGAGTCCTTCGTTTCTTTTCTTATTCAAATGACTGATCTAGTGTCGTTCATAGGATGGAGATGAAGAGAAAATTAACCATCGTATTCCTCATCGTTTCGAACCCCTAACAAACATTGGTGCTAACTGGTGTTGCCACTGCGGTTACATGCTTCCCTTCGGTCGTAAAAATGCTCGAAAGTGCACAGAGTGTGATATCACCTGCCATGCAAATTGTGCTCATCTCGTTCCCGATTTTTGTGGTATGTCGATGGAGACAGCAAATGAGCTTCTCCGAAGCTGGCGTGATATCAACAGGCAAAAAATCGATAGGCAATCCAAAGCTGCTTTTGCTGTTTCCCAGAAGCCTGCTCATAGCCCTCCACCACCGCCTCTACCCCCTGTTGATGCAGGGACAAATCCGTTGGTGCTTGCCATGGACAAGATGAAAATGTCTGGTCCTGATCAAGGTCCGCTTGCCTATGATGGATATGGACGACCTACTGTGGGACCTCCTGATCGTCTTGCTCAAGATCCTCGCTATTACCAGCAGCAACAACCCCCACCACAAATTCCTTCCCAGCAACATGGTCCCCTACATTCTCATCAGACTTCACCCACCGTGAGCACTAGACCCCCACCAGCAAGGCAACCGACTGTTCCACAAGGATTCCCTCCGCAGATACCTAATCCAGCCCGGCCGCTGCCAAGACTTTATGACCAACAGCTACCTCCTGATTCTTATGATCAGCCTTATCCCGTGAGTTGACTTACTGATTGTCCGAAAATATCAGTTTATATAGATCGTAGTCTCAAATGGGACGACCGAGTGGGCCTATGGGGTCGCCTCACCAACCCCCTCATGCCCCGCTACCAGGATCTCGTCCCACACAAGATGCCTACCAAAACATATCACAACCACATCGTCTACAACAACAACCAGGTCGCCAGGCCACGATAAAACGAAAGGTTGGATTGGATGATTTCAACTTCCTGGCTGTATTAGGAAAGGGAAACTTTGGTAAAGTAATGTTGGCGGAGGAGAAATCAACAACGCAGTTGTATGCGATCAAGGTACTCAAAAAGGAGTTTATAATTGAGAATGATGAAGTCGAGAGGTATCATGAAATGCGTCCTCTATCGACTTCTGTTTACTTATCAGTATCTTAGCACCCGTTCTGAGAAGCGAGTATTTTTGACAGCCGCAAGGGAGCGGCACCCGTTCCTACTTGGACTACATTCATGTTTCCAGACAGAGACGCGCGTCTACTTCGTCATGGAGTATATCAGTGGGGGTGATTTGATGCTACACATTCAGAGGAAGCAATTTTCGCTTCGGCAAGCGAAGTTCTATGCATCGGAAGTCTTACTTGCCCTGGAGTATTTCCACGCCAATGGCATCATCTACCGGTGCGTCTTTCTACTGAGCTCCTTTCTGGGTCTTATCTGTATATATAGGGATCTTAAACTCGACAATATCCTCCTCACACTTGATGGTCATGTCAAGGTTGCTGACTATGGTTTGTGTAAAGAAGATATGTGGTACGGCCAAACAACATCTACGTTCTGCGGAACGCCGGAATTTATGGCACCTGAGGTATGTGATGACTTTCACATATCGTCAACTTCATCTAACTCCGAATAGATTTTGTTAGAACAACGTTATGGACGAGCCGTTGACTGGTGGGCTTTCGGTGTTCTGACTTATGAAATGTTGCTTGGACAATCTCCCTTCCGTGGAGAGGACGAAGATGAAATATTTGATGCAATACTAGAAGACGAACCTCTATACCCCATTACTATGCCCCGAGATGCTGTTTCAATTCTACAAAAAGTGAGCGCCGTTTGTTCTTCCGTCCTTTTATGGAATCTTGACATCGTCTCTGTGGCACAGCTCCTGCAGCGTGATCCTAGTCGTCGCCTCGGCTCCGGAAAGGAAGATGCAGAGGAAATTAAACAACAACCTTTCTTTAAAGATGTCAATTTTGGTGATATTCTTCACAAACGGATACCACCTCCATTTTACCCCAAGATCGTAAGCTGCGATACTAGTTTTTTTCAGTGATAGATGCTTCATAAAGTTACAGAACGGCTTGGCTGATACGAGCAACTTTGACGAAGAGTTCACTCAAGAGAAGCCCACGCTGACACCTGTTCACGGCCAACTAACTGTTCGAGATCAAGCAGAATTTAATGGATTTTCATGGGTACATTCTTCAAGTTACATATTTGAAAAGATCATATTAATGTTCATCCTGCAGGTTGCAGCATGGGCCGATCACCCAGCTTGAACTTTTCAGATCAGGATCAATGTCATCTATTATACTACATTACTATTGCATTACCTTGATTTGCACTGGAATGTTTGTTGTCCCCTGGTGCCTGCCTGTGCTTCGGGGCGTCTATCATGATCAGGGATTATCGAGTTCAAAGTTACTTCGTGCCTCCTACAACCACATGACCACCTGTACCAGGGAGTCCTGGCGCGGAATCATCCGCCACAGGCTCGTCGTTCCCGGATTCTTTCATTAGTTTGTAGAACGTATGCCAAAGGGAAGCAATAGTCTCATATTCCCGGGTCATTCCTAAGACTTCTTCCAGTTTACGGTTCAAGGAATTGCTTGAGGATAGTAGTTCTTCAAATCCCTGTATGCACATTTCAGTCCACATTCAAGTAGCCCATTGTGCTTCCTTACTGCAGTTATTTCGCGTGATAGTTTGTCGCGTTCGCGGTCAAAGAAACTAGACTCTTCTTCCATGAAATATTGCACTGGAATTTCTTGCGTTAGACCAAACAGAGAATTCAAAGCTAAGATGAGCCATGCATTACAGAATCTGTAACAGCTGATATGATACTGATATGAAAGAAAAGGTTCAAGTTTTGATGTATTATGTAAAGCAATCTGATTTAAGTTACTCCGACAATAAGTAGGGAGGGTATTCAAGAACGAAAGGTAATTCCCCAATGATCGGAAAATGAAGTCTGTTAACAAGAACGAAGAAAGAAACGCAAATAAGGCAGTATAGAGAGTAATGTAAAAGTAAGAGTGGAGTGCATCCAACGGCACGAAATGAGTGAAAAAAGCCAAGTACGAAAGCAGGGAAAGAATGGCGCAATAACAAGAAATTGATTCAGCAGAGATGAGAACAAGAATTATAGGAAACCGCTTTCCTGCAATAGCCGAGCCATTTTCTCGTCTTCTCGCTCTCGTGGCTCGCGTTCGAGACTGAGCTTCCAAAAGTTGTCACTTGAAGCCCGAGGATCAGTTTTGCTGAATTGATCTAATGAGTCTTCAATGAAAGAGAGAATAGGAGGAACCGGTGTGAGATTGTAGGAGGTCGTCTGCCAGCGTTTGATATCATCCATGACATCTGATGCTTTCTGGCGTTTGAAGAAATTGACAAGGTTGCCTGGTTGAAGGTTGTCGGGATTCCCATCCACAATGAACTGTAATGTTGAGAGGTAGACGCCTAATCCTAGATTTCAGAAGCAAAAATGATGATAGACCAGCTAGCTCACCGATGAATGGGACGCAGGGGGGTTCAATAGAAGACATAAGCTGACGATACTTGGCAAAAGTCTTACTACTGTCGATGGTGAGTTCGCAAGCGGCGAACTGGGAGATGGCCCTCTGATTGACTTGTTCCCATGTACGCTTCAGTCTGCGGATAGGGGGTGTGTTCAATCCTGAGGTGATCGCGATCATAGTTGAGAGGTTGTTGAGGGCACGGCAACGCTGAAACAAAAGGATAAGACCAATGATGACTACAAGGACTGAAATTACTCACATCAGCGACACTGATTAAATGTTTTACTACTTGTGCTCTTCGACGTGAGTCCTCCTTGCTGAGGATAGAATGAGCAACCCAATCTGCAATCTAAATAACACTAGTCAACGTTTATGCTATTAGAAATTTTGGGATCAAATACAGACCCGATTGCTTGTCTGAATAACGGTGCCAATGTTATCCATAACGTCTGTTTTCTGTGCTCTTGCGCGTTTTAAGGCTTCAGTCGGATTAATGCGCTGGTACATTCGATTCTCCAGAATTGTGAATTGTCTCGCCAGTTCTAGAGGGTCAATATCCAAAAGTTTCGGTTTCTTGCCTCTTGCCAAAATTGGGGCAGGGGCTGGAATCTGATTAGTTGTGATGAAGGATTTCACGCCGATATCGCCATTAGTTTGCTAGAAGAAAGGTCCTCCAAAATCAATGGCAGTAATTCAATTGAACTCAAAGACATACGGCGCGTTCAATATGACTCCTTAGGGCTTTAGCCGCAGGCATGTCCGTGACATCGTCCTGGGAGATGAACTCCATCATTCGGTTTAAGATGTACGTATCTTCTTGATCCAGAACATACTGTTCTTGAATCATGATTTTAAAGGTATTGAGAACGCTGATTGCAATTGTTCAATATAGCAACAGGGACTGAATGATGATGAACCTACCGTATCTGGACGACGCGTTGTTTAAATTTAGTCCAATCCTCTAGCTCCTTGGGTGTTAAATTTTCCGGTGGTTGTATCCTAAATCGCTGTACTAGTAAAGCGAATAAGTCATCCAAAGTTGTGAAATCTTTATATGTCATCAAAAAAGCTCTGCTGAATGGAAGATCTGCAGAATCTGTTAGACATGCTGCCAAAACTCGATCATCCTACTCACCAACTTGATCATGGGCAGTTAACTTTTCAACGAGTGCAGAAACAGTACCACCCTTCACAGAATTATCGGCCTCGTCAATCATCATCTCCGAAGGATTGAAGCTCGATCGCAGGAACCAGGGTCGTGATTCCGCTGCCACTTTATCTGCGTATTCATTCCCAAGGATACTGATTAACTTCTCAGATCCAGCAGACCGTGCCTTTTTAGTTTGATGAGGTTCCACTGGTTGTCCGTGGATGAGCGAGCGAGAAATCGCAAATTAACAGAACTCACATTCATCAATCGTATCAACCTCATTTTCTCCTGGAATGTCGTTTTCTTCTGGGGTGTTGACATGTTCAGAAGGAGGAAGGGTATGCGAAATATCGATAGAAGTGTCAAACAGTTGCCTTGAAGATTTGGGCGGAGGCACAGGGCGATTGAAGACACCTGGGAGATCGACAACATCTCCTTGATCAGTATCGTTTTCGATCGAGATTCCGGGCGATGTTCTTTCAGCTCCACCAAGTTGATTACGTACCATGCTTAATCTTGACATACGCCATTCAATGGATCCATTGTAATCGCCTTGTGAAAGGTCTGATTGTTCATGTCCAATAGCCATCAAAGCTTCCAAGGTCTCGCGAACCACTGCAAGGTTGCTACGAAGTGAAGATGAAATAGACTCAAGCAGATTCAGTGATGCTGCACGATCCTCTGGGTCAACGCTGGGATCAAAGGGTGGGATGACTTGACTTGTCAGAAGCAAGGAAGAGCTATCGTCGTACACCGCTTGGGTAGCAGTTTCCAGCGTACGCACATGTATCCTTGCCCGCAAAAGAGTTTGCGCATACATATCATCCACAGTATCACCTGCTTGGCGAATACCATCAATATCTACATGCCGTGCAATGTGGATATCAGCAACAAAACTGAGTAAGTGAGATACATGTGTAACCATGTTCTGGACCCTTTGACGGAGTTGTTCCACTAAACAGAAGAATTAGATGCCAATGGATCAGTGACATTTGAGAAATCATACCTGAACTATCAGACCAAGATATTGGAGTTTGGTTCAGATAAAAGAGGTCTTCAATTCTCCCGAGCATCATGGTTACTTCAGATATTACATCCTGACCGAGAGGTCTTCTCGGTGCTTGTTCCTCCAATCTCTGAGAAACCCAGCCGAAACCTTTCCATGTAGCAGCACTTCCAGCGCCAACTAACCCGACGCCAATACTAGCAGTAGTGAAAGTCCCATATAGTTGCTTCAGAAACATCCCTTCTCCATTGTCCTGCTGGCAATGTTGTACTTCTGCAATAAACAAAGAGATAGCCCTTTCAAGTTCCAATGCATCTGTGTCAATCCGATTGAGCGTCTCAGCGATACGCGAACCTGAGTCGTAGTACATGGCACGAGCCGATAAGACAAGCCGAGACAAGGTTGCAGTGACCCGTCTTTGCGCAGGTTTCAAGGAGGATGACACAGATGGTTTTTCAGGAGTCTCGCAAGCAAGTAAGTCTGTCGGGATCTGACTTGAGTTCGTAGCAAATACATAGAGAAGATTGCGGACAGCACGGACGGCGATCTGAATAAGATCATCCATCCTTTGGTCGTCACCTGCCCGATTGATGTTGGCTTGGACGTTGTCCATGATAGCCTGGACAGCATCACGTGCTTTCATCGCTAAGTCAGCCGCAAGTCTCGAAGAAGGTAACACTAGCGCTTGTTGAAGCTGCCTGGCAATCAGCTCTTCCGAAGTGAGATCATTCAACATTGAGTTGTGTTGGGGAATTTGAGTTGACATTTGATGGACTTGCTGAGGAAGAGCTCGAGAAAATTGAAAATGCTCAGGATGCATATTTGAATCATCTGAATAGACACCGTTTTTTGACCCTGAGGGACGACTTCTTGGGTTCAAAGAAACGGCAGACAATTCAGGCTCGGAACCTAAATCATTCAAGTCGGTAGATTCGGGTCGTGTCCAAGTTGTTTCCCCAGTGCGCTTGTTGACAAAAAATATTGTCATTCCGTCGTCCGCCAATCGTTTAATCCAAGGTTCGGGAGTAGAATGAGGGATGCCCAAACCGGGAGGCTCGCTCGGATAGGCGCCGTTGATGCCGTTCATATTGGTGGTCACTCCGAAGACCATTCCTGCCCCGGTTGCCGCTCGGACGGTACTCTGCGCCGAAAGACCTGCAAGTTCACTTCCAGAAATTTCGTCCGCTGTTTCCTGAGGTAAGTCCCAAGAGTGCTCTCCTGTACGTGAATTGACGTAAAATATCTGGAAAGGGATGTCAGCATCATTCTTCGAAATCGAATGAATTACAACGATATACATACCCGTCCGTCATCCATTATGTTTGGCTCCCAGAAATCATTGGTCTGTGAGCCTTGACTCGCGCTTCCACCAGCTGGAACGAGCCGCTTATTCTCATTTGAGATTTCGAACTCAAGCCATTCCTCATTCTGCGCTTGGCCATGCATCATTGCATCGGACATATCAAGAACCCCATTATCACTATCCGACTGTGCCATCCCGTCCCCTGCCGAGTAGTCGGAACCGGAAAAAGCAATTTCTGCCTCTTCCAAGGAAATGATGGTCACATAGTTAGACGGGAACCAACCCCGTTCGTCCCCAAGCAAACCATCCCACCAGCCAGAGGGCTGTTGATGGAGAACTTCAATAATATCTCCGCGACAAAATGAAAGAGCAGAAGCATCGTAAGAGGTGTAGTCATACATGGCTTTGCAAAAGAGGGCCTGATAATTGTCATCGAAGAGGTCTTGTTCCAGCGGCTGTTGCTGCTGCTGAAAACTTTGAGCTCTTGGACTTGAGAGGGACCTCCTGAGCCGATTTGGAAAGTTTGTATGAGGTGAAGATATCACAGACGCCATCTGGGGTTCTGGAGGGTAAAGAAACGAGTGACAAAGTGAAGTGAAGCGAGCAAGAGATACAAATGACTAAGCGACCAAACACTGCCTTTTTTGTATTCTTGTATTACAAGAATTTCTATCGTTTAAGTGTTCGCTGCTTCTCGGCAAATTCTACAATCTTTCGGTCGACAAACATTCCTTTCCTATCCCGTACAGCATCCATATAACTCTTTGCCACATTTGCTCGATCTGCCTTCTCCCCTAGATCTTCCAATTCTTCCTCCGTAGTCGGAACCCAGAACGGATCTTGATCGAGTAATTCGTACCTGTATCATCGTCTACTTTGAGATTTATCACTAGTCAGTCCAAGTGGCTCACCCGCTGAAAATCAACTGAGGGCTCGCAGCCCCAGATGTTCGCTTCCGTATGTCTAGGTGTAATTGTCAGTAAAACACCTTGAAAAGAAACTGACGTCGGGACTTCCTGACCATCTGCGAAACCAAAGCTCTCAACAACTGGTAGTAACGCGGACACTGTAAAAAATGACGTCCCCTCTTTCATCTCTTCTGCCACGATCCGACCACGTCGCCTGGCAACAACGCCATACACCTTTCCAAGTACATCAGCTACATGTAGATGATTGATGATGATCAGCTCGACCAATGTAAATTATTACTCGCACGCTCACTGGACGCTTGGATGTCGCAAGAATACATTGCCAACATCAGTCTGGGCGACCAATCGAGAAGACCATTACGACAGGCGTCTCTCACGCCTGTGATAACTGAACCTGTAACTTGTGCCATGCGATTATGCTCTATAGAAAAACATAACCGATCTCAGACGGGGGGAGAGATGTTCAAAAATCTTACCCATTTCCTTCTCCAATGCCTCTTGGTCTACTTCCACACTCTCAACAAAATAAGCCAATCCTTCCACTGGTTCTGCACACAATGGACCCTGGATTGTAGCCAAATGGAAGCCAGATTCGATATGATTATCAAAATCGCTTATAACGTTTTCTATGTCATTATCACTGTTACCTGATTTTTCTAACCGGCGCTTCAGTCTACCAAGGTCATTAAGCAACTTGTTCAAAATCAATGGAAAAACACCACTCACGATGCAAGGGCTTTGGGCTTTCGCGCATCAATTAATAGACAACCGCCAGCTCCCTGAGGACCAAATGCCCAGATCCTGGTGTCATTATCCGCCCATTCCCCTCCTACTTCTTTGCACTTGTCTCGCAGCGCATCCCAAAACTGCTCGGGCTTGGCACTTGGTTTGCGGAGGATATCATCATACTTGTCTATCCTTTCTCCATCCCCATCAGCCTTGCCATCTTGTCGATCATGCAGTAACTTATCCAGCGTCCTTGTGTTATCTAAGAGAAAATCCAAAAGTAGCACCGGTATCGGGCTTGCACGTATCGTGAAAGATACTATGTTCTGGAAGCTTGCTCCCAAGATTGTTCCCCGGGGGGCTCCTAACGTCTTGGTAGGCGCCATGTCTACAGATGATGTTCAATCTGAGTATACCAAACCACCATGAAGTTTCTAGAATTGCGCACCTGATGCCTTCACAGCGGTTTCCCTGAATGGTACGATCGGCTTTGAAGCATGCACCTCGATTTTCGCAAATCGTTCTCGGAGATCCTTCAAACATCTCTGTTTGGGATTAAATCAGCCTAGTCACTGAGCCAAGTCCGAAACCTGAAAAAATTCACGTGCCTCGAGATGCAACTCCCCAGCAGTCAGGATGACGTGCTCACCTGTCTGCTGTTGGAAGGTTTCAACACAAGGATCTGATTGACTTAGTAACTTCAGCCCAGCCAACAATTTGGGCATGTCCGCTGGGAAAGCTGGTTCTAGAGCGACACGGACAATGGGTGGCGTCTGTATATCAGTTCATTTCAATATCTCAAGATATGGAAGGAACCGCGACTCACAGCTCGGTTTACCGCTCCCAGATTGACTAACCAAGATTGAGGGTCAACTGCGTCTTGGACATCTCTTTTCCCTGGTGCACATAGGGTGGCACTCCTATAGACCTTGCCTCCTAGACCCCTAATTGCGAAGATGTTCCCAGCTCGAACAAAATCGACTGGATTTAATTCTCTGCCCATCATGATATACAAACCCTCTACTGTTGCGGAAATAATGTACTTCTGATTGTATGGATGCGTTGGCTCAAGGGTTGGGTCATATTTGGGCAGCAGCGCATGCACTATACTGCCCACCCAAAGAATACCAGAATACAGACGAGCGAACCCAAGGACCACTTCCGAAGGATCATCCGCCTCCTCTGGCTCTTCCAAGACAGGAGACACTTCTTTTGATGATTGGATCTCTATGCTGGCCAGCTGGTTTTCCAGCCCGTTTTCTTGCTTCTTTGTTGAAACAACCCGCGCTTTGTCCTTCATTCCGTCTGCTGTTAATGGCTGCTCCTTCTTTTGTGGTAAATCCTTCTTCGACACTGCAAACATCTTGCTCACATACGCTGTGACACATGAATTTATTTCTGCTTTGCCAACATAGAGATCCTCCTCTAATTTGTTTTTGGGAGCAATGGTCGCTTCCTGAAGCTCTGGATAAAGCATCTTCGGTATGCGAGTAGTTTGGGCGACAGAGGGAGCAGGGACGATGTCAATTGCCGCTTGTATTATACAAATTGACAGGGAGAGCCATTGCGTGAAGATCAGGGAAAGAAGCTGGCGTGTATCCTTAGATTTAAGGTTGCGAGGAGGTATTTTGAGGTTGAGTGCGGTGACAATTTTTGTCACCTTGTCTGGATTACTGCAAGTCTGTCGGTATTAGCAATTCAGATATCATAAGATCATAAGGTACACACGGGTTGAGTATTACAGCGTCATAGACAGCCCAAACATTTTCAAGGACAAATTGCACAAAAAGTGGCTTCAGTCTCCTGCCTCTGAGATATTTGTAACTAATGACTCTTTTCGTCTTTGGGTCCAAGAAGAAATCGCCCCACAGGACTCTTCTCAAGTTTGCCTCTTTGATATTAAGCTTCTGAGCATATAATTGAGCGAATTTTCCGATGCGAAATCCCCATCCGTCTAATGCTGAAGCAAAGATGACATTACCCTTTTCTGGGGCGAAATAGATATCCTCATCGTCCTTTTCCTGGAAATCTTGTTCCGTCTCGTTCACAGTTGCATCAGCTTCATCGGCTTGTTTTTCTTTTTTTGTGATCAACCGTCTTTCACGTTCCTCTCTCCATCGAAGATCATCTTCCATACGTTCACTAGCAAAAAAGTTACCCATCACTGCGTTAACTTGCTCTATTAGACGGACAAGATGATGGTGCGCCTCAACTGGAGAAAGTTTGAGTTCCGTAATTAGACGATCGAATTTATTGATTACGAGGATTGGCCGAAGTCGGTCTTGCCATGCTTGCCGTAGCACGGTTATTGTCTAAAGCACTCTGTCAGTATTTCAAACCCCACAGTTCTGACGAAGGAATATCATACTTGCGTACAGACACCTTCGACTACATCTACGAGTACGAGCGCACCATCTACCAGTCTTGCAGCAATCGAAACCTCGCTGGAGAAATCAACATGTCCAGGTGTATCAATCATATTCACGGTATATGTCTTGGTTATCTTGCCTAGTTTCGAAAAAGCAATAACATAAGAATACAATACCATACCCCAAGAAGATATGAGTACAATAGCGAACCTCCAGCGTTATCCCGTTCCATAACATGAAATTTCAAGGACACTGCGCTACTCTCCATTGTAATCCCTCTCTCCTGTTCATCTTCCCTGCTATCTAGATACCTGGTCTTTCCAGCCATACGTGCGGATATGATGTTATTCGCAGCCAACAAGGCATCCATTAAGGTCGTTTTGCCATGATCGACATGTCCAAGTGTTGTGATAATCCGGACGTTGTTTGGGTCTTGATTTTCCATTGCTTGAATATCCAAAAGACTCCTAAGATGCACAGTAGGTAGAACAGCAGAGAACAGGAAATTGATGAATATAATGTCGTTTTGAGGTTGAGTGAACTTATTATATTCCTGAGTGTTTGCGGACCATGCATGATCAAAGATTTCCTACGAAAGGAAATCGTGACATACTATATCACGTGGATCCTCGACTTCCCAACTCTATGAGTGCCACAGAAAAAGAGGAGCATCACAGGTCATCAAAACATCGATATCAAGACAAAGAGAAGGAGAAAGATCAATGTCGACTCCATGCCAAAGACAAAAAGGACAGAGAATCAGATATCAAACACAAGAAACGGAGAAAATATGATGATGACTATGAAGGTGGCAGTCGGAGGCACAAACACAGGAAAAAAGACAAGGAAGACAATTTAATCATTATGGACAATGATGAAAATGATGACGACTTGTGGGTGGAAAAGAACGTCGACATGGAGGGTGAACAGGTGTGTACTTGTTCTTATGATACAATTATATGTATCTCCTGATTACTGCGTCGAATCAGATTCTTGCGACAAATATTCCTACAAGCGAAAGCCTTAAAATTACCTCGACCGCCGAAGTATATCGTTCAGAACCGGATCCAATCACCAAGAGTAGAACAAAACTCCAGCGTGACGAATGGATGCTCTTACCACCAAGCATACCTTCTGTTCCACTCTCGGGACCGGTTTCTCAACCGTTCACCAACAACAATGACAAACCCTTAACCGAAGACTATGGAGAGTCTTTGTCAAATGCACGTACGATAAGCGGTGGTGTTGACTTCTTCTCAAGTCTCGGGACAGCACATAAGAAAAATCAACCAGAAAGACCTAACCCGAACCAGGTTCTTTATTTATTTCAGATTCGAATTATGTGACTGACAATTTTCTAAATAGCCCAAGGTCAGCTCCCGTGAACTCAATCAAGACCTCAAGGCAGACAAGTCTATGAACTTTGACCAACATCCTCCGAAAAACATAACTCCAGGTGGTCCAGGTTCCTCTTGGCGCATGATGCGTCTGCGACGAGTCTATGAAACGGCAGATGAAGAAAATAGGCCTGTCGAGGAGGTTGCCATTGAACGTTTTGGCTCTCTTGAGTTGTTCGAAGAAGCCAAAGAAGAACGCCGTATCCTTGATGAGCGTGCAGGAAGAAAAGCTGAGCGTAGAAGGAAAGGGGAACCTAGGACTGAAATTGGATTTGGTGGCGAGAAGAGGTTGATGTTCACGGAGGTTGGTGGGAATGGCGGATATGGCGGATCGAGTAGGTGTTCGTCTTTTCGTCGTCCTGGACAACGTATAGGAGATGATGCACCTTCTTCATCTTCCTCGCCGGCAGAGAGAGCACTTGTTCACAAACGGCTGGACGCACTACGGCTACCTTCTCAAGCTGATTCACCTCTTACACAATCACATACCCCCATTCCATCTGTCATGACACCACCCCAAGTTGCTGTCTCTGGCTCGAAAGGAAGGGCTTTGTCTCCGTCTTCGTTAAACAAGCTTCAGGCAAAGGTGCTACGTGCCAAGCTTATGGGTGCACCTAACTCGGAAAAGATGGAGAAAGAATATGAGGAGGAACTGAGAAGAGCATATGGCAGTGGTAGAGACTCAGAAGGCCACGTGAGGACTAGGGTTGAAGTCCTGCCAACGTTGGATATTAGAGGGAAACTGTATGATGTCGGGCATGGTAAAGAGGATGACGCACCCCGACCAGGCAATAGGGGAAAGAGGAAGGAAGAAAAGGTGCGTAACATCTAATGAATCTTTCAGGTCCTTATGCTAAACGATTGATAGTTTGAAACACATAACCGGAAAACTGGTGAGATTGTTCGGTATAATGCTGACGACGATGAAATGACGCTGGGCGAGATGCTGCGGCAAGAGAGATTTGGCGCTGGACTTTCTGACCAGAAGAATTTGGACGCTCAATTTGCTAAAGCAATAATGGGTGATGGCAAGTTTGAGGTATGCATGTCACCTTTGCACCGAGTTTCTGATCAACGCGTCTTCAGAACGACCTGGAGTACATGGATGATAATGCAGCCAAACTTGGCCGTCAGAAGATGCGATCTGACGCACTGAAACGGCAGTTTGCGATCCACGGTTCGTGTCAGTACTTGGTTCCTGGTACCATTATTCAAGTTTTGGGATAGACTATAAGCGTACCCAACAAGTTCTCGCTACATGTCCCTTCTGCTATGGGGAGGATGATTCCTTACCTAGGGCACCGATTGTTGCAATGGCGACACGCGCATATCTTTCCTGTACTACTTATGAGGAGCTTGTGAAGGGTCAATGTCTTATTGTACCAATTCAGCACCATCTCAACATGTTAGAAGCCGACGATGACACCTGGACCGAAGTCAAGGTGAGCCCTGTTATTGATAAAATATTCTACACATTGACTGGTTTGCTTAGAACTTCATGAAGTGTCTGATGCGCATGTTTGCCGAAGACGACAAAGGTGTCGTCTTCTACGAGACTGTTATATCTTTGAGGTGGCAAAAGCATACGTTCATTGAATGCGTACCGCTGCCTTGGGATCAGTTTGAGCTTATACCAGGCTACTTCAAGGTATACTCTTTACCAGATACTACATACGCTAAATTCATGATACTTCCAGGAATCTATCTTGACCTCTGAAGCGGAATGGTCACAACACAAAAAACTGATTGACTTTTCTGCCAGACCTGGTGGTTTTCGACGTGCAATGGTGCCTAACCTTCCGTATTTCATGGTCCAGTTTGACTACAAGGGTGAGAAGGGCTATGGCCATGTGATTGAAGGGACAGGAAGGGAGATGGATGAGGATATCGATGAGGGGGAGAAGGGTGGCGGAGAATTCCCGAGGTGAGCTGGTCTTGTTGAACCAAGGGTTGGTGTTGATATCAGTCTTTCAGATACTTTGCAGGTGAAATTATCGGGAACGTGTTGGAGATTGAGCCCCGGCGGTGGCGACGTCCGCGTAAGCTGGACTTGAGGAGCAACAAAGAGAGAGTGAAGGGCTTCAGAAAGATGTACGATAGGTTCGACTGGACTGGTATGGTGGAACATTAGGAACCAAATAGACCAATGATGACATCAGTGTATACACATATATCTCGCTTATAATCTCGCTTATACTTATACTTGTACAGCTGGTAGTTTTTCATGCCTCCGCCGTTCCCTACCCGGCGCGAGTTTCTCCTCGTCTCTCTCCTCTATGTTTTCCTCTTTTTCCTTCACCACAGTCACATTTCTACAGTGTCTCCTCTATCTTCTTCTGATTTACTTCAAAATATACGCCACACAATCCAGCCTGGCCACCCGACTTTTGCACAAACGCGACTCTCATGGCAAAACAATCCAGTGCCTGGGACAAGGCTTGTTGCGCATGTACCTGGTTCGCGGTTCTTTTTCGCCATCTCGACCTCACTACCCGGCTAACAAGTGATATTTGCAGGATGGACAATTTTCGATAATTTGTATATTCTCAATGGCATTGTCTATGTCGTAACAGATGATCCAGATTCCATGCCAGACGTCTCCTCCATTCTTTCCAAAGGCATCCAGATTGAACCAGGTAGAGAAGCGGAACTTGCACGACTACCAACAGATGAGCATATCCGCATAATATCTACGCAAGACGCTCGATGGTTGTTTGGGACAGGAGCAACTATCATAGACGGTGTCACAGTACGTTTTGCATAACCTCCATGACGGCACTAAGTCATTTGCCTTATTCAGCTTTTTGTCAATGACCCCTATCAGTTGTAAGTAAACCCTCCTTGACACCTTGTTGTCAGAGGTCTTACTCTTAAAATAGCGTGACACACTATTACCATTGGTCTGCGGAGCTCTTCTTTGGTTTTTGGCGAACATATTCTACACTCGACCCTAAAATTCCAGCCGACGGCAACACAACTCTCCCCTTTGTTCGGCGTATTGTATTCAGCCACCTTGATGCACGCCATTGGCGGGACTATGCCCACATGAATGAATGGGTTATCCGTTCTTCCCTCCCTTCCGTTGCAATGGAGTTTATCGACGACTGGCGCGACAGAGCAGAGTTGGGTAAACCTTTTGTATTCCATCGCGTAGTTGTCGCCGACCGTTCGGCTGCTATGATATCCTCTAACTTCCAACGCTATCAGAGAACTGCTTCTGTTCCATTTGCGTTGCCTGGTAGTACCAACTGGTGGATGCCTATACGGAACAATGTCGTCAAGTTCACTGGACTGAAACCCGATGTAGGTGGAGGCACGACAAGTACACCTGTGATCACATACATTTCAAGGCAAAATTGGGGTCGGCGCATGTTGGTTCCGGAGCACCACGAAAAGCTTGTCAAAGAGCTTCATAAACTCAGAGCTACGTACGGCTACGAGATTAATGTAGTGGAAGCAGAAAAAATGTCACGTGTGGACCAAATTCGACTTGCCGCTCGGACAACAGTGTGCCCTTTACTTTTCTAAATCTACTACGCATTTAAACATAATATCAGATCCTTATGGGCGTCCATGGGAACGGTCTCACGTCCCTTGTTTGGATGAAACCCAATCCCCGTTCTACCGTCATGGAATTTTTTTATCCTCAAGGCTTCGCGCACGATTATGAGTATACCACTCGTGCGCTTGGCATGAAGCACTACGGCTTTTGGGGTAGCGAGTAAGAGAACTTAGTTACCAGCGTTCCTCTATCTCCTGACAAGTTAATACTCCACTACCAGATATTTTACAAGCCCTGACCTTCCGGAGCCCCAGTATGTTGAAGGTTTCCAAAGTAATTCAATTCCCATAGATGGGGAAGTTGTTGCCAGATTATGCGTGGAAAGACTTTCCCTTGAATTTGAAGTCGACGATTAGGCGATATTCATATATATTCGCTTTGCACTCAACGCACCTTTGCATCTACCCTCATTTCGATGTGCTTTCACTTGGACATTCACTCCTTTGGTTTATATTGCTCTTGTCTGCTATCCCGCATCACATAGAACGTTACTTGTACCAATTGTCATACAATCACAGACGCTAATCATATCCTAATTAACATAATCAACGTTTGATTAGGTGTAGGGATACATACAGTGTCAATGAGTATCGATTTGAGACAGAGTTTTACAAGTAAGACTCAGTAGTCAACTAGAAGTTCGACAACTGAGGAGCGTATACAAGAATAGCAGAGTATATATCCCTAGGTCCTCAACTGGTGTGGTACTTCAATATCGGTGTCACGTGTAACGGTCGCTGCGAGTGTCTCACTGCGACGGTCCCCCTTCAATACAGAGACAAGTACATCCACATTTCAGAAGATATCGAGGAAGCTCTCTTTTACAATACATGAACCATTTACGATCCAACGACGTCTAGATGTTCCTGATATTAACGTACAAGTAGGCATGTAGCATGAGTTGTTGTCATGAATAATGACGATCAGCAATAGATGTTTTTACGTTAGAAAGACTCATAATATATCAGGCAATCGATCTATCCTCTAACCATCCACCGATCTCCCAATTTCCATCCAAGCGATAGACATCGCGATTTCGTTGTTCAGAGTCAGTAATACCTTGAAGTAAAGTGTTGAGTCGTTTAAAATCAATCGGCTTCAAAACCCAGCCATCCATCCCGTAGCTGATCAACTCTTCGCGTTGCCGCTCCATCAACGAAGCTGAGACTGCAAATATAGGTATGCGGCCATTGAGTCTATGCGAAACACGGTCCTTCTGAATGTGGATAATATTGTCTTTCTCCAGTGCACGAATCCGCTGTGTTGCCTCAAAACCATCAACAATCGGCATCCTAAAGGCTTGTGGATTCTCCCCCGGCAAAAAGAATAACAAGACGGCTTACTGGATGTCCATGAGGACAAGATCAAAATTAAAATCAGACATGACAGTATCAATCCCCTCTTGACCATTTGTTGCATTCATGACAGTATGTCCCGTCAGATTGAGCCGCTTTGCCAGAATTGCACGATTTATATCATTGTCCTGCAAGTAATCAGGTCTCAAAAACTCTATAGATAAATTGATTGTTGGCTAACCTCAACTACTAGGATCCGTAGCTTCTCCACAGTGGAGCCTCTCGACTCTCTGGGATGGGGCCTGCCGGGGGCAGCAGTTGGTTCTCTGATTGAAGGATTGGAAGCAGCAATTGGTTCTCTGGTTGCTTCAGTGATAGAAGTCCGGTTCAGATACAAAGGGAGTGCTGTCACCTCCTGATCAAGATAGTCAACCTTCACGGGTCGAATAGGAAGTGCTGGACTCTGGACTTCAAGAATCCCACGACTGCTGGTGACAGTACCAACAGGACTGTTCCAAGAAGAAGGGACATTATCTAAAGGAGGAAGGGAAGTATCGTATTGAGCCGATGAACGCGGTGACACATGGTTGGTCGTAAGAGCTTCACCAGGACCATCAATCTCGGACGTGTAGGAGGAATGTTCACTTGTAGTCCGAGAACGTGGTTGAGAGCCAATGGAACAACTTGAGAACTGTGCGACTTCCGAGCTGTCGGACACCAAAGCAAATGGTATGAGGAATGAGAATCTGCTCCCTGTATTGACTTGAGAGTCGACACGGAGTTGACCTCCAAGCTGTTCAACTATTCTTGCCACGACCGCTAACCCGAGGCCTGGGGAAAAAGAAAGGGTCAATGAGGTATCCAGTCTTACTGGCAATTGATCGTACCAACACCAGCCTCGGAATTCGACCGAGGTCCAGAGGATTCTACTTGTTCAAATTCTCTGAACATTTTCTCCAACTTCTCATCGTCAATCCCACACCCCGTATCGGAAACAACAATCTCTACCGCAGTTTGCCTCGAACTCCTCAAACCATCAGGTTCTTCAAATGCTCTACACCAAACTGAGATCAACCCGGTCTCAGTATACTTGACTACAGTGATACTGTGAGTCATGGAATCCATCAAGTGAGGATCAATGATACTCACGAGCATTGGCAGTCAAATTCTGAACTACAGTCCGGATCTTTCTCGAATCTCCTACAACAGTCTGAGGACTTTGAGATGCATCTACAACAAATTCTATATTTCGCCGTAAAGCTTCCTTGCGATAGATATGCACAGCATCGAAGATGGTAGCATGGAGATCAAAAGGTTCATTGAAAGATGTCTCGTTCCCACTCTCCAGCCGGGTTAGATCCTGATTGTCCACAATTGAGATACTTCACCGAATCAGGTAGAGGGCACCCAAGATAACACACCAATAAATCATTGATTGTAAATAAGAGGCTCTGATCGATACATATACATTGAATATCTGTTGGCTTCTGGTGTTTCGACAGAGCTCAAATAGCGACTGACCTTCGATGCAGCATGTGAACGAACCAGGTTGTCTCTAGTTTCATTGTCCAGGGGCCCATTCATTGCCATTTCCAGATAGCTGATGGAATCAAAATCAATCAACACTATGAGATATACGATGAATAGCGTCGCCAACGCACTTGATAATGTGATTGAGCGGCGTCCGAACTAGAGAAGAAACAAGCGTTACATTCAAGGCACCTCAAGCATCAAGTCACATTCAAGGCACACCTTCATGGGTAGCATTTGATAACAGGAGGTTAGTCAACTTGTTAGTCTGTAAAGCATTCTCTTTCTGTCTCCATACTTCAATGAACTATAACAAAAAACCGAGATTAGCTCAACCACCTGTTCTCAACTACCAGTTGGTCGAAGCGATACCTTGCCATACACAAGAGCTAGAACGCCCGCTGTTTCCAATTGTTCATCTGTCCATGCGCGGCACTTTCCAGCCACAGTCTCGGACCAAATTTTGAAGGACTTCCGTGGTTCCAGGCTTGCTTGAGCGCCTTGTACAACATTCTTGAATGGTTTTCCAGCCCAGTGGACATCACGTAATTGGCCCCGTCTCAAAAAGGCAATGAAGTCTTTGCCACCGCTCGATAGCGGAACATATAATAGTCCAGCCACGACTTCGAAACCTGTACGAAAGACGGAGATAAACTATTGATCCAGGGGCAGAATTGATATGATGATCCTGACCTGTCGTCAAATGCAGATCTGGGAAGTCATTGATGACAGCCTGAGAAACTTCAATGGTACTGTGGAATAGCAAAGGGGGAAAGAAGTCAATTCATTTGGTCAGCTGTTCACGAAAGGCGATGCGGCGGAGTTCAGAGTTCAGGGACAACAATCTACTCACTCAAATTGCTTGAGCCGTAGGTATTCCGCCATAATCAGAATTTCTTGACCGTAACGATTTGGTCCCAGAATCTTGGCTCCCTCACCAATGACGAGTATACCGAAATCTGCATCAAATAATCCAAGTAGGTCATCCGCATTGCTGACAATATATCCAGTCTAGGGACACAAAAATGGACATGAAAGGAGATCCGTCAGGCAACCGCATCGGCGGGAATCAAGAAAACATACCGGATGATGATCAGAAGACAGTGTGTTGATCTGTGACAACGTAAAAAAAGAATTGACATGAGAAAACACAGTTCGACTTGAGCAGACGTCAAGATACAGACTAGTTTCCTCGTATGTAATCGCTGGGCGTAACTCAATCTCTCAATGTTCCGCGATATCGACTGGCTCAAAAGTCTAAGCATTTGTCGTACGGGGAAGGAAACGCGCATTCCTGCATTGCCGTACGAATGACAAGCAACTAGGCCCCAAAGCTGATTAAATGCCATGATTGACTGTGAAACGTACCATCACATATAAGAAAGTTGTTTAGCGACCCAAAATCAACAGCTCAGATTTTTTGCATTTTACAGATCAAACGTTACATACAATCGACATTGAGGCCCGGACGCCCATATTTTCAAGATCTGGGTCGAAGAAGTTTGAGATACCAAAAATCAATCCAAGCAGAATCCCTACATTTCAGGTGGATCGGACTCATGGCCCTTAGGTAGCAGTGGGTCATGTCCTGAATGTCCCATGAGAATGGACCTCAAATACATAAAGTTGAACCACACACTAGAGGTTCTTTGAGATCTTCCTTGTCTCTCGCAACAATGCGGGCGGTGGGTTGTAAGCGATCATAGAGAACCCGAACCTTGTCTAATAAAATCTGAGCTGACGATGGAAATCAGTGCGACACAGATACTCACTGATCATATATAAGTCTCTTGCCTATTTATGTGACCATCACTTTCTCAGTAAATCATGGACAAAATATTTCTCAACGCACCTGTCTCGGAATATCAGAAGCCGGAAAATGTAAGCCTCTATAAAGATCTCTAGTCACACTCCAATCTACGATTTCGGCTACAGTCTGACCATTCCATGCTTCGTCAAACTGGTAGACTAATACGCGATGAAACTGCGTTAAGTCTTTAATCACACCAACTGTAACTTTCAAAAAAGTCTCCAAATCAGAGGCAGCTCCCAGCTGCTCATTGATTTGTGCCATTACGGCAAATACATCCATCATACCGACAGAATTATTCGAAGTGGAAGCGTAGCGACGTGCACTACGAGTTGATCTCGGTGAATTAGGCCCAGAAGATGGTACGAACGAGCCTGATAATATGGATGGGGATGTAGGGCCGTAGGGTGATGAGCCACGCTCGGTTAACCTTCGTAGTCGCTCCAATGCAGGAAGTGGTTTGGCATGGTTGGTAGTACTTGCCAGAATAGCCTCCGCACTGGGCTTCCAGTCGTCTTCACCTGCGAGACCGAATAGAGAATTAGGTGTGGATTGTGACCATTCATGTGAATGGGCCAGGGTTGGAGATGTGGCAGAAGCCAGAGGTGTTTCATCACTCGGATGTTCCAGATCTTCAAAGACTACAGTGGAACCAGACGCAGGAGTGGTGACGCCTGAAGATGATACAAGTGTACTGGAGGAACGAGATCTTTGGGACACATTTTCAGGAGGGACGAGACCGAAGGTAGACAAAGGAGAGTATAATGGACTAAGGGCGTCCGATTCAAGTTCGAATTCCAAGACTATAAGTCCTGACTCAGATTGACTTGCTCGTTGCGCGCGGTGGACGGCACACCAACATGTCCAGTATCGCCTCGAATTGGACAAAGATGGGCTCGATGATGAGATATCATGGATTTCGTGAGAAAATTGAGAGCCTGGTTCTCCCCAACCACTGACCACAAAGACATGGGGATGGCAATCTTCATCTTGAGGGTTAGCATAGGTGGGATCGATGAGGAACTGGATGTTATCCCAAAAAGCATTCGCAGAGCTTTCAGATAGTGTATCGGTGAAACATTCCAGGGAAAATAGAAAACGAGGAGAAAGTCCTAAAATTTCAGTTGAATTCTGTACAGTTGGGTGAGAAATATCCACAAAACTGGGATCAATTATGTCAAACCTCAGAAACCTGGCGAACAATCAAAGCCTCCTCTTTTTGCTCTACGACTATGAGTACACCAAAACCCTGCACTGATCCTGGAGTTCGAATAGGCTGAAAAAAGGTGTCAGAGTTTACCACGATATGTCGTTTTCTAGGCACAGACCTCATCCTCGCAGCGTTGCAATTTTCCTTCCCGCCCAACGATTACGTGGTTTCCGTTATCATCCTGTGCATACTGAAACCTAAAGGCAACATGTTCGTCATTCAAAGAGCTGCCTTTCCAGATAGATTCTGCATCAGCTGTTGACTCTGATGTGGCACCAGTTTCGGAGCTTTCATCTCCAATAGACAGAACACCTGACTGCATCCGTCTAATTTCCAACATCTTAGTCTCACTTGCAGGCAACGGTCCTTCCATGGGTGAAGCAACTCTAGGGGCAGAAGATGGAACTTGCTTGGTGATAGTAGATGGTAACAGATCCAGAGGAGTAGAATCATATCCACCACTCTCTGTATTACTTGTTATAGAGTGGAATTGACCGGATGATAGGAATTCATGTTTGTGGATATGGTCACTGCGAGTCGTATTCGGCTGCCTTGAGAGTATGGATGTCCTAGACCCCCAATGATCAACGCCTGCAGAAGACGGTGGTGGCGGAAGATGGACAAGGCCATACTGCGATAAATTGTAAGGAAGGTCTTGAACAACCTCTGAGTTGGGATTATCGTCAGAAACAATGGCTGGAAAATCCATATCTTTTGCGGTGGTGACCAGACTTCGGCTACTTTCCAACGGTGAGAGGTAACCAGTCGAGGATACTGACAGCGCAGAGAAGTCAACCGAGGGAAGCAGAGAGATACCCGTGACGGCTGAATCTGGGCTAACAAACAAAGGCAAGGGTATTGCATGGCATCCACCAACCTCGGTCTGGTTCTCAGACCCTGAAGCTAAGCAGGAAGGCGCAAGTTCGACCGGAACGCTAGAAGCCCGGAGAAAATTTGGGTCGTCCTCCTCTCCGGGGAAGTAACGGTTTTTCTGCAAGGAAGACATTCTGCTGGAGGTATTTAGTTCGCCGCAATGTGAGGAGTCAGCAGGGTCTGGGGAACGGCCATGAGATTGGGGTTGTATATAAGAAGAAGCGAGGGAAGAGGAAGAAGAGGAAGACACATAAGACATGCAGGAGGTGTTTTGTCTAGATTGAGACGGGCCCAGTAGCTCTGCGGACTCCTTGGTGGTTTGATTTGCACACGTAAAGTCACACTCTTCTTTAAGCTTGTCATTGGCTTCTGCCAGGCCAACAGTAGAAATTTGCGAGTTCTCAGGAGCATGAAAGTTAGTATCTGGGGCAGAACGAAAGTGGTGTAGCTCCGAGTCCCCAAGGCGAAAAAAGGAAGAGACAGTGGATCTGCTCTTTGGAAGAGCAGCTGGCTGGATGACGGAAAGCAAAGAACGGACAGGATAGACAAAAGAGGATGCAGGCAGAGACGAAGAAGTTATACGCCGCGGAGAATCGTCTGACATAGTGAACAAAACAGAGAAATTCACCTTCTGTTCCGGCCATTTTCTTTTTCTAAAACATATGACGTAGAATCACGTGTTCATTGGTTACAATGTCACAGTTTAAACATGTGACCCATCGCGTCCTGTACTCCTTCCTGTACCCCTAGGTAGTCGTGTCCACCGTACTTGGCTTTGACCAGCGTGACATTCCTGTTTTTGGTCCTGTCCCAGAAGTTGTCTATGTACCCAAAATTTTTCATATCAACGTGTTTGGCTATCTTCCTTTTCACCGCCCTTCTTTTCTCAAGCGAAACAGAGAGGGCGTCGCGCTCTTCCGGCGTCTCTTGTAGCGTGCCATGCGGATTTTTGAGTCTCGGAAGTGCCCCATCCAAGAATGCATTGAAGAGGACATCTGCATGGAAGTCTGGGATGTCCCAATCGTTTTCTGCATGCGCAATAAGCACAGGCCCATCAATTTTCTGGGAGTACAGTCAGCCATGAAATTGGGTAGGTCCAGATGTGTCATGCCGTACCGGCACCGCTTTAAGTGTGTCAAACTTGTGCACCAGTGCCCATGATATGAGTTCTAAAATCATGTCGGATGATGTTCCTGGCTTCAACTCATAACTCACTGGTGGCCCAGGGAATGGCGGCAAGTGGCTTCATCAGAGGAAGCAGTCCAAGGATATGGTAGGTCTGCAGAACATCTTGAATGCTCGAAAAAGGCTAGAGTACCTGCATTAATTTTGGTTTCAGAAAACTCATGATTGACTTTACACTTAGCAAGGTCAATCCCTTGTAAGAAATTCCATCCTTTGTCAGCTCACTTGCAAGACCAGCGCTAATCCCCGTGCCTAAGCTATGTCCAACAATGAGCACATCATCTCCGTCAACCCCTTTACGAGCCAACCAGTCCCAGGCTGCGCGAGCATCGCGGATAACTCCAACTTCAGTTGGCGTCCCGCTGCTGTCAGCAAAGCCACGATAATCAATAGCTAAAACGTTTACTCCCAGCCGCGAGGTGAAGGCCTGATAGTGTTGAATACGAGCAGTGAAAGCGCGTGTCGCTGCATTTCCATGAAGAAAGAGTATGGTAGGATGCTCCTGGATAGCAATAGGGATGTGCTGAGCAGGGAGTGACTCCTTAGTCGGGACAGCCGGGAGTTTGTGATAATATCGGTCGGAAAGGATAAACCAACCCCCGATAGATTCTCCATCTGAGGTAGGAATACGTAGATTCATTGTCTTGTTAGCTGAAAGAGTACTAAGCTTTTTCGGCTACAATGTGGTCAGGGGTCCGGACATACGGGCAAGGCCATACTTTTCTGGTACATCAAAGTTCGCAAAGAACGGAAATTTGATGGCGTGGAGATACACTGCACTGATCCATTGGTTTAAGCAGGGCAGCCGCTTAGACGGGTACAAAGAGATCAAGAAACATTACTTACTGTTTTTGGAAGAACGGGATGAACAACAGTAAGACGGCTCCCACGTAGAACGTTCCGATGACCAGTAACATTCGTCGAGCCTGCATGATCCAACTGTTATGGACAGTCATGTCTTCTGTCATATCTAAAACGTTTGGTGTATGATTCAGAGGCACATGCGATCACGTGAATCCAACTCTTCACGTGGATCCAACTCTACTGCAGCACGTCGACTTCATTTCAATGGCTCCTGGTGAGCGAAAGCCTCGTGCTTGGTATCGCCGCCTCGGTGTGGGCATAATCATGGACATTCGTGCAAGGGCTCCCTGGTATCTGAGCGATTGGGTCGATGCCTGGAACTACCGTGTCGTGCCAGCAACCGCCCTTATTTTCTTCGCCAAGTTTGTCTAATGATTCTTTGTATGTGAGGACCCCCTGAAATAGCGGGTATTTTCCAGTGTGCTTCCAGGAATTGCATTTTCCTTGGATCTCATTGAGACCACTCGAGAATACGGTGTATCGGAAGTTTTAATGTCATCGTTCATGGCTGCATTCATCTTCTCGGTGTTTGGAGCTCAACCATTGACCATCGCTGGAGTCACCGGTGCGTCTGCAATTGGAAGCTCCTCAAGTACCTTCATTAGCACCTATCAGGTCCCATCACCGTTTTTAATAAAACTATCTATGCTATCCTCCTTCGCAGGGCGAACCCTCCAGATTTTCATCAGTTCATTGGTTGGGTCTACCTATGGGCAGCAATAATCCATTGGGTGACCGCTATCCTCAACTGTAAATACTTCATCTACCGAACTGGTCACTAACAATTCTCCTTCCCTCCAGGGTGCAACTTCTTGAAATATGTCACCCTATTCTCCTGCGATACTTTCGGCTTTTACGTCTCTTGGGTCTACCTCCAATATGGAATCCAAGTTCTTACCCGCCAAGTCTCCAATCCCGAACCCAGCTATCTCGTCTCGATAATTCTCGCGTTGCTCATGCTTGTCACGTCCTTTCTCTTCCAATCTCTTGCACGATCATCATATTTTCACCGTCTCGCTCGTAGATTTCTCGCAGATTACGGCATGCCCATAAGCCTTGTCGCTGCATCCGCAATGGCTTATTGGGGTAGATTTAATTCAGCCAATCCAGAAACACTACCTATCGGACCCGCGTTCAAAGCAGCCAACGGTAGAGATTGGCTCGTCAAGTTTTGGAATCTGGATGGACAATGGGTTGGGATAGCATTACCCTTCGGCGTAATCCTTTGGATCTTGTTCTTTTTTGATCATAATGTATCAGTGAGTCCACTTATTGATGATACCGACTCATTCTCATGCATCGATCGAATTCTATCAGTCATTGATGGCTCAAGGGACAGAATTTCCGCTACGTAAACCTCCAGGATTTCATTGGGATTTCTTCCTTCTTGGTATCACGACGTTCATCGCAGGACTTATTGGCGTTCCAGCTCCTAATGGACTCATTCCCCAAGCTCCCATTCACACTACATCTCTTGTCATCATGGGCCACGATCCCAAAGACGAAGAAACTCAAAAATATGAGCCAGAGTCCGAGCCTCCCCCAAGAACTGCATCTCGCAGCTCCAGAGGCTCAGATTTGGGATCGAATCATGACTTAACGCTCCAAAATGAAAGAGGCCCTTCACATCTAAACGACGTTCCCATTGGTGTGGTGGAACAGCGAGTGTCTAATTTAGCACAAGGGAGTCTATGCCTTGTGTTATTGACAGGCCCACTTCTACACGTATTAAATCTCATATCTAGAGGCGTACTCGCGGGTTTATTGTATGTGGATCATTTTAATCAACTCCCCTTGATCTCGCCTGCTGATGTCATTTTATCATACTAGTTGGTACATGGGCCTTGATGCCCTTATGAACAATGGAATCTCGCATAAAATGTTTTATCTCATTCGGGACAGGCACCTTACACCGGTCGGCGAGCCGCTCACGCGAGTTCGCAAGTCACGTATCATTCTGTTTCTCTTGGTCCAACTCATTGGTTTTGGTGCTACTTTTGCAATTACCCAAACAATTGGTTCGTCTTTATTGTTCCTGCCCCCCAAGGAACAAGGAATTCTTTTCATCCAACTAGGCACTGACGTTATTTACCTATGCCTCATAGCCGCGATCGGATTTCCTATCATTATCATGTCACTGATACCCCTCCGTATCTTCCTTATTCCTCATTTGCCATTCACCGATGAAGAACTGGCAATTCTAGACGGTCCGACGGCTTCGCCATTTGTGAGTCGATATTCCTTAGAAAGCACCAGAGCTCGATTTGTCCCTGTCACTCCTTTTTCTCTCACTTCTCTCCTTTACGGTTGTAGGCTTCTCTCCCAGCTTATTCTCCCATGTGTCCTGTTTTTTGGTCCTCTTTCATTCCTATTTGCTCGATGCCGCCGCCGACTATCGACCAGAGCCACCTTTTCTGCGCCTTCCCTCTTCTGGATGAGCTTTTATCTCACTTTCGAATAAATGCCCCATCTGTCTATCCTAGGCTCAGGGTTGCCAGCAGGCCGCTGATGCAAATTTGCGTCACTGCCGCAGAGACCGTGTTTTTGGGTCCTTCATTGACATGCTCAGCTCGCTTGAATTGCCAGTGTTTTTGTCAGCTTCTTCTATTGAGCCTGGCATCCTATGGGAATGTTCAGGACTGTCCCAAGTGACAAGATTCAGATGCTCTTTTTTTGTCAGCGTCGGTCTCTACATTTGCACGCACTCAAGAGACAATTTTTTTTTCCTTTTGTGGACCTACTTTTGGAATAGCCGGCGTCATTCCTTTGACATTATATTGGATCGCTTATATTATCTGCAGACTATGGAATCTGTTGGCGGAACACTGTAGTTTGTTATCTTAGGTTGTCACAGCTAATTTTAGTCTTTTCTCCGGCACATCCTATTTTGATGCAGATAATAGAAAATGACTTCGTGACACGTTTTTCCTGCATCTTATAAGTATATCTCCCCTTTATTGTGTCAAGTTTCAATTTCTTCATTTGATCCTCTGGTGAGTCCTTCGGGTTTTCATATTTTTATTTCTCCGACTTGTTGATATGCCTTTGCTTCTCATACATACTACACACTTACCCACGCTGATGATAAAGAAATACCGTTTTATCCGTAAAGAAACAGGTGATTGCCTATCATGTGCAGGAAAGGAAACCAGGACAGACATCTGCTTATCCATTGAAACCCAGATATCTACTTCCTGAGACCATGAGACCTGATAAGGATACCATGCCGACTTCTTTCTCTCAATATCCTTATCACGGGGCAATACAGCTCCACTACAACTATCAAGTCTTTGAACTTTCTGACTCGCCATCAGGATTCTACGGAATCTCTTATAGACGAAATATAAATTCTGTGCAGGTGGACGTGATCGATCGAGGGTCGGCTTCCTCTGCTTCCCCACTAGCCCATTTCACGTTCAACACCTATCGATTGCTTCAAGAATGTCTTCTGATCAGGTTCTCGGAGTTGTATTATTGACCAGACATGGAGACCGTCAAGGTAGATCTATCGTCTCTATTGAACCAGAGTCCAATACTAAATAGTCGATAAGGTTTCTATCAAGATCCTGAGACCTACAATCCTTCCGGTACTGTTATCACCCCCACCGGTACTGTAAGGAGCTGGCTATACTTTCTACTTCACTTTATTGATTATTCTTGTCGAAAGGAACAAGAGTTACAGTTGGGGAATTTCCTACGCCAGAGATATATCAATGCTTCCTCACCATACACCATCGGGAATATCAGTCAGACAATGGTCGACCTCACCCAGATCCGAGTTCGTGCGGACGCCGGAGGGGAGGGCGGAGTTATTTTGAATTCTGCTGTCGCACTTTTGCAAGGACTCTACCCCTCCACACTATCCTACAATGAGACACTTGCGAATGGGACGGTAGCCGTCGGTGCATCCAATGGATACCAGGTCCGCCACTGGAATTTCTAGATAACATTGAGATTAATGTTTCTTTTCGCTGATAGTTCATCCCAGGTGAGTAACTGCACTATCTCTTGAGTATTCCATTTTAAAAAAAAATCAAATCAGTGGAGTCCGTCGAGCCTAACAATGACATCTCCTTGGAGGGATTCACATCTTGCCCAGTGAGTTGGAACATCAAGTCTGAAAGAAACCTTTGAATATCGACAAATTTGTCAGTCTCTAGACACAAACACGGATGCATTTTACGCTTCACCTGAGTTCAAGGCCAAAGCAAATGAACATGTTAGCTTTTTCACTGCAATCAAGCCGTTCTTAGACCAACGACCGGACAATCTGGAAAACATGGTGAGTGTCTAAATGGACTCAAACTTGTGATAGCCCATCGAAGATTCCAGTGGAATGTGAGTATTCTGGTCAAATGATATTCTGTTGTTGAGAATTTTCAGATTTTTGATTATCTGAATGTCCGATTTATTCATGAAGCCAGCTTTGCTCGAAATCTGCCACAGACCCTCCTCGAGCAAGCTCGTGATCTTGCTAATTGGCACGAGTACAGAGTTTTCAGTGACCCCGAGCCAAAGGGCATTGGTAACAGTGAGTTGAATGAAGCGCGAGCGAGACACAACCCTAGACCTCTTGCTCTCATTTAGTTGCCGGGCGTACTGTCCTGCCGTACATCCTGAATGGTTTAAGGGACATTGCAAATTCCAGTAGCCCTCTCAAGATTTCTTACCAAGCACTTTCCTACAAGCCTTTCCTCTCTTTGTTCAACGTAACCGGTGTTACCCAGCAGAACCCTCAGCTTGCTGCAATCGGTGGGCGGATATCTTGAAAGTCAAATTTTACAGTTAACTGGTGCCCATCTAGTCGATTACGCAGCGGCCGTTGCCTATGAAATTCGCGCTTCAAATAATGGGCCGGTCATCCGATTCCTTTTTAAGAATGGGACCACAGACACCGATTTCACTGCTTACAATATGTTCGGAGCTGATGGTGATGTGGCCATGTCGGACTTCGTTGCTCGCCTTTCAGTAAGTCTTACAGCCACACTTCCATTACCTCATTTAACACAACCTCAGGACACTGCAGTAAACGACACAGCCCATTGGTGTATGGTGTGCCAAAACACTCAGACCAGAGGATGTAGTGACTTGACCCTTGCTGCTAAGCCAGCAATTGACGCAGAAGAGCTCCATCCCGTCGGGGCGGGCCTTCTGGGAGCTGGAATGGCCGTGGCCTTCATGATCATCCTCTTCCTTGTTATTTATTTCCTTGGATTCATTCAATGTGGAAAGAAGCCCAAGAGATTCCCGAAGGCAGGCTCAGATGTGTGTCATTTCTCCTAGAGTGCAATAATATACTGATACATTGTTGCCATCTGCAGGATGGGTCTGATCTGGTGGTATGAGCTTCATGTGGCTACGTGAAAGAAGGGTACAAAGAAGGATACATTACTGAATATCACACGTCACATATAGACATACCATGTCTACAAAATCAGAGATCCTCTTCGTCACAATGTATCATGCCGTCGTGATCTGACCCTTCATGAAACTCATCTTAACACTGATCAGGCCAGCATAACTCGAGATAGTAATGGGACAAACCACTTGCAGATTCAGAATCTTCATCTTCGTCTGGGTAGTCATTCTTATAATATTCTTCAGCTGGAAAGACTCAGGGAACATGAAATCAAGACACAACCGCACCCACCATTCGAATCCTCGTCAGCCTCGTCTTCTGCTTCTGATCCTGAATCTGAATCATCCGAGTTGAGGAGTGAACTAGGTAAACCGGTACTTGTACCCACAATCAGTAGTTGACAAGATCGGCAAACGCCTATACACACATTGTTCCCGTTCTTGCTGCAACCGAGTTCCATTCACTTAAGCTGGCTGGTCTATGATAAAAGACATCCCAGACATAATCGCTAGAAGACTCATTGATAGGAGTGCCTGTCCCGCTTGTGATGCAAGGGCTTGTCGCCAGAGTATCTAGGTGAATGAATACAGGATGAGTAGACAGGGTCCTCTGAGTAATAACAGCTCACTTTTTAAGTAATCATTCAATAGAGGTAGAAACTTTTCCATCTCGGGGTCTCGCATAGACTTCCCTTCAGACAAGATCGCATCGTACATCTTAAAGGGTGCAAGAGGGTCCTTGCGTGGGTCCTTGGAAGAAGGGGCTCCAGGTCTGTCACTTCATTATCAGATGTAACGATATAGGGAAACAGATTGTACACACGGACTATGTTTTACATATGGTTCGTGCTCTGCTGAGGAGACAATTGTGTATAGTCGGGTTTGTTCGTGTCTCCGGCGAGCAGGCGAGGAGGTCATGTCTCCAAAAGAACTTGCGACCGAGGGAGAAACCACTGTTTCTTCTTTGACTGCATCTCCTCGTGCTAAGCGAGATATCCTATCCTATGTGTTCGCGCATAAGCAACTTCGAGTGATCAGGGGTTCTAGGGCTCACTTGGATATCTTTCTGAAATTTTTCGTCTTTCCAGACACAACTTTCTACCGTCTCGGCATATTGAAATACACCAGCACTACTACGTGTTTTTTTTCGACGGAGACCTCTCTCGATCACTAAAGTGTTTGAGAATAAGCTCAAGAGCAGGAAACTGAAAGGCATAATGACCTAAAGCATCTAAAGGCTCCTCATTCCGCTTCCTCTTAATACGTAAAATTGTATATGATTGTGAAGGAACTGTTGAAGCGTCAACATCCATCACAGGGACGAGCACAAGGGTTGGATAAGGGTTGGATACCACTAATTACTAGTCCTCACGTGCCCCAATTTATTAATAACGTATATGTAAGCATCTTTGATCGACAAAGCAGAGCAAGGCTGCTTACACTGAATTTTCTGAATCTAAGTGCAGACACTAATACTGACACTATTCGCTGTACAAAATGCCTTACAATGTGTGTTAACTGCGGTGAAATGGTAAATTTGATCGGACAAGACCAGTGTGTGGTAATCTTGTTCCAATGTTCTAGCATCAGTATCATCGTGATTTTTTTGGGATAGCTAGGACTGTCTAAATTTTAACATTGCCCTTCGGCATTGTAGATGGTATAAGAGCTGCCTAGCCAATGCAGAAGGCAACACACTCGCCTCTATATGTTTCTTCAAGTTGTTGTCGTCATTATTGTCATCCTCCTCTTCGTGTTATTGTCGTCCCAGAAGACGACAAGGAATTTATGCATATTATATCTTCGTATCCATAATACCATGCGATCGAGTTATTTGGTCTTTATCACCTGGCATTTTATGGTTCGCCCAGATGAATCACCCCAAACCAAGTCCAGGATTGAATCATGCGCAGCAATCTGACGAGGGTCAACCACGGGCTGACAGGCCCAATACAGAATAAAGTAGTACCCTATGTTTGTTAATAAGGTCTTTCTGCGATTTCTTCAGTAATAAAATATCCTTTTGAAGCATTGTATCAAAATTCGTCTCCAACGGGACCGGGCTTTCCTGGACTTCCTGCCGCCTTCCATGCTGCTAAGACCAGGTCGACCACATCATCCACCCCTGTCCCCTTGCGAACGCTGGTAAACAGTGTTGGACCATCTCCCCGCATCAGTTTAGAGTCTCGGTCCATAACTTCAAGTGATGCTCCAACATGTGGTGCCAAATCAATCTAGTCTTGGCTTCAGCAATATATTCTAACAGGAAAATGAATGACTACCAATTTTCATACCTTGTTAATCACAAGAAGGTCAGATTGGGAGATACCTGGGCCGCCTTTGCGAGGAATCTTATCGCCACCCTGGGCATAAACGGGACGATGAGCGAGCATCCGCAGGAACAGAACAGACTTACAGACACATCAATCACATAAATGATATAATCTGCCAGCTCTCGAGAATAGTTTGCGGCCAAATTGTCTCCCCCACTCTCGACAAATAGTAGCTGACAACCAAATTTAGCCTGGAGTGCTTCCAGGGCACCCATGTTGGCGCTGATATCCTCGCGAATTGCAGCATGTGGACATCCGCCTGTCTCGATGGCTTGTATACGCGAGGGGGGAAGGGCTTTGTTCTTGATCAGAAATTCCTGATCCTCGCGCGTGAATATATCATTTGTTACAGTGGCTAGTATGAAGTCTCGTCAGTGAAGACACAAGCGATATGGGATGTGGGCCAAACCGATATTGAATTTTTTCCTCAGCTTCTGGCACAAAGTCAAAGTTAATGCAGTCTTTCCGGACCCGACGGGGCTGAGGTAAATCTGAGCCACGACAAGGGCATAACGCTACGAGTTCTCACCCTCCGATGCCAACGGTGAAGCTACGCTCTTCGAAGTTCCGAGAACTGTAATCGGGAAGGTCGCGCTCCGAGTACTTGCCTAGGGCCTGATATGGATTGATTTGGATGGTTTGGCTGATATGCACGCACCTGGATTATCCATATGTTCATGAGTGTGTCCATGATCAACCCCGTGTTCTCCATGGGAGTGAGAATGATGATACGCTTTTTCTGTGCTTGAGCCTCCAAGGTTGTTAATGAATTGGACACTCATAGAGAATCAAGTACTGTACATATCACATTGCACCTTTGTATTGATAGACCGGATCAGATGGTCCGGCTGCACCTATGGTTAGGGTCAACACTGCCTTCTACCTGAATGAAACATTCTGCTCGTTCAATTGTTGACTATGAGTCTTCCGGAGAGGAAGACACGGACAAGGACCTTCCGCCTCCCAAGAGAAAGTAAGCAGTAATGTGTCTCTCTACGGTTCTCCTTGAAGCATGCCTAACAGGAAACTTCCCATATTGCCTTCCACTCTCATGATACCAGTGCCCGTAGATGACCCCGTTCGCCACCAAGGACGTATAAGAACGGTACCCCATGTAGAGGGCAACTGGGCCGCTCATGTCTACTTATCAATCAATGTCAATGGGTCACATGCCCTGTGTTCCCTACTTGAAGCAGCCGTTGCTGAAGCAAAGCGACTAGTCCCAGCTCTTGAGAGTTTCATTCCTGAAAAGTGCATCAACAAGCATGCAATTGAACTTCATATCTCGTTATCTAGAGCAATTTTCATCCGAGGCTATCAGAAGGAGGAGCTGAGGCGAGCAGTCAAGAAGCTCTCACAGCATTCACCGTATGAAGAGCATTTCTCCAAGGCAATATTTTCAATTCAGATTGTATGATTTGTTCAGATTCAAACTGTCCTTTACCTCTTTTGCAGAACTGCAAAATGATGAGGGTACCCGAACTTTCCTAACAATAGAGGTCGGTGCTGGCCACCGTGAGGTTCGTTTTCTGTTCAGATCGCCGATTCAGCGTTCAGAATATATCCCATCCAAGTTGCAGAAACTCTGTAGCGACTTAGCACCGTTGCTCCAAAGCTTGCGACAACCGAGCTATTACTCTGCTCCTCGTTTTCATGCTTCCGTCGCTTGGGCGCTCCTTGATCGCGTCCGCAGGCCTTCCGAAGGCAAACTAGCAGCTGCGGTCTCATTTCCCACTTGTATGACCGATGCGGATCTAAAAACCACGACCTCAGCCGAATCTCAGATTCCCAACCAATTTGCTGTGATTGCTGGCATTCCAGAAGAAGTGATCCAAAAGCTGAACAGTGTGTTTGGGGACCGCCTTTCCTCCCCTGGTATTGGATGTTTCGATGCTGAAAGTGTGTCCCTGAAGATAGGGAAAGATATTGCTTCTTGGCCATTCAACGGTGTGTGATATCAAATATCTATTAGGATGTTGACATCAAACAAAAGCAAAAGACAGGTTTCAAAGATCATAGACAGGAAACAGAGAATTCACAAGATAAAAATGTTTTGGTGTGTTCTAGGATATGGAGCCTATTCACCTAAAAAACCAGAATATGACCTAGTAGGCTGGTAATACTACATAGAGATTACCTTAGATTGTTCCAAGATATGGACTTGACTAAGGCAATTGTAAGGTAACTACTTTACTACATATCTGGTTGTTTTACAGTGGGGGACAAAACTGTTCAAATGTTTTTAATAAGTTCAATGAAATGCAAATATCTTTTAAACTAGTGTAGGTATTGATTTCACATCTTTTTGTTAGAGAAGTCACATAATTGGGTATCCACTCCTAAAATATGATTATGTTAGCTTGTTTAGTTCATATACAATAAATTATGTGAGGTTTTCATTTTGGGTCTTTAATGTTATGGAGTAGTATTGGACATTGTTATGCCAGACAATTAATTTTGGCAATATAAGTGATATTTGGAACCTAATAATCATAATAAACAGCTCTCAAGAGAGAATTGGCTCTCCAGACATAACCACTAGAAGTCCGGTTGTGTACTCAAGAATGCTATCCAAGTAGTGGAGTAGTGGCTGCAATCACTACTATCAGTACCTCATAGCGCTTTCTGGATAGTCTCATATCATATCTATAAAACAGACTCCCCTCTAGAAGTGCTCTCGAGAGCGAACCCAACCTTAGAAGCATTTTTCTTGATAATGATGTCACCCAATAGCTGACCCCTGGTTTATAATAGGAATACCATCAGAGGTCGTGCATCAGTCCTGATCAGTAGTCCAAATATAAAAGAACAGGACGAGGATACGCTGAATATTATTGGGAAGGGATAGAAAGAAGAAGGACCTGAGAGATGTAAATAGGAAATGGAAGAAAGAGTAGAGAAAGGTTTAGGAGAGGAATCAGGAGAGTTGGAAGTAGAGAGGAGTGATATTGACAATGAAGACACACTCGAGAGTAGTTGGACCAATGTCCAAAGTACCTCTTGAGCACCCTAGAACACTTAGAACAGGCTCAAGGTCGGCCGACAAGATAAAGAAAGTTGGTAGGAAATGGACAGGGAGTACAGAGAGCGGCTGTTACATGATCGGATGTGGACTCGATTCATTCTACCTGCCTTTTCAAGTAATCTGGAGGATTTCTTTCTTATCTTGTTTGTTGCATTCTGGGCTTTGTAATACTAATATAATACTCTAGTAGCACGGAGAGGCGCAAGAAGAAGAACCCCCATCTTTGCTCTTTATTGCTCTAGAGCTGAAACTTGACTTGAGTGACTAAGAGCTCTTTTTTTGTCTTTCTCTTTTATAAAACTTTATAAAACTTCCCTCAAGGGATACCCACTCTAAAGGAGGACTTGGGCATTTGCTTGGACTAGAAGTTGAACTGCTCACTATGTGTTTTCGGAGTAAGTTGCCAACTATACAGTCAGTTGAGAGCAAGCTTGCATGAGGGCAACTGTCATAAATCACCCACTCGAACCAAAAATAGTATGGCTAGAGAAATGGGAAGAACGGGAGTTATTCTCAGACGGGCTAGATGAAGGATTCTAAATCATAAAAGGAGATAAGATAAGATAAGACAGGTCACATGATGGAACCTTCTGGAAAGATTGGTAGTTACTTAAGCGTACACATAGACAAATAGAAATTGTATATAAGTAGGTAGTTCAATCCACTAAGAGACTCCATATTATAAATCACCCGCCTGAACCAAAAATAGTAAGGTTAGAGGGATGGGAAGAACGAGAGCTATTCTTGGATGGACTAGACGAAGGGTTCTAATTATAGAAAAGGGAGATAAGATAAGATAAAATGGGATCACATGATGGGTCATATGATGGAATCTTCTGGAAAGTTTGGTAGTTACTTAAGCATTCACATAGACAAATAGAAAAATGTGTATAAGTAGGTAGCACAATTTACCAAGAGACTCCATCAAGTTTTCTTCATTCTCTCATAACGTTGAGTGTGATAAGATCGTTGCCCCGACTACTCTTGTCATTACATTAGAACTTGATACCCTACCCTCTGTACTGTTCATCACGAACCTTGCATATCTCTCTCTACTCTCTCATCGCTCTTGGTACACTGGTCATCGTGACCAGCAACCACAACCACAGCCGGGCCCTAGGCTTACAGAGGACTTGTTAGTCAGTTAGGGACTAATGGTAGAAGCGTAACACTAAGCTCTGGTGCTACGTTGAGACCTGACCTCTACCTTGAGTGGGCTTGTTAGAATACTTGTTTTTCTTTCGTATTATCAACCTTGTGCTGGGAGCTCATTGTAGTTCCTACACGCAGAGGAATGACAGTTATTCCTTAGGAAGCTGTCTAGTTTAGGGGTTCGCATCTTTGCGGCAATAGTATAACCCTATTACTAGGGCAGTAGTCAGTAAGGAAGTAGGAGCCTAGCTGGGAGAAGACGTGCTCCCCAGTAG
>Ga0154005_100056_pt1 | contig 67362 bp, 83 predicted proteins | sample TSFL089MetaG_FD_104698 | JGI IMG/M metagenome (GOLD analysis project Ga0154005, IMG submission 104698) | Attine ant fungus gardens microbial communities from Florida, USA - TSFL089 MetaG | ecosystem: Host-associated > Fungi > Mycelium > Unclassified | place: USA: Florida, Lake Talquin State...
AAACCTTGAAAAAGACATTTGTTCTCGCCTTTCCACTTGCACTCAATCCGGTTAGCCAGATAGTGACACCCTTCTGTCCCAGTAGTTCACATCTCTCTTGCCCAGTCACGGAACCTAATGATGGTTTGAAACTCAGCTTGAAGGATCTTTCGGAAGCGTACCAGGATGGAAAGTAATGTTGGTGGCCATGTCGAAAACTTGTTGAAATAATGATAGATAATAAACTGAATTAGTCCAAAACTGAAAATTGATCAAAATCTCCTGATGCTTTTTATCATGCCCTTCTCGTACCTACATTCATATGATAGCGCCTACAATAGAGCATGTGTACAGTAATAAATTCAATCCCAGACGGTGGAGAGAACATCGTCGAGGATTAGGACTACCCGACGATGTTCATGATCAGCTGCCCAAAGGAACTTGTGGGACTGTGGGCGCTGTAGCCTTGGATACCCGGGGGTTGTATAGCGGTCTTAACCTCCACGGGTGGACGTACTCATCAACTTGTTGGCAGGATTGGAGATACCCCTACACATGGGTTCTGGATTCTGAGCAGAAAAATGGAAATCTACATCAAATACTTGGTTTAGGAGTGGAGGCCATAAGCCGACTTCTATGGGAATATCTGGTACGGAGGATGGAGACGTCAGTGTCTATGTGTGTTAGTGCTGTTGTCAACAAGGCTTCTTAGTACTTTATAAGGTTAGCCACTGCTGTCACCATCACCCGAAGGGTACAACACTGAGGCGAAACAATTGAAGAAGCCGGGAGACATGGTGTGAAGGGGAGGGAGGTGTCATTATTTTGCACTCGGAGGGCAGTGGTAAGCGAAATTGTATCAATCAATCGAGCTCGTTATCATGTTGATCTTTAGTTGCTCGCCTGGCATGTATAGAAGCACCATCCATGAAGACGGCATAGCTCTCACAGCAATTCTCTCTGACGAAGAGATCTAACGCGCTGTGTGATCTTATCTCCCATATAGCGCTTACCCCATATATCAAGCCTTTTGTACTTTGTTAGTTTCAAATATGGAAATGGCAACCCCGAGATTACAAAGAGGTATTCTAAGCACTGTTTTTAAAAGCTGAGCGTTGTGTTGTTTTTTTCATCCCCTTCCTTCTTCCTGGCTTTCGTCACCTTGCTCTTTCTTTTCCTTCCCTGATTGCCCCCCCCTCCCCTCCCCTCCCCCCCATCTCCTCCCTCGACGCTAAGTTTCTGTGCGATCGAGAGTCATCAAGTTATGACAGTTTTCAACCAAGTTTTCTCGGCCTTTGCTTTTGTTTCGTTTATTCTGACGGCTAACCCCTTTACTTGGAATTTCCAAGGCAAGAGAGTTTTCTCTCTCACGCACACACACACACCTTGCTGACATGACTTTTAGCGTGGAACGCGGGAACATGGATCTACCTGGGATGGATATCCCTTTCTAGTCTCTTATTATTTATAAACTCTGTCGTTTGGAACGGCAATGTAGCAAATCGGGCACCGGTTTACTGCGATATAGCAACGAAGATTCTTGTAGGAACTTCTGTTGCTGTACCTGCTGGCATTTTATGTATTAGTAGACATTTGTATCATGCTCTTGGGATTAAGGGGATTACAAGGACGAGATCAGAGGTGAAGTATCTTTTCAAACCACTTGATATTTTTTTGTGGGTCATTGATGGATTGAATAGGAGTGGAGAGGCATGTTGGTGGACTTGGCGATTGGAATCGGAATTCCTGTCATTGTCATGATTCTTCGTTGAGTTCATCCCTCCAACTATAGCCCTTCCCCCCTTTTTTTCGTAGTACTGAGATTCTCGATCAGATGTCATAGTTCAAAGTCACCGTTATGATATTTTTGAAGATGTGGGTTGTTGGCCCACCATCGACAATACCGCTCTAGCTTATGTCCTTGTTCTGACTCCACCGCTTGGTCTCGCCGTCGTCGCATCGATGTATTCTACGTTGTGTGTCGTTGGTCTTCAACGAAACTTGATCGGGATCAAGGAAATTTTGTCTATCAGTCAAGACAAGGTCACACCGAGCCAGTATGTCAGGTTGTTGTGCTTGACTGGGATACAAGCACTGTTTCAAATTTCAACCCATTTGTATGTGATCATCGCATCCGCTACAAAAGGTCACGTCGAACCGTGGCTATCTTGGAAAAAAACACATTACAGTGTGTCTTGGGTTTTCATTTCTTTTGATGCTTATCGAATGACCTGTGTCGAGAGAACAGATTTCGAACGTATTGACGTTAAACAAGAGAGGGACTCGGAATTCATCGACCTTGAACGAACCCGATGGACCCTAGTGATCTCTGGCTTACTATTCTTTGCACTCTTCGGTTTCGCAGGTGAAGCTATCCGAAATTACACTAAATACGCCAAGAGACTCTTGGTACGGAAAGCAGCCTCGACGCCGATGAGTCGAGATCTTTCTTCTGTTGGGTTTCATGGGAGTGGAAAGAGTCTTGTGTTTGACGATGAAGTCTCGACCATGTCGAGAACGGAGATGGCAAAAGAGCAAGGACAACAAAGGCATTCGATGGATACGGAAAGTGTTTTCACTGAGCGCACGGGCTCTACGACACTGGCATGGTCTGTCGAGAAGAGACAATCGACAACCCATGGTGATACCAATAACGACGAGGAGAGCATTATAGAGTCAGAAGCACATGCAAGTACAGTGGATTCGATATCGCTATACTCACAACCTTCGCTGCGCTATCCCCGTTCCCCAGTCCTTCCGCCAGCGTCATTGGATCCGCCAGGTACACTCCTCGATTCTCAAGAGGATGGCAATCGACATGACTTTATTCGACCAATGTCATCTTTACTTGAAAATCAATATCACTACCCACAGGGCCCGTTCCAAAGAACCCCGCCGAGACAGACAATACCGATATCGGTTGCGCCTACACCGGAAGGATCGTTTCTTGACCTTCGGGCATCACTGGGACCGGCTGTTTGAGATTTAATGAACTCTTAGATATAGGCAAAAATCTTTGTTGGTGATAGGTACAATGTATTAGCAGTTTAGCAAACAGAGACTGGCTATCAGGAACGTGCAGAGATAGACGTGCTGGAAAGAGCAGCACGGAGACGTTGTCGCAGAGGACTGTCTGGCTGAGGGATGGCGGAAGTAGTGGAAGAGGTGTCTGGCTGGAGGGTGTCGGACAGGGGAGTATCTGTCGGATGGGGTTGATGGTCGGTGAGTTGGACGTGTTCGCTGACAATGGCTATGCGGGTCCATTGTCTGTAGCGGGTGTACTGGAGCCTGGTGAGGAAAGAATGGACGAATAAAAAGGAGGTAACCCACTTTGCCCAAGCTATTTGAGTGAGAGGGATTTTCCCACTTGTTGTCGCTGTATACCCAGCCATCTGGATCTGTCAAGGGCTGGTGCGAGCTGTCGCCGTTGTCGTTGTTGGTGTCGTTGTCGTTGTCATCTTGGGGTAGAGAGGGTTGGGAGGAGGAGGCTTTGATCCTGAGGGATGTGGGTTTAAAGAGACGACTGGCACTGGAGACGAGGGAGGGAGAAGAAGGAGAAGAAGAAGAAGGGTCATCTGTCGGCAGAGGGCGGGAGATACGCGAGAGGGATGAGCCTGGTGTGCGGACGAGGAGACGCCACTCTGGATCGACCCATTTCCAGGTAGCGGTGCGTTTGATGGTGGACTTTGGGTCTGGGGCGGGTAGATAGACGGTGGTGGGGTCAGGAAGGACGAATGCAGCCGGGGGGGAGACGGGGAGGAGAGCCGGGGAGGACCAGGCAGGACGTTCAGAGGGAATGAGGGCGGCGGTCCAATCGAGACCGACCCACCAGCGCTGGTTCTCGTGGACGGTGAGGAGGAAGCGGAGTGTGTGGTTGGACGAGGAATCTGAGGCGGTGGTGGTGGTGGTGGTGAAAGAAAGGGGTTTTGGAAGAGGCTGGCCGGTGAGGAAGGCGTGGGCAGCGTGCAGGGCAGCACGGACAAAGGCGCTTCGCCAGAGGACAGAGGCAAGGAGAGAGACCCAGGGAGCGCGGTGGACGATGAAGAGAGAGCCGATGAGGGCGAGGAGCAGACGGGTGTGCAACAGATGGACGAGGACAAGCCAGGGGAGAGTGAGGATGGCAGCAGCACGGAAGAGAGCGCGGGGAGGAAGGGCGACGCGGGGGAGGGAGGGGAGAGCGGCGGCGACGGTGGCGAGGTTGGTAATGGCAGTCTGGACAACGGCGTCGGTGACGAGCGGGGAGGGCGGAGGACGGGGGTCGTTGAGGAGGAAGACGAGGAGGAGAGGGACGGCGTAGTGGAAGAGAGCGGGTGCGGCGAGGCACAGAAGCGACCAGGCGGCGAGGACGAGCCAGGAGGCGTACCAGTCGTCGGCCCAGGCGAGGAGGCGGGCAGCACGGGCGGCGACGGCGAGGAGAGGTGCGAGGCGGACGAGGGCGTCGACGACGACGACGGGAATGTCGAGGCCGTGCATGTCACACAATTCCCATGACTCTCGCCCTCACAGCCCACGCGTTCTACTCGCTGCTGGCCGCTGCCGTCAACGCCGTGCTCAGGCCGTTCGATGCGTCGGGGGGCGGCGTCGGGCAGCGCTGGGATGTCGTGCACTTTGTCGACATCGCAGTGCACGGCTACCGCTGGGAACACGAGTATGCCTTTCTGCCTGGTGCACCGCTGGTGGTGAGGTATCTGTCGCCGCTGTCGATCAGCGCCCTGAACGGTGTCCTGGCCTGGGACACGGCGCGGACGCTGTTGTCGCTGTCCAAGGAGCACGTTGGCGTCGAGGTCGGACGCCTCGGGACGGCGCTGTCGTTGGTGCCGTTGAGCGCGGCGACGCAGCACATCGCGACGGGGTACGCTGAACCTCTGTTCCGGTGGCTGTCGTACCGGGGAATGTTGTGTTGTGCGCGCCGACAGTGGCAGCGGGCGACGCTGTGCTTTGCGCTCGCCACGGCGCTGAGGTCGAACGGCGTCTTTCTGGCGGGCTTCGTCGTCTGGGGCAGCGTCCGCCACAGCCCAGGGCGCGCCTGTGTGGCGTCGGCGGTCATTGCGCTCCCTTTCCTCGCCCACAACTACGACGCCCACCGCAAGTTCTGCTCGTCGCCCGCCCCGCCCGCCTGGTGCCACAGCGCCCTCCCGCTCGTCTACCCCTACGTCCAGGCCGTCTACTGGGACGTCGGGCTCTTTCGCTACTGGCAGCTCCCCCAGCTCCCCAACCTCCTCATCGCCCTCCCTCCTCTCTACGCCCTCCTCTCCTACGCCCTCCGCTATCTCTTCCACTGGCTCACCTTCTCCCTCCCTCCCTCGCCCTTCTTCCGCCCCTCCATCGCCCCACACGCCCTCCATGCCCTCTTCATGTCCCTCATCCTCCTCTTCGCCTCCCACTCACAGATCGTCCTCCGCCTCGCCCCCTCCATGCCCTTTACCTACTGGGCTCTCGCCTATCTCCTCGCCCACCCACACCGCCATCCTTGGGCTTCCGCTCTCTGGATCCCTTGTGCTTTTATCTGGAGCTTTCTTTCTGTCATTCTCTGGGTCGCTTTTTTACCGCCTGCTTAATGTATATACACTGTCTCTACACTAGATCTAGGTCATACGTTGTAGGCACATTTGTCTGGCTAATTTCCAACCATGGAATCTCATATCCATCCTTGCCCCCAATCCGCACCGTCGTCCCCGTGTTGATATCCAATACCCCCAGCGGCACAATGTCAAGCGACGCAATTGCCCCCTGCGTCAGCAGCACATTCCCAAACACCCCAGAGTTCACCGTTTGTCCACTAGGTACCACAAGTCCACCCTCAAACCTCTGTCCGAAAAAGGCATACACCGTTCCATTAACGCTGCCCTCCGCCTGCACAAACTCAATCACCATGTCCGTATCCAGTGGATTCTGAATGTCAAAATCAACAGACACCAAATTCGTCACCAACGACTCCAGGCTGATCAACACATGCGTGTGAGTGATCAAGTTCGGATGATTCAGCCCACCAATCTGCGTCGACAGTCTTATTCCCTCTAATCCGTCTCGAAGCGACAAAAAAGGTGTGCTCCCACCATCTCCAACAATGTTCAGATCAAGCATTCCATTGTCTTGTATAAAGTGTGCCAAGAACCGTTGGGCCGTTGTATCGTTGGCATTCTCAGGTTCGTAATGGAACTCGGTCGCATACCCTTGTCGACCAGGCACCAGGTCCAAGTCCTAGCAACTCATCAGCCCGCACACACATGCGCGCACACACACAACTCACATTGAACACAGCCCGTCCAATCTGGGTACCCTCAAACACCACTCCAAGCGAAACATCAACCGTGCTCAACGAGATGTTCGACGGATTCTCCAACGTCGTCGTCAACGGCGAGACAATGTACTCGTTCCCACCTTGCCCACCACTCCCTGTCACTGAAACATTGCTCAGCTCAGCCTCATGCTGGAATGCCCCAATCCCCTTCAAGCCCGACATCACATCAATCGGTATCCCAGAAATCGGCACATCTCCAATCTCAGTCCGCGCCATAACATCTGCTGTTCCCTTGATATGAACGCTAACCTCATCCATCAATGTCGCACTCGCCAACAACGCTCCAAACGCGTCATTATTGAGCGACTTGAGCGGCTGATTCTCGAATGAAATCACAAGTTCTACAGTATTGCCAGTAGATACTCCCCCATTCACGTCTTGTTTCGGGAGATCAAGCTTTCAGAAGATTTCAAACTCAACCACAGTATACTTGGAAACAGCCTTACCTCTGCAACATCAGTGCCTTGTACACTGAGAACAAGTTTCTGAGCCGCTTCCACAACCTGTAATGAAAAGCCAAATGGGTTCGCATACTGTCCAATGGTGTTCTTCGAGCTCGCGGGTGGCGCAAATGTCTGGTCTTGTTCTTGCATCGTGATCGCTAGATCATCAAGTTGAATGGCTTTGATCACATCGAATTGTTGTCCGGGGAGAATGATATTCAACGTCAGTGTCTGGAATGCAGCACTCAACCATGCAACAGGCCCATCTGCACCAGGCGGTTGAACGCTGTCACCTTTGGTCGTCAAAGTCGAGTTGTGGCCCATCAAAAACTGGGAGAAAAGCTGCCCGATGGCTTCCAGATCGTCATCACTCTGAGGCACGATCCGACCCGTAAAGTGAGTATGCGTAACACTCTGTGGACCGAGTGTGAGTTGAGAAGCGGCCAGAGCTGCAAAATAAGTCAATAACCACCAAGGACTTTGTCAAGCAATGGAATACTCACGTCCAACCAACGTGTTCTGATAAAATGTCTGGAAGCTAACTTGTCCAAGTTCGATACCAAGCTCTGACAAGTGCACGTCATCAATAATCAAGTTTGAAAAAGAAAATTCTACCCACGGGCTGGAGAAGGGATGGTTGCGTCAGTCTCAATATGTATACCACCATCAGAATCGTCCGACGGCAGTTTAAAGTTCACAATAGATACACTCGGAAGATTATCAAACGCCTTGAACGAAACAGACTTTTCGAGAACAACACCATCAAAAATCGTGCCCAAGGCATAAAGTCGAAGCTGATCAGTCGAAATCGTCCATTCAAACTCTTCATTGTGTAACAAGAATTCTGCAAATGATGTAAACTCGTCTTGATCCGAGATAACGAGCCGTCCGCTGCTTTCGTATTTGGGCACACCATCATTTGCAGCTACACAAATCGAAGGAAGGCTGATTGTTGCAATTTGCTTTCCTTGCCAGGTAACGGTCAAAGGTTCGGTGAACTCGATAAGAGCATCGAGAGGTCCAACATTGGTAAGAGAACCTTTGAGCGAAATGTCAAAGCCGTCATTGGAGATGTTCGTAATGGATGCCTCTGAAAACACTAGATCGGAGCCATCGACGAGGTGTTGAGCTACAGGTCCAGCGACTGCACCAATGAGGAAGAGACTAGTCTGATCCGTCGCTGCAGGAACAGATGTCTGATTGAACGTGAGACCAGTTGCAAAATCATCCAGCTTTGTGTCAGCGTCAATATTGAGGTCAACTTTAAGGTTGGCGAGGGCATCAAGAATAGCACCTGTAACATCGAACTGATGCCCACTGACACATGTAGACTTTGAATCATCAACAGTGGTATTCACAGGAGGTTTAAAGTCCCGATTATCGAGAACAAACTGGAACATATCATTGAGGGGTCCAAGATCGACATGATTCTGAGCAGCAGAAGCTCTCAAGAGCCCAATGATAGCAACAGGATCAAGATTAAAGTCAAAGGATAGACCTGGAGAAGTCACATCGCTATGACCATCTGCGTGAATCGGGTTGGAGGAGACGTCTGTATCGGGAATCGATCCAAGATCGATGTTCTGAAAAGACGCAGAAGCGCTCATTCGAACAAGGTTAATGCTGGCAGTGAAAGGATTCGAGAGTGTGAAAGAGGTAGAAGCAATTCCTGTTTCAACTATATCCTTCGGGAATACCAGGGATACACTCTTGATTAGAGTTTGATTGAGGGCCGGAATCGTGACAGGGAACAGATGGATCTGGGAGAGGGCCGACTGCAAGGATTGGATATTCGTAGCGCTTGAACCACCAACTATAGCAGTATCAACATCAATTCCTTGCAAATAATGTTCCAGCAAGGTTCGGCCGAGGGGGACAGCATCTCCTTGAGGAGCAAAGTGGACATCAATCGTGGTATTCATATTACCAGGAGTGATCGTCAAGTCTTGGGCATTGGCGGTGCCCAATGACTTGTCCTGGAATTGAAGGTCGAAGGATACATCGCCAGTGCCGATAGTTAAATTGCTGGGATTGAATAGAGTAGTCTGAGTCTGTATGAGCAAAAAATCTGGGAATCCATGGTTGACGTCAAGGCTCGTGACAACAACAGGCTTGGTATCGAGACCTTGCAAGCCCTGGATCGTGCTTTCCACAGAGAAAGCGATGCCGTTGAGAGAAATCATTCCAACGGCAGTATCAGCATCAGCATCTACCGTGCCAAGTAGGCGTATTGTCTCTTCTTTCCCCGTCGTGGTCGCAGCGAGGAAACGCTCAAAGGTGGAGTGACTATCATCAAAAACGCTCAAGGGAACATCATTGAAACTAAGGTGAATGATTCTGTTTTGAACATCAGTAGAACTGGGACCTCTGGGGATAGCAAGTTGAGCAAAGTCTGATCCCTCATAACCGAGTGTGATCGTTTGATTAAGGGCCTTAATGTCGATCGGGAAGTCGAAAGGGAGAGTGAACGCAGCATCGGTTGACTGACTACTTGTTGAAGGATTATATGCAGTAGCCTCGGTAAATCTCAAATCCATATCGTTAAGGGCAATTGACTTGATGATGTTCTGAGGACCCTGGTCAGGCAACACTGTTGCCACTTTCAGTGACTTAATTCCTTCGTCGAGCCATGTGATCTTTGAAGGTCACGTAAATAAGAAGAAAAATAATTCATTGTGCCGATAGTGACTCACAATACCAGGTCCGACACTTGCTCCCTGGACAATCACATCGCTTTGTTTTCCAACTACAAAATTATTGAAGATATCAGAAACAGCTGCAAGTCCATCGGAAGAGTTTTGTGGGATAAGCCGTCCAACCAGTGAAAGGTCAGATGTCGAACGAGGTGAGAGCGTCACATTGCCAGCTGCAACTTGAGCAATCATCGTGTCTCCAGCGATCGTCACAAAGTTGAGTGATTCGAGCTGGATGCCGACGTCTGAAGGCTAGAGAGAAACTTAGTTGAGTCATGTTGAGATCCAGAAACAGCAAAGACATACATTGATAGCCGATGCTTGAAGGGTCAGGTGAATTCCTCCAGCTGGGTCATTTGCAGGAAGGTCAAAGGATTTTATTTGGACGCCATCTTTGAGTCCGTTGAAACCATTGAGCCGAACTTGTTTCTCAGGGAAAAGTATTCCAGGTACATCGATCCCAAGTGCACCGACTATACAAGCCCTCTTTTATCGTCTCTTGATTAAATTAATCAGATCCAGAAACAACTCACTGGTTAAATTATTCCCCGAGATTGTCCACTCGAACGACTCTTCCGTGAGTAGGACCTATGAGGAAGTATAGGAAATAAGTCAATATTAAGAAATACCAGGATACAGACCTTGGTAAACTCAGTTAAGGTTTCGAGGTTGATAACATTAAAAGTTGAATCATTGTCAAGGGTAGCGCCGACATTTCCAGTGACTTGAACAGCATCCATCTTGATGTTGCCAAAAATATCTCCTTGCCATGCAACATCCAGTCCTGCAGGAAAATCGATTTTTGCATTAACTATAAGAAGGTTGGTTAATATAAAGGACGCAAGAGATGAGGTTACTTACAAGGACCAGCATCTGTGATGCTTCCCCGTAAATGAGTCGCTGATGAATGGTGAACTCATTGTTTATCATGATCAACAAGAGACTCACAAAATGCGCTTTGCTTGGGATTCGAAATCAAGACCGTATCTAAGCTAGAAGGGAATGAATAAAAGAAGCGCAAGAACATGGCGATGACGAACCCCAATCCAGCACCTGCTACAATTTTCGTAATAATGGGTTGGGCAAGAATGGGAAGAATCAAATCAAGACTATCATCAGTACTCGTAGGAACACCTGTCTGAGCGAACTGGAGGGTAGTCTCATAGTCACCTGCAGATAATTCAGCACCCAGAACTGAAAGTTCACCAAAAACCATACCAATTATGACATCAGAAGTGAGTTGAACATCTGATCGGAGCTTTTTAAATGCAGCTTGAACGTAGGAAGGAAGGTCGAAGTCACTATGAAGTCCGACTATGAGGTTTAAGTACAGATTAGATGAGTCGACTGACGTGAAGAGATTGGCATCCTGTCGCCTGTCTGGGGGAGGTTGATCGACGGCGACATTTAGATACTGGATTTCACCTAATCTGACAATCGCGTCAATAGGCGCTGGATCCAAACCAGCTTCCACAGCAAGAACACGAGTAACTGTGAAAAGTGCCGCGGGGTCGAAGTTCATGTTGAAGTTGAGCTCAGGAGATTGAGTAATGGAGTTAGGTACAGACTCGAAATCGGTGTCGGTGTCAATTGTACCCAAAGTGATGCCATGAGAAGCGACAGAAGACGAAATTTTCTTGATTCGAAGAGGGGCTGAGAAGGGGTTCTTCAAGGATACGGTAACATGACTGATATTATTTTCACGTCCGGTTGTCGGGAGAACCTTGAGAGCGGCACTTTCCAGGAGACTCGACTTCAACCCAGGCAGCGTAACATCAATTTGGAGAGTCTTGAATGCGTCTGCCAGAGATGGGATATTTGTGCTTCCATCAAAGCCGAAAATTGTGAGATTGACATCTATTTCACAACATCAAAGAGTGACTCAGGTATACCGAACGATGAAAAACCTCTGTTAGCCACAAAGTCATTTAGCGTTTGAAGTCCTTGGGGACTGTCATTAGCCTTGAATCACATGAGTAGTGATTAATAACACAGTTGCATTAAATCCGACCTTAAATGCGGAAGTTGCAGTGAAACTATTGTCGCCCATGCTTAAGTCCAGATTCGGAAGCAAAACACTTCCAAGGAATGCTCCATCTCTGGATAGTCTAAGTACTGGATAAAGAGAGAAAGAGAGAATCAGTAGAATCCCACAGCCAATTTACGGGACTTACTCAGATCACTTGTGCTGAGGTTCAGATTGGAGGGATTATGGATCGTCACTGTTTCATGTTGACTTAAAAGTTTCAGAAATAATTGAGGCAGTTACCGTTAATGTTCAAATTGATGTGATCCGTCGTTCCTCCAACAACATCTACGCCTTCAATGAATGTCATACCTTTCAGACCCTGAAGACCCAACAACTGAGTCGACACATTGACCTTGATTGGATTTAAAGTAATTTGACCGATACTCAGGTTAGCGATGGCACTAGAATTCCCAATAAGGCGAAATTCAGTTATGTCAGAACTAGTAAGGTTCGCATCTGGGTAGGAAGGAATGAGCTGTCCATAGGCTTGAACCAGGCAGTAGCTCACTAAAAGCAGCAAATGCAGGGCGTTCGGGGTCAGGACACGTGAGATTTGTGTCTGCAATGACAATGTCAATAGTTCCTTCAGTATCAGCCTCCCCAAGAACACGTATGGAGGACGTGGAGGCACCAAGAGGCTGGTAGACCAGATAATGTGTAAGGCACGCTTTATGTTAAAAATTGAACAACTCGCTGTAGAGAGGCCGGCGACAGATAGCCCATTTCCAACGATCTCGAAGTCGTTCTGAATTTGGTCAACCGAAAGGTTGAATCCGAAGGGTAGCACTATAGAATATTATCAATTCCTCGAGAGGTCCTAATCCAGAAAAGAACGTACTAAGTGAAGCACGAACCGAACTACTGGCCACTCTAGGTGTCCAGGGTGTTTCAGGCGAGAAAATGAGTGCCATATTCCCAATATTGATCGCTGGGATGGGATTTATTGGAATAAAGGACTTGAAAGGGGCTTGAAGCCTCAGCACTTGAAGTCCATCTGACAGCCACTGGATAACAGAACCGTCATTTTGGAGGGTAGATTGACCTGTAGCGATCACAGTCGAGACATCCCCATTGATATAGTTAGTAAACAAAGTCGAGACTTTAGCAAGGTCGGCAGAATTCTGTACTGGCTCTAGGACACCCTTCAATGTGATGTTGTTTAGGCCAGTATCCTGATTGAATCCGTCAGAGTAGTACAATGACTTTAGCACTGGGAAGTAGTCACAATTATTGTGTTGGCCGACGTCCCAGATCCAAGAAAAACTCCATCGTAATTGATGTTGAACACTGTCGTGCCAAGGGCAAGAACGAAAGGACTATACCACGTAATTGAATGGCAAAATCTGGGAAATGATGACCGTCATGAACAAACCTCGCATTGCTTAATTGTGTCACTGCCTCGAAATCAATCCCTCCAGCAGGATTGTCGCTCGGTAATCTGAAGTCCAGGAGCTGGATATTCCCGTTGAAGTTATTGATGCCTAGTAGGCGGTGGGTATAGCTACAGTCCAGACGCTCTACAAACTCACCTTTCAGGTCGACGCGCTTATCGAAGCTGATTCCTTTCGCAACCGGAAACTTAAGGGCTTGGACCCGCAGATTGCTGCTACTCAAACGCCAAGAAAAAGTTTCGGATGTGATCATGAATTGTGTGAACTCAGAGAAAGCTGTTTGATCCACAATGGTAAAACTCTGTGTTTGATTGATCACGGCGCGTTTGTGACGAGCATGAAGCTCTGTGAATGGTGGAGTGGTGCCAATTTGAATACCCTCAGAGTCGTGTTCAGGATCTTTCAACCAGAAGACATCTATAGGTTCTGTGAACTTGATCGAAGCCGTGAAGATACCGGTGTGAGTAACCTTGTGATGCAGTCAGTAACGCATTTCCTCGAGGAATCTCTGACGGACATTGCCTTGAAACTGTAACGTAAAACTAATGACATTCCTGGATAAGTTGTTCTACAGGGAGATGTATTGCACTCACGAGTCGTTCGTTGGATTAGATATTATCGCTCTGTCAATCTCGATCTGGCTTCGCTTTACCACCAGCTGGATGATAGCTCGGATGACCGGGAATAAGATGATGAAAAGGAGTACAATGACTAGTAGTGTGACAACTATCGACGTTATTATGACCCAACGTCGTTTGTATAGGGGCACGCGATGTTGTTGAACTTGTGGGTCATCATCCGAGCTCTTTAGGTCTCCAGCTCCAGTTCTCTCTATGACACCGGGCACACTAGCGGCCGTCGCGGTCATGAATCCTGCCGGCTGCATTGCGTGCTCTAATGACACGTTAATGGGGTGCATCAAGAGATATCCTAGTGTGTACCCCTTAACTCAGCGCCAGACGAAAAACTATGTTGGCTGCCATGGTTGGCGTCGTAAAAGTCACTGCTTTGCCTTGCGGGATCTGCCTTCATATCCTACAGAGAAACCGTCGGGTCGAGAGAAGGCTCAGAAGAAGAAACAGAGCGCCTAGGGAACATATATAGATGTATTGACATTATTCTAGTCGATCAAGGTTTCACCGAAAGGATTGCCGGGCCATATGATGGAAGCACCGAGGTTCCTCATTTATGGAACTATTCGCATCGGGATGACAGTTGACCCCGCGTGCTGTTTGGGTCCACATGTTAGATATGCATAGACACAAGCATGGAGGTGACATGTGAAACTTCCAGTGCTAAGATGAGGTCCTTGTCTATAAGGCCTAGCGTCAGGGGTATATCAACAGAAGGTCAGAAGAGGGAAATTCACGCGACTCTTTCAGATAGCCTTCTGTCAGATGACTTGACAGGCAGTCTGGACGGTCATTGAGGTACATGTAGCGCCAAACGGAATGAAGCCAGAAGCTAGTTTCCCATGAGGATCAGCCTGTTTTTCAGGTGGAGCCCGTGGGTTGTGGGGAATTGTTGATGCATAGGGGGCAATTCAAAGGGTGACAGAGGCGAACAGCCATTGAAAACCATGCTTGAAGGAAAGTACACTTGCGACGATGAGAAAGTCCTGAAATCTTTTTCTGCAGAAGGTAAAAGGCCACATCTAATCTACCACTGCCTGGTTACATTCCATTAACACTACCCGAACAATTAAGTAATTTCAGTAGACCAAGAGTGCGATGCAAGCACTGAAGCCTGCTTATACAGTCTATTAAGACTTGATCTTTGAGCTGAAGGTAAGAGTTCCAGATCAAGGTAACTGAGATATCAATCTGTATAAGCTCAGTTCCTGAAGGCACAAAATTGAAGCAATAATGGATGACTTCCCATAGGCAACCGGGTGACTTCTCGTAATCTGAACAAATCTGTGACCTCAGATTTTCTGGTCCGTATGAAACTTTAGGGTTTCCCAGATGTTGTGATCTAGCTATACTTATTCTCCTTCGTAATGAAAGTGCTATATCTTGAGTCACAAAGGTTGTGTGATGAAGATCCTTGAGAGAGACTTCGAGCAAAATATTTTATCATCAAAAACTCCCTCTCATCAGTTGGTTGATGTCTTCACAAAATTTCCATCATGGGTCATTAAACTGAAATCAGAATCAGGCATGGGACATAGTTTTGTCTCTTTTTTCTTTTCTATGTAACAGTTTTACTTCCAGAAGTTCCACTGTTAATCTCCATCTTTCCTCTCTGAACCACAAGCCTTGAGATATCTTTTCCTAGCCTATGGAGGAATCGTTGACTTTTGAATACCCTATATGGCCACTGGACCCTGGGGTAAAATCTGCTAGTGGTTTCATTGCCCATGAAAGGATTAGGAAATGACAGGTGGTGGCATGAAGAGGATTGAGAGTGGTTCACAGTTTCTTTTTTGTCTATCCATATACTTGGTTGTCCCATGCGTTTAAATATTTATAAATATGACATCATGCTATAGCTGCTGTTTGCGACGAGATGTAATGGGCCTCTAACCTAAGAGTGCTATACTTGAATTGGTCTGGTGGACTTTTCGCAATCCATTTCAGATGTCTCGAAACTGGTTACTTTTCCTCACCTGCCATCATTTTGAATGATTTCGGATGGCCTATTGACCTCAGGAGGTATAAACATAGATGGGTAAATAAAAATTGTTATTAACAGACCAAGCACCAAGACTACTACTATCTGAGTGTAGATGGAGCTACAGATCTGCCTGTGACAACCTGAGCCAATTACAGAGTATGGGTTTATACAGGTTCAGATAGATGACTATCAGTTTGATCTGGAATTTAACTATCATGCATCAAGGATTTTGGAGAGGGAGACGAGATACTTTTCGCATATTGCGGAAAAGTAGAATTCGTGTTCAGAATTATGAAGCTGAACTAGATTGTGAGCGATCTCATGTGCAAGAGTGAAATACCTAATTCCATGTGTCATGACATATCATCACATGAAGAAAGAAAGTGAATGACCATGAAATCAATGCATTATTCATTATCCCTTGACGGACTTCAGGATCGTCTGGAAGTATGGTCAAGATGGGATATAATGACGAGTATTTTTACTCACGCCAAGCTTCGTAATAACAAAGATTCAAGAAGATGCTCCTATTCCTGTTGAATGCAATAACGCCACCTTTAGTATCATAGAATATATGCAGATTGGTAAGGCCGAGGTCGTAGACATATGCAAGTGATTTCATCACATGGATGAATCTGGCTAAAGGACCTGACTTCATTTTCAGAACACTTTGTGCCTCATTTTCGGGTACATCTGTGATGACTTGACGTTCAGCTAGTAGCACAGAACGATTCGTTAAGTACCTTGAGCAAAGAATATCTTGATCTGTCCCATTGTACCTGCAAGGTTTCTAGTAGACTAAGACAAACGATAAATGTCACTCACCAATCAGTCTCATGTTCTGAGAATGCCCCGATATGTCACAATAACTGTCATCGTTAGCTTCTTTGATAGGGTGCGTTTCTCGTTGGTTCTGCAATAAATCGCTTGACTCCTCGCGGCAAGCCCTTATGGCCATAGCAATATTTGAAGCTGAGTTTATTAATGATAGTCCTTGTTTGCGATTTCACTGACACTCACCAATCTTAGCAAGCGGTGTGACAGTGGAATTATCGTAGGGCCGTGGAGAGGATGAGGGCTTGGAGAAACTACCAGGTAATTGAGGGTCCTGATATTCAACTTCATTCTCATGACGAACAGGAACGCCGGAGAAGCCTGACAACTGAACACTGGATCCCGTAACGCCTAGTTTTTGCTTCAATTTTTTGAAGGTACTAGACAGTGAAGAGGTCCGATCTACAGCACTCAAATCCGAAGTTAAGGTAGAGGAACTGGGAGAGGTGAGTGTTCTTTCTATTGGGGGCTGAGGACTCGAAGAGAGAAGTTCAATGTGTTCGTCCTCCACTCTGATTTCTTTTGTCTGTCTTTCTAGTTGCCTCTGTCCCAAAATACGGTCCACTGGTAGAATGGAACGATCAGAGGTTTGAAACTGCAAATACATTGGACGAACCGTTATAGCCCCGACGCTTCAATGCTTTGAGATCAGTTGACAGGATCGTCATAAATAACAAAGCGTCATGAGCTTTCGGAGAATCGAAGATGAATTTATTTAAGCACATAGCCACCCTAATGGATATGAAGAAAATCTCGCTCAGCACCATGCGCCCCTCACTTACTCATAAAAATCAACCTCTGCATTATCAGCAAGCATAAGCTCAATGCATTGGGCGGGACCCCGCTGAGCAACAGCCGAGGCTTCTTGTTTCCGTTCTAGACGAAGCTTGCCATATGAGAGGGTCTTCTTAACCTTGATTTGACCGTAAACCTTGACTTGAAAGTTCGATTCTATCTGTAACCAGTCCAGGGACACTTTCATCTTAGCATGATTGTGTTCGTGAAGGAAGATAGGAAGTCGCTCCAAGATTAACGAGCGAATGTAAGTTGAGCGCTTGGAGTTACTGATCTCCATTCCGACAAGGTGCTCTTCTTTGACTAAGGAGCTAAGCCTGCGAGACCCCAAGTCCATGTAGAATGCTGTTTCACATATCTCCAGTATGCGGAATACTTTGCATTCAGAGAAGCTCACCTTCTATGAAATCTTCCTGAGGTGCAGTAAATAGTTCGGCGCCAAATATCTGGTGAATGTTGGTGTTATCGGCAATGACAATCTGCTCTGCTGTTTTCAGGTCATAGCCTATTTCCCACTCTCCATCGTCAAATTCATCACCAGTTGTCTTGTGGGTTGATTGTTCCATGACTTTGCGCTGACTGCACAATAGAATAGGAGCCCGTTTCATCCGAGCAATCGTAACCGCGGAAAGATTCTTCTTATTGACAGCAATATTTCGTATTTCATCCAGAAAACTGAGGAGCATCAGTAGGAAGCGGGGAAGTACTCAGCCAGATGCGCACTTGAGCGGACCCTGTGCCAGATCGTAGAAGGCACGGGGTTTCTCTAACAAGATTTGGGCAAGCTCTTCAACGCTGGGATCTTGCTTGGCACCACAGGCAGTAAGGAAAGCATTTCCCGCTGCCCCAAAATCAACAAACTTGAATAGTTTGGAGTGAAACTTGTCCTTCGAACGTTGACCAAGGTAACACTGGGTAGGTGGTAGCCAGTGCGTGGTAAGTTCGACACTTGCTGGTGAAGCAGGCACAGGAACAAAGGATGTTTCTGCAAGCTTCGAAAGCTCCGAACGTGAGAAGTCTTATGGACGAGTCAACGACGTTTGGTGCCATTGACCAATCACATACCAGAAACACAGATTGCCAAGACAGTGAACCACTTTTTACCCGCTTGAAAGTTGTCAGGACGACCACTCTGCAAGAGATTTACTAGTTGACTTGTCGTGGGATTCTCTCTAACCTGAAGCTTGACTGCTTCTGACTGCAAGGTTGGATCAATCACTAGGAATCCTATCTGCGACCATTCAGGCTTGGAGAAAATTTGTTTGGGTGTGCCAAGGCAGCTAGTGCTACCATCAAGAGCTGGAATAAATGCAATGTCTCGGAATTTGTTACAATCATAATCCGTGTATCTTGAGTGGATATTATCAATGAGGTATTTGAAAGCGGTTTGACGTATCTGGTGATTATGAGTTTCTTTAATAAGATCGCATGAATCCGCATACCGTCAGATCTGTATTCGTGCAAAGATACACAAGTTCCTCAAGAGCTGGATACCGGCGCAAGCCCAAATTAAACAAAAATTGTGCTATCAAAAGAGATCATTTGAGACTGATAAGTCTCAGATTTCCAGAATCTCTTACCTTCTTCTGAATTATTTCGCCATTTCTGTGTACCCCAGTCAATTAGAGGAAGTCCTAATTGCCGAAGCACAGGCGATGGCTCATACAATTGATCAGCCCTCAGCCTCTGTGCAGACTGACCATCAAGCTCTGCTCCCGACCGTTCTTTTGCGAAGGCAGCTGTGAGCTTTAATCGCCTGATTTCCTCCTCTTTCAGGTTATCCTTCACCGAGACCAGGTAATGGATGAGATCATTGCTCGTCCACTCGTTTGTCTTCACCATCCTAAACAATATTGATCCTTTGAAACATATTAATCATAGTACTGCCCACCTGGTGAAGATTATCTGCAACTCAACATGATTCCGAACATCCAGCTCCTGGAGTAATTTCTCCATTTGGCCTTTGATAGGAGTTCCTGACGGGAATCTAACGACTGGCATATCATGGAATATGTTTACGCTTGGGAAATAAGATTCATTCGGAAGCTTCATGCCATCAGAGGTTGGGATGCAAGTCTTGTCTTTGAGTAGACCGATGATTTGCTGTTTCATTGTTGCAGAAAGTCCATGCCCCCAGTTTCGGGCTATGAAGGATAAGACCTTTTCTGACCACTGTGGTGACACCTGTACATCATAGACAGGGTCCACTTGCACAACTTTTGGATCGGTTATATTGGTGAGCCAATCCAATATGGTGAGATCGACCCAAGAAAATGCGCGCTTCAAGTCATCCGGACAAAAGTGTTTGGTTATAGCGAATGGGAAGAGATGACAGGGAAGAGGCCCCTCTAAAGGTACGCCATTGAGGCTTCTTTGATTGAGGAAAGTTTGAATGGTGTGAAGTGGTATAATCCTATCTTCTGTCGGGCCAGACATCACCAAAACAGCCGCATTAAGGAGCTGAATTCTGACAGGAGCAAGATCTGACGCATTCTTTGGATCATAGAATGATATCCACCACTTCATGCAAGCAATCATATCCATTTCAGGGAGCGGTCGTGATCTGAGTTCGGCCAGAACATCTTCGAATGAGATTGTCCTGATTATGCCTCTACTCTGCAGCGACAGTACCATTTTCTCGGCTACGAGCTCTGCAGGCACCAAGGGAAGCTGTTTCAAGAAAGAAAAAGGAGCTTCAGGTAGACGAATTTGGGATGCAGGTCGAACGCCAAGTGTAGATATAAGTGGAAAGGAGTTCGTAGGGCTACATTTGAAGAATGCATTCTCCAAAAGAATGGAAACTTCTGCAGAAGGGGTAGAGTGACGGCATGTAAAAAACTTGAGGGCGTGAATGGCCTTGTTTATTAGGGACGATCGCAGTTCCTCTGGTAGTTCTTGAGAGGCATACTTGAACACCTCCGTATTTGTTTCCCATGCCTTGTGAATCGAATCCATCTCCAACTGATACGCAACACGGGCCAAGATGCCACCCACGAAGAGGAGTTCCCTATTCCATACTACATTGGGCATCAGTCAAAATATTGAATAAGGTAGGGTATGCGCTGACTAGCAATATTGCGATCCCTATCATAACATCGTCAACAATGAGATGCGACTTCAAGAGTGAACCTACATAAAATCAATTGCTTCCCTTTCAACGGTTGGTATAAATCTGGCTGCCATGTGGCCTCCAATTCCCGTAGTCTGCGCTGTAGCATGTCCCTTTTCCAAATAGACATCAGATTAAGAGCGGTGTATCAGAAGGAGTTCTTACAATGAAAATACGAGCAGTTCCGGTCCTAATAGTGTGATGAGACTCGTTATGTAGGATGTCAAGATCAGCATACCCATCAAGATCAGCGCGTAGTCCTTGAAAGACACTTCCTGAAGCATGCTGATACTTCAAATCCTCCTGCTGACTTGCATCGTATTTATCTTTCGTAGTCTAAAAGAATGTGAAATTACCAGTAAAAAATGATGTATGCAAACATCAACCTACATATATGAGTTCATATTTCATGCTTGAGGGTGGATTCTTTTTAGTAGATCGATGAATCTCTGAAGATAGTTTCGAGTTGAGTCTGACAGTAATTTCGGCAGAGAAGACCGAGAGAACGATGCCAGTAGTCGAAATTTCGGTCAAATCAACTTGAGGAGCGGACGTGGGTAGAGAACTCGTCTGCGTTTGGGGAGTGGAGACACCAGTGAGAAAACCAGATAAGGAAGAGAAAAGACCGGTTGCGGCAGTTTTCACGGTATTACGAAGGGGGTGTTTGCGTGACTCTGAGTCTGATACGTAGACCCAGTTCATGACAGTTGCATCAATCGTCATTGCTATGAAGAGTTGAGAGTTAGTACCAGAGATACTGGACAACCATGCCATTGAACTTGCGTGTCATCTTGAGTCCAGTGATAGTCATGAAATTGTTTGGGCTTCTACCTGAGAAATCTCGAGGTAGTTGGTGGACTTGTGAATATCCAACGGCCTTGTTGAGTTTGACAAGACACCAATCATTGAAATAGACGGACACTTCTTCGAGATAGGTCATAAAAGTGATGGATGAGGCAAGAAAACGGGTCAAGTCAAATGCAGAGGGAATAGGCATCGGTTCCCTGAGGACCATCTCGAAAGATGTCCAATGTGATTGATCAATATCCTCCAATTTTCCACGGCGAGCGAAGAGCTTTCGAAAGGAATAAGGCGTCAGATCGTAAATATATTTGGCTCAGCGTACCTGGTCCTTTTTACCTTTCCAATAAAAACCCATCCACTGGCCTGCGGGTAGATGATAAGCCAAGGAAGCTCATTTGAATGGGAATTGGCACGCACTTCCTGATTTCACGAAGGGTTCCTCCGTAACTGAAAAAAGACTGTAGAAACCTGGTCATGCCATGAGAATATGTCATTTACGTGTTAGAGTTTTGACACACCAACACCGAAAGCACCTATTTTTTGCTCATCCGGATTGCCCTCCGCTGACAAGGTATGAGCATCAAACCCACCGAGTAGCTCGAAATGGACGTACCAATCCTCTTAAGCCGACTCCAATCTTCGTCCCTGAAGATGACCCCATTGTTCCTGAAGACCCATTGATGTACCTGTCACCGTTGAACAAAGGACGAGAGAATCAATATATGGACTTGCAGATGTTGTCTTCAGATCAGGTAAAGCCTCTCTGCCTCCACTTCCAGTCGTGTGCTCCCCGTCCAAAAAGTCCTGAGTTTGGAATCGAATTTCAACAGTCTTGGATTGGGCATCATCTGAATTTTGAAGGAGTTCGCGGAAGACCGTGAACTCTCCTGAATATCTCGCGAGGACTTTGTCGATCAATGCACGTTGGTTTACTTCAACAGATTCATCGTGTCCTGTCTCCCACTTCATACCAATTTCAGTATACAGATGGACCATTGGTCTCAGCATATCTCACTAGCTGGTTTCGGGTCGTCATTCCGGATTCGAAATGAAAGGATATTATCTTGAGCACTGGTAGGAAAAGTAAATTGATTGTATGTCCTAGTTTGATTTCCTACAACCTCAAAAATAACTCACTCGTTTTCTATGACCAGATTTTGTTTCTGGATTGATCAGATATACTAGATTCAACAGCTGATGTCTACAAAAAATCCCAAGTGTCATACCTCTAGAAAGCTGAAACCCGATAAATAATAGAAAAAGTTATCGAAGACTAGATGTTATAGTATGTGCAGATGGGCTTGCCAGTACAGCCCAGTCTTTCGCAGGGTACGGAAATCAGATGATATTAAAGTGTGCTTAATTTCCAGATGTCGTCACGAAAGAGCGAGAAAAAGAGCATCATGAAAAGATGAAAAAGGATACTGAATACAGCAATATCCAAGGAAAGACGTACCAGAAACACGAAACGGAGCAGATTGCTTCAACATCTAGAGGATGGATCCAAAGGACCTAAAGGACCATATCGCTCGCCTAAACTGCCACGACCCATCGATCTCGGACCCTCATCACTCATAGGGACAGTAGGTGATGAAAGCATACTGTTTACAGTTGGAGGTACTTGGCTGACGCCGGGGGAAGTTGCTCGCATCAAGGGAGCGTACCCATTGTCACCCATACCCACTAGCTGAGTCGAAGACCCGGTGTCAGAAAGTTGATAGCGAGGGGCATATGTGGAAGTAGGAGGAGGAGTCGGTCGATCATCAAACCCAGACTCCAACATCGCTTCGAGTTCAGCATTGTCCAGAGTTCTCCCACTTTGCAATGACTGGTTTGGAGGACACAAGCCGACTGGAGGAGGAGGGTATTGTGTATTGTGTTCGTTGTACCCGCCGATCTGGGGTCCCCAGTGATCGTCATCGGAAGAACCGACAGAGACAGTGTCCGAACCATCATATTGACTGCGAGCATCTGTACGGACACTGAGAAAATCACCATCTCCACCGAAATACCCTGACGGATGCGTTCGTTCAAAGTCTCGTCGTCGCCGTTCTTCACGTCGTAATTTGCGAAGACGCGAACGCTCCCAGTCCTCCCACCGTCGCATGGGTACCGCTAAACCATGCAATTTCCCTCCACCATCACCGTGTCCTTCACCTTTCGCCTCACCCTCGACTTTTCTGCGATGATGTCAGTGACATCCATATGCTATCTGAAGAATACTCACCGAGTTTCACCCCAGGAGAAATCATCAAAATGCCAGAAAGCATAAACTGGAAGGACAAAATTCCATACTGGCAGTGCTACAAGATAGATCATCATCCAAAAGACATAAACAATTTTACGGGTAGTGATAAGGATAAGAACTGCAGGGAGACCTAAGACAGCTATTAGAAGCACGAGGGGGATAGCTTCTTCGAAACTTTTTGGAGGGTTGAGAGCAATCCCGATAATAAGAGAATATGTTAGGATGATGGCAATGGGCAACACGACGGTGCCCAAGAGATCCATGAAAACAACGAACTGCATGCTGAAGCAAAAAGTTCCGCAGAGATTTCGGACTAGTACAAGTTCCATGAGATTGTGAATGGTAGAGTTGATCCAACGTCTGCGCTGAGATAACAACACTTTGAATGTATCTGGGACAATAGTTCGACAACGAGCTTGAGGAAGGAACATCATCTTGCGATTAGGGAAAGTGCGAAGAAGGATTGTCGTAAGGAAACGATCTTCGCCTAACAAGAGAAGATTTTTCTGATGAAGAGTCGTCACTATACTTTGACTGTATTCTTTGACGATTTCTGGCTTGATAATCAGAGGAACCCAATCATCTCCAGTCAATTTGCGGGCTTTGAGTCTGAACATGGAGAAACAACCTGGGAGACATGATACACCACCAAATACTGACTCAAATGCCTTGGCGAGGTGGTGTGAGATAAAATACTCAAAGACCTGTATAGCAGTCACCCACGACTGCCGTTTGTTGGCAATGCGAGTCTCACCACAAACACCCATGATCATCTGGTCGTGGTGCATGCAATTGACTAGGTGTCCGAGAGATTCTGGGAAAACTTTTGTATCGGCATCGACCTAGGAGTTCCTTGTTAGCTGCAACAGCAGATTGTTCGGATTAAGACAATATACCATTAAGCAGACCTCAAAGAAATCGGGGGTTACACCCATAAGTGTATGAATTTTGCGGAAGAGCTCGAAGTCGAGGGGCGCCATTCGATCATTGTATGTCACACGAGAGAAGAAATTCATTAGAATGAGCTGACTATCGCGCTTTCCCCGATTACCGGGTTTCTTGTCTGAAGTAGCCTCGGTTTCAGTCCCACATTTCACAACAATCACAGTTGGTGTACGTCGTCCTGCGACAGCTAGGGGAGATGTAAGACCACCTTGGACACACTCAATATGGGAATATAACTATACTGTAGTGTCCTGCATAAACCATAGCCCGATTCTGTGCTTTTGCGCCAGACCCAACGGCATTATAGCTCATAGGTATTGGGTTGCCAAATCGCGGGTCTGCTTCTAGAAGGCTCACACAGATATCAGGCGTGCTCCGCTTTTCGCCGGCACCGGTAATCATACCATCTGCCACAACGAACAAAAGCTTCCTTGCGTCCGAATAAGTCGTAGTCGAGATAGAATCGAGAGTGGTTCGCAAAGATTCTTCACCCTCAGAATAACATGTTACAAGGCATACAGCAAAAAGCTCTGCACCTATTTGAGCTAAACTCATGGTCGGTGCTGGACTATCGGAACTGGTGAGAGTGGTACTAGATGAGGAGATAATCGATTTCGGCCCTTTATCAAGCTTCTTGCTGGCAGCATTAGCCCAAGGAGCTGTTCCGTGTTTGTTGTCGATGGATACATTGGCCCCTCCCGGCATGACGGCAGGACTGATTGCTGAACGATTCAGATCTTGACTTGTAGGCGGCCCGGCTAATCGTTCGGACATGAACCAGTTGAAAAAACATGCCATTATAAATCGAACGAACACCAGACCGAGGATCACTATAAGACCAGCGTATAGGAACAGGGAGGTGACAAAACAACCAGGAGTCACTTTATCAATGTTCCCGGCGAAATAGCGCTCTTTCAGGCATGGAACTGCAGATTGAAGCTCAGCGCGATTGAAGAAAATCCGAGTGCCATCTTTCCCCAGTTGGGAGGAGGTTTGTTGCATGATAACCCGCAGGATTCGATCGACTTCGTCAGAAGAGATTGCGCGAGGATGCAGAGAGAAGTATGGGGTCATGTTGAGTACAGCGCCGTCCAGGACGAAATAGTTGGTTAACTGGGAAACTTGATCCCAGGAGTATCCGGCCAAAAGCTGAGTATTGACGAGGGAGAGTGATTGGTAGGTAGAGGAGACATTGATTGGAGGAAGTGGACAAGTATTCGCGGAACAGGGTGCATCTAATGCAACTTGGAAACTTAGACCTTGGCATGATCTAAACTGCGAAGCATCACGTTGGAAGAGATAGGTGATGTCCTGACCAGGTGCGGATTCCGATAGACGCGCGAAGTCAACTTGGTTGAGGGAATGGGCAGAGGTAATATTGTACATCGTACCCTGGATGCCAAGTGTCCCTGGTGTGGCACCTACGTCGATGAAACGGGAATTTGAGTTGTCGTTCTCAGGACAAAGGACCTTTTGAAAGCCGACTGTCGCAAAGCCAACGCCCGCACACAGAACACAGATGATAAAGCAGAGAGCAATCTTCTCCCTCCATGCTTGCCTAACATTGGAGTCCTTCATCCCCCCAAGTGAACTCAGAAGGAAATCGGGAACCCAGAAAGTCACCACCCTTGAGAATATCTTCCAGGGTAATGAGCCATTGTAGGCAGAGGAATCTGATATTGGGTTTGGAGCGGAGGAAGAAAGGATCGGAGGATTTATCAATGGAACAGGAGCGACGCTCCTTTCCGGTCGAGTAAGTGTTTTTGCTCGTCGAATGGTAGCACCCGAGAGTGGAGGTTGTCGTGTAGTGGGAATAGGGACATCTGTGGGTGGAAGATTTGCCCGTAAACGAAAGGACATGGGATGAAAGGATCGTAAATGTGCGTGCAGCGACAATAACGCAGACAGAGGCAAGAAGTTGGCCTGCTGTTAGAAAATGCTGGGGAAAACCACTAGACGAAAACGACTCGAGAAGCGTTGCCAGCACGTCACAGTCACATCATTGTTACATTGCCAACACCTTCATCAGAATAACCCATGCTTGATGGCAATGTATTGTTATGTTGGCCTGCTCTGGCTTGGAGCTCGCATGCCAGATCCGCCATCGTACTGGGATTATGAGGCGTCGTATCGAGCTTTTGACAAGGTGACACGACCAGTCAATTGTCACAGTCCCGTGACAGAATGAGATAAATCGGCTGTGGAGTCTAATTTTGTCAGTCATGTCTTTCGTGAAAGCTAGACTCAAGCTTGCCCGCGAATCCATCGGAAGAAAGGATTTTGCTTCTGCACACGACGCTGCGAACCAGGTATTGGAATATGAGCCTGAGAACTATAATGCGTTTGTATCGACTACTCCAGGACGTAATCTCTGACCCTGATCTTGACGTTAGACATGTGTTCCTTGCTTTGGCACTGTTCAAGCTTGATCAACTAGACGAGAGCGAGCAAGTAAATCATTTTTTTTACATACAGAAGTAAAAAGTAAAACCTCATGGCTCCATGACAGATTTATCGGAAGGCTATAGACTTGTGTCCAGAGAATGTTCTCGCTTGGCAGGTACGATATGAGTTCGTCGTCTGTACCTCTCATAACAATATCGTAGGGTATCACACAATTTTACGAGCAGGTCGGCAATTTCGAGGCTTTGTTTGATGCCCTCAGGCAGCTTGCGTTGCTTCACGCGAAAACGTAAGCCTGATTTAATCGTTTTCAATGTGACTACAAGGAGATCCTTTCAGTGGTGATGCCATCAAACTTGCAGAAGTCTTGAAGAAGACTGTCGACATCTCTCGTAGCTCGGACGATAAGCCTCAGGTACGATATCGTAGTAGTTGTATTGCATCAACCTAGCTTGAAGATTCTAGCTTGTCGATGCGTTGTCAAATCTCCTGTCCGACAGCTCTTTTTACCAAGTCCTGTCAAACCTACCACCACCCAACCCAACCAATCCCACAGCAACGACCATAGCCTACATTCAGTCTGCAGTCTACGATGATTTGCCTATTCTGGAAGAGATTATTGACATCATTGAGAAACAAGAGAGTACCTTCATGAATAAGGAGGTCGAACGACGCAGGACCAGACTTGGAGCAGGTACCAAGGAATATGTTAGCAAGCAAGTTGGGAGAGAATTTTGGGCTGTTTCCCGTGTGAGGAAAGTTGATGATACTTCTGACGATGGTTGACTTCCAGCAGCTACCGCATTTGTACACTCAAGTCATGAATCATCCAAAATGTTCTGACGACCTTCTAAGGGTGACGGAATCAAAGCTCTTGCAACACAAGGTTAACTACCTTCACGCGTTACCTTTTACGGATGAATTCATAGCAACAAAAGGCAAGCTCAGAGAGGAGGTAAACGAAATTATTCGTGGAGCCATTCTACTCCAATTACCTGACGAGTTCGCATGGATGCTGTATATGGAAGAACAAGATTGTGAAAACATGTGTAAGCTTTTCTTCCACCGCATGGTCTCAGTAACTTACCCTAATAAGGTGATTATGATTTCTCCCTTATAAGACAGATGATTAGGCTCTTGCCAGACTCACCACTGGCCAGAGCTTTTGCAAGCTATTTGAGATATATATCTCAACCCTTGTCAGATGAGATTCAAGTGGAGTCCGAGAGTCAGGACAAGAAAAGTAATGAGGATCTCATTCGTTACAACCTTGACGAAGATCCTTTCGATAACATCACGGTTTGGTGAATTTCACGCTTGAGCTGCATATTAGTCTGAATCTGCCATGGTCTTAGAATATTTTCGCTCTTTTCTCGGACAAGGTTGTCATCTCTCGGATAGCAAGCGAAGTTTACCTCCATGAGGAAGACTACGAAAATGCAATCAAGGCTGCGAAGAATGGTATCGGGCTTCTTGACAAGATCGAACAGAATATCGGAGCCACTCTACCCCGGTAATCAATTTCAGCCACACATACCTATGTAATTAAGCTTCTTCCAGTTCTCGTGTGGGTTTTCAGGCGATCTGGGCGACCTCGCTTGTTCATCTTTTCCCTCCTAAGTATCATGGACAGGCCCTGCCTATTCTGCGTGAAGCATTATCTATTTCACCCAACAACATTCGATGTCTCTTCGCACATGCTTATATATTTCAAACAGCTGCAGACTGGATTCCTGCAGCAGAAGAGTTTGAGAAAATATGCACCCTTACAGATGATTCAGTTGATGGATTGAAGGCTCAGGAAGAGCAGGCATGGTGTCATTGGCAGGCTACACATGATGAAGCCGACATTCACACCCTCAAAACAATTCTTAACAGGCTTGATGATGATCTTCAAGAACGCGGCCAGGATGCTGCTAGGTGTCTCTGGAGGATCGGTAAATGCCATTGGGACCAGGAGGGTGAGTGCCGTAATCAATTATACTTGTGGTTGACACTTGACAACTCCTCAGGGAAGTCAAGAGAAGAGGCATATCCGTATTTTATCAATTCTCTGCAGCGTGACCCAACTTTTGCGCCGGCCTTCACCTCCCTTGGTCTGTATTATGCTGAAGTTGCTACGCCTCCTGATTTTGTAAGAGCATCTAAATGTTACCAAAAAGCCTTTGAGATAGATCCTCGGGAGAACGTGGCCGCTCGCAAACTAGCGGAGGGTTTTGCAGAAGATAGAGAATGGGATTTGGTGGAGGTAATTGCAAAGCGTACCATTGAAGGGGAAGGTGGTTTGGATGTTGGAACTCAAGAATCGAACTCTAGTACCAGTCAGTTTGTTCCGACAAACGCATGGGCATGGAAGGCTGCTGGTATCATCGAGTTGGTGAGAACTTGGCGATCGAATATATGGAGATCGACTGTCTAACTTGACTATACTTGACTATTCAGAATCGCCAAAACTATCCACCTGCTATTCGAGCTTTTCACATCGCCCTGCGAGCTGACCCTGCTGACGGATTAACATGGTCAAGACTCGGGGAGGCATACAGCAGAGCAGGTCGGCATGCAGCGGCCATCAAATCTCTTGATCGTGCCCTTCAACTCGACCCCCAAAATTGGCTGTGCTCCTTTTTAGGAGCTGAACTCAAAATTGAATTGGGACAGTTTCAAGAAGCAATTTTTGGTCTTGAAAAACTTTTGGAGAAATGCCCCATTGAGCTCAGCATTCTTGTAGCCCTTGCCCGAGCCCACCTTTCGCTTGGGCAAACCGAGTACCGGGAAGGTTTCCATGCACGCGCCGAATCATCCTTCTTGCAGTGCCTTGAAGTCGCATCGTTGATTAATGAACATCATCCCGGGTTCAGGAGTATAGGATGGAAGCTCATCTCGGATGCCGCTTTTCAGCTATCACGACAGCCGGCAATACAAGATCAGAAACGAGCAGATAAGATCTCTGGATCGCTTAGGATACTGTTGTCCTCAGAGCATAATCTATCTCTTGAGTCGTCACATTTCACTGAATCCGCAGATGCACACAGTGCTCTGACATTCCTAGGCATCTCCATTCGTGTATGTCAGCTGAGAATTAATCTCAATACCTCATCGAATGCTGCACGAGGAAGTGCATGGTATGATCTCGCGATCGGACTACAGCGGTGGTGCGATCAAAAGATGTCCTCGGAATTGGAAATCCAATCAAAGATAGTGGACGCAATCACAAATGCCTTAAAGGAGGAACCGATAAACGATTCATATTGGATTGCATATGGGAACGTACATTTCTCCGGTCAGCCCGAGATAGCACAGCATGCCTATGTCAAGGCACTTGAACTCGATCCCAAGGTAATTTGGAATCTGGTGGCAATCGGGAGAAGATGAGCTGATGTGCAATAGAACGTTATTACATGGACGAATCTAGGGTTCTTGTATTATCATCATGCAGACCTGGAACTTGCAAAAGAAGCATTCTCAAGGGCTCAAGTTACAGATTCCGACTATTCGCTTGCGTGGCTCGGTCAAGCCCTGGTTGCAATCGCTAACGGTGAAGAATCTGATGCTCAAACTCTGTTGACACATGCAGCATCCTTTACAACCGGCCTTGTATGCTTGTATCAATGGCTTCTGTTATATACTCATCAAAATGTTTTAGCCTGATGTCGACATTGAATACTCAATGCGGATATGGAAGCAGTCAAAGCTACCAAGAAGTAGGACCGAGACGAAGGAGGACCTCATCCCCTGCTTCTTTGCTTTAAATCGATACTGCTCGCGTAGACCGACTGATCCATCTGGTTTACATCTCTTTTCTCTCATTTGCGAGAGACTTGGCCACTTTGACCTTGCCTTTGACCTCGTTACGCGCACGATCAGCATCTTGGAAGCTCTTTACGAAGAATCAGAAAATGAAGCGGTTGAGAGACATTTTATAATTGCTAACACGACATTGGGACGTCTCCTACTTTCAAGAGCAGAGTACGCTCGTTCTCTAGAGTCGTTTCAGACTGCACTAGGGCTACTTGCCGGAGACCAGGAGGAGAGTGAGATGGCTTGTGCCAAGGAAACCAAGATTATCTGTATACAGGCGTACCTTGGACTTGCACTGGGGCAATTTATGCTTAGGAATTACCAAAGCTCGCTTGCCTCATCACAAGAAGCATTGAGTCTTGCCGGAGATGATCTGACAATGAAGGGACAAATTGTAGTGTTATTCGCGCAGACATTATGGGCACTCGACACGGATGAGACCAAAGAGACTGCAAAGACACAGTTACTAGAATAGTAAGTTGCATGAGCTATGTGTCCACCAGGTGTTCTGAACAGGATGCATCAGCATTGCGGTTGATCCAGAAAATCTCATTGCAATCAACACGTTGGCGGGGATGGGTATTCTAACTGGAGATGCAAACCTCGTTGACGCAGCGTTGTCGGAGATTAGGAATCTACCCATTGATCGAAGGCAAGAGCTAGACACTTATAGAGAGGTGGATTATCTGCTAGAACAACACCACCTGAGTTTGGTACGCAACCTTGATGTCTTTGCTGGCTCTAATTCACGTGATACAAAGAATCAAACTAGTGAAACGGTTTGGTTAGCCCAGAAAGAAGTCCTTTTGGAACCAGGAAAGTTCGAGCCACGGATACGTCTGGCAACCCTACTGTTCCGCAAGGGGGAGCAAAAAAGTGCCCGAGCACTATTATCTGATGCAATCAAAAATGATAGAAATGATCTTGCACTGACATCAGATGTTTTGACCCTTCACTCAATCGCACTCTGTGCTACAGGGGCTACACCCAAGGATAAGGCTGCGATGCTAAGGGAGGTGCAGAGAGCGATAATGCTACGACCTTGGCGTGTGAAACCATGGCAGGCTTTGACGTACATCCGATCATGGAGTGCAACCTAGCGAGAGCGCAAGTGAGATCATGATCAGGTGGGGTGGGCGGATTATGCATTATGATTAGATGTACAAATAGATACGTCATTGTGCCGAATTCCGAATTATCAAGGCGAGACGTCGGGCGGAAGCATTGGAGGGATCAGATGATTGTATGTTGGCCAACCACCATTCGAGTTTGTTTTCCTTGCACTTGAGGGACGATGAAGCTGGCACGCTTTGAAAGACTGAAAAACCAGGTCACATGGCAAATGAGGGAACTTACAGGCCACGTTCCTCTAGTGCCTCAGTCAAGTCTTTTTCTGATAAATGGGGTTTATCTTGTAAAAGTAGTCTATCGTCTTCAGCGAGAAAATCTAGGCGGCGTCGAATTCGGTATATTCGTAGTGTGTCGAAACCAAAGGTGGGCAAACTGAGAAGCCTGGTGAAAACGCGAAGATGAGAAAATGCAAAATTATGGATATTGAAAAGGCTGACCCGGAAATGGCGAGGGGGCCATTGGGAATGCAGATAGCGTTGATAGGTAGATAGTTCTCCGGTGATTCCATGCTGTTAAGTTGAGAGAAGAGGAGGGAATAGTTGACGGCAAAGGCAAAGGCCTTCTGGGACTTTTTTTCTTGGATACGTTCCTGCTGAGAGGGGAGAATGCATGTGGAGGGAAGGAGAGACGGAGCATAGATGGCAATGATGGGAATGACCTCCTCCAAAAGAAGGGCTATCACAACGAAAGGAATCACTCTTTGGACGACGAGAGTGAGACAGATACTGAGAACGGAGTCGAGGGGACATACTTGTTCACGTCGTCCCTTTGGGTTTGAATAAGTCTAAACTCTGCTCTTGTGAGAGGGCTGCCTCCGGCGCTGATTCTTGCATGGATCTGGGCTATCTCTCGACGGCGAAGGAAGATAAGTTTGACGCCGCGATAGTAGAATTTCTGGCAGAGGAGATGAACAGAGTGGGAAGAAAAGAGGAAGATTAAGAAGATACCGCGAGCTGGATACCCTTGTGGAGGGTGCGCCTGAACCAGTTTGCACCGGTGGGAGGAGGAAGAAGAATTCCATGGACCTCGGCCTGCTCGATGTCGCGCCTGGCAGACTCTTTGATGTGGTGGAGGGGCGGAGGATGGGGGGCGGTTAGAGGGGACCTTGGGAGTTTGCTGGCTGAAAAAGTGGAGCGTGGAGTGTGTGGTTGGTGCGAGGAGAAGCGGTAGCAGACGAGAGGACGGCGGCAGGCAGAACTGGTTACTGAGCGAAGCATGCAGAGGACCCAACACGCACAAACAAACACCGTGTCCGTAATTCTCGGCATTGTCACAGTCACGTGGTGTCATTCTGAAACACACTTGGAGATTTTGACTCCAGGTTTCATTTTGATCGATGTCGCCCGATTTCTCTTCCTCGGTGCCCAATGCCGTCCAGACCCTGCAGGCCCAGATAGACGACCTCGGTGCCCTGTGTAGTCAGGTGCACAGTCTGCGCCAGACCTCTGCCTTGCTCCTCCATTCCGGCAAACCGGACGGGTCAGAGTTCGACCGACTCAAGGAAATAGGGGACAGTATCTGCTCCACTCCTATTCAGGAAGCATTGCATCGAGCAAAACAGAGTCTGAAAGCAGACACCACAGAGATCAATTCAATTTCACGGAGGTTGAACCGAAAGCAAAGGCAAGTGATCTGAAACATCGCACAATCCTGCTCCTAAACATGAGATCGGTTTCCTCTACAAGACCGTCCTCCCCAATGTCGCTCCAGTCGTGCTTTTCCAGATTTCCGCTGGAGCCAAACGCGTTTCCGCCCGAACATGCATTGGAGGCGGGACAGCTACCCGAGTATCTCAAATCACACAATTCTGAGCACCGCACAAGGTTGCACATCTGGAAAAGGACACAAGATGAGGCCAAGACCGATCGACCCAATCTGCTCAGATTCATGATCCCGGATGTCATGATTATCTACATTTCAATTGGTTATCAGAGCCCCAATGGGACCATCTTGATCGAAAATATGTCTGCATTCGCTCCACGAGAAAGAGTGAGCCACAACTTGAGGAAGCGAAGAACACATGACTGACCCACTGGCTGCCCAGAAGGCCCCCTACCTGCACTCAGAGTACACAGTTTTCCGACTGTTATCGCAACAGCTTGCGCGTGTGCTCCATGTTCAGCCACAAATTGGACTGCAGGGTGTGATGGTCAGATAACATTTGCTTCGTATAGAGAGCCCAGGGCTGAATGGATACCTTTAGCATTTGTTAACATCATACGAACAGCTGTTCGAGGACCGATGCGCAGGATGTGGACGTGTGCTGTCGGTTGAAGGACATGTCCCTCCTGTGGTGCGGCTATGGAGGGAGACGGGCGTGTGGGAGCCCCGGCATGTAACTTGTCGACAGGACGAATAAGAGGACGATAAATGAATGTCTTGCATGGCGAGGAAGCGAGCAAATTGGTGATAAACATACAACGGATCTTCCAATGGCTGTGTTCTTGTTGTTTCGGAAGGCTTGGCATTCAGCTTAATCTGGACTCAAATATCCGGGCTCGAAGAAATAGGAGGGTCAGCGTCATTGTTGCGCTGACATAAGTCTGCTGCAATAAATACTGCCCCCCGTCCTTTCCTCTCCTTCTCCTAGCCTCCCATGCTCTCTGCCTCTTCCCCTATGTCCCCTGTTTCTGGCCCCAGCGCTCCCCCCGCAACTGCTGACCCTGCCGCCCTCTCTTCCTTGCCCCCCTTCGACGCGTCTGCCCCCTCCAATGCTGTCGTCTCTCATCTCGGCACCATCCATGTTCTCAGCTACACACCTGCAGAAGGCGGCTCTGGTGTCTCTCTTACCGTTCGTATCCATTTCCAGCCCAGTACATGTGAACCTTGTTTCGTTCGCCTCATTGTTGGCCGGAGGGCCATTGCTACTCAAGTCCGCGAGCTGCCCAACTCCTCCTTTGGTCGCTGGGAAATTACGGGCATCATCCCTGCAAGCGAATCCCGGTCCTCCCATGTGGTCCTCTTGTCCGTCCAGGTATTGGACGAGAGCCATAATGCCATCGATTCAGTCATATTCGGTCAATACCAGTATCGATCGTCATGTATGTCAAGCTTTTGCCAATATATGCATCTTTTCATAGTTTACATTGCCTCCAGCTTCAAGACCAAAGCCTTTGATCAAGTGCCGATATGCCAGCCACTCCTCCCCCAAGATCTCTTCATCTTTTCCGGAGACATCTAGTACGAAGCGCCGTCCCGCTTTCCACCAACCCTCAAGGTCTCCTATCGGCACCCGCCCTGGCCAACATCGATCACGCATGCATCGTCGCATGAAGTGCCAGAGCCCGCCGTACACTCAGAATTTTGTTAACAATGATTCTCCGGACAACATGTGTGGCCAAACACCTATAATCGAGTTCACGACACCTGTGTCCAGCATGTGCCACAATTGGACTTCTGACGAGATGCACGCCAATCGTCGTCTTGTCCGTTTCGACAAAATTCAGGTTGGCTGTCGCTTGATCGTCTCTTGCGAACCCATACGCCAGGACGAATATTGCGAAAACGACAGCGTCATCTCGTGTATCTATCACGAGGAAACTGATACTCATGTTTTCACTTCTGTTGATGTCATTTTCTTGCTTGAGTGTTTAACAGGCAACCTCTTTCCTGTAGACGAAAAAAATAGGTGCCGGCGCAACCTTGAGGGGCTCGGACCCGAGACTGTTTCCAAAAACAAGCCTCGCATGTCTCCATTTTTTCAACGCATCATGGCCATGACTCGTCCCATGCCAAGGAATATAGAAAAGGACATCAAAGTTTTCCCTTGGGATTTGCTTCCACAAGCTCTTGTAAAGATATTATCTAAATACGTCAGTCATCTTGACCTTGAATTAATTATAAAGTTGGTTGATTTGATCTCTAGATGTTTAATCCGGCGTCGGATTCACACGAGTCTGTACCTTTGAATGCTGTCGATTCGGAGTTCAATTCCGTTTTGCGCAATCATGGCCAAGGTACTCTTCCTATCCCTATCCCAACCAAAAGCGAGTTTGCCCATGATGAAGTTCCTTTCATCTCTCCTTCCTCTGGTTCGGACACATTCTCCTCTTCATCCGACAGTCCTGCGACAACTTCTCCTACGACATCAGTGTATCCATTCACAAACGACTTGCCTCATCCCATCGGGAATGCTTGCCCCCTAGGGGTTATAGATTTCAAACCAAATGCACATTATGAATATAGTCTCGCTACTTTCAACACATTTCCCCAGTATGATGCCGACAAGGATAGCGCTGCTGTTTCTGATTTTACCAATGACCCCATACATTATGATCATCGCTTCTACGAGGACGATAGCTATCGCTACACCGCCATTGAAACCGATCCCCTGGGCGAGCAATTTCATTGAACAAAACATGTGGTTCCTCCCCTTGTTTTCTCCCCTCCCCCTTCATGAATTATTGTAATAAATTATAGGAACATTGTCTGTCCTGATCAAGGTTTCTAGTTTACTACTCTCTAGTTTATTTCATCTCGCTAGTTCATAAAATCTCTTGGCCTTTCTTCTATTTGTACTTCGTTATCCGTTTATCTTTATTCCGTATTTGCGATGATTAGGTAATGTTATCTGCAGTTGTTTCTGCATGTCTTGCGTTCAGAGATGTAATCCTGCCATCCATAACAAAGAGTACAGTATAATTCCCGGTTTAGAAGTAGAAATTTAACAATACGACAAGTAGTATGAACAATTATATGAAGCAGTGAGAAAAGATAGCGCAATATAGACTTCGTCAAGTGATAGGCTTTAAGGAGATGCCATCAAAACTGTCTCAAACGAGTAAAATTATGTATTAGACCCGCTTCGCTTCCCGAAAGCATTGCTACCTAACCGAGAAAGCCGGGTCTTGAGAGAGAATGAACCCACACTCCCCATGTAAGATGGCGCTGCCGATGCACCCGAAACCTTGGCTATCGAAACACTCGAAATAACGTTCCCAGCATTGTTTCCGACATTGATGAAGGAATTTCGCGGAGATTCTAAAGAAATTGAGTCGCTGCCGACCATGTCTTCTGGCGTAGAAGCGACACCGGTAATCCCATGTCGAGCAAGATGAGCCAGATGTCGTTGTAGAGGTGTCTGTTGTTTAGCGTTCGTTGGCAAGAGGGTCGAGTTGCTTGTACTGGTAGGTGATTGAGGGCTGAGGAGTGAGGGTGTCATGATAAGACCACCAACTTGTATTGGTGGAACAACAAAGCGGCCCGAGTCTGCGGCGAGAAGACCTCGTAGAGAAGAAGGGGATTGATGCAGAGGGGAACGTATAGGCGAAAGCGGTTCGGAGACATCAACCGCGAGTCGCTTAATTTCGTCCCTGAAATTGCGCTTGAAGAATCGCTCAAGAGTTTCATGGAAAGAAAAAAATTCGGGAGGGCAAAGGTGCCCATGAAGCTTGAGACAGCCATCAATAACGCGTACCTTTAGGAAATATCGGTTAAACGGAAAACGATAAGATCAGAATATTAATATTTACCTGTTCATCGATGGCAAGTCTTAGTTTTCCTACAAGTTCAGCTCGCTCTGAGTTGCGAGCCAGGTAATCCGGATTGAAAAAAGTCTGGCGGTATGATGAAATGCCAGTATTGAGCGGCGCGTCAACAGCGCTGTTCAGTGACATGGCAAGTGCATTAGTCGGTACATGTTGAGCAGTCTTTGCGAGTGCCTGATACTTCTGATACAAGGAAGTCAGCTCCTTTGTCTTTGACTGTACCTCGTTCAGTGCATTATCCAAAGGCGAGATTTCTACAATTTCCATGCCAACCACTTCTGAGCGACGGAGAACGGTGGGGAATGTCTCTTCAGTTGTGAAGTATGTTTTCTCATGCCAAATTTCTTCGGTGCCGTCTCGAGCAGTTTTCTTGACTTGACGCGAAGAAGAAAATAGATTGATCCCACTGAGAAGAGGATAAGGCTCATAAATGGTAGGTTTTCGGATGGATATACCTGTGTTCATAATACGTCCGTACTGCCAAAGGTACGTCCGGGTTGGTGAAAATCGATGAAGAGCGATCAGGTTCAGGGGTGACAGCAGTGCACTGGATGTACTGATCGTCGCCAAACCGGATGTCGACCGGTGGATCCCCTGGAGTCTTCAAGAGTTGAGCGCCAGGGTGTTTGTTGAGCATCCGCTCACAGAAGGCGCCGAATTTCTCCCACTCATAACCTCGGTACTACAAGTTGTCAGCAGAAATAAAGAAATCCAGGAACGACTTACAATGAAGCGCTTATCTCGGATAGCCGCCGGGAAGTTCCCATAAAATGTGGCACGATAATAGTCGGGATAATAACGCTGTTCGGTAACGATGTGATCCAACAATGTTGCTTCATGCCTGAGAATTTCGGAAAGACGAGAACTAGGGAAAGGAATCAGCAAAAAAGCGGTGATGGATTATACGAGGCGTACTAATTGAATGTGACTTGAGCATGTTGTGAGGCGAGTTCTTTACAAATCATAATTGCGGTTTCCCAAGCTTTGCCCTGACCTGAGTGAAAGTTAGAAAGAAAAGTTCGTACAGAAAGATGTAATTACCAAGGTAATTCAAAATCAATAAGCAAAGTGTCTCCTTCCTGTGGAAATGAGATTGCTGAGGTAACCCTAGATCTTCCATCGGCCCAACGGAAGAGTTGAGATCCCACTCATACAGATCTGAATGGAGCTTTAGGGTGAGGGCCGCCTCAACGTAATTTTGTGACTGCAGATGCATCTTCATGTTGTGATATTAAATGCCAAGACATTGATCCAGCAGCAACAAAACTTACATTAACTAGTTGATGAACATATTTAATGTATATCTCATCCCTTCCAATACGGCGAATGAAGTTCATCAATCGAAGCTGTTCAGATAGTCAAAACCTGATAGCCACTTCAGATATGTTATTTTTACCGTCGCCATTACACGGTCTTCCTGGAACTCCTCACCCTCGGGCAGATCTCGAATGTTCAGCAGAAGCTCCAAGAAAAGATCAACCGAATATAGAAAATGGGTAATACGATCGCGAAGCTGTTCATCTACGTCGGCAGTAGTGAAATTACGAAGTTGGTTGATGAAAAATGCTCGCGTTATGTCATCGCCTTTGCTATCCGACATAAATAATGAATCAAGTTTCGTAAGCAGTTCATTTTCAATGTTATCGAAATGTTCGGACTGATGATATTCAGTGACAATCATACTGAATAGCATCTGAACAGCATTGTTTCGAAGCTGATCGTGGTGACTCAGGCATAGATTTACTACATGTCCCACTAACGAGTGAAGGTAGACTTGATAGCCCTGTTTATTGTAAACACCTATGGCAGCAGTCGAGAAGATTGACTCACTCCATAATGGATTGATTCTGTACATCCGACTAATGTTGAAGATCCGAGAGCGTGCCACAAGCTCAATAGGATTGTAGCCCCATCGCCTCTGATGTCACCTGCGAGCCGCCACACAGCCCGTCTTTTCTGAGAAAGAAGTGAGAATCGAAGGCGGTCACAAACAATGACAACACGAACTTGAGGACTGAACTCTTCGATCACAAGTTGGTCGGAGGAAAGCAATCTCAAGAGTATGTAGAAGCACTCTCTCCATAAATTTGAATCAAAATCCGATTCTTGTTCCTGGGGAGGTATGAAATCACTCTCCAGAATAGTTGCTACAGGTTCCATCATTTTGATCAAAACTTTGTGAGCTAGTATGTTGATGTTGAGCCATGTTCTTGGGAAAGCCTCGTTGTCAAGAATTGAAGTGGCAACCTTGAATAATTGAGACAAGAAGGAGATGAAACGATTACGACCTTCAATCGCTAGACTAGATTCCAGGAAACTGACAATGTCCTTCATTGGCAATGCTAATATCAATACGAGGAAGACGACCGCGGTCTCCCCCAATGCCGGGCTAAACATATTGTCTGCATCTTTGGGAGCTACGGTTGTGACATGAGCAGATCGAGGTAAAGGAGCTAGAAGACAGAATGGATATGACTCCGGGAAAGTGGCGGGTGGAGAGAACCTATAATTTGGCTGTGAACGGGACTGCTCTGCCATTATTTTGCGGGCTGCCGGCGACTGGAGTTCCATATATGAATCGAGTAATCTTTGAAGCAAGTGAGTCTGCTTCCAATGACATCAGGAAAGGATGCGAACCGTGGGAGCAAAGGTAACAGGTTTTCAACGTTCTCTTGCTCTTGACGGTATGCTCGGTAATCTGCTTTGATTTTCGGATTCACCAGACTATGCTGGAGCTTATCGAGCATGATTGCGAGGATTGCAACACAAAGACGGGTGTTCTCCAGCCAGATTTGGCGAGCGGCATCACGAACGGAATCAGAATCATTGACATCTGTATGAAGGTACTCATCATAACGGCCAAAATGTGGTTGTATCCAGATGACAACAGCTTCGATGAGGAGAGGTCGAGCATAATCATTGTCGAATAAGAAACCTTTCACCATGTGCAGGTACATAATCAGCTTCCAGATAACTATTTTCCCCTTGTTTGCGGTCACTGCATTTGCGAATGTCGTAGCGATCGACACGAGCTCTACGATGCTAAAGATTTTTTCTAGTTCAGGAAGGATTGAAGTAAAATGTTGAAGAGCTATTGTCTGAGTGCCGACTACGGCTGGAGACGATATTGACATCATATGTGTCACTTCGGAAAGGTGAGCACGGAGTTCTCGCTTGAAAGTGGATTCCAGGTGCTCAGCCGTTGCTCCGCCGCCTAGAATTGTGATTTCTTTGGCTTTCTGCAGCTCACGAGAACGAGCAATGAATCTAAATATGTAGTGCCAGACTTTGAGCGCTGCCCGGAGACTTGGAGCAGTATTTTCGGAAGTTGGGTTGGCAAGCAGCCTGTTCATTGAGTGGATGATATGAGAGGCAGCAGCAGCACAATCAAAGTGTTTTTCGATATAAACACCCAAGACAGGCTGGAAATTACTGAATCGCCTATCTTGCACAATGCCCAGCACAGTCACAAGGGCATTGAAAACCAGAAGATCCATCTCGCCAGATTGGTTGTTTTGGGAGATCAGGATGCCAAACAAAGCCTGGAAAATATCTCGCAAAAATTTGACAATTTCACCTTCCCCGACAAATGTGAAGCGCGTAAGGAGGGTGGAGAGAGTCTCCTTATCGGTGGTATGCTCCCAGTGAAGTAGCCCAAATAAAATAGGATTCTGCGTGAATTTTGTAGAACACAAGGAACTTCGTATTGTCAGGGTGTCTCTGAGCGGACTAGCTAGTTTCTGCATCTCAGGGGGAATTGTGAGTTGATCTGTTTTGATACCAACATTCAGGGTAGAGGGTGAGGTCAGATAGATATCCGGTAATAACTGGCTAAGTTTGTCAGCTCGATACATGACCAGGGTATGACTACCATCTTCAATAAAGGTACTAGCATCGGGGAAGAGCGGTTGGAAGGCGAAGGCAAATGGTCTGTCAACGACGTCTAAGTTGACCTTACTCTTTTCACGCCCGTTGCGATTGCGAAATGTGAAAAAGAGGTGCCAATTTGGCACTTGGTCGCCGGGGGGGAGCATGATTTTTATCAGTTCACCGAATGTGGGCTCAGAGGTCCGATGAAAGACCATAGAGTGGAATTGAGACATAAGAGGTTCTCCACTACCCTGTGATATGACGTTCTCAACCGTGCGTCCAGTAGAGTCTTTGACTTCAGTGGTTATTTGGACATTCCCGTTGAGAGGGCGGCCTAGGCTGAGCCTGCCTGAACTACTATTCGAGGCTCCAAAATTTCCGCACCACAGTTTGATATAGAGTTCATTGCGCTGATCTCCGGGGAACACCACGTCAGGAAAACCCAGGCGGAGGGTGTGAGGTATATCGTCCAAGAATGAGGAATTTTCTCGGACTATCGTCTGCGCATCACCGCGAAATGTTTTGATGGAGACAACGAGGTTTTCAGCTCTACAGAAAGAGAAAATCAACACTTGAAAGATACAAAGGATAAGATGAAGCATACCTTGACGATTTATCATACTCTTTGGAGGTGCCATTAATGATGATCTGATGTATCATAGAGAAAGATGCCTCGTTTGTTGGGACATAGATCGGCATCGTATATTCTTTCAGCCCAGTGGAGTCGCTTTGATCTGTAGCCATTCTGCTCAACTGAGTAAGTTCAAGAACGGCACAGCCAAATGGACGCCTGACGAAGCCACTAGAGTCACCATCTGAAGGGCTGCGGAACCCGTTAGTTCCAGAACTGTATCTCGAATCCATGATAACCTCTGTCGCCCTGTAAACCTCAGGATCTCTCTTTCCACCCTCCGTAATCCCACCAATGCTGCTGTTGGGACCGACTTTGAAAGAGCCATTTCTTACTATGCGACAGACAAGATAAATCGGATCTTGTATGTCTGAATAGGAGAGGTCCGTGAAAAGAGTCCGTATTCTGGTCTCAGGTTCCCGTGCTAGGACACCGTTGTGGTTGAGAATTGCACAGAACTCTTCAGTGAAGAATTGAGACCCTTGCTTTGTGTAAAGAGAAAAGAAGAGTTCTGCAGTCTCACCCGGGGCACAAGGGGATGCTACAAACGCACCAAGGTCAAGAAAGACATGATAGAAATTGGCGGCGGAAAGTTTCGCTGAGGATCGAATGTGACCTGCCTGGGATTGAGAGTGGCCTCCCTGGTGTAGCGGAGGCAACTCGGGAAAGACAGAGTTGGCAGGGACGGGTAAAGAACCTGCAGTAAGCTGATCTGTGCTACTACGATATGGTTTGATCTCAACCTCGTCCTGCACATTGAGATATGCAAGAGACATTTGCATTGTATACATGCGTACAGCACTAGTCCAGCTTCTTGTATCCAACACGTTCTCGATGTCGACGTTAATCAACCCACCGGAGGTAGGATGACGGACGATGACATCTAGGCCTTGAACAAGGTTGCCCTTCACAAGGCGAATGACACTGTCTCGAAGCAAATTATCGGTCTCTTCGGCATTCAACGTATGTGCAAGCAACTGACGTCGAGCAGAGTGCAAGACCTCGATATGTTCACGAACGACTTGGAACAATTTATAATCGCGTCTGGCAAGGTAGTGAAACATGAGGGTATGCCATTCACGAAGTGCAGATGCAATTTCATCGATCATTGGCTGCCCAACACCTGATGCGGTATCATCGCCAGACTTGATTGATGGTCGAGGAGGCTGTGGTCGGTCGGTTTGGGAGAAGGCAGGGGAGGCTGATCGAATGCTGTTCATAGAGCGAACACTGGCTGAACGAATGCTGGTTGGATAAACTGGAACGGCAGATCGAGAAGCAAAGGTGGAGGACTCGGAGTGGTAGATTATTTGTAGCTGCCTTGTCCGGATATGAGTGGAAGCATCCTCGTTGACTTCCGGCACAATATCCATCGGGGCAACTCCCCTTTCCTTGTTCCAGGAACCTGCTGCAGAATCAACAAAATTGTGTCCAGTTGTAAGAGAGTGGACAAGTTCAGGCAAACGGCCCTCTGCATCGGGGAGCTCATCGCGAACAAAGATATGGGACGCGGGAAAGATGCCAATGAAAACCTGCTGGGGTTCCATGACTTTTGAGGGCATAAGGGAAGACTCGGACCAGGAGACAGGAGGACGGCGAGTCGTAGAAACAACATACCTGGACAGGCGATTGAATCCAAGAACAAGGGAAAGGACATTACACGTACCCTCGATACCACGGACCATCGATAACGTCTTTCGCAGATGGGGTATACTTCTCAAATGCATAGATCTCGTCGCCGACTTCGAGAGAAACTACGTCTCTGAGAAAGCTTGACTGGTCGTCGGTGGATGCCTCAGTGGCAGTAGAAAACCTGTTGCGGACGGAACTGCGAGTCTCGCGCTTGAATGGACTGAGGGGATGGATAGCGTAGCCGTAGACAATGAGTGGGAGGGGTTCCCACATCGCTCACGGTGAGGAAGAGATATATGATATGATAGTAAATTAGCGCCGGGACTCTGCTGGCCTCCATCATCCCACAGAAAATAAACATAAAATGCCCTCGTTGTCAGATCACATCGACCGTCTGGCAGCTCATGCAAAAAACATATCCCTGGCTGCCCACAGAGCCTCCGTATCGTCCTCGCCCCGAGGCCTCTTTTCTGGTGCAATCTTGCTTACCCATCTGGGCGACCTCATTCGCGACGCCGACCCTTCCGAGCTCGGCCTCTTCTCTCTTGTCCACCCCGAGCGTGTTGCTGTCCTGGAAAAACCTCTCGAGGTAGAGAGGATAAACTTTCATGGCGCCACACCCCTGAAAAGACCCCGTCCAGACGATGCGTCGCGAGCGCGAGACCCTGATCCTGAACTCTATGCTGAGGCCGCCATGAAATACATGGACAGATAGTAGGCTCTTTCGTATGGTAACTGGGCTTTATAGGCATTGATCGCGATTCTCTAGTAAATTTGTCCGCCCGATGCCTCGTGCGCTTGCGCAAGCACAGAAAATCCTCGAGAGAATATCGGTTGTCAGGCAAAGTATCGATGTCCTAGACACTCGTCTACACCAATCCCAGCAGGTGTGTGATAGTCACTCCCTTGCTTCTCTCATCCATTCTACGCTGCGTCTTTAGACCCGATCTTCAAATGAACCTGACTACAAAGCTCAACTCGAAGAGGAAGAAGGCCGCATTCGCATTGTACGCTCCAGACATTCTGAACTCACCTCTAAAGTCCGTCAATTTTCCTCTTTTCCTGTGTCATTCCAATTCCAATGTCCCCTCCAGCACCTCATATTATCAAAGGCGAAGAAATCTCACCTCGATCTTGCAGACAATAAAGTCGTAACACACAAGCCTATTGTCTCCCCGAAGCTGACCCCAGAGGAAGAAGATTTTTGGAACATTCCTGCTACATCTGCTCGTACCTTCAAGTTCACTGGTGATAGTCTACTCATGGACGAAAGGGTGGACTTCGGTGATATCAGTACTACCTCGCTTTTGGCAAGCCCATCGACATCAAAGACTGTGCCCAACATATTCACAACAAGTCCGACTCTTAATCTATCTCCCGAACGACGATTACCTCCGGTTCTAGATATAGATACCCCCAAACAGTCACACTACAATACGTCTGATTCTCCGCCTTCGCAAACAAGGGATTTTGTTAATCATGATATCCCGAAACCGGTCGTCAAAACCGATATGCCTGCAATGTTTTCTGAAGGATCGTCCAGCGACGGTATCTCTGGAATTACAATCACCCATAAAATAGAACTGATTGCCGTATGATGTTCGTCGCTTTGGGCTGTTTTTGTTCACTAATCTGGTTACAGACCAAGATCTGGACTGTAATGCCTGATCTTGTGATAGCCGCTGCCGCTACTAAAAGCGTTAATCTCTATGATAAACCTTCAGCATGCGACTTGATGCAAGTGTTCCTCGAGTCAATTATCATGTTTGAATTGACAATATCATCAGTTGCTATCTACAGCATATGCAAGAAGCCACTCCTTCCAATGACCTAGTTCCAGTCACTACTCACAATACCCCTACACTCCAGAAAGTCCTGATAGCCACCCTGGTGATCAATCTCTTGGCGTCCACAGCAGACTACTCTCTTCCTCTTTCTAACGTGAGGGAGCTGCTAGCGGACCGGACTGAAAACTCTGCAAACCCCTCGCAACTGAACAACTCACGGATAGTTTACCATTGTGTTGCCAAGAGATTGCTCAAAATAGATAGAAGTGGAGGGGGACAAATTGTTCGATTCGATGTGTAGTTAGCTTATGAATGTATTGTATTCAAGTGTCAATGTATACTTCACTCCTCACAGATTTGGGCAACCAGGGCTTCAAAGAGTCAGCTAGACCAGCTGGGTTGAATCATTTACCCTGTGAGGAGGAGAGATTGGAGCAAAGTGCACTTCATGAGAGCAATGAATGTTCATGTTATGATGTCCTAAAACCTAGTGTTCAAGCAATGTGGATATGACATTCAGTATTTAGATACTCCATACTTCAGGTAATATACCTAGCCATCTACTCTGTTAAGTAATGGCTGAGATACTTTGTACTTAGAGTCACAAAGCATCAGAATAGTGTAAGTAATAAATGTGAAGCTCTCAGCATGAAACTTAAATTTCAACAGAACCGTGGGAAAAGACAGACTACATGGTTCGAGCTCAAGGAAAGCGTCGCTGCGGTTTGCGGGCTCAATGGACCTTAATACTGTCAAGCAGGATCTCGTATCTCGCGAGTTTCTTGCCGTAATTCTTGCTGGCTTTGGGAATGAGTGTGTCTTATACCATCAAAAATAGAAATACTTTCACTGATCTCGTTCAGACTCCAGCCCCTTACAGGTGACTATGGTGACGAGCCATCTCCAAAGGCCCTGCTTCCTGTGGCCAATAAACCTTTGATAGAGTACACTTTTTCGTGGATCGAACAATCGGGGATAAAGGGTTTACCCCTCTCTTCTTCTGTCTACGTTCACTGATATTTGTCTTCAGATGTTCTGCTTATCTGCCCTACAATCCATCGACCGGCACTATATCATCATATACATTCGGATGTGCCGTCTTCTAATCTTCACATAGATCTCCAAACATATGATGAAACAGTGGCCAGTTGTGTTGGAACCTGTACCCTGCTCCGACACTTTGCCTGTCGCATCCAGGAAGACTTTGTTCTTCTGTCTTGTGATTTCATTTCCCCACCCTCGCTTCCTCTCTCAACCCTGCTAAACCGGTTCCGCGCTGATTCCGGATCATATGGTTCCATTACCACAACGTGTTGGTATTACACAACAAAACTCGACAAAGCCGCGTCTTCGGAAGAGTGGGGACCTGCTGCTCCGTCCATATCGATTGTCTGGGATGATGTTTCCGGCACACTCCTACATATTGACACCACTAATGACCTCGACAAAAACGCAGATGAGCTTGAACTTGGAATATCCATGCTTTCAAAGTACCCAAGAGTTCGTCTTTCTTCCAATTATCGAGACTCTCATGTGTATGTTTGTCGGCACTCTATACTTGACGCTCTTCTGGAGAAGAAGCATCTAGACTCCTTCCGCGAGGAGTTCCTTCCGTGGTTATGCAAAGTGCAGTATCAAGGGATGAAAAGGGTCAAGTACGGACATGGTATGCCACATTCTTCTCAGCAATGGTATCTACCTTAACCTGTTGGTTTCCCCAGTTCTGTACCCAGAGGCGTATGCACAATCTTCGCAAACAACTGCCTTGCAACATTCTACTCTTCTCAATACTTGGCCTCTCGCTTCAAATTCTCAGAACAAGGTGACAGCGAGCCTCAAAGTCGGTATAGTTTTCCATCAGAAGGAATCCGGATTTGCTGTCCGCGTAGATAATCTATATTCCTATGTCGATGTCAATAGACGGGTGTGTGTACGCCTTGCTGCCTCCTATCTCATCTAACCTTATGTAGTCGCTTTCCACAGTCAATTACGCACTTCCTACCGACCCTAAAAACCGGTCCCTCATAGATCAAAGGGCACAAATTTCGGCCGATACTATCATCGGGGATTCCACTAAAATTTCTGAGAAGACTACCATTAAGAGATCGATAGTCGGCCGTCATTGTATCATTGGCAAGATGGTCAAGATTGTAGGTTGTATATTACTTGACCACTGCGTCGTGGAGGATGGGTACATATCTTTGAATTTCATCTCGTTACGTTCATTCAGCCTTTTGTCAGTGCCAAAATCGACGACTGTGTTCTAGGGAAAAACTCAAAAATCGGTGCCAAAGCAGAACTCAACCGCTGTGTCACGCAAGCCGGTTACGAAGTTAATGCGGGAGGTTGCGTGTTTCTCTATCTTTGCGAAGCCTGTAACTGATCTTGCATAGATATTTTCAAGAGTGAAAAATTGGAAAATACGGAATGGACTGTTGCTACTGGCACGGAAAGTGATGACGATTCCGAAAAGAGCAATGGCGATGATTAATGAAAGAACTTGCCTCGGGATGAATGAATAGGGGGATGTACAGGCATTGTAAAAAAATTAATTATCCACTCTGAGAAATCTGACCGGGCATCTGATTGCCCAGACCTTGGGAAAATCGCACCCCACGACCTCGAATGCCTCCTATAATTGAAATTTAATTGGCGCGGAAGTAAGATCAAGCGCAGAGACTTACCCCTCATACCTCGAGTTCGCTCACCATGTCCACGTCGTTCCTGGAGTTGTTCTCCGCGCTTCTCCCCTTTTGTTCCATCCGCACGATCCGACCACATGTTGTTGGAGCCAAACTTATTATCTAATGTTTTTTCGTTTTGTTCTACCAGATTCCCCATCTTTTCCGCAATCGTTTGAGCAAGTTGTTGAGGTGAAGTCACCTGGATGCGGTGGAATACAATGACCCCTGATGATTGATCCAAAGAAGCCGCGAGCTCCTCGTTCCAAATCATCTTTGAGACAATTGATGTGACAACCCTTGATGATAGAGAGAAAGCACGCGACAATAAGGAGAGTGAGAGCGTGCTATACTGAGAAGCACAGCCAAACAAATAGGTTCGAAGGCCCTGCTCCTGTATACGTCTAGAGACACTAATCAGAATCGGCGAGTCAACGGATTATCTAACATACTTTGCAAGCATCTCTTTGGCTGCTTTTGAATCTGACATGAAGTCCCATGTTGGGATATCTTGGACCAAGTCCCGGCACTTTAGCCAATCACCATCTTGTAATGCCTTACTTGCCTGCATGATATGGTCCCTGGTACTTTCTGGAGGTCCCGTGAAGACTTGCCGATCGGCAAAATCAAGCAATCTTCGGAATGGTTTACATATCGCCTTCCGTTTCTGCTCTTCTGAGTCAATGCTCGCGAGTAGAGGAATTTCAATGAGCATACTGGAGACCAGGAAAATTGCCTCCAAAAGATCGATATTGATGTGCATATGAAAAGGGAGCATCCTTTGCTTCTCAGCTCTCTCTTGCTCAGGACTAAGGACTTGAAAGCGTTGTTGATGAACACCCTGAGCAAGTAATTCCTTCACTCTCTGAGTAGCAAAAATTTCCTGTAGAGTTACGTGGGTCTCCTTGATCAACCCAGACCTGAATGCACAAAGTCCAAGTTGAACAATTGTGCGATTGTATAGAATTTGCGTTGCAACGTCTGCTGAATGAATTGATTCCTGGAGATGCGACATAAGCATCATGTCACGAGCAGTATAGAAATCGTTGTGGAGAGCAGAGTGATAGATTTGACTGAGCATGGCTCTGGTGCGTAACAAACTGTTACCGGATTTGTAAAGGTAAACGCACAGAGCGCGAACAAGGCCAGACGAATCCCCTGAGTTTGAAAGAATAATACTTGGCTTGATTTCTGATGCCTCAACGGCAGATTCTAAGGCTTGAACCACGGGAGTCGGCTGACTAGATCTGTCATCTACTACAGAGGAAGATATCATGAAGCATACCTTAGAATAGATAAGCTCAAGTCGTCGCATGGTCACACGAACAAGCGATTCATCCTGCTTCGTCTTCTCGTAGAAAACCTGGGCTCGACAAATTGTCCAATACAGAGCTTTCTCATCCTTCAGTCGCTCGACGTACTCAGTTCCATGTGGATCGATATGTTGCAGACTACGCGTGAACTCGTCGCACAGTCGATCAATGAAGCTGATGAAGCTGCCCCAAATCCGTACAAGGCCACCTTCTGATTGCGGGGTCCGCTCGATGAGTTCGTCATAGTCATCAACAATTTCTTGAATTGAATAATCAGAACTGGAAGAGATAATTGAAATCAGTTCATCAACTTCTCGCTGTGCAGCCAGCCACAAGTCGACCGGCATATACGAAGAAGCGGAGGAACTATAGTCGAATCGACATGAGATGAGGGCAAGAAGTACACGAATGCGTTGATAAGTAGTTGCCGAGACTTGAAGAAGTTTCTCAAGAATGCGTATCTGCTCTGCCCGGTCGGTATTCTAAGTCAACTAGTGAACAGGATGTATCTGATATCAAGTGAAAACTCTCGCACTTTCTTGCCTCTAGCTTCCTGAATAGCCTGGAGGGTTTTCAGGACACCCTCTGCGTTGATTTGCATGGCACGCCCTCCCTTTCCTACGGTTGCAAAATCTTCTTCTTCCTCTTGTCGGCTTGGGGCATGGACTGAGGCAGACATAGCAGATTGGAAAGAAGCTGGGGCTGCAATGCCAGCCCGAAAGTCCCGCTCGAAAGCCTCTGGATTCTGGGAGACGGTAAAGAATTGAGTCAGAAAATATGGATATGCAGCTCACAGATTTGAACTTTGCAACCTCTGATTCATGTTCCTTGAGTGCCTTCTTAGTCTTTTGCTTCATCGCTGTCAAAGCCTTGGCCTTAGTTGCATTCAATTTCTTCTTTGCATCCTTGTCTGATAGCACATTTTGGACAGTGGTATCCAAATTCAGGAGCATCTGAATGTAGAAAGGAGAAACCTGCTCGGAGACATTTTGTTGTCGTTGTACCATCTTCGAGACTTTATCATATTCTTTTTTGCCTATGATCAAGAGTGTGACATCCACCTTGTTATTGATAGCATACCGGAAGAAATCGCAACCCAATCATCATTCTTCAACCCATTTTCAATAACCTTTCCTGCAGCCTCCATCTCTGCGAGCCTTCTCTCCTGAGCACTCAAGATCCTGGCAGTGGGCTTATCTTCATCACTACTCTCCTCTTCATCGGACCCATCTCGGAGGGGTAGACCAAGGCGCCGTCGTTGTGGTCCATTGCTGCCGTCGCTTTCACTTTCCTCTTCATCTGATGAGTCGCTTGATGAATCAGAGCCCGCCGTGCGCAGGAAGCGGGACATGGCTGATTTTTGGTTGGTTGTAGTTGTTTTCGGAGGAGCTTCATCACCACTGCTCATGAGCTCATCCTCAGATTCTTCGGTATCGGAATCAGAGTCGCCTGCCTGCCTAAAGAAACGGGACATGATAAGTGTAGAAATGTCATCTCTATTGGCTTCCTCAAAATTTAGTGTCCCGGCAATTGCCGCAGTGATCTAGCATGAGATAATTATTTATTCTTCAAGTATTTTTATTTAGTTTTGCTTACTTAGAATTCATTTTTAAGCTATTTTTAAAAAAACTTCTAAGATCGAATTTAAGCCCCGTCATTGTGGACTACATGTTGACACCACATGATTTCACCACTAGCCTGTTGCAAATCTTAGTACTCTGCCGCGGACTGCGTTCGAGCCCCTAAAAAAGATTAAATTAAAATTAAAAAAAGACTATCATAATTTAGTGTTTTAGCAATTATTTTTTCCTTAAATTTATTTTCCAGTGCTCGGTCGCAATCCGTGGCAGAATAGGTATTCTACAGGGTTGCTTCATAGGGCCCCTTCATTAGCTATGGGTGATCGAGAGAAAATATGGAGGCAGATGACTATGTTATAGTCTGAGTCGCTCGAAACCAAATAACACGTAATTGCAATCATTTTTTTTGATCACATTTATTTACGCGGTGCTCGATTGCAGTTTGCAGTTTGCGGTAGAGGGTTACTCTACATGAGTGCCTCAGGGTTCCAAGGGTCCCCTACATCAGCAAACATAAGGAACCAAAACAAATCACTAACTCGTATAATAGTCACTCGAGACCAACCAACTACTATTCAAAAAAGCAGTTAAATAAGGTACCCAGTCTTATCAGCACATATGTTGCAGGGAGAGATGGGAGTGAGACACGGGATCTGATTCCACCCAACAACCTAAGGGGAATTACAACGGTGATTGGACCGTCAAGAATTGATTTTGCACCTGGTCAGGAAGTGGGCTCTTGTTTTGATCTGGCCTTGATTACATGGACGGTCAACCCTTTTGAAAGAATCCTTGTTGGTGTTCCCCAATAATTCAGAATGATTCTCTTGGCTCTAGAAATTAGGACATCGAACTGCTACACCACAACAACAGGCCCTGAGAAGAGCTGAGACACAACAATGGGTCCTTGGAATTAATAGAGGTGTATGGATGTACCGGAGGTATAGTTGGAAACCTCGTGGAAGGCATAACATTGGATAAGGGATTACTGAATCTGCCGAATCGCGTGATCGGGGGTGATGACATCACCTGTTGTCATTTGTCATCTCTTATTTTTCTTCCATGCCCATGCTCCTTATCCGTAGCCTTCTTCCTCGTTTAAACATCCTCAAGGTTATCAGACCTAACATTACAGCACCATTGTTGCCTACTACTCGTACTCGCGGTACCCTTCCTAGGGCTGGTCAGCTGTTCCATCGTTTTCCAGCGCGTCTTACAAACTCACCGCCCCCCTCATTGAATTCTCTGCCACAAAGTACGACACTATCACAACGCTTGAAACATCTGATAAAATCTTACGGTTGGTATGCCCTTGGGGTTTACCTGATTTTGTCTGCCCTCGATTTCGGCGTTGCGTTTGTGGGTATCAATTTACTTGGAGCAGATTACGTGTCGCATGTCGCAGCACAGGCCAAGCACATGATAGTTAATTTATACCACTCAAGGCCTGCAGAGCCTGGTCGTGATGAAATTGACCGAGCCAACCATGGGAACCAGGGAGGGTCGGAGGGGCTGTACGCCATGCTGGTTTTGGCTTACACTATTCATAAGACACTTTTCTTGCCCATACGTGTTGGGCTAACGGCAGCATTCACACCTCGTCTTGTGGGATGGTTACGTAGAAGGGGCTGGGTTAGAGGTGCCACTTCAGAAGTGCGCAACATGCACGAGAGGAGGGACAAGAATTGAAGTATATATAATTAATTATTTTTCTGTTTGATTGCAAATCAACCGGTACGCGCCGGCCTGCTCCTCTCTTTTCCTCTATGTCATTGGCCAGATTCCATTCCATCGGTGTCCCTTGCAGACAGTTCACTCTACCATATCGTAGATGGGTCTCGGGAGGTCATGGCGAACAACACGATAGTTTCTCCAAAGAAGGTCCGTTGTCGCGTGTTGGAGGTTGAAACATGGAATGAAATGTAACCAGATTTTGCGACTCCGTTTTGGCGCAACGCACTTGTCTTGGCTGGTATTGTTACTGCTGCGTACAAGTATGCCCCGGAGCCTGGAGACAACATTTATCTTACCCGCTGGATTACAATGTACACAACACCTCCAAAGGAATGGGTAGAAGTAAATATACAGAACACGGCACTTCGGGCAGAGGTGGCTGACAATACCAGGCTGACGACAAGTGCAGGGCGGCCACCGGTGCACCGATACCGGTATCCTCAGTGAGTTGTGTATGCCGACGGCGACTACGTGAAAGCCGATTTATATCATTTGCAGGACATTCGAACAAGCATCGCCGTTCCTTGTTGGAGTGGGTACGCAGGCAGATCTGAGTGATCTAGTTGTAAAGCAATAAGTAGTGACCGTGTGAATAAATAACCCAATCTAGAGACAGCATGTTTTGTAGTTGTCCACTGCCATTTTGCATGTATACCCTAATCGCTAATTGAACTCCATGGCCCCTTCCTCAGCATCGCGTGTTTTTCTCCTCGCTACTTGGGCTTCGTCCATCTATGCCGCTTTTCCCCAAGTTGACTTTGACCGCATGGGCAGGGTCGGCCTGGCCGGTGCCTTTGCTGGCTTCGATTTTTTCTCAAATTCATCTGTCACCTTTGACCCAGCAACCTCAACCCTCTTTTCTCACTCCTCGGATGGTTCTTTGGTTCGCCTCGCTTCAACAAACCCGGGAGGCAGTATCAACGCTGCTTGTGACCTAGACGGTGTCGCCTATTTCGGTGGCTCCTTTACCTCTCTTGCGGATACCTCCACGACCAATATTGCCTTGTACAATCCTTCCTCAAATTCCTTCTCTGCCCTCACACCTAACTCGCCGAATGGTGAAATATATTCAGTCTTTTGTGACCCGCATGAAAAAAAGGTATGGGTGGGTGGTAGCTTTACTTCCCCAGGCTCTGCCGTTGCCGTTTGGGACACCCAGGCCCGATCATGGAACCCTCCTCCATTCAAAGGGTTATCGGGAGCACAATCTCGCGTCAACTCTATAACCACCAACTCCTCTGACTCCTCCATTTTCTTCGCCGGTTCCTTCGTGACCGCGTTCGGTACTGGTTCACTCAGTACTGCTCATAATCCCAATGTACCATTTTCCGCTGGCGCTACACCTTTTACTTCCTCCCTTGTTTCTGTTCCGCTGCAAAGCGCAGAAGTTGATGGCTCTCCCTCGACCTCAGAGTCTGGATTCAACAACATCCAGAATGTTCTCTGCCCGGCTGGACCAGATGGACCAGGGAGCTCATGGTTTGCGATTGACAATGGGACTCCTTTGATCATTGTCCGGGCCTTCTCCTCTATCTCTGCCAATGGTATACGTCTTGGCAACACCTTCCAGTCCAATCACGGGACAACCGCCTTCAGGTGAGTCTCCCCTTTTCACTAGTCTTTTTCAACTCCTCTGACCATCCATACCAGTGTGACGACTATTCCAGATAATCAAATACGGCCTCTTACTTATATTGATCCCACTACAAGTCAAAACCGGACTTGCACAGATCCTTGTCCTTTATCAACCGACTCTTCTCTGCTATATCAAGACTTCCTTTTTGATTCCACGTTAGAGATAACTGGTATCCAAATCACACTCTTGGGCTTTGTCGGAAATGGCCCTGGCTTACATCTACTTCAACTCCTTTCCTCTGGTGCATTCGCTTCTGCTGTCGAACAAGAAAACAACCAATCATGCTTCGCGCCTAACCCTTCAAACACCAAGAAAACAGGGAACTGGGTTGCTAAGGTTGCGACTACAGGCATTGCAGGAACCACCCAGACAATTCTTGTCTCCGATTTTGATATCGGAACTCCTTCAGCTTCGGGACCTAGCTTCACATGGTTACCTTATGTATCCGCCGAAGGAAATTATGATGTCAGTCTCCTGATACCTGGATGCACAGATTTCCTTGACTGTGACTCTCGAACAAGCGTCAAAGTCACTATCTTCCCTGGTCAAGGGCTTCCTCCCGTTGTCACCACTATTTCACAGCGAAACCATGTCAACAATATTGCTCAGATTTATAGTGGACCAGTCAAGCCATCCGGTGCTGGCTTCGTCACAACCATCACCATGACCTTGGCTGACCAGCCTGAGGGATCTGGTAGCAACGGTCGATACGAGATTGTGGCTGATCGTGTCCAGCTGGTGCTCAAATCTGTTGATTTCATGGGGCTCAACACCTCTTCCACTGCACTTCAGGGTGTCCAAAATGGTTTCGGATTTTTTGAGTGGCCCCGGTCTCTGGCATCTGACAACAACAGTCATGATGTTTCCCAGATGCTTCTTAATTCTTCATTGACACCCCTCGATAGCATCAGCGTTGAGATGAGCAATGGCATCGGTAACCTAACACGGCTAAATGAATCCGACATCAGAGCTGTCGCTCATCATCCCTCTGGTCTTATTTTCCTCGCTGGTACTTTCCAGCTTTCCTCGGGTCCTGCTTCGGGAGCTTCGAATATTGTAATGTACAGAGATGGTCGACTGGTTTCAATCGCAAATAATGGTCTCGACGGACCTGTTTCTGCATTATTGATTGATCAAAATCGCCTCTATGTCGGTGGGGCATTCCAAGACACTGCTGATGCATCAACTGGTGGACGGCTCCGAAGTATTGCTGCCTATGAAATTAATCAAAATACTTGGACACCAATGGGTTCTGGCGTTGACGGTGTTGTCAATAGCTTGAGTTTGAGTAACGACTTTGTTCAAGTTGCTGGTTCGTTCTCTTCCGCTGGTGACGCCACAGTATCGAGTTTGGCTACCTGGAATATCACATCGAATACCTGGTCAAGTAGTGGAGGATTTGTTGTTGGCAATATGTCTTTAATCGTGAACGGTCCCTCACAGCAGTGGGTTGCAGGCAACGTGGTCAGCTTCCGCAAGTTTGGTGCAAGTGGCATTGCTATGCTGGAGAATGGTGATGAAAATGAACCTCAAGTTGACCTTCTCCCCATATCACTCTCTGGAACCCGATTGGTATCCAATAGTATATCCAATAGTCGTCGTTCTTATGCGCGTTCCGCTTGGGTGCCACATATGTCCTCCCGCCGCATCGTCACAAGGCAATTGTCTGATGATCCATTGCCGTCCCTTCTCCCAACGACTGCTCCTGTTGTCCTTACAGGGGCCTTCTGGACCAATGGCTCATCATTGACGGAAATCACAATCCTAGGCGGCAATTTCACGTACAATTCCCAGGACACTACCCCTGTCTCAGGTGTCCTTCTCTATGATACCAAAACTGGATCTGTTTCTGGTCTTTCTGGTACACAACTAGATGGTGTTGTTCGTTCATTGTTTGTTGATGGTGATCGTCTTTACGTTGGCGGTCAGTTCACGATCTCCGAGACAAATGCCGATGGTTTAGCAATCTATGATCTGGTCGACAAACAATGGGATCTCAGTGGTTTACAACCGCTACAAGCCAGTGGTCCGGGGTCTCCTATTGTTCGCTCTATTTCTAAGTCAACATCTCAGACCGATTCTATCATTGTTGCTGGTACATTTTCCCAGGCTGGATCGCTTCGGTGTGAAGCTGTCTGTCTCTACGATACAAGTAGCCATCAATGGAATGTACCTGGCGCAGGGGTTTCTGGTCAAGTCATGACTGTGGCCTATGCTGGTGTAAGTCCTGAATTAAAGATTTCATTGATTCAATCCACTGACATCCTCTAAGGACAACCAAGAAGTCCTTATAGTTGGAGGATCCCTCACCATAAATGGTGGTACTTCTTCTAGTATCGCTCAATTTTCTCTGGAAAATTCGACCTGGATACCCTTGGGATCACCTTCAGATATTCCTGGACCGGTCGTCGCGATCGAAGTCAACAACTACAATGCTAGTAGTATCTTTGCTGCTGGGAGGTATGTGGAGATTTTTGACGTGCCACTGTGCTCAAACTTCCTGCAGGACATTTGATGACTCAGATTCTTTCTTGTCGTTCTGGAACGGTGCCAGTTGGACAACACTTGGTATCTATCAGAGATTGCAATACAGAGATGTGTTCTGATGCTTGTATTAGACTCGAACATGAATGCGGACACGTCTGTATCTCAGCTCGCAATGGTACCGCTGCAAAATACACATACAGCGCAAGGTATCATTGAGCCCGACCGTGTGTTGATGATGTCCGGCGCATTGCTGGATTCTGGGAATGCGTCATCGGTTCTTTTTGATGGACAGACATTCATTCCTTACATTATTTCAACAAATGCAGACGGCAAACCCGGTTTCATCACTTCCTGGTTCCACTCGCTTGCAAAATTCGATTTCGCGCAGCACAGTGAGTATTATCATTCAAGTTGACCTGAGTTCTTGAATGTGCCTTTTGCAGGATTCCTGGCTACCGGAGTGGTCATCTTGATTTCCATTGCTATCGCTGCTGGCATTGTCTTCCTCTTGGCTCTAATAGGAATTCTTTGGACTCTCTTCTCTCGTCATGATGACAAGGTTAGATACGATATGACTGAGGAAGATGATGATGATGATTCAGCACATCACCGTCCTTCTTCGCTACTAGAGCATATCAATGCTGCTACACGTACGACCATACTGGGGTCAAGTAGTCCGTTTGGCAATCACGGTCTAGAGAAGGAGGAGGATAAATCTATTCCAGTCGACGACCAAGATCCATTCGGCCCAGATGCCAGCAATTATCTTCGAGCAGAGACTCCTTCTGAAGTCATTGGTGGTCTTCTATCAAATGAGAATAGTCGGATTGGTCATGTGAGATATGATTTTGCCCCAAATGGTGAGGGTGAGCTTGCTCTGCAAACTGGGATGGAGGTTGAGATCTTGGACGACAAGGATCATGCGTGAGTCAACTGCCTTCCATTATTGCAATGGAATGTTGACTTTCTCGGACAGATGGTGGTATGCTCGGGACCTTCGTACAGGATGCGAGGGGATTGTACCCGCAGCTTATTTGTACTAGATTATTTTTTTATCGCTGCTCGTCTTCCGCATGTTTTAAAATAACACATATACCCAATCTTGAAATCAAAGAAGTAAGACATAATGTTCCTTTTTTAAAAAAAAACCGACATAAATTTTCCCCTCAATTTCTTGAATTCCATCACTGTGATATATTTATTATTTTTTATCTTATTATCATCATTTCGGGAAAATGTAATCAGAAGGGCGCGAGGTCGAATCACTGAAGCACTGGAAGATAATATGGCTGAGTAAGGAAATATCTGAGCCAAATTAGAAACCAACTTACGAGGATCTCTATAGTGTTTCTGGTGATTGTGTACAAATCCAACCTTGGTTTTGAAATCTTCCATTCGTCGCTGATCGCGGTATTCGCGAACATGACGACCAGCTTCTCTAGCTTCACCACGATTCCGTGCTTTGACAACATCTGTTCCAGCCCCGTATGCACCAAACCCTCCTTTTCGAGGAACTTGATCCGAGTTCTTTTCTTTTAATAACTGACGGATGAGGGCGGCACCAGAATTTGGGTCTTCGAGTTTGCCTCCGCCCAGCATACTAGAGAACGACTGTGCGTAATAGCGCTTCAATGATCGGTGCCCAATGCGAGCACCAGACGGGAGAACTAGTTCGAAACGTGAGTCACCATATGTGATCTGATCTTCAGGAAGGTCGTCACTGTCTTTAGATTCTGAACCTGGTTCCAAGGTGTCTTCATCAATGATTTCATCCAATTGGTCTCCTGATGTAACCTCGTCCTCATCCATGTCTTCCCACTCTTCGTCATTTGCTTTGGAAGTCTTCTTTTTCTTCTGCACGTAATCATCGGGATAGGACGCGGTGAAATCGTAGTAATCTGAGATCTCAAGCCGCTCATGTTCGTTGTCGTACGCAATCTTGCAGTGACTCTTGTCAATCATGTGTTTCCGAACAGCATCTAATGTGCGAAACTGCCTTCCTTTACCACCACAGTAGATACAAACATTGCCGACGGCAATCTTTTCACCAAGGTAAGCAATCAAGCCAGTAATGTCGACAAGATAATCTGCATCAGGAATAAAGAAGGAATGGGCGATGGACATGTGAGTCAGATTGCCTTCAAGGCTAAAAGATTGTTCGGAACAGAAGAGACAATGGGATGAAGAGAGGCGTGAGCTAATAGCAGCTATTCGATCATCGATCGTACGACCGATATCATCTTCCGTACCCGCCTCATCTGAAGAAAGTGATGTAATCTTCTTCTCAATGGCGCCATGGCCATATTGCGGTTTTGCTTTTGGAGGAGAGGTGGTACCCAATTGTTTGGATTTTGAAGCCGCTCGGACTTCGTTTTCCTTGTGCTTTCTGGACTGGAGGTGGGAACGATACGAGTTATCTGTTGTATAGGTTTTACTGTGGAGTTATCAGTTGTTAGATGTCGTTCACTCGGTCCTCGAATGGCTCACTTGCAGACCTCGCAGACCTCACTTCTGGGAGAGGACACAACCGCGGTCTCTTCTTCTTTGTGGTCGAGTACTTTTTGATTGAAGATAGCGAGAGCGACTGGGGGAAGACCTGCTACCCGACGTTTCATGTTATAGCGGTGATAGTCCGACTTGTAATGATTGCCTGAAAGAGGGGATGAGGATGGTAAGCAGATTAGGAAAATTATAACTGGTGGAGTTACTTGCGTTGTTCCTCTGAAGATGGAAAAGCGATAGAACATGAGAGACAAGTGTAGAATGCTTGCATGACTTGTGCCATGGATGAAAAATCAGTGAATCAAATTATTCAATGATAACAAAGCAAAACGTATTTGATCCCACGGGTCCGTGTGATTATGTCAGACAGGCTAAACTCGAAATAGTAATTATAGTATAAGGAAAAAAATCAGAATATGAGTCATGCCTGCAAAAAAAATACCAGCATATTGTCTCCCTCCCAAGCATTATTTTGACTCTCAACAAGATTTACTCAAATCAATTAACATATGGGAACAAGAGGCTATGCCTTTTGTTGGATGGAACCAATACACTCACAAGGAAGGCTGGAAATTAGGCTATGGATTGGATGGGACAGTACACAAGCACAAAGTGGTAGCTTAACCTTATTGAGCAGCAGTGAAGTTAGTAGATAGACCAGTCATAGATAAATAGTCTGGACACTCAGCAGTAGCCTTCAGTTGTCTATTAAAGAGGTAACACTGAAATTAGTTTCCCGTTGTCTCTTCCTCTCGTTCTTGCTACTAATGCAGTCTATTTCACTATTAGGTATCATATAATCATCTACTGAAGAGGTGGCACTGAGTTTATTTCACTATTACCTTTGTACCTCATACAAGACTTTTTAATAGTTGTTTATATATATTGAATACTGTTGGAATGGACTGATAAACTCACTAGAACACAGAACAAAGGACAAAGATACTTTACATCTGCCATATTAGGAAATAAGAGTATGTCATATTTGGAATTTTGTAGTTATTTTCTTTTCATTTTATTTATTTCATTAATTAATTATTATCATTCTTTTCATAGTAGATCTCCTAGTTTGTTAATTTCCTGTAATTACATTGTAGTCCATGCTCTGTGTACATTTCCTTTCTTGGATTTTGTATATATACCACATAGTTACTTTGTAATTCTCCAGTTTGTAAATTAATGTTACTTGTGTCTATTCCTTCTCTTTATACATCTCCTTTTTAACTCATACTCTAATAACTCCATCACTCCAAAGTTAATGACCAACACAGTGACAGAAGATCAGAGTGCAATACACAAGTTGAAGCTAAGATTATTCCCTCTGTTGTTACTAAATACAACCTCTGGACCTTATTTGACAACATCCCAGATCTTTCTTTTCTTTCTTTTCTTTGGTAGTGTACTTGTAAGCAAGTTCCAGATATCATTCAGATTTTGGAGTAATTATTTCATTTCATTTATTCTTTTCTTTATTATTCAACCAATCTGCTATTTCCAATACTACTCTGTGACAGAGTGCTTGTTTAGGTTTGGGCAGCAGATAAAGTAGTTGCTACAGCAATGTTAGTATATATATCCCTTAGTTATATATACAGGATGATGTCTGAGCTGTTGTTTTCTTATAAGTACAAGGCAGAAGCCCAGTCAATTTGAAATTGTTGAGGCTCAAACTCAAGTAATCTGACATAAGGCTCCAAGCCAATATATAAAACTAATGTAACTACACTGAGTCCAAAAAAGAAGATGCATATGAAGTACAAACTATGATGTAACTTTACAAAAAATATGAAAACTAGAAGTTCTATTAGAAAAGAAAATTATCAATTAATTAAGATTAAAGAAAATAGAATTAGAAATTATGCATATAATGATATTCAACTTTGTTGATAATTACTTTTTTGACTGTATAATAAATGTTGGTAAAAGAAAGTTGATGTAAATACTTTCCAATACTTTGAGAAAGACTAGAATGCTCTTTCTTTCAAATATTGGAGACTGTGCCAATACTAACTCCAGTGAGTTAGTGGATTTGATGACCAGACTTGCCAGCATCAAAGAAAGAAGATACAATTTTGTTAAGCAGGTGTAATAGTTCTTATATGTAGTAAGAAGCAGTATGAAAAGTTCTAATGATTAAGGTATAGATCTGCTATATATAGATATTTCTGAACAGCCACACACTATTTGCTATGTTTAAACTGGTGCATTTCTATATTTTAGAGCCACCACCAAATTTAAACACTTTAAATAAACATAATAAAATTTAGTATTTAAAATATTTTATGTAGATATTTAGTTTGTTTTCCTGCCTTTGTAAACAAGATAAATGAGTTAAATATCTTGTATAATTTATTGTGTATGAACTCATAATCATATCTCAGGAGTTGGTACCAAGTCATGTGACCTCTAACAAAAAGATTTGAAGTCAATACCTACACTAGTTCAAGAGATATTTGCATTTTATTAAACTTGGTAAAAACATTTGAATGGTTTTGTCCCCCGCTGTAGGTTGAAAAACTGTCCCAATAATAACTACTTTGTTTAATTTATTGTGAACCAAGTTATTATTCAAAAGCTAGGATTAGGATGTCATTCTAAAGTTTAGATGAAGTAGTATGAGTGATATATTTTCTTATAATTATATCCCTGTTTAACATTGTGTTATAAACCAAATGTTACAAAAGTGCAAAACATTGGGACAGTATTGTCAATTTATAATATTCTCATAGTTTTTTTCTAGGGAGTATATAATAGTTGTCCATTACTGAAGTGTCATCTGAGTTTTGTACTTTTTCTGGACAGGGATGGTTGTACTTGACTTTTTTTGAATCACCAATTTATTACACGGTGCTCGGTCGCAGTCCGCGGTGAGTTTTACTGCAGCTGCAATTGAGCACTGTTTACAAATTAAAAAGTTGCTGTCACGTGATTGAGACTAGTTACATTTTATGAGTTTCAATTCTCGCCAGAGATCCATGTCTATCTGGTCTACCGACCACCACAACCGTCGTCTATGCTTAGACACCCAAAGAAAAAGACGAAACCATCCTCAGGAGGGGACCAGCGCAGAAGAATTCGATGCCCTAGAACCACGTATAGCGAAGCGGCGCCGCTGTAGCGTACTAGAACAGGAGTTTGCAGACCTCTCGCTGAATCATGAACCACAAGCTATTGACATACTACCTGACCAAAGACTGACTGTCACTGATCTGGCAGTGGACTCTGATATCACGATGGACGACGATGATCAGGGTGATGAAGGGTATACAGTACCAGTCATGCTACCCAGCCGTATTGAGGAACCTGAACAGGAAATCCCAGAGATACAGATGAAAACATCGTCGTGGTATGAATTGTCGCCTGATCGTAAGTGATAATTAGTTCAATGTATGGTCACATAATTTGCTGAATGCATTAGGCATCCTGATCACCGACCTTGATTCATTCGAGGCAGAAGACGAGCTTACTGATGAGATTATTAGCAACGTAGAAATCAATAAACCATTCCTCGAACACATGAAAAGACCTTTGTCACCTCTCATACCACCTGGAAGGGCAAACCAAGCACTTGTCCTCTATCGGCCCATACCAAATCCACTAGAAGGGGCCGAAAGAAAGGACACTACAAACATAGAAAGCATAGAAAGGATGGAGGTTGAGACAAGAGATAATCAATATGAAGCAAAACAGCAGTTTTACATGTCCGTAGATCTATGAAAACGTATTGTGTATATGAAACGGTAGATAAGTCCGCATAATTTAGACGAGAATATCAGGAATTCGAAGGACTAGCACCAAACTGGATCATGTCCTCGGTCCGCCTCCGTATAACTGAGCTGGTGGGGTTGATGCTGTCCGAGGCGTAAATGTAGGAGCTGATACTAGAGTGATGATGCCTAGCGTGGGCATGAGGATGGGGAACATGATGCATCTGGACAACATAAGGCGAGACGAGACTGCCTTTATCTTGAGATTGGTGCTGTTGTTGCGGCCGAGAGAAGACAGTGACAGGAGATGAGGTCAGTCTTGATTGAGGCTGTTGGGAAACAGAGGGAACAGGAAGAGTGGAGGACTGGGGAAGGAGAGAGACAGTTGGATGGCATGCCACATTGATGGCTTGTATAGGGTCAGAAGGAGGCTGATGGGAAATAAATACGTCCGGCTCCGGAGCGGGACTGACGGAGGATTCGTCGGGCTTGGATTCGTCATCTTCAGGCTCGTCTTCAAGATCATAATCAGGAACAGTGCAAGTCGAGGGGCCTGGCTCGTCCTGAAGAGGCTGCTTTTGTGCTGCAATTTCTTCTGCGGTGAGAAACCGACCGCCAGGCCCTCTAGGGCGGCGCATGGCATGCTTATGGCGGGATTCGTGGAGATATGGCTAAAAGAGGAGCATGAGAAGCAAAGAGAGAGAGAGAGAGAGACCGGAAAGATGGACGCTGACCTTGCGCTGACGAGAAAGGCGATGGAGTTCCTCCAGTCGAGTGCGAGCTACACGTCGCTTGAGAATACGAAAGTACTGCTTTGCATTGACATAGAGAGGTTCGTCGTCAAGATCGAGGGGACGATCTGCAAGCTGTTGTAGCTGAGGAGGTGGGGAGGCAGCATCATCTGGATGGGGTTGGTGAGCAAAGATGTCCTGTTGGGGGCAGATAAAGTGGTTTTCGTCTCTGAAGAAGGAGCGGAAGAGGCTGTCATGCTGTTGGTTATTGTGATGATTTGGAATGCCGTGTATTCCATGCTGAATGTGAATGGTGGGCTGCTGGATGGGCTGGACGTCGTGGATGTCGTGGAGGACGGACGGAGGGAGAGACGATGGTTCCATCACGCCGTCACGTCACGTCACGTCCATACCATTATCGGTTGGTGTCACAGTATGTCACGTCACCATGGACAGCGCCGTCAAGCAGCTTAAAGTCCCTGAGCTTAGGCGCATCCTCGCCGACGCCGGCGTTGCTGTCAGTCCCCGAGCAAAGAAAGATGCCCTCGTCAACGCTGTCCTTAATGACAAAAATGCTCTCGAACTCTTCTCAACTCGCCATTGCCAGCCTCCTGACCCCACAACAGTGCCCGATGCCCCTGCCCCTGCGCCGCCAACCCCACCCGCTTCCACTGCAGAGTCCATGGAGAATCCTGCAGACTCGGAGCTCGACAAGCGCAAGGCTCGTGCCGCACGATTTGGCATCCCCCTCGTCAACCCATTCCCAGACGTAAGGTTCTTCCTGTGTCTTTGTTCCGCCTCTCTGACCTTTGTCCAGGATGAAGATAAACTCAAGGCTCGTGCAAAGCGCTTCGGCCTCGACAACAACCAAAAACATTCTGTTACAGAACAGATTGATCCAGAAGAGCTCGAAAAGCGCAGGAAACGGAGAGAACGCTTTTGCCCAAAGGCCTCTGTGAGCCTCTGCGTCTCTTCACCCATTATGTCCTGACGCATCTTCTAGGATGCTCCCACTTAGACATCTCTGTATATCGTTTATATACCCAATATATTTTCTCTCATCAATGCGCTGTGGTGCCTTCGGCAATCTCTGGTTTGTCTGATCCTGCTGAAACTCGGAATTCCCTCTTTCCGGCCTTGTCAACATTTCAAGGCCACTGATCATCGTAAGTCCCTTCCATATGTCCGGTGGTTTTCCTTTTCTTCTCCAGGCAACAATGTCGCCCCTAAATGCTGAATGCATGATAGTACTACTCTCGTTGATCACCCTAAATATCTGGAATCATCCTAGATCTTCCAATTGACGGTCTACGTGATTCATGTTCCCATCAGCTCACCAACTCAACCATCCAACACAGTTTTGGAACAGATGGGAAGCGATCTATCTCTTCTCAGATTTTTCGGGGAAGAGATCGAATGCGTTTGTCAGTTTACCTAGATAAATAGCGTGCGCCCAACGACAGAGTTCCAGCCGCTATCACTGCCTTTTCAGTCAGTTTTCATACAACCTCAGATGGCCTCACAGCAAATCATAGCCCTCGATGATTTTTGAGCTGGTTCACATTCTTGTGCCTCACCATCTTCCCCTTCGTCCAGACATCCAACATGGTCAATTTTGCCGACATCAAGAGATTCACTTGATTATGCAATGAGAAGGATTCCAGTCATCAGCATCTCAAGCAGCACAAACAAGTCGTTGTCATTGAAATCTGTGTATTATAGTGTGCGACATTCAAACTCAGTGTACAGAAGATGTCTTTTTTTGTTTGAATTTCATCAATTTGTTACACGATGCTTGAACGCAATCTATAGCAGAAGAATACTGATCTGACACTTTATTGAACTTATTATTTATTTATTGGAATGAATAATATTCTTATCCCTCAAGTATGCTGTATGAATGCAGGATTTCACATCACTTCTCTCCATGTACCATCATCAATGATGGTAGTGCCTGTAGAAGATTTTGTGAGTATACCAAATTTTCCCCCCATGCAAACCACATGCATCCTCCAGACTCCAGTATTAACAGCCACCCTAGTATGAACCCTAGGGGGTGCTCTCTGACACCCAATGGTAATACTAACCAACAAAGACTCTTGTTGGCTGAATCCATAAGCATCACATCATCCTTGGATTATGTGGAAAGAATGGAAACCTAGTCCACCAATGCTTCCTGGACAGATCAGGTCAACATAGAGGACAATATTTTCCCTCCCCCACCAAACCAACTACAAGACCAAAGTGGTAAAATTGAAGTGGTCATCAGCCACACTCCCTTGAACCTCCCTTAGCCCTCAGATGACAACACTGTCAGTCTCAACTCAAGCATAGAGCTCTCAGTCATCCCATATCAAATCAATAGCTCTACAGACCCTAACCTATGGGATGGCAAAATTGCCCTGATCTTACTACTCAGTGTTAACAAGTTCTTGAATGGCAATGCCAAGAATATCTCCTGCTCACTACAAAGAATGGCTATATTCATTAAACAGTGCTTGCTAGTAACCAGGAACATCTATCAATTCCCTCAACTTGTCACAGAATAGTGTTAGAGGCAGTTTTGTTGACAACAGAGAGAACAACCTTGGCTTCAACTTGTGTATTATGCCCTGATCTTCTGTTATGGTGAAAAGGGCAAAAGAGGAGTTTTGACTGAGATAGATAAAATAAACAAGGTAGAACTATAACAGTCCTTAATTGTATGCTAAAGGGTTCATGAAAATGAATAGAAAGTGGAAGTATCAGAAAAAATTTAAAAAAATCAAAGCACTGCTTATCTGTAATGTAAAATTGATTGAAATGATAGTAGGATCAATCTAGATCTACCTTGCAAATGATACCTCTAAGGTGTCAACCTTTACATACTGTAATGAACTTCCTAGCAAGTGTAGTCAGTAAACCACTTCTAGACCTTATCACACTTAACCAATCTCTCATCTGTACCCCCACACTAGACCTTATGGATATGATACAGTCTGAGTGAGTAGCTAGCTAGGCTTTCTTGTCTGAGTATCTTTACAATTAGGTTTTAGAGTAAATAGAGTATATATAAGAATAAACTACCTACTCAGCCTCTTACCAAGGTTAACCCTTACATACTCAAGAACATTACTTTCAATGATCTCAAGAGCTTTGGAAATAAAGGCAAAGGCCAAGAAGGCTCTCCTCTTATCACTCTCTATCTTGAGTAATATATTAAATTTACAAATGAAAAAGACTTGTTTAGAAAATAATGAAAAAGAAAATATTTCTCATTCTAGGCCTTTCTAATTTCTCTTCTCTATAACATAATCATATAGTTATGATTAATGTCATCTCCTAGCTCTCCAACACCCTCTATTCTAATCATGTACTTCTACTCCATAGCAGAGTAATGTTAATAAAGAAAAGAAAAAAGAAATAATAATATAATTACTCTGAGGTCCGAATAATATTCAGAATTCAATTACAAGTATGTTATCAAAGAAATAAAAGAAATTGTAAAACCCAGAGTATTACCAAGTAATATCTAGAGATTATATTTAATGATGACAGAGAGAACAACCTTGGCTTCAACTTATGTATTGCACTCCAATCTTCTGTTGCTGTGTTGGTTGCTAACTTTGGAGTAATAGAGTCATCAGAGTATAAGTTGGAAAGGAGATATATCAGGAGAGAATAGACATAAGTAATGTTAATTTACAAACTGGAGAACTATACTGTAACTATGTAATATATATACAAAATCTGAAAAAGAAAATGTATACAGAGTATGGACTACAATGTAATTACAGGAGTTGTAGCAGACTAGAAGATCTATTATGAAAAAATAATAATAATAATAATTAATAAAATAAAAATAAAAAGAAATAACTATGAAATTTCCAGAATATAATACCTAATATTAAAAAAGAAAGAGATATAATGTACTCTGGAACAAAAAGCTAAGAACAAAAATAATTAGTATCACAAATGGTTACTTACTAGTTTGTGATTTGCAAGAGTGGTCTTCAAAGGCTCAAAAATGCGAAGTAGTTTAGCAACAAAAGATGTTGTTAAGTCTGAGGTCTAATCCTCAGACTAT
>Ga0154005_100059_pt1 | contig 65663 bp, 72 predicted proteins | sample TSFL089MetaG_FD_104698 | JGI IMG/M metagenome (GOLD analysis project Ga0154005, IMG submission 104698) | Attine ant fungus gardens microbial communities from Florida, USA - TSFL089 MetaG | ecosystem: Host-associated > Fungi > Mycelium > Unclassified | place: USA: Florida, Lake Talquin State...
CATTTTTCTCCAATTATGCTGTGAGTAAGAGTATGGGCGAACGTCTTGTGCGGGGTGCCAATGGCCAACCTGTACAACCACTCGATTCGATCAATAAATCAGTATCTCCCAAAATTTTGCGCACAGGCTGTATACGCCCTGGAAACGGTGTATTCGGTCCCCGAGGTGATATGCTCTGTGGTGCCTACGTTGCTCGTAGAATCAATCCGACTTGGATTCAGTCTCTTATCAGTTCTCACTGTTACGTTGAGAATTGTGCACTCGCCCATCTACTTTACGAACAACGCCTTATCGCCCTTTCTGACCCACCAAATAACAAATCTCTTCCTGATATCAGCGGACAAGCATTCAATGTCTGCGATCCAGGTCCAACGCCTACCAACGGCGATGTTTTCACCGCTCTTAAAACCCTCACAAATTCTGAATGTGTCTTTCACTTCCTCTCACCGACATTCATGCTCCTTTTCGCGTATCTCATAGAGTTCTACTACACACTCCCTTCGTTCGCCTTCACGCATTTGAAATTTCCTCGCATCACAGGTAATTTGATCAACCTCCAGCCATCTCTTTTTTCGCTCACACAAGTACATCTGATATTCGATGATCATCGTGCAAGACTTGAACCAAAGAAAGGCGGCTTAGGATATCAAGGTGCCTGGACGACACTGGAAGCGTTGCATAAGACTGTAGCGGAACATTATAAGAGCTTGAGTGATGGGAGTGTCCGGGCTAATGATGCAGGAATCAATTTGAACTTCAAATTCGGACTTGGATGGGGAAAGAAGAAGAGCATGAACAAGACAGTTCAGAGCATGAAACCTCAGACAGTAGAGGCAATCGAAATCATCCCAACATAGTTGGGAGTGCTATCGCAACCGTTGAGGCGGTTAGACTTCAATGAACTGAAGGTAACATTATGATTTTCATTTACTGTACTTGCATACACTACAATTGTACATATCATCTTGGTACCTGTCAGACAAGGAACAGCATCAATAACACATTTTATGCAAATAGAAAGAAATGTATCAGAAAAGCCATGTTTTCATATCCTCCATCTATATGACCTCCATGCTCAGAACCAATCACCAACGATCAAATGTCCCAACCAGAACGGATGCAACAATGTCATTGCAGATGAACTTTCCTCGCAGGCGAGTAAAGCCGGCTCATCACAAGCAGTAACACGATGGGATAAAATTTCAAAGAATGGATGAACTTTTTTTCGTCACGACTGTTATGCCAAACATGAGCAAGGGGAAAGAGAAATGAAACTCACATGAAGATTGAAGACCTAAGAGGCGAGAGGCTTCGAATTAGTAAAAGCATACTCAAGTACAGTTAGGAGGAAAAGTCAGATTAGAAGAACACCAATGGTATAAAGCCATCCACAAGAGGTTGACTCTCTCATTCGGAAGCAGAACTGAACAAATTTCTCATCGCTAAAAAGAAAAAAAATGGAGAACGTGCTCACCTGTCTGAAGCATAGGCAGAACAAGAAAAAATCGAACTATCAACAGATCAGTTTGAGCTCCGCTTCGGTACCATCCGCAAGCCACAGAAAAATCATTCTGGATATTATCTGTTGACAACCGGACCTATGCACGAGGTGAGTGTTCGTTATCCTTTAGTTTCCTAACTCTTGATGATACTTTTCCATTCCGAGTCCGTGACTTTTTCAATTCAAAAAGAATGAGCCAGCTCTCGTAACATGCATCACCAGCTGACTCTCCAGATCATCTTTTTTTTTTTCGTCAATCTGCATTTGCTAAACGCTGAATAGTTTCGATAGGGATTTTATTCTTCATCATTCATGTGAGTCTTACTTCACAGTAGATCACCAGGTCTTCGTGTCCCTTGGCTCTGGGGAGGAAACTTATGACGACAACGTTAGTGGGCGAAAGTCTCAAAAACGTGTGCCCAAATGCTAACACGCACCACCCGCTGAAGTTTCTTATCCTCTTTGTGTTTCCCCATTCTCATTCAAGTTCGGTCAACTAACAGTAGGATGTTTTCCAGTCGTCTTGGTTCAACGTTCATAAACAGTTCTTGTAAGTTCAAGGTGAGCGGTTACCCTATCTCTTTCTGCCCCAATGATGTTCGAGACAATTTATACAAGCATATGTCCGATATGAATGAAGGACAAATATGTTCTGAGGGGTCTTTTGCTTTATCAATTGCACCCATGCTAATGTCTACCTTGACAGACTACAACTTAAGCACTGACCTCCTGTATTTAGATAGTCCACAAAAACTATTCATGCATACGTAAAATGCGAGCAAAAAAATACAACAACCCGGTAGGGTATGCCAAGTAGGCAACATAAATCACCATCACGGGATGGGCCCCTATCTGTCCTTGTATATCTTTTATAATCCAAAGGTATCAGAATCTATGGGTAGAGGCAAGGGTTATGGAGGTAGAAAAGCACCATCAAAAGATACTGTCAGTGAATGCTGCTCACAAAAGAGATCGCAGCAATTCTCGATGTCAAAGAGGTTTATCGATATTGAGGAGTTGTTCCATAGTGCTGCGGAGCCTGCGGGTAAGGTTGAGGAACAGGCATAGGTGAATGAGAGTATTGGCCTGGGTAAGGGTCCGATTGGTAGAGCGGCTCATAGTGGCCTGAACCGAGGTCTGTAAAGTCAAGGGACCCATGAATACCAAGGGAAAAAAGGGAAATGGAACACATACAGCGGAAGCCACCATCTCCATACCTCTCTTCTGCCTGCATCTTCTTGTAGATCAACCAGAAAGCGTGAATATGTCCTGGTAAATAACCCAAGCTATAACAACAACCACACAAGTGAGTGGAAAACCGACAAGAAAGGAAAGTAGAAATGTACGTCGTCAGCAAGACATTGATGAGAAGGTCACAGCTGCAGCCAGTAACGACCAACGCAGCAGCAGGGGGGAATATAATAGCGACGAGGATGAGAACAACATCTGAAGCTTTCACCATGGTTAATGTAGATTGCAAGAGACTTGAATTGCTGTGCCGGTCACATAACGTACCTCTTTTTTCTTTTTTCTCACACATTACTTATTGTGGCGAACTAAGAGATCCGGGGCAGACGTATATCGATGAGAGAATCACAAGAAAGTGAAAATTCTTTTTCTCATAGACAAGGGACCTGCATCTTTGGATTAGGAAGGAAATTAGCAAGGCGCGAAACAAGAGTCTTCTCACTTTGCCATCATGCATCCTCCTGGTCCAACATCCCATCAACGAGTCTTTGAACTTTCACCACATTTCTAGTATTGACTCAGATCGGAAAAGTGTTCAAAAAGGTATCTACAGCATGATTACACTATTGACACATAGTCATTTCGAAATTAAATAAATGGGTACATATCTCGAAGCATACCTCATCCGGAATACATCAAAACTAGCGGCTATACTGTGCTATGAATCGCTTTTGAATCTCCGGGGCAGCCAGGAATAATCGCAGTAATCGACGAAGCCGCACTAACATCTTTGAGTTCCTCAGCCACTGATGACTGCACACAGGAGTGTTCAGCATACACCTCCGTTGAAACATAAACACCTCTCTGCGCATCAGAGATAGAAAGGCATCCCCTTCTACCTCTACCACCAGCCGGACGTGAAGAGATAGCGTGGCACTCGTCATGGCTACGTGCCCATCCAAGTCCCACACGGACATTAATGAGTGTTATGGAAATTCCATAGACCGCAGGTATGCAATCGAGGAAAGTGAGTGCTATTTTGCTTTTCAGGCCTATACCTGTGATGATGAAAAAAAGATTCCATATGCTGGTAGATTGATCAATAGTATTGATATGAAGCGAGAGACAACAGCATCAGGCGTACGCACGTGTATAATGATGCACTTTCAACAATGACAGCAAAAACTTGCTAGGTAATGAGCTAACTCGTCAGGTGGAGCATTAGCCAACGAATGAGAAAAACTCACTCCAATTTGGGGACTCGGTCTAACGACTTCAGGCCTCACTCGCGTTCGCGCTTTTGCTAAAACCCAAGCAATCATCGCTGTTGTAGATGACAGGTTTATCGCCGCTCTGAATATCACAAGTACTTACAAGTGACATAGACCGTGATACCCGTCGTACATGATATAGCACCTATATGCCAGCCCGTTGGTTCAAGTCTCCCGTTCTCAATCGGAATCAATGAATTAGTGACCCCTCTCGCATGTCCTGAGAGCTCGACTCCACACACTGGAACGAGAGAAGTGGTCTGTCAGAAGCCACCAAATAGCTTGAAAAATGGAATGCGATTCGCACATACCTAGAAAACCAAGAAAACCCACTATGGGAAATGCAATCATCAATTTATTTCTACTACTCAATATCCATAGTCGATAAATCTGGTAAAAAAAGATATGAGCTCTCACATCCAATTGACTTATGGACGAGAAAAGGGGACTCGTACAGTGATGATATCACCTAACAGAACAGTTATCCGTATACAGGCGCCCTTCATACGATATACATTACGACCGAGCCGAGGCACTTGTATCCCAGCGCTCGGCCCATTGGAAGAGGGTATCGGCAAGACCTCTGCCCACCAGAAACACCATTTCTACCGAAACGTCTTCAGCAGGATTCGAGGTCCTCGCTGAGCATGTGACTTACTGCCGTGATAGCGAAAAACATCAATATACTTATCACTAAATACAACGTCAAACTCCTCAACATCACCGACCGAGTCCTCTTGCGCAACAGTACCCTTCTTCGTCTAAAGAGAAGAACCGTCGATAGAAAGAATAGCACCAGGAAACTCCCATAGCCGAGGGTTTCAAGTAGAATGCTGATAAGGATATAGGGATCGACCTGGTATCTTTCGCTGCTAACAGATTCTGGAGCCGTCGAGTTCTGAGTCTGTCGTGACAGGAATCGCATGTCCACTCTTAATAACACGAGTCAGCCATGGCGGATGCAAGAACGTGAAGCCCAAACCTTGATGCCCCGACGACAGTGAGCCTCTTAAGAACAAGGCTCAAGCAGCAGTTCAATTGAAAGAGAGAGATACGACACAACAGATAAGGGGCGCATGTCATCAACAGAGTAACCCACACAGCCCACAATGTATCCTGATCCTTTCCAAGCCATCATATTAGCCCCCAGTCAGAATCGCCGCTCTATGCCAAGTTGATATATATCGATCACGACGCTCTAGGCGCCACGTTACATACCTAGATGGGCGTTAATCACTTATGTGCAGAGTCGCATTTTTGGAATCCCCCGTGGACATCCAAGGTCAAAGTCCTGACCAGAGCCGTGCAAGTAAAGGTCCGTTTGAGATATATTAACCACGTTTTTGAAAAATGCAATGCCGATTCTCTCCGTTTAAGACCCGGAGAGGGGGGGGGATCTTGGTGATAGAATCTCATCTCATCACCGTCATAGTCGGAGCCTTCTCCCTGTGAATTGGTTTCAAAGTATCTGCTGGAGGTCGATCTTCAAATAAAGGACAGGCAGTCACGTCCCTGGGGAAGGGGAGGCAGTAGAGTTGGAAATCCATACGTTTTTTCCAAATCGTGAATTTGGAACTTGGGAACTGAGTGAGTGAAATCAAGATGCTTCTTGCATTTTATGGTTGTCTCGTCTTTACTTACCTGATATTATTGGCGAATTTGGCCATAACAACAACAACAGCAAGTTTCTCTCTGCGTTCATGATAGAGATGACTGGGTTGTAGAGGCAGAAAAAGAAATAAGGGACAGCAGTCATGACATACCCCACGTTTTTGTTGATGATCAGTTCTGACTACGCGACACGACAGTAGCTGATCCTTCTCCTAAGCAAACTTTGTCTGACAAACGAGGCCTGGAATCACATTCTTATTCCCTACCCCCAACTTCATTCGCATATCTCATCTTGACAAGGTCTTGCTGTTTGCGCTGGAGCTACCCATATCTGCCACGACACAAGAACACAATCGGGAGAGGCCAGACCGTAACATGAGTTGTGCGACGACAAAAAGAACTCCAAGTCGTCCAATTACCGACGACACCAATTACCGATGCCGGTCAATCGTCGTCTGCGATTGTGATTGCGATTGCAAGCGCTTGGACAACTTTGATGACACAATGTATCTATTATCCAATGTCATCAAGAAAGTCTATCATATGAGACAGGAGAGTAGAATTAAAACACGGTCCCTAATTGCAATAATAAGCACACCAGAGAGAAAAAAAAAATCAGGTTAGATTATTTTTTCAAGAGTGTTGACAAGTCATCCGTCCATGTCAACAAGCCATTCAAAGTCTCGATTTTTTTTTCTTTCAACCAATAGACTTGAATAATAATAATAATGGAAATTAAGCTAACATCATATTCCTACATCACAAAATCTCTTCTTAAAATATGAAAATCAACTCATACACGTCATTGCTGTAGATGTGGACGTGGACGTTGTTGAGGTACCCAACCATGAGCGCCAGCACTCCCCTCACTACCACCACCACCGCCACCACCGCCACCACCAATGGTCGCTCTCCCACCCAAAGACGATCCAATCACACCTATCTTGGACAATCCCAAACCCGGAGGTGAATGAAATCTCACAGATGAACTCGAACTCGAAGACGCTGTCGTGGGCGAAGAGGGGGGTTTGATGTTTTGCAATGTCAACGACGGTATCGAATGTATCGCGTACGAATTAGAAGCAATAGTCGGATGGGAAAATGATTTCACATGTTGTTGCTGTTGCTGTTGTTGTGATGATATTGGAATTGAAGTTGATTGTAAATGGGACGATGTGCCATCAAGCGAATGACCAAGTTGCCCTGAAACTAGACCAGAAGGATACAGACCAGGGTTGGCACTCGATTCTGTTCGAAATTGAGTAGCTGGTGTTTGTTGTACTCGAGTCAATGTCGAGGAAGAAGCTACGTTGGTGGTATCGCGAGATGGTCGACTTATGGGACCCGGTCCAGATAGAGAGCTTGCAGCAGTATTAGCCCGTCGTCTTGTCGTCGCCGACGCTGATAAGCACAGTGAATAGTTCTGTTGCTCAATCTCAGAGGGAGCGACCGGCTCGTCCATCTGGTCTTGTTCCCTCTCCATCATCTCCCATTCCTTCCTCAGCTGTGCCAGCTGTTCTTCCAGATCGGGCAACACGCTACCTTGCATCTTTTCCCTCTTGGCCATCATCTTTTCCAGTTTATGAGTCAAAGAGGAATGTTCCGAGCGTAGCTTATCGATACGTTTCTTGTCCTGGTCGTCTACCATTTGCCTCTGCTTTGTGACCCTGTCGGCCTCTCTCTTGGCACTGTCATAATCAAGCTCCTTCCTCCCCTTTTCCTCAAGCAGCGCTGGCAAAGAGCACTCTAACTGATCGAGCTCCTGCTCCATGGCGCGTGTGCCTGCGTGGGTACGTTTGACGGCTTCTTGCAGGGCGAGGATCTTTTGTTTTGCGCGATTTTCTGCGGCGATGTTTTTCTCAGAGGTGCGTTTGAGAGCCTCGATCTCTGAGCGGAGGGCTGCATCTGCCTTTTGGCCGTCACGACGGACGGATTTGATCTGGGATTGGAGGGAGTCACGCTGTGAGGAGAGGAGAGAAAGGGAGCTGGTGAGCTGGGAAAGACGATCTTCGATGGTGAAGGGAGAGGGAGCTGCTGGGGAATGGTCGGGGGCTGTAAGTGGAGGCACCGCTGGGGTAGGAACCAAGCCTGGATGGCAATCCAAGTCTGGCGCTGTCTCCGGCTCGCCGTCGTGGGTTGTGATTTCTTGTCTGAGCTGCCCAGCACGGACCATGGCGAGCTCAATGTCGTACTGTCTGCCAGGCATGAGCCCGTATATGATCACCACCGCCTCGTCCGCTGCCTCGTCTATCCGCATGATGACCCGCGGCCACGATGTGCCATTGACCTTGACAGACAGTCCCATGGCCAGGGCCTCAGTCACAATGGACTCGGTCTCTGCAAGCTGTGCCACGAGCTCAGGGTCGGGCAGCGGCACCATCGTCGCCGTGAGCAGAAAAGTCACAGAAACAGACGTGATTTCCTGGACAGACAATGCCAGTGGTGGAAGCCATGGCCGCACAGAATGCCAGTCGCTCATCGAGTCTTCAAATGTCACATGTCACTCTATTTTCACTTGTAATTACATTATAGAGTCCCCAACGGCGCAGCCGTAGAGACCGTCACATATCCAAAACTAACAAACCCAATTCCAGGATCGTTCGCAACTTGGCTCACAAACGGAGTGGGGGTCGGACCGCAGCCGACGGTGACCGTCGAAATGGAAGTAGAGACAACAGTGACTGTGGAACCACCGCTGGTGGGTGCGACAATCACTGGTGTGCTGATCGACATACTTGAGGTCTCTGCTGTGGCAGCAGCGCTGGATACAGAATCAGCAGGGACGAGGTCATACGCTTGGCGACGGCCATAACTGTATGACGGAGAAGAAGAAGAATTGGTGGGGGCCGGTGGACGTTGATTGGCACTGGAGACAGGCACAGCTTGTCGACTGCTGGTAGGAGTGGCAGCCGTGGAAACAGCCATAGTCAAGGGTGTAGGCGTGGGCTCGTTCTCATCCGTACATTCATCATCACCTGCCGGAGGATCATCATCAATACAATTGCCGTCGTCGTCACACTCGCAATCATCATCTCCAGAGTCACCCGAGGGGACAGTACTGGACGAGGGCAAAGGGGTGGTGCTATGCAAAGTGGATGAAGGCAAAGATTGGGTTGGGGAAGGCGCGGGAACATCCACTTGAGTCCCAATCGCATTTGAAATGCGAGCAGCAGCGTCTTCAGCAGTGTCGCAGGTAAGGCTCACGCCTGGCGAGTTGTTTAAAGGGAGGGCAAAACAGTAGAGATTGTGATCGCATGGCTGGATTATCCATTCTCCATAGAGGCATTGGGCAAAGCCACCATCAATACAGGCAGTGCTACCGGCTTAGGATCATTTATTAAAATTTTAAAAAAATCCACGAAAGAGATCGGGAACATACATTGACAGGCATCTGATGATTTCATTGTGAGGAATTGCGCATTTTGTTTTTGAGCATCAAGCCCATTCTGCTTCACGAAACCAGATCCTGGAGCATCGCGCTCTGAAAGAGGTACAGAGTTGATGGGAGCAGCGACGGCGAGTACAGATAATAAAACAAGGACGTTCATGTGCATTGTCGGGAGAATAAAAACTTGGCGGGGCACCTGGCCTACGGAGAGGAAGGGAAGAAGGAGCAGCAACATTCCGGCAGTCGTGGCAGCGCCTTATATCCATCCCGAACAATGGAGCCAAAATGGACAATGCTATTTTGGGTGACGCACACCTTTTGTTTTTTCGCATGATATGGAGTGAGACTCTTCAGTGATGGTCTCGGCTTGTTCACCGAATTTGTGTGCCCAGTTTGTGACATTGACACCGTTTGAAATTATCATTCGCTATCTGACCTCATCATGCTCTGCCGAAACGGAGACTGAGACACGCACAACGCATTGGTGCTCTGCTTCAACACTGTCTAGAGGCAAACCGAACAGCAGGTATTCTGTCATCTCGGAGCTTTGTACCGTTGTCTGATATTATGTAATATAGAGTTTTACCATATATCTACTAGTGTCAGACATTGGAAATTTTTTAACTCCGATAGTCACGTATCAATGCCCATCTCCTGGGAAAATTTGCCAACGCCAGGCAAACGACCATGGTTCAGAACACAACACATTCTTGCTGAATGATTCCATGTTCAGAATTTGACGCTTCGAATACAATAGACGTTGTTCCGTAAGCATGGTCATAACTGCCAGTAGAAACAACAGCAAATAACACGACTGTTTGGTTCTCAAACCTCTTATAAACCGTGAGGCAAGACCCTGCATTCTTTCATTCCAGATCTGTACTACTGTCTCCCTTGTCCCTGAAACTGTCATATAAAGTCTTTGCGCTGGTCGTATATTCCTTCTGTCTTTCACAAAAATGAAGGTTCTCCTCACTCTTACTGCGCTTTTGTCCCTTGCTTCGGCTCGCCTACAGTGTTCACGACGACCATCCAGCACGCCGTCTTATGGACATGGAAGTGCGACGACGACGCTCCCTGAGGGCTCCAAACCCACGTCGCCGGCGGGTTCTACCAACTCGACCTCCGGAAATAGACTTGCTACTGGATGGTATCCCGGCTGGGTTGCTGCCAATTTCCCACCCAGCCAGATTCCGTGGGCAAAGTATTCAGCTTTAACTTATGCCTTTGCGTACGTAGTAGTCATGAGAGTATGCAGCAAAGATCTTGCCTGAAACATAATTGTTCAGTATCACGACCCCTGATGAAGCATTTATTAAAATACCGGACGATCCAAGTGTTCTTAAAGAATTTGTCTCTCAAGCTCATGCTCATGTACGCCTGTTCTTAATGGTTTCCTAAGATGAAAGCTCACCTCACCTCGTCAAAGAATGTCTCAGCATTGCTTTCTGTCGGAGGGTGGACTGGTTCGCAACATTTCTCTTCTTCAGTTGCAACGCCCGAGAATCGCACTGCCTTTGCAAATGCTTTGACGAATTTTGCGAGTAAGAATTCACTTGATGGTCTTGATTTTGAGTGCGTCTTTCTACAAGGCTGCCTGACAGTTCACATATTGATTGTTCTTCATGTAGTTGGGAGTATCCTAACAAAGACGGCATTGGATGCAATGTTATCAACAGCAATGATGCTGACAACTTCCTTGCACTACTAAAGGAGGTCCGTCAGAAAACGCCACAGGGCTTTCAGCTCACAGCAGCTGTTGCTATCCAACCGTTTAACGGGCCAGATGGGAACCCTATGACTGATGTTTCTGGCTTTGCGCAGGTCCTGGATCGCATTGGTGTGTTTCATCTTTCCCACTCTGTAATAATGCTGAAAGGGGTATAGCCATCATGGCGTACGACATTTATGGAACTTGGTCAAATGTTGGTGCTGGTCCAAACGCTCCCCTTCAGGATTCATGTGCACCTAGCAAAAACCAGTTTGGGTCTTGTGAATCTGCCGTCAACGCTTGGACTGCGGCTGGTTTCCCTGCGAATCAGATTGCTCTTGGTGTGCCCAGCTATGGTCATAGTTACACTGTCTCGAGCTCAGCTATCAACGGCGATGCCCAGAAGCTTGCGCAGTATCCTAGCTTTGATAAGAACAAAGTTCCTTTGGGTACTAGTGAAACTTCCTACACTAGTGAGTCGTTGATTGTTCACACTGTTGAACTCTGATATATCTGCGCTCCAGCATCCCCTGATGTTTGTGGTAACGAGCAGGGACCAAGCGGCATCTTCAATTATAACGACATGGTCCAGAGGGGATTCATTGACTCTCAGGGAGATGGAAGTAATGGGCTCCTCTTCCAGTTCGACAATTGTAGTCAGACTGTGGGCACTGGTCTATTGATTTGTTTTTACAACATGCTCATAAGGGTTGACAGGCATACATTTATGACTCTACTTCCAACGTCCTGATCAACTACGACAACACCGATACCTACAGTACGTCTATATGTGTGATCTTTGATCATTCGCTAATGTTGTGAACAGAGGCCAAAGGCAGCTTTATCGGTGCAAAAGGTTTAGCAGGCTTTGCTATGTGGTCGATAGACACAGATACTTCTGACGGCATCCTGGCTGATGCTATCAAATCCACCATGTGAGATGTTCGTAATTAATTAAATTGTCTGTCACTGGTTGCAGCACCGTTTTGTTCCTGTGATGTGCTTACTTTGTGTATATTGACTTGTCGAAATCAAGCTGGTTTTGCTACCTATATAATTACAATGGTTGTCGAATTTGATGACGTATGAACTGTGCGGCTGATGATTTCGCAATGGATGTCATTGCCTTTTCATTGTTTCCGCGCAATGAGCATGCATCTTAGTAGCGGCGCTGTGTAATTAGTTTGAAACATATACTATTACATAATACTGATATCCATACCTTGCTCAGTCAGAGACACGCCCAATGTCGATGATGTTCAAGAATTTTAAGTGTTATGTCAGTATTCATGAATCGAACCATGTACTCGATACTACCATATAAAATTCTCCAGGTATTGCCTGATAATCCGATGATGATCATGATGATTATTAGGTAATTATCCAATTACGCGCCAGGAGATTATCATTAATTCACTGGCGCAGAGTGTCTACTATTCAGTTCCTTCCTGCCCATCCTTCTGAGTAACCACCATGTCTTCCAAAGGTCTGTCTCCTTCCCTGTCCATACGTTTATCGCTCACACACACACTGTTCCTCCAGCCATCCGCGAATACGATGCCAAGCTCTTGCTTGCATATTGGCTTGAGCGTGCACCTTCAGTAACACCCCATGCGACAGTCAAGACTAATTTCCAGTACCCTGCCGCTCGGGTTGCCCAAGTGTCCTGGGATCCAGAAACGAATACGATCACTCCGGATAACAAAATTGCAAGCTGGGTTTTTACCACCAAGCTTGTTGCAAAGCCCGATCAGCTCATCAAGCGCCGTGGTAAAGCTGGGCTACTCGCTCTCAACAAGAGCTGGCCTGAAGCCAGGCAATGGATCTCTGAACGAGCTGGAAAACCGCAAAAGGTAATGCATACATCAAGTTTTTGTTACACACACACTACATTTTTTTTAATCCTCTCCATTCCGCTTCGTTCTTTTTTTTTTTTCTGATGCATTTGATAACAGGTTGAGGCTGTCTCTGGCACTTTGAACAATTTCATTGTCGAGCCTTTCCTGCCTCACCCTTCCAATACTGAGTATTATGTTTGTGTCAGTTCCCAGCGCGAGGGTGATCGCATTCTCTTCACTCATGAGGGTGGTATTGACGTTGGTGACGTCGATGCCAAAGCCCTTGTCCTTGATATCCCTGTCAACAAGCCATTCCCCACTCGCCAAGTTATTGCTGCTACCCTCCTCAGTCATGTCCCTGCTGAGAAGAGGGATACCCTTATTGATTTCCTGATCCGTCTCTATTCGGTCTATGTTGATCTCCACTTTGCATACCTTGAAATCAACCCTCTTGTTGTCCTTGATGCCGTCGATGGTGGTGAGCCCACAATTCACTACTTGGATATGGCCGCCAAGCTCGATCAGACCGCTGAGAGTATCTGCGGGCCCAAGTGGGCTATCGCTCGTGACCTTTCTGTCTACGAGGGTGGAGATGCCATCACAACCAAGGGCGCTAAAGTTTCTGCCGACCGTGGGCCTCCGATGGTGAGCGCTTACTGCTCTTGTGACTCGGGTCTCTGATACAACGGCTTGTAGGTCTGGCCTGCACCATTCGGTCGCGACTTGACCAAAGAAGAGGCTTATATTCAGAAACTTGATGGTTCAACTGGTGCTTCCCTGAAATTGACGGTTCTCAATGCTGAAGGTCGCATCTGGACCATGGTTGCCGGTGGTGGTGCCAGTGTTGTCTACTCTGATGCTATTGCGGCACACGGCTATGCCCATGAGCTCGCTAACTATGGAGAGTATTCTGGTGCTCCTACCGAGGGTCAGACTTATGAATATGCTAAGACTATCAGTAAGTTATTTTGGGTGTGTCAAGACAAAAATACTTGCTGACGTTTCATCAAGTCGATCTGATCACCCGGGGAGCTCCCCACCCTGATGGCAAGATCCTCATCATTGGGGGTGGTATCGCTAATTTCACTAATGTTGCGGCCACCTTCAAGGGTATCATTCGCGCCCTCAAGGAATACAAGAACCAACTCATCAGCCATAATGTCAAGATTTTCGTCCGTCGTGGTGGACCTAATTATCAGGAAGGTCTCAAGGCAATGCGCCTCCTTGGTGAGAGCCTTGGCGTTCCCATCCGTGTCTTCGGTCCCGACACCCATATCACCGAGATTGTGCCTCTTGCCCTAGGGATTGATATTTCCAAGTCTAAATCTTCTGCTCATGGTCTAAAGAGTGTCCAGCCCGTCACTCCACCCCCCCAAGTCGCTCCTGTTGGTGATAATGAGTCGGCTGTCGGCTCTATTCACCCTGACGGTGGTCGCACCCAACCCAAAGACCAGATCATCCATTTTGAGGCTAGCCAATCCCCTTCCACTCGTCCCTGGTTCAGGCCGTTTGATGCCCATACCCGTTCCTTTGTCTACGGTCTCCAGCCCCGTGCCATTCAAGGCATGCTTGACTTTGACTACTCTTGTGGTCGTGAAGCACCTTCTGTTGCCGCTATGATATACCCCTTTGGTGGTCACCATATTCAGAAGTTTTACTGGGGTACTAAAGAGACTCTTCTTCCTGTATACACCAGTGTGAGGGAGGCGGCTTCCAAGCATCCTGATGTCGATATTGTTGTCAACTTTGCTTCGAGCCGTAGTGTGTATTCTAGCACCCTTGAGTGCTTTGAACATGCCCAAATCAAGGCTATCGCTCTTATTGCTGAGGGTGTCCCCGAGCGCCATGCTCGTGAGATTCTCTGGACGGCCAAGGAGAAGGGTGTCCTTATCATTGGTCCTGCTACCGTTGGTGGCATCAAGCCTGGTTGCTTCAGGATTGGTAATTCCGGTGGTATGATGGACAACATCATTGCATCAAAACTTTATCGTTCTGGCTCGGTTGGTTATGTATCGAAGTCGGGTGGTATGTCCAATGAGCTGAACAATATCCTTTCCCTCGTTACGAATGGCACTTATGAGGGCATCGCTATCGGTGGTGATCGTTACCCGGGATCCACTTTCATTGACCACCTCCTCCGTTATGAGGCAGACCCTGAATGCAAGATGCTCGTCCTTCTTGGTGAAGTTGGTGGTGTTGAGGAGTACCGTGTTATTGAAGCTGTTAGGAGTGGCAAGATTAAGAAGCCCATTGTTGCCTGGGCTATTGGTACCTGTGCCAAGATGTTTACTACTGAGGTGCAGTTTGGTCACGCCGGATCTATGGCCAACAGCGACATGGAAACGGCCGACACTAAGAACCGTGCTATGAGGGCTGCTGGATTTATCGTACCAGACACCTTTGAAGAGCTTCCTCATGTCATTCAAGATACGTATGAGGCGCTTGTCAGGTCTGGTGTTATTGTTCCTCAGAAGGAGGTTGATCCGCCTGTCATTCCTATGGACTATAAGTGGGCTCAGGTGAGTTCAAGTGCTGAATCACTGCGTTGAGTGGTATACTCATGATTGATGTGTAGGAGCTTGGCCTGATTAGGAAGCCTGCTGCTTTCATCTCTACTATTTCGGATGAACGTGGGCAGGAGCTTCTTTACGCTGGTATGCGTATTTCTGAGGTGTTCAAGGAGGAAATTGGTATTGGTGGTGTTGTCTCCCTTCTCTGGTTCAAACGCCGTGGGTTTTCTGTTAGTTGTGTTAATCTTGGGCTAAAGCTACAAACTCAGGTCTCCCGCCTTGGGCAAGCAAGTTCATTGAAATGGTTCTCATGCTTACCGCCGATCATGGTCCTGCTGTGTCTGGAGCTATGAACACTATCGTTGCTACTCGTGCTGGGAAGGATCTCATCTCTTCACTGGCTTCTGGTCTCTTGACCATTGGCTCTCGTTTTGGTGGTGCCCTTGATGAGGCTGCTGCAATGTTCTCTCAAGCTCGTGATACCGGCCTCACCCCTCGTGAGTTTGTCGACAACTGTAGGAAGGCGAATAAACTTAGTGAGCACTTTTCTCGCTCTACACTGGAGTTTGATCCTGATATCTTATGTAGTTTCTGGCATTGGTCACAAGATTAAGAGCGTCAACAACCCCGATCTACGTGTTGAGCTCGTCAAGGAATATGTGCAGAAGCACTTCCCCAGTCACAGCTTGCTCGACTACGCTCTTGCTGTTGAAAAAGTGACCACTGGTAAGAAAGATACGGTGAGTAACGTTTTTGATCCCTATTTCTGTGTTATTGATTTGAGGGTTCTTGTAGCTTATCCTTAACGTCGATGGTTGCATTGCTGTCTGCTTCGTTGACTTGCTCCGTGATAGCGGTGCGTTTACCCCTGAGGAGGCTGATGAGTACATCAAGATCGGTACTCTGAACGGTCTGTTCGTTCTTGGTCGCAGCATCGGCTTCATTGGTCACCATCTTGACCAGAAGAGGTTGAAGGCACCTCTCTACCGTCATCCTGCTGATGATATTTTCATCAACATGGCTGATGTGTCGCAGCCTCGTGTGTTGGGTCGTATGCAATAGACTCACGACAAAATTACTAATGAGCTGTTTTTTTTTGCTTTTGTTCATATGTGCTGTATATTCTCTTTGTTGGTTACTTTGTCTTCTCTCCCATTTGGCATTTTTCTATCGGAATGGTCGGATCGCTGTCTTTGTCCCCCCCCCTCCTCTCTGTATCAAATACACAATAGACCTCATCGTATCATTTTCTAAATATGTCGCTGAGTGATTTTCATAGAGTTCTGTGCGGACTGATGAAAAATATGCCCAAATGCTTGAAGAGCAAAAAACTCAAGCTTTGCGAGACGCAGCTCAGGGTGCTGGAACAAAGGAAAACGCAAGGACAAGCGTACGCCTTTGGATCTGCCGCTAAAGCGGAGCATCGAAGGAGAGCCTAAAGGTCTCTCTTTCACCTCCCCTCACGTTAACTCCGCTTTTACCGAAAGCATTGTCTGTGAATGTACCACAATCATCTACCCTGGTACAGGTGCCTAATTCTAGCAAGAATGCGACGATGGTAACATGATTGTTTTTCTCTATAGCAGCACCACCATTTGTATGCACATTTGACAGCAACCTTTTCCCACTGTAGGACTGTTGCTCATTGTTTCGTTCTACCCTTTTTTATTGGCTTATTATGTTTTGTTTTCTTCGTAGGCGACCCCATCACATCTAATCCCACGGGCATTTGCCTTCACACCACCCAGAGAGCTCCCATAGCTCCCCGAACCAGTCAAAGGCGCTAGGAACGTACTCTCCGCTCTCCTTGAACACAGACTCTGATGTATGGAACTCCATCCATGCTCACTTGGCTATACTCACCCAGCCCATTTCCCCTCTATTTTTCTCTACTTCTTTTTTGTTCTGTGTTTGTCTCTTTCTAATGACACGATTTGTATATTTATCAGAGGCAGTGAGCCTCCGTAGTGGGTAGATTACTGCACTGTGTGTGTACACCACGGTAAATACAAAAGAATAGTGGCGGAGTGTCACTATGCGACCAACCTTGACAGATGCCACACCATCAGGTGATTTGACATCTCAATTCAAGCGGCGACTTGACTTTTTTTTTTATCCGCCGTGTGGGTCCGACCCAGGTTCGAACTGAGGACCTTCTGTGTACCCGGGAATTAACTCAGGTTAGACAGACGCGATAACCGACTTTTTTTTTTAAATCAGCATTTTGTAACGCGGGGCTCGATGGCAGTCCGCGACGCGATAACCAACTACGCCATCGACCCACGCGAAATATCGAGGTAATAATTAACATATATCTAAACTCGATTGAGAACTGGCAGACATCGAAACCGAGAAACGCCGAGTGACTTTTGAATCCACGATTCACCGTGAATTATCTATGTGAGAGTATTCCAAAATGATAGTCCATCTCATGGCCATAGTTGTTCTCCGCACTCTATCCATGAGGTCCCTCTCCCTCTTATATTACCACTCTGGAAACGTGAAAGAAGAAAAGAGCCATGGATCTATTCCCTTTTTGACTTGCCAGTGCGGATGTGGCTGCGCAAGCTGCTTAAGCTGCTTGTGCACCCGTCGCTGCCAGTTTGGCTAGAGAAATCACTTCAATCTTGCTCACTTGGCTATATCCTATCATACTCAGCCGGCCAATTCTACTACGTACGTACATCGCGTTACAAATTATTGATAGTGGCGAGTGTGACTGTGTGAAAATGTCACACGGGATTCTTCAAGGTAATGTCACGTGATTTGGAAAAAGTGCTCGATGGATAGCGTCATTCACCTGCCATGCTGAGATTTTTTACTAGGCCTCTAACTCGGACTACCACTAATTTCAAGTCCTTTCCTGTTCCCCATCTCACTCTACGCACAATGGCATCATCGTCTACTCCAGATTTTGCGAGTTTTTTTTCAGTTCACAAATCCAGCTTTCTCATACGTCGTACTTCTAGAACAAGGTCCTCTATGCACCTCTTGCAGAGATCGACCCGGAGGTGAAAAATATCATTGATAAGGAGACATGGAGACAGTTCACTGGCCTCGAGCTGATTGCTTCTGAGGTGTGCCGATTTCCAACTATTCTACGCCATGACATTCACGCAAATTAGAATTTGACCAGCCGTGCTACTATGGAAGCTAATGGCTCCATGCTCACTAATAAGTACTCTGAAGGCCTTCCTAATGCTCGTTACTATGGTGGTAATGAGTACATTGATGAGCTCGAGGTTCTCTGTCGTAAACGTGCCCTCACTGCGTTCAACCTCGATATTGCCAAATGGGGCGTCAATGTTCAACCCTATTCTGGTAGTGTGAGTTATTACTTTGACGAATGATTTCACTTTCTATATCTGTCTCCTCTTAGACTGCCAAGTTCGTATTTGATGATAATCTCAGCATTGCTGTGATCCTTATCGTGCCTTAGCTTCGCTGCGTTGACCGCCCTCATCCAACCTCAAGATCGCCTCATGGGCCTTGGTCTTCCCGATGGTGGTCATCTTACCCATGGATACTACGTGAGTCAATGGGGAATTTCTGTGAGAGTATTGACAGTGTTCGCTTTCTAGACTGCCAAGAAGAAGATGACTGCATCGTCTATTTATTTCCAGTCTTACCCTTATGCTATCACTCCCGACACTAACCTCATCGACTACGCCAGCCTTGCTCAGCAGGCTAAAATATTCAAGCCTCGTCTTATCATCTGTGGTGCTTCGGCTTATCCACGCGACTGGGATTATGCTAAGCTTCGTGAGATTGCCGACAAGGAGGGTGCATGGCTCATGGCTGACATCGCTCACACCTCTGGTCTCATTGCTGCCCAGGAGTTGAATAATCCTTTTGATTATTGCGACGTTGTTACCACCACTACACACAAAACTCTTCGTGGCCCCCGTGCCGGCCTGATTTTCTTCAAAAAAGATAATCCAAATGCTCCTGACCTTGAGAAGCGTGTCAACGATGCCGTCTTCCCCGCTTGCCAGGGTGGTCCTCACAACAATGTGAGTGGAATTGGGACTCTTTACCGAGGAATCATTCTGATTTGGTATCGGTCAGACTATCGCTGCTATCGCCACTGCTCTTCACCAAGTCTCCCGGCCCGAATGGAAGGCCTACGCTAAGCAAGTCATCTCCAACGCTCGAGCTCTCGCCGATACCCTTGTCTCTCACGGCTATAAGTTGCAGACTGGCGGCACTGATAACCATCTTGTACTCTGGGATCTCAGGCCCCTCGGCTTGACTGGCAGCAAAGTTGAGAAAGTCTGCGATCTCATGGGCATTACCATTAACAGTATGCAATGATTTTTCTACCTCTACACTGTTATTAACAGTGCTGAACTGGCCTCCCAGAAAATGCGGTGTCTGGTGACGCATCTGCTCAAGTCCCAGGTGGTATTCGTCTTGGTACCTCCGCCTTGACCTCGCGTGATATGAAAGAGGAAGACGTTAAGGTCGTCGCTGATTTCCTTCACCGTGCCGTTCAGCTTTCACTTGTTCTTCAGAAGGAAGCAGGCTCTAAACTTCTCAAGGATTTCGTCCGTGTTGCTACCAAGCAAGAGGAAGGAAAACAAGGCTTTGCTCAGGTGAAACAACTTCGTGATGAAGTTCGTACTTTTGCCTCCAAGTGGCCTCTCCCTGGTGTTGACACTGCTAATCTACAAAAACCTGCTGGATACCATGAGGATTAATCTTTCCCTCTTACAATGTCAAGTCTTGATAAGAGCGAGACCATCTCGTGGATCCTGGATTTGTGTTATTCCATTGCTTCACTCCCTGCTATTAGGGGATTCAACACCCCTGAGATTGATTTCATGTAGACTACTTTCAACATGGTCTGTGTGGCACAACATTGTATCTGTAATGATGGTTTCTGTCTAAATGAAAAACCTCATCACATTTGGTATGGCCTGATATCACCTGATGAAAATGGTTTTCAGAGTAATGAAGATTTTTCTTTTGCAGCAAAAGGGCTTGGACTTAGTGCTGTGGCATGAGTTGGTACATTTCATAGGATGGACATAGTAAATTGAAAATGTGTACAATTTTGGAGACTAGATCAGCCTGGAACTTGGAGTGACTCTCACTCCCTCTGAACTCTGAACCCTATTTCTCTATGTGCTATTTGATTGCTATTCCATCAGCTCAATTTTTTCCACTTTGGAAGTCATAAAATCAAAAGTATTAAATAACATAGAGGGAAATAAGATTCAGACAAATTAGAGTCACTTGACCCCTACAGCTTTCTAAGAGCATTGCATACACAACTCAAGGTTGAATCTTTTTTTCAAAATCAACAGTGTTGTGTACTGCCATCTCTCTTATCATTCTTGGTACACTGATTAGCATAACCAGTGACCACTACAACATAGCTGGGCCCCAAGCTTAAGGGACTTGTTAGTCATTTAGGGACTAATGGTGGAAGTATAGTCCCAAACTCAGGTATCACATCTGAAACCTGAACTCATAATTGAGTAGTACTGAGTGTCATAAACCACCATTCCTCTAAGTCATTATTTATTTTATTTTATTTTTTCTTTTATTTTATTTTCAGATGCACAGGAAGGAAATACCAAATGTAGAAGGAGTAAGTCAATGAGTGATGCATAGAACTTTCATAGTGTATACAAATAGATATATTGTATAAGTAGTGTACACCAAATGATTGGGAACTCTAATGAGTTCTCTTTGATTAAGAGTGCATCTTGGGTTAGGGTTACTCATCCAGCACCTAAGTTGTTACACTGAGTAGTAGACTTATGAAATTTCTTTGCTTTAACAGTGTTATGAATATAAAGTGTTTGAAGAGTAGAGTAAAAAAGAGAAAAAGGAAGATTGACAGAGAACTCAAGAAGACAAAAAATATTTGGAAGGATTAAGAGAGAAAGAAAATAATATGGATAACCTAAGAAACCCATACAAATAGTTGTAAAGAAAAGCCCTTAGGATAAGAACTCTTGAAAGGGGATAGTATTATAAATCTCCACTTTCCTAAGTAATTTTTATTTTTATTTTTATTTTTCTGATATATGGGAATAAGTTACTAAATCAAGAACAGTAACTCAAAAGAAATACATGGGAAAACTCTAATGTGTACAAATACAAGTTATATATGAGTAGTGTAAATTAAATATTAGGAACTCTCATGGGTTCTCTTTGTCAACTCTGACTTAGAGTGTGATTAAGGTTAAGATTACTTAGCCTACAACTGAGATTGTTATAAGTAATATTTTTGGCTTGGGATTGAGTAGAAAAGTTAAAGGATGGAAGATCCAGATATAATGTATTAAGAAGGATATCATAGACCAGCCTGGTTCTAAAATTATATAACTAGAGAGATAGAAAGAGTAGGAACTCTTTTCTAAGGGATTAGACAAGACATTCTAAACATAGAATGAGAGATAAGATAAGATAAGATAAGGGTTATATGATGGAAACTTCTAGAAGAATTGTGGGAAATTACTTAAGCATATATATAGACAAATAGTATTTGTGTATAAGTAGGTAAAGTAATCCACAGAAAAATTCTATTAAGTTCTCTTTGTTTTTTTATAACATTGAGTAAAACATCTTGTCCAACTTAGTTGTTACAGAGGATAGCATGCATACTCACATCTATGCCCTCTTTAATATCCATTTGTTCTATTTATAAGTTGTTTTGGACTTCTATCTGGGTGGTATTATTATAATACTCTGATCTCTATCTAAATCCAGTAGTTTAGAGATCAGTTGTAACCTTGTATTCCTTCCTAACCATACAATCAGTGGCTCCAGTTTTCAAGAAGGTTATACAAAAGGATGATAACATGTTGTAGTTCTATTGCATCTGTCATCTCAAGAGACTAATGGTCATAATAGTAAGTTTAAGCCTTAGTCAATAAATGACTTTGTTTGTCCACTAAGAGGCCTTGGGCTCTTAAAGAGATATAGAGGAAAAACCAGAAGAAAGAAAAACTTGTTATTCTCCTCCTTTCTTTGTTTATATTTATACTATCTAGGATTACTATTATTTGTACTACTTTGTAACTACCTAGAGACAAAGAACTTAGTCTGAATCATTGAAAGCTCATGAGTTTGATTGTCTGTTAAAACACTCTACAACAAATTCTGAGAACTAGAAAACAACATACAACAATTCATGAACAAGTTGTGAGTCAAGGAAACAATTCACTACAAGTCCGAATAGTGTGAAACAAACCCTAATTGTCCAATACAAGTCCCAATATATTGTTAGTTGTGTTGTTTTTGAACTAGAGGCTATTCAGATAGAGTTGATCAACAAGATCTAGCTGTTCTTAGATCCAGGCATCATCTTGACTCCATCTGTCATTCATAACAAGGATAGTCCATTGATGAGGCTGCACTGGTGTGGGAGCTTGTAGACCAAGACCTAGTAGTTATGTTAGTGTTTTGCATTGTGGGGTTTCTACCTCTGGACTCATTGTGTTCTGCAAACTTGCTGGTTGTACTTAGGTGGTTAGGTATGTTGTATGGGGGGTTGTGACTCTCAAATGTAGGTGTATTCACTGGTTCTCCACTAGGCACTACCATCATTGATGGTGGTGTGTGAGAAAGAAGCAATGAAGATGAGCTAATTTCTTTTTAAATCATCAATTTATTACACGGAGCGCGTAGGCAGGCCGTGAAGATGAGCTAATTAATACCTACAAGTGATGTAGAGTAAATAATTAAATAAATAATTTGACAGAGCTAAGCAACTTGGTTCTTGGAGCAATTTTCATGGTTTGTGATTGATGAAAGAACCCTTCCCATATCATATCAGCCAAGGACAGTTATCTCAATAAATGAGTCCAAGTGCTTTGTCATTATGGAGAGCCCTCAAAGCTTGATATCCCATTCTGAGGGATAAAAATGCTGAAACGGATCACTCAATGATATACTCTTGTGTAGAGGACTCCTACGAAAATACCGATAAAATGATGATTTACGTAGATTTTACCCCTTCTATCCAAACTCTTACATTGAACTATTGACGCTTATGAACTGCTGATAAACCCCACGCTGGGAGACAACATTATCCGAACCTTGAGATTCACTCTACTTTCTCACTCATCATTTGACAACTCCTTTGTTTCTTCGTGACCTTGAACTCGGAGCATACCAATTTCCACCTCATCCCATGCCACAGGCAAATGCCTGCCGATCTGTCTAGGCTTTGCCTAGAAGTGCTCTCGTTCCCATGCTCTCGTTCCTATCTTTAACGCATCAGAAGTCTACGAAGACGAATGCGTACCAAACACCTATCGCTGATTTCAAGCGAAGAGGGTTCAAACGATATGCACTCTTTCCCTCTTTTCATCCTGGACTCCAAGATCAACACTCTATATAGAGTTCACTCGAATCGAATGTTCTGCGAGATGAACAGCGCCAGGAGCTGACACGACTCATTTTGAATCATTGGACAAACTTGAGGTTGTCGCCTGAAAAATTTTCCTCTCGACCTTCTGCGGATGTTGAGAGGGACACGAAAACACTTGGCCTTCGTTGGTACACTCATTAATCAGATTTCCAATCGATTCCCGGTGCCTACTCATACGATGGTGTGTACTTCAGCGGTTGTCACTCGTTGGACAATAGAAGATCATGACGTTCATGCAACACTTCCAGAATGACCCGGATTTGGCTGATGCATCACAAAGTCTGAAATTTTTATGCATAACCTGCTTTGATCCGGCAAGCAACCTTGAGTTCCTACTGGAACATTTTTCAAGGTTTCTTGGGGTACCGAAGATCAGGGAACCTAGGGTGCAAGACACTCTGACATAGCCTGGATCTTTTTGAATTGTGTAGGTTCTATGATTGGACAGGGTCTCGGGCTTCAGGATATTCCCTCAGTGCAACACGTCAAGAATGTGGAAGTTTACTTATGCATGAAGTATGCTGAAAATCCTCATGAGGTGTATTCTATATTCGGGGATTGGTTTGCACCACTGCTATTCGGGCTGTGATCTACTGGATCGTCTCATGTCGCTTCTCTGGCATAACATATCAACCTTATTTCCATGGCCACCGCCACGTGTAGAAGGTCTCGTTCAAATTACGGAGTAGTTGGGGAAAGAGTTGGATGGATGGCTCGCTTATAGGCTTCCTAGACTGCGGCAGGTAAATCTGGTATCCCAATTTTACGGGTGGGTGGGCATGAGCGATGAATGGAATTCAACGTCGAAAAGCAACCTTGCTGCTCGATGAGCCAGGATTGGAATGTCATTTTGGGTTTGCGACATTTGAAGATTACCAGTACCAATGTGACCCTTCAGAATACACCTGCACCGGTAAATCAATACCGGCGTTTTACTGATATTATTATCTGTCTATTTCTGGTATGTTAGATCAATCCCCAAGGAAATTCAATAGATTCACAGCTTAGCGTCATTGACAAAATATTATTGGTATGTTAGGTCACATTCCCAGGATAACTGATAAATTCAATAAATTCCCAGGAACCGGCTCATCGTCACTTGGTTTGAACACAAGAACTATCACGCTTGAACTTAATTTTCTGCAAGCAGATTCCATCTGGACGACCCTGAATAACGAGACTCAGGGTGATTCATACCATCAGGTAAACATAATGAAGACATTGAGGACTCGTGGCCTCACAGAATTGGACCTTGCCACAGCGAGCTGTGGGTGCCGATGATCCACAGTCTATATTGTGAGATGTCAAAAGGCCGAGTTGAGGTAGTATGTACTAGTAGCTACAGACAAAGTGGACTCACGGGATCAGCCGCCGCAGTCTGAAGAATCGGGCTGGAAAAAAAGTTCTGCAAAAATTTACAGGAATGAAGAGATATTTTGAGCTCTCAAAACTTGATCTCTGATGCACTACTTTTTTGTCTCAAGGGGTCGATATTCTAGGGACACATCCACATCAAGAAAAGCATGACCAGAAGCTACGAGGGTCAAAACACTCACAATATTAGAAACTACAAAGTGCCGCTCCAAGGGCCGTTCGGGCGAGTATTGAACTGGCAAATTCCCGGGTGAAGAGGGAGGTGCACCATTGATTCTGATCCCCATTTTTCATCATCATCATGGCTGAACCGTTCAGACCGTCGACGGTGCACTGCATTAATCCACGCGATACAATAGGACTTTCGTCCTTCCCAAACGACCAGCCCATTTCTCGTATCCGATCTCTTACTATCTACACTGAAGCTGCCTCCGGCGAGCTTCGCTCCGAATTCATTGGCTTCCTCGCACGTTTGCATGCCCTGGAGGTGATCGTGATCCATTGGCAAGCACTTGATTGGCTCCGGCTCGGAGAGGCAGGCCTTCGAGAGTTTGTACGACTCTTTTCCCTCCCTTCTATGAAGGAACTGCAGGTGTCCGCATCGGCCAACTTCCCTCTTTGTCTTCTGAAGTACTTCACTGGGAAGAAGCTATCTATTTCGGTGCATGCCAACCCAACATCAGTGGTGCCTTTGCACGCGACCAGTATCAGCGGGAGAGAGAGTGGCTTCCTCGAAGATCTTTCAGTCTATGGCACGCAGAATATGCAAGAAATCCGAACATATGCTGAATGGCAGCCAGAAAATGCCCAAAAGTATCTACGATCTATCAAGTGTCTTCGATGTCATACAAGTTGGAGAGACTCTGGCGCAAAACCCGAAGAGGTGATGAGAGTCCTCGGGACTTTTTTGTTCAGAGTTGTCGATAATATTAACAAACTTGAGGAATTTCATTTTTCGGACTTACAATTTAGTATGTTCACAACGCTTTGGCCACCACCCAGAATACTAACGCTTCAGATCTTCAGATTATTTTAATGGCCACCAAGCTACTCAATCCGACCTTCAACACCTGACCTCATTAAGGCGTCTTCACCTCGGACTTGGAGCAAGCCCAAAAGGAAATGAAAGAAGCATGAATTCAATGGACTCCACCCTTCGCAAATGGCTCTTGCCTCTCCTTACAAACCTTCCCTCTCAAAGGATTCTTGAGACCCTCCACATTACATTCAGCTTCATCGTTCCCTTTCCCTGGCCAATGGACCTGCACAATTGGATGCTGACAATTTCTGCTACATTGGAAGCTTTGATGTTGAAATGTTTTACTCAGTTACAATTCGCGACGTTGAAATTTGATCTACAACTTGCTCACACAAAGCCGTTCGACTGGAATGATTTCAATGAAAAAATTCGACCCCGGAAACTGATTTCTCGTGGAGTAACTTGTGAATTCAAAGCAGAAGTCTATAATCCATGAATCGGTTGGAGGCATGAAACCGAATGTGCGTTTTCCTGACGTCTATAATGAAATTACGAATCATCATCGAATTATCATCGTATATAGTACTAATGATGTAAATATCGCGATAGATTTATACCTGCAGTATTATGTAGTACGCACATTTAAAAGACTGGTTTGATCACTATGCTCAAGATCGGCCACTTACAGTGATTCAGCCAGTCACTCGTGTGCCAAGCAATAATCACCACCATCCGTTATGACCATTTCAAATAATTCGGCCGCGCATCAGATAGCGATTATTCAAACCCTGTATTCAATAGACCTTCTTGGTAGCTACCTCATTTGATGCTCGAGAATTCCAAATAGGAAAACAGGCACACCAACGTGAAGTTATTGATAGTGATACTTACTAATGTCTGAAATTTACCAGAACTCTGGTTATCCCATTCTGGAGTCCTCAAACGAGGTCTTGGCAATAGTCTCAATCATGTGTGATCTGAAACACTGTTCGAGGCTGATGGAATGCACATTTTGACTCAATCCCTTGAAGAATGGAACACAAGATGTGACATTTGTAAGCTCACTGCCTAAATGAACAATTGAACTGATAAAGCATAAATTGTAGCATTACTATTAGTTATTGAACGAAGGCATCTAGTGTACAAGCGGCCGAAGCGACAGTTGAAGCTGGCAGGTAAGCCGAAACGATCGGACATTCAAAATATGATGGGAACTGTGACGTCATATGCTTCGAGCGATGTAGATATAAGCTCCATCATCCGGGGACAGGAATACCAACTATCGGTGTACTAGAATTGCCAACGTTGGATAAAGTCTTAATGCAAACGTACCTGAGACACAATAGTGGGCACCTGATTTAATATTGTTCGGTCTCGAGGGCATTCAGAATGAGGCTTACAAGAATCGCTCTTAACTGATGATGGGAACCATGGTTTGGTCTACCAAGTTGGAAAAATTATTAAACACAACAAATGCCTCAAGACCTATAACATTCCTCCTTCACCAATCACTTCTGTCTGGACTCTAGCCCTTGATTCGGCCCTTTATCCGGTTTTCATCTACTTTGGTGACTCGATCATATCTAGATCGTATCAAGCATCGTATCAGATATATTACCCCACTACTCTCTGCTCGAATCAGAACCTGCTAGTTCAAAACCCTATCTTCAGCTGGATCCCCTAAGGGATACCATATCAAAGTATCATGCCCTTTGCTTCGGTAGGGCGTGGGATGCACAGGAGTTTGCTCAAGTTTTCCGTTCTCAACGTGGCTAAAAAAGCGTTGCTTCGAATGGAGCGAACTTGCCAATCGTCGCCAGTAATACTCGAACCTTTGAGTTGAAATATGACCTGTACCAGAGTCACGCCAGTCAATTATTCCTGGCCAAGGAATGCCCCTAGACGATGGCAGTTTGATGCCTCAATAACACCACAGATCGGCCCTGGATCCACTAGCTATATGCTGCTCTGTAACTTCCCCCTACCTCCTCTTCTCCTCTAAATTTCACTAGCTAAGTGTGTTTACTTAGGACTCCTTTGCCACGAGGCAGGTCTCGCTCCCTCCCTTGCTTCTCTCAGCCCTTTCTCTCCCCTTCCAAAAGCCTTTTTTTTGTCAAATATTTATCCTCTCCTTTTTCTCCCCTAGTTGAGCTTCATACTCCGCAAAGTTGAACTGAAATCTCTTTCTTTGCCCAGAGTCAGAATCTCAGAGGGCCTTTTTTTCACCTTTTCATAATTAATTATTTGTTCCGACATCCCCTGTGTAGAGCTCGTCTTCATCCACTTGAAAAAAAATGTTGTCAACTGAAATTTCGACGTAGGAAGCAACTCTTAATTGAATCACTGAACATGTGAAGAACGATGACATGCGACGTAAACTATATTGGAACATCGAGCATTACACCTCAAAAAAAATTATTTTTTTTCGTGTTTCGTGTTTTGATGTTCAATGTAGATCAGGCGTTTCACTTTCTGATCTTAGAGACGAGACTCTTTGCACGTTTGTAACAACGAGTTTTCGCCGCTCTCTCTTCTTTTCTTTCAATAAAATAAATCTCGCATTGTAGGCCACACAACAGGCCTCAAGCATGTGTGCGTGCGTGTGGGTGGGTATATGTGTGCAGAGGGGTTCACTTCCACACTTAATATCCATGGAAGAAACTTGGTCGTTAAGGCACAGTCGTCATGTCCTAAAAATCATCATCATCATGGCACACTTAACAAAGCTAAACTCATAGGAACAAGACACACACTAACGTTTAACTGTTTCTCTTCTTAACCCTGAGCCATTTTTTTTATCCACTAGCACACAAAAAGAAAAGAATCATACATCCATTTATACACTGTGATAATTGTACAACATGATAATGATGACAACGAATGGTGATGACAATGACAATGACAATGACAATGACAATGATGATGATGATGATGATGAAGAATGACTATGAGGGGGTGGGAGGTGGAAAGGGGAGGAAGGGTATAAAACATACAAATTCCATACACACACAAAAAGAATACAGGGGAGAAAGAGAAAGAGAGAGATAGAAAAAAAAAAAACCTTCTTCAAGCCCCATTTCCCGGCACCGCCATCAAATCATTAAGATACCTCACCACCTCCCCCGCTCCCAATCTCACCATCTCTCGTTCCCCTTCCACAACCCTAGGCAACAACTTGGTCTCAAACCGATCCGGATGCCACTTCTTCATCTGATCCCTTATCCTATCCTTATACAACCTCGTCTTATCCGGATAACATTCCGCACTCAAATACGCAAAAATCGCACCACCATTGATCGCTTCGGGATTACATGGCATCGAAAACATGGGCCATGGAAATCGATCCCAATGTAGGTCTAATTCTCGATGGGAAAGCGTCGTCCATTGTGTTTCGTGATACGTGTAGATTTGAATCATGTCGTGTATTGAGAGATGACCTCGAGCTATCTTGGCTTGTTGTTCTCTGAATTTCTGTTCTTGCTCTGATCGGAATCTCTCCTGTCGCTCTCGGTTTTCTTCCTCCATCTTTCGCTGTCTTTCAGCCTCTGTCATAGGAGGTGGAGGTGGAGGTGGAGGCCCTGGTCCTGGTCCTGGTGGTGCTGATGATGGGGCGTATGAACCAGTAGTATTTATGGAAGAATGTCGCTGTGGTCCTTTCGGTCTCGGATTACTACCAGATGCAGAAGTACTTGCTGAAGTCGTCCGTCCAGACGTCCAAGCAGATGATGTCCCAGAAGCACTACTCCAAGCAGACGAACTACCCACACCATTCCAACCATCACCCACAATAGTGTTAGCCCTTGTCGGTGGAACACGATTCGTACCAGGTCCAGGACTCGCTGATACACCCGGCCAAGGACTTTCACCAGTAGCACTATTCTGACGCTTTCGTTCTTCTCTCTTTTGAAATTCACTAGCCAAATGTGCTTGTTGTTCTTGGAAGTCTTTGAATCTCTCTCTCTCTTTCGCTTCTCTCGCATCTCTCTCTCGCATCTCTCTTTCTCTCCGTTGTTTATCCTCCCATGCTTTTGCCTCCTCCTGCTGCCGTCGATTCCTCTCTTGAACTTTCTCCCTCTCCCTCTCCCTCTCCTCACGTTCCCGTACCTCGCATTCAATTCGTTCCCTCTCTTTCTTTTCCCAAAGTTCCCTATTCACCTTCTCTGTCTTTTCCCACTCTTGTCTCTGTCTCATCGACTGCTCTTTTAAATCACGTTCCCATTTTTCTTTCTCTCGCTCCCACTGTACTCTCTGTTTCCGCTCCCACTCTTCTCTATACTCCCTCTCCTGTCTCTCCCTCTTCTTCTCCCTCTCATCACCCTTCTCCATCCCATCCTCATCCAACAATTTGAAATTCATCTTATTCAACAAATCCACCTCTCTCTTCCTCACCTCTTCATCACGACCATCCAACACTTTCCCAAGTTGTTGTAATTCTTTCTCTCTCGATTCCAATTTGACCATCTGATCCCAAAGTTCTCTTTCTTGTTCATCGAAATCCTCTTTGGCGAGTGTGATTTCGTCCCCTTTTGCTCTCACCTCTTTCTCTCGCCTACTCAACTCTTCTTCTCTATTTTTCAGTTCAGATTCTCGCAGGGTTAATGATGTTTCCTTATCACTCGCGTCCTTGGCTCTATGTTTTGATTCGAGATCCCTACGTTTTGTATCTGTAGTCCTTCGTTTCAAATCCTCTTCCTTCCTCCTCATCTCTTCTTCCTTTACTTTCAATGCCTCGTCCCTCTCATTCAGCTTTTCTTCCTTCTCTCCAAAACTTTTTTCTCGCTTTTGTACGTCAGCTTGGATGGTCTTTGCGGTGCCTTCCAGCTCTTTTAGAATTTCCTCTCGTTTGGCGACTTCTGCCTCTTTTGCTTCGACTTGGTCTTTCATCGTCATGGCCTCTTGCTTCAACCTGTTGTTCTCCTCTTGTAATGCCTCGACTTGTATCATCTGTTGTTGGATACCGTCTTCGCGTTTTTGAACGGACGCTTCACGGTTCTGGATGGTGGTATCTCGTAGAGCGACATCTTGCTCTCGTTTCTCACTGTCTCGTTCCCGCTGAACAAGTTGATCTTCAAGATCACGTAGTTCTTCTTCCCTTCCCTCTGCATCCTCCATTTGAGCCATTAAATCCTTCCTCTGCTGTTCAACCTCGGTGCTTATCCCCTCTAATACTTGTTCTCTCATCAAAAGATCTGCCTCTCTCTTCTCCACGTCAGCATCCTTGATCTGAGCTCGAACCTCCCTCGTTGCAACTTCACTGTCTCTTTTCGCAATCTCATTTTCTCTCTTTAACATCTCGTTCTCTCTCTTTGAGATATCAGCTTCCCGCTTCATGAACTCGACCTCCTTGTCTTTCATTTCCCTCTCTTTCTTCTCAACGTCGTCTTGGCGCTTTACAAGTTCTTTCAGCCAGACCTCTGCCTCCTCTGCCTCCTCCTCTTCCCTCTTTCTGATCTCTTCGAGTTTCAGTTCCGAACGCCTTCTTAGAAACGAATGGCTTTGGTACAAACCATCATCAAACTCTTCCCCAAACTCTTCCCCAAATCTGTCTCGCTCCCTGTCCCTCGCACCCATCATATAACCACTCATATACGAATCGGAGGGTCGAGTTCTCAATGAATATCCAGGTCTATCCTCCCGATCTTGATACGCTGGCGAATTGGATGTCCAATCTCGCCAACTGGAACTGGGGGCACCGGGATCATGGATATCTGGGTTGGGTGAACGGCCGGGGACAGGGACAGGCTGACTGGAAGAAGGGGTATAGATGTGGCTGCGATGATAAGCTTGTGGAGAGGGGAGCGATTCAACATGGGAATGCTGGATTCGTGAAGGGAGACTTACCGCCGTAATCATCCCGAAAGCGGGAAATCGAGGTCAATCGTGAAAGGGTCTGATGTTGTCGAGCGGGAAGGGGAAGATCGTAGTCGGGTCCGGCGACAAAGTCGAGGGAGTCTGATGCTCGATCGTCATGATCCAGATCGCGATTTCGTGGAGAAAGGGTAGGGTATCGTTCATCATGGTCATGAGGCGTACCGTAGATGGCTATTTCGTCCAAAAGAGGCATTTTGAAATAGGCAGCTGAGGAGGCGGCAGGAGAGGACGACAAAGGGGGTCGGATAGCGGGAGAAGCAGGGGAGGACGACAAAGGGGGCCTCACAGCAGCAGCAGAGGCGGCAGAAAAAGCAGACCTTTTGGCCTTGGATGGATCATGGACTCGCTCTGGGATGGTCTCTGGGGTTCGCAAGGCACTGCTGGTAGACGTGGTTGATCGCATGCTGGCATTGCTGTTTTTTCGGCCGACATTGCTGGGGGATGGAGAATCCTCGTCTTGGGATACTTGGGGTTTCCAGATTTCGTGCACTGATTTTGTGCTGGCGGGGGAGGTGGCGACATGGCGGTCGGACACGGTGCGGGAGCGGTCGAGGGTGGAGGATTTTGTCGGACTGGTGTTTGGGCTCATGCGGACAGAGGTGCTGCGGGGAAGAGAGGACTCGGAATCGCGAGACTTGAGGCGGGCTTCAAGCTCTTTGGGGAGTTTTGGGATGACATAGGTTGAGTTGAGAAACTCGGAGGCCTGTGAATGAGGACGATGCGTAGGACTTGGAGTGGTAGTGGTAGCAGTAGAACCAGAACTTGAACTTGGAATAGAACTTGGAATAGAACTTGGAATAGAACCGGAACTTGAACTTGGAATAGAACTTGGAATAGTAGAACCAGAACCAGAACTAGAACCTGGTATAGAACTTGGAATAGTAGATATAGCAGCAGCAGCAGCAGCAGTGCTGGTACTCTTGAGCTTGGCCATGGCCTCCTCCTGCTGCTTGACATACTCTGGAGACGGCTTGGCCTGGCCAACCTGGAGAGCCCACATACGCTCGCGTCGTTCACGGACGAGCTCAGCCTGGAAAGTGTCGTCTGCCATGCGGTGGATGCCAGGGACGGTGTGGGCGTTGAAGTGGCCGACAAGAGCCTGTTCGTCGGCCGGGTGCTGCTGGATGTTGGCGGCGAGGGAGTCTCTGGCCTCCTGGAGCATAGGCTGGATGTTGTGGTGGATTCTGCGCCTCAGCTGAGCCTTCCAGTCATCGTCGGGCTCGACGGCGGCGAGGGAGGAAGCCTGGAGTGGCATGCCGTGGGAAATCGCAGAGTGCTCCTCCTATTATTATGACCACCCGGTGCATTGCCCTCGACTGCGAGATGGTCGGCGTCGGGCCCAACGGCGCCGAGTCCTCTGTCGCCCGCGTCAGCATCGTCGACTGGCACGGCGCTGTTCTCCTCGACGTCTATGTCCAGCAGCGCGAGCGGGTCACCGACTACCGCACCAAGTACAGTGGTATCAGGAAGGAACACATGCTCAACGGTCCGTCCGTCGACTGTGCCCACAGTCTGTTGCTGACAACGACGGCCCAGCACTCCCCTTTGACGACGTCCAGAAACGAGTCGCAGACCTCATCAAGGACCGCATACTCGTCGGCCACGCCGTCCACAACGATCTCAAGGTCTGTTTCCTTGTCGTTCCGCCACACACACACGCTGACTCCTTCGCCAGGTCCTTCTCCTCTCCCATCCCCGCTCACTCCTGCGCGACACTCAGTACTACGCACACAAGTTCAATCTCACAAAGTCCCGGCGCATCGCCCTCCGCACCCTCGCCAAGGACCAGCTCGGCATCACCATCCAGGACGGTGAACATGACAGTGTCTGTCCCTCCTGCTCGTCTGCCGTGTTTTATTTTTTTTTTGACCCACGGCGCAGGTCGCGGATGCCCGAGCGACCATGAATATCTACCGTCTGCACCGCAACACATGGGAGAAAAGAGCTCCCAAACCCAACCCCGATGCCAGCACAAGCCAGGCTCACAGACGCAAGCGTCCAACGCCACAGAGCGTCTGGTGGCCAAACTTGCCGTAGTATCTAGTGTATTGTATCAATTTGGTAAAATATATTTGCCTCGTGTCCTCCAGCCATGCCCATCCCCACCTCCAGCCTGCACGACTCGCCTCGTCAGCGTGCTCGACGTCTTTGGTCAGACTTTCGTCTGTACGCTATCAAGGCCCACAGGGGCATGATCAGCCGCCGCACTATGGCCCTGCAGGAACTCGCCAGGGAGTGGCAGCTGCAGCCCACCCATTCCCAGCGAGAACGGACGCTTCAGAAAGAAAATCTCGTCAAACTCCATGAAAAACAGCATTTTCTAGAGATGCGCGAAGAATGGCAGCGCATCCTCCACAGTAATGGCCTCCAGCACGAAGACTGGGGCGACGTCACCCCCGTCGAGATGGCGCTCATACGGCAGGTGCTCGGTCCTGACGACATTGAGGACGACGACGGCGACGACAACGACAACGACGACAACGATATCGAGAGCCACAGCATCGCTGCACCACCACTCACCCAGAGTGTGAGCAGCCAGTCGTCCAACTCGTACTACTCGTACACAGCGCCCTGTCTTCCCTCGCGCTCACAAAACTCGTCCTCGTCTGCAAGCTATGCCTTTGTCGACCCCAGCAAATTCACCGACGACGAGCGAGACGACTTTTCCATCGTACGCTCTATCTCTCTTGTTGCCCACAAAAACATTCACAGCCTCTCTTTAGCTGAAATCACATACTAGCTCACCGATTCAGATTCCTGCGCCACGTCCTCTCCCCGATGCCAATACTAAAACACAAACTTCCTCTGCTTCTGCTGCTGCTGCCAAATCTAAACTTCGTCTCGCCTACATCGGCCCTCAGGTCACCACAACCGACTCAGACAACGAGGCAGACGCCACTTTCGCCACTCTCTCCAGAGCCGACCAAATGGCCGCTTACGAAAAATTCAAAAGAGACACTCGCATCCAAAAAATCCACGAATTCCATCAACAAGCCGCTCAATTCGATATCCAACTCGTCGACAACATCAGCAACACCCACTCTGATCAACCAGGCATCACCATCGCGCGGTTGATAACCCAACACGAACAGGCCATGCTCAGACTTCGGACTGACAAGGAGGAAGAACGTAGAAAACTTGTCCATGACGAGCGAAACAGGATGACGATTGAAATCAAGAAAGGAGTAGGTTTGGCTAAGAAGACTTTGTCGTCTGCGAAACCGCTCTCGACTTCTTTTCCAGATTTTAATCAACTGCAGAATGTTCTTGAGTATGCTCCTGACATGTCCCTCGATGCTGCTCTTCAAATCACGCAATTGATCAGCTCTGATTCTCACCCAGCAGTACACGATGGGCACACGTACTCTGGTCCTCGTCAACGTCAAGACTCCATCTCAATCCTAGATCCCACCCGATTCGACACCATCAGTGCCAAAGGCAAACAGCACGGAGACACGATTCCCGCTTCTACTACTACTACTACTACCACCAGTTCCTTGAACAATTTTCATTCTAATGGATACTGGAAACCCCCGGTTCAACCGCCTTCGCCACAAGAAAGCGAGGCCATCACTGATCAATTTGCGAAAATCTTACTTGACCAAGGGAGTCCTATGATGCGGAAAGGAGTTGACGGTGATGGTGATGATGATGATGAGTTTTTTGGTGGTTGGGGATCTGGATCCGTACCTCTTCAACTCAAGAAATCATCGACCAACACCAACACGCCTCAATCAAGTGCATGGACAAAGAAACCTCCCAATCGACAACCATCTTCCTCCTCATCCTCCTCCTCCTCATCTCCAGTCGTAGCACTCACAACTGGACGAGGACCGACTACGACGAAAAAAACAGTTGGCGCATCGAAAAACCGGAATCATTACCCTCACTCTCACCATCAAATTCAAGTCCAGAATCCCAACGACTACAACACCGAAGAGGGGATGGAATTCGTTCCGTCTTCACCAGAGATCACACCATCCAAGAGAGGGCCTTCACTCCTCAGCAATATGATGACCAAAGGTAGAAATGTAGTTGCAGGTGCAGTCGGTGTCGCTCTCGGTCCCATGAACGGAAACGGATCGTATCCTAGCCCAACAGCAGTACCTCATCAACCGAGGAAAAACAATATTCAAATACCTGTCCTATCAGCATCTCCTCCACCTCCCATCACATCATCGACGAAGAAAACCCGTCAGGTCGTCAACAACAAGAAACCAATGTCCATTCCTATCGAACCAAAAGAGGACGAAGACGAAGATGAAGACGAAGACGAGGATGGATCGGAACCTCAACCAACCCCTAGAGCAGTCGCTAGTACTACAAAATTCACTTCTGCCTGGGGATCCCAGAATCATCTCAAGTCGTCGTCCCTCTCCCCCTCACCATCATCAACTACCTTTGCCATGGGTAGAGCTCGTAATCAACATCACGTTAGTTCGTCAAGTGGGATGTGGGATGATATTTCAACGACGCCTAAACCATGTGGTTTGACTATTCCTAATGCGCTCAGTGGTCAGGGTCAGGGTCAGGGTGGTGTTAAAAGGCCGTCTGGTCTTCACCATCAAGTTTGGAACGCAGAAGAAGAAGAAGTGGAAGAAGAAGAAGAGGAGGAGGAGGAAGGGGAAGGGGATGAAGTCGAGGTGGAGGAGGACGAATGGGATTTTCCTGGCTCGATGAATATACAAAGAAATCATGCTGCTACTGCCCCTGCCCCTACTCCTGCTACCGCCACTGCAAAGTTTGGTTTTGGTCCATCGTTCACAGCTCCTCCATCTTCAGCCACGGAGAAAAAGTACATGGTTCCTCCATCAACGAGTGCATGGGGTTTTTCAACTACAACTCCCTCTACCACCACAACAAAGCCAGCCTACCCAAAAACAACCTCCGCTAGCGCTTTTTTTGCTTCTTCTACTTCTTCTCGAAAGCACCAAGTGACGATGGAAGAAATCCCAGACGAATCCGAATCCGAATCCGAATACTTATCTCATCCTCATCACTCTCATCGCCCTCATCCTCATCACCCTCATCCTCATCACCCTCATCATCCTCATCACCTCGTTAACCGTCCCTCCAACTCATCCGTCTACAATTCGCGCGCTATTCTAGAGCCCAAGCCGACTAAACCCTCTTCGATATTGGATGATATTATCCAGTTTGGGAACAAGCCAAGTATCCCTTCCACCACCAACAATAACAACGGAGAGGAAGAGGAGAAGATGGCATACCGTCCTTTAACAGCGAAACACCATCCTCATCCACCATTTCCTCACGGTATCATCAACAACACAAACAACATTCCCGATATTGATCCTGCCGTTTTACAAAGAGCCGCTCTACAAATGAGACAAGGAGAAGAACGTTTCGGAGCTGCTCATGCTAATCCTCATGTTCATGCTCATGCGAATCCTAATGCTCATGCTGCTACTGTTTTGACAAATGGCGTTGTGAAGCCGAAGGCGAAGGCGAAAAAGAAAACGATTCGTGGTTCTTTGATTGGTCGTCGTCCTCGTGGTGCTGGTGGTGCTGGTGGTGCTGGTGGTGGTGGTGATGATGAGGAGGATGAGGGCGAGGGCGAGGGCGAGGATGACGAGAGTGAAGAGGATTTGGAGAGAGAAAAGGGGATTTTGAATTCGCGACAAAAGTTGGAGGATCTCTTTGGCCGTGGCAGTGGCGCTGCCACTACTAAAACTAAAAAAACCCCTGTCGATAATAGCGTCGTCGTGCCAAGTCCCGGGACCCAACTGTCCGCTCTCGAAGCAAGAGCAAGAGGATTGAAAGAGAAAAAAGAACACGAGCGTGAAAGTGAAAACGAAAGTCGATGCCCATTCCAGGAACGGCAAGAACCAGAACGAGATGAGAAAATCAATGTTGTTCATCCTTCTCTTTCTCTTTCTCTTTCTCTTTCGGAAGACAAGGACAAGGACAAGGACAAGGACAAGGACAAGGACAAGGAGAAAGAGGGCGCACCGGTTTTTACGAAATCGACGGGAGGAAAGACGCGTGCAAAAAAGGGAAAAGGGAGAAAATAAAAGTGATGGATAGTGAGTTGGTTTGGTTTGTTTTTTTTTGCTTTTATCTTGTTCCTTCTCCTCTTGTTAGGGTGCTACTAGATTTTTTAATTTTTTTGGGATTCATGTTGGCTCTGCTTTTCAATTCTTCTTCTTCTTCTTCTTCTTTCCTTTTCAAAATGCGCGCGCACGTGTGGGTCTCGTACTTGCTTTTTCCTCTTGTAATTCGAGCCGCGTTTCGTATTGGGGTTTTTTTAATCGAGCTAGCTAGTCGCATTTCGCTGTTAAGAATGGTTAGAATGCTTTCTTTTATGCCCTTATGTGATCGATGTATGACTTATGAATATATGCTATCATGTCCGCTCTTTTCTGTGATGATGGATCCATCGGATGTTGGTGCTTCCCCCCCCCAGGTGAGCCCTGGAAAGCTGGCTTTTTTTTTTGCTCAATTGAAAAGTCTTAGTATGAATTTCAACAAATACATGGACGGCCCATAAAAATCCTCCTCCTTCTTAGAAAACCCCACCTCCAAAGAGAGTTTTCTCCTTTTTTTAATTGATTATCATCATTCTGGGGAATGGTCCAACCACCGGGTGGGGGGCACGGGGGGTTTACATCTGATAACTTCCAGACTTCTTCTTTCCTCCCTTCTTTTTGTTACTTTCCATTTCAAACAGGGGGTTTTGTTTATGTTTCAATGACGAGAGAGGCTGGAACTCACTCTTGAGTATTTTTTCTTTTTTGGTGATTCATATGGAGGGGCTGTTCATCGAGGAGAAACGTGATCTGGGTCCATGCCTCAGGTTTCATCCACTGCATTGCGAAGTTAGAAAAAAAAACGAATTTCATGATTGCGAGAATTTTTTTTGTTCAATCACTCTTATTAATGTAGTGTATAGTAACTTTTTTTTAGAGGGAAAAGATCTTGTTTCAAATCAATTTTTTCTTTTTTGCAATCGAGGATATCATGTTATGAGATTGGGGATTACCGTCAGTTATTCATGCGAGCTTTGTTTGAGGCCTCTGCCCCTTGCCACCCCGCAAGTTGGTGTGTTTTGTCATGACCCATTCAGGGCCCTCTTATTTGAGACGACAAACTCATGAGTGATGTGACGCACTGAAAAGAAAAAAAAGTCCTCTGAACAGGCTATCGCTCCCCGCATGATTAAGTCACACACAGAGAGCACTGATCGATTCAGCTCGAAGAGACCCGTTGTTTGAGGATGACTCCCGTTATTAGAAATCAACGCCAGCACAAAGTAATCTGCAAGGCCTTGTGTAACGTGAAAAAAAAACATCGCGCTGATTGAGTGGCTCATAGAGATAAGGTCATGGAACTAATAACACGCGCCGACTCTGTCGGCAACTTCGCGAATCAGGGAGTCAAATTTCCCAGTCCTTGATTACAAAAAGGGAGAAGCTCCCGCAGATAATAAGGCGCGGTCTGAGAAGCGAGGTTAGTTTTTTTCTTTAGTCAACTATGCTTGTGTCCAAATTAAATGAATAGTCAAATTAAATGAAAGTTTCCTTTCGATGCTTGGACAGCCCACAGAGAGGGAACACAGGTCTAGTTATTAGCGATACAATATATATCTACGAACATCGCTATCCGTCAGATGGCTGGATCACAAAGTTGCCACGGTCGAAAAGCCACGAACGAAAAAAAGCGTTACGAACGCCACACACACATATATATATATACCCTCGCAATGTTACGTCGGTATCAATCAGTGGTCTGGTGGATATAAAATGTCAATCATCGTCCCACAAAAAAAGACCGAGCAATCAGGCAAAAGCCACACTGATTGAGTAACGACGTATTCGACACCTTAATTATTGATTTGGAAAAGCTCGCCGGTATACCATACTGCGTACGCTCAGAGTGCCCTCTCAATTTCGTTGATCAGAAAAGATCCGTTCACCTCCATAGTCACAAGGCCTATCAGGTTCCTGATACGCTAGTCAGGCCCCATTTCGAAGCACACGACAGGCACTGCGCACCACGGAGATAATAAAGTCTCGATCATGATATCGTCGCCAGGCCCCTTTGCTAAGCAATTCTTCATCTGTTTCAGCTAAAAGCGCGTTCAGGGATTTGTTTACATTGAAAGTTAGCCTAGTTCAATCAAACGAGGATGAGAAATGGTGACTACTCAGGGCATTACATAGATTCCATGATGGCGATCGCCTCTTTGAGCTACTGTCCTCAGGAGGGATTGACACAATAATACAGCAGCCCCGCATAACGTTCGTGTACCATATTATGTCTCCTGGTCAAGGCCGGTCATCCCGAAGAGCAGTCACGTAATTCAAAGAATCGGGACTCGGAGTAGAGAGTGACACTGTGCAAGTCTTCCTCGACAGAAGCCATGGGCGCAGTCTTTTCTCAGAATCATCCATAGCAATCAAATGAAGGAAGCATGGACTGGTGCTAACCACGGCTATGGTGGAGGGAACTAGAATGATTTGCTAGCACTCGGCACTTGCCAAGAACCATGCAAGCACATAGGCTATTGGACAACTAATACTATGAACAACAATAACCACGAGCACAACCTATTTTGATGCCTAAAACATGGAAGACCAAGAATCCGACGTGTCCAAACAATGTCATCTCCACTGTAGCATCGACCAACGCAGCTCCGATCAACAATGAAGGTAACCCCAGCTGGAGGAATCCATATGACTCTGAGAAAACAGCAGATAGACTGAGAATCTTTGAAATCGTGAAAATGGGCCATACTGCAGAAACTGTAATCACGCACCTTTGCTGCCAGAACCGAGCTCTTCGTAAACTTTACTAGTGGTCCTTGATGTCTTACGAGGAACTCTAATACCCTTTCATGCCACCTTACTTTCAATGCCTGTGCTCGAGTCTCGGTCTCATTCTGGGTGACATCCTTTGAACTTGATGAATCTGAAGGTGATGGCAGACCCAAGATCGACATTCTCCTTAGTGGATGTGAACTGATGGTCTCACTATCAGCCCTTGCTTCTTGCGGCTGCTCAGTCAGTTCAGCATGGGGGCCAACTGGCTCTAAAGTTGTACCTGGTACAAAGATAGACCGTGTCAAGGGGACGAGAGAGGCCCGGTCGGTGTGCTTTGGGGATTCCTTCAACGGATCGAGCTGAAATGAAAATGGTCTTGTTAACTGGCTAATTCGACATACAAAACAAAACTACCTTGCCCTCCTTGAAAGCATTGGAAATACGCTCGCATGATGGTCTTGTATTAGGACTTTTATTCAACAAACCTTCAAGTAGTATGAGGAAATTTCGGGATATCCTGCGAGCCTCGAACGTGAGGACGAAATCTGGATTTGCTTTAAACCTTGACCACATCGTAAGATTTATGTTCAAACTCGACATAAATCACATGCCCAGGATAATCCAACACCTCTTGTTCCAAGAGTCGTAACTTTTCCGCTTCTCCAATTCTACTTTTCCTCTCGGGATTCTGATTACTGCTCAAATTCTCATCCTTGTCGCCATCAGCGGCATAACTAGAGAAATTAATATGCAATTAGCGAGAGAGTGAAGAATAGACACACCGATACGGCAGTTTGAAAAATAGAAGTTTATGAAGAATCATGCCAAGAGACCACATATCAGACTTGGAATTGACATCATGCAAAACACCATTAGGCGATGGAACGGATTCAGGCGAGGAGTATTCCAGCCTGGACATCAATTCAGCAAGCTGATTACTCTGATTACCACCTACGTACGTTCCCGTATTTCCAGATCGAACTGGGCTGTTCCCGATCATTTCGCGTGAAGTACCGAAGTCTGAGAGCATAGCTCTGGGACTGGATGAAAGTTTAAAGGTCGGCGTGAATGCTAAATGGGATACGCACATAAGTTTGCCTTCATCCCAAGTTAAGAGTACGTTCCCTGGCTTCAGATCCAAATGTAGTATAGAACGATCATGCTGCAGAAAGTGAGAATGGATAACAAAATTTCTGATCTGTTACTCACAAGAAAGTAAAGTCCTTCGACTACATCACGGAACAAGCTCTTTACTTCATCCGCGCTCAATAAATGGACTGCCTTCAGGGACCGTGATCTTCTCCCTAGTATCCTTCCATCCGCGACAGGGGTCTCGCGTCGCATACGCTCTTGCTCCGCTGGAGTAGCTCGTTGATACGCTCGGAACGCTCGAATACGGGCAGAGCGGGAATGTAGATCCGGAGTTGGCGACAGAACATCATTGGGTGCATTATGGGATTCTAAAACCTCCGTAGACGTATCGGGGTTTGGGGACGAATAAAAGGCACCGAAAGGGTTAATATGTACATGAGGCGATCCGCGACCTAGACGGATATCAATGAAATCATCCAAACTACCCCCCTCCGCCCATTGCATCAATACATGGAGAGTCGGTACCCGTGGTCCAAAGGAAGAAAACTGGCAAGTTTCAAGCCACGCATGACTGGATCGGGTGAATCAAAACGAAACCCAGGGCAAGGCAAAGTACAAACTGGTATGTGATGATATTCGGATGATGCAATCTCTCAAGCAGACGCACTTCTCGAAGAATGGCGAGTAGATAGGAATGGGACTCTCCGACCGCGATCTTTTTGACTGCAAAATGGCCTATACATGACAGTGAGTAGAGGAGTCAGTGCAATATTCAAGGACGAACCGAGTTTATTTCCGTCTAGCACATGCTGTGTATCAATGTCTTTAGCATGAACTGCTGAGGAGATCCAATAGCTTGTCGGTCAACCATATTGTGTCGACCAGCCCTCTCACAAGCCCATGAGCTCAATTAATTGGGCTCACTCACCTGACACAGATAGACCGACCCATTGGCTCCCATACCGAGCTTGTAGTCCTCCTGAAAAAAGCGTTTGAAGTAGCCTTCTGCCAGAGTGTTGGGAGGAAATGCTCTGGAAGTTCCTCCGCTTTGAGAATCTGCAGGTCCACTGTCCTCGTGAGCCGTGAGTGATGGCGGAACAGAAGTGTTCTCATTCGCAGCGGCCAACAGGTGAAAGTAATCAGGTTTGCGGGTATGATGCATAGGATCGACTACGTCGAAATCACTGTCTTCTGTGAAATGCTCAAATCCCTCAGGTAGAGCACGTCTGCAATACGGACAAGCGTTGTTTCGCACGGTGAGATCATGGCTACTTGAAAAACGACTAATCGAAAGAGCATGGCTTTTGGGATTATAGAGAACAACCTGGTTCGAAGAGTGCAAGATAGGCTGCCAATCTTGTTCCTCGGAGGGAGAATGCAGAGAGACTATTCCTCCTGGAAGAGAAGAGAGGAGGTTGTCATCAGACGCAGACATTGTAACTACTCTCTGTTGGTGACACCTGGGAAGAACGTAAGGTCTAACACTCATTCCATGATAGCAACATACAATTACTTTTCGTAATATTTTCAGGAACACAGAGAATGTGTATGTCGATAATAGTGCATCGACTGACAGCGTCGATGTCAATCAATAGGAAATTAGCATAGTAAACCCCAGGACATGTCATGAACCACAGGGACACTCGCCATGAAACACGTGAAGGCTCGTGAAGACTCCCACACTTGTTATTCAAAGACAATGTTCAGATGGACTCTTCTTCTTCATCAACACTCAAGAGTGTTTCAAAGGACATTGATAGATAATATCAATCTTGAGCTATGTCGGGTCCTAATGTTTAAAGATTTTAAAGTCCGTTTTCTTTTTTTCGAGGGAATTCTACATCGAAAAAACATGCCTCGAAAACACATATCGGTCTTCCCTTTTCTTCACCTGGAAACGAGTAGAGTTTTATTTTATTAACACTCACAAGGCTAGCCAGTAGAGAGAGGCATTCAATCTTGGACTAGGAAAACCGGAAAAGACTGCGAACAGCCGATACGTATCATCATCAAATTGACAGTACCACACGCGTGCCACGAAAATTCAAGACTTACATTTGTAAAGTATCCAAGAAGTACGGATACCGGCAACAAGTAGGTAATAATGCTGTGCCAGGTTGTCGTGCCAACTGAAAGGACTTAAAATCATCACCGACTAATGCAGCAGTTATATGATAATATACAATATCATTACTCAGCCATCGGAAACTAGTAGCCACTGCCTACAACGTAATCAGGGGAGCCGGCTATGAGGATGAAGTCTCTAGTTCAGTCTGAAAAATGGACCTGTCACTCAATCATAATCTATTAATTGGAGCTCTCCTTCCACTCACACGGACAGAGCGACAACTGAAATCCTATTGAGATACTGCCGAAACTGTGCTTCCTCGAGGCAGGAGAGTAGGAACTCCCCCGTCGACATACATTCTTGTTTCTATGAGAGCTCAATAGAACTTTACACTAACGTGAGATGATTTGAAACTCAGAGTGGGCTCAACACATACACCGACCCCTCATCAGCCAATGGCATGCCTTTAAAGAGGAAAGCCGTGCGTTCTCACACCTCACATCCCTTCCAAGCTGACTGGATGAGTGGCTTCTTGATCACAGAAAAGGATAGCGATCTAAGCGCCGCCGGCGGGCAGATCGTGCCCAAGTGGCGTTAGGCTTGACTTCTGAGGCAATTTAGGGCGTCTTGTGCCTCAATCGCAAATTCTAAACCTTTCCGTGTCGAGCAAACCCCGAATATCCATCAGCTCTTACATCTTATTCGCCAGCGAACCGTCGAATCCAGGGATTTATAAAGGGATTATATGAACCGTCTGCTCCGCGAATCTAATTCGAGAAATACCACCAGTATGTATATGAACTGACCAATTGTGACAGCGCCGAGGCTCCCGAGGGCTGCTGATTTGGCCGACCCGGTTGATGTCTAAACTCGTAGTAGGCGATAATGGCGGTGTGCCAAAGAACGTGTAGAGCGGTGAGATAGGCTCTCAACACAGGTCCGTAACTCACTGAGGGCGGGACTTTAAGCGTAGATTTTACCTAACAGCAACGGTCGGTGTCAACACTTGGATTGATGCCCGTATTCTGAGCATCTTCTAGGCGCTCGAAAGTAGTCGGCACGTCATTACGAAGCACGTGCTGAGGATGCATCCGCAGAGAACACGGCTAGAAGACCAGCCAATTTTGGTAAGTCCGTGTTCGAGGCATTTCGGGATGTCGATAAATGTTTATAATGGAACCGCAATGAGCATGAAATAGCGTTCCGGGGGATGTTCGCGAGTTACTCCTCGGATGGAAATCACATCTTGAATGATGGCTAGACACAATGCGTACAAATCGCCAGTCTAATCAAACTTTTTCGGTGAAAATGAAAAAGGTCTTGGGAGCCAAAGTAGATGGATGAACGGCCGTAATATGGAGAAGCCATGGAGAAGCCACCGAATGGATATGATTGTGGAGAGAAACCCGTCGAATAAGTCAGGTCATTAGGTGCTTCCAATTGATAACACACATTTACATATCGAGGACTTGAACAAGCGCCACTAAGCAAGGCAGAGTTAAAATAAAATCGCATGCCAGACTAGAACCAACATATTCAGAGCTTTTGGGTGCAGCTTGTGTTCATGGGCGCAGGAATGTCTGGCACAGAGGGGCCAGTCGTGGAAAAAGACGCGCAAAGGTTAAGAAGCAGTATGACAACCCCCATGGCATTCCGAGAGTTCTTTGAGTCTCACACTGCTTCAACTCAAAACTACTCCACCAAGCGAAGATTGTGCGTAGAATGCTCAAGAACGGCAGAAAATTGGCTTGAACAGGAAAATCTTGGAACCAGACAGGCGGAATTCGTAACATGGAAGGATAGTACAGCTGTTTGGCCGAAAGAATGAGATTGCCATGGTTCTGTTGAAGTAAGTTAGAAGCACCTGTGATGGTCAGTCCGAGGAACAGCTTCCCTCCACGTGATGATAGAGCAAGATATTTCAAAAACCTGGTAAAAGTTTACAAGACAATTGGATACCAACCTATAGATTGAGCCGGGTATCTAGAACTTGAGCTCCATGGAAGATCGCCCTATTCATGCGCGACTGATATTCCAGAAACCAGAGTGAGTGCCGCAAAGGTAATCATGCGTATTCCCTTTTCCGGAAACGGCCACCCGTCGGAAAAAATCTAATCTATTCACATGCTCACAATGCCCCGTTTGTAATTTCTCCACTTGTGATTTCTCAACGTCGATCAGAAAATGTTTACTTTGGCACACGGCTCCAGCAGAGACAACAAGTATATCCGATTGCTACGCACTTGTAGTCTCAACTTTTTTTTCCGCATTGATCGAATCAGCAATGAAATATATCGACACGACTTTTTATCCTAGTAGTGAAACACCTGCTCGATAGTAGTCGTTTCTGATATATGATAATCTTCCCTTTGGCAAAAAGCGCCCACAATCAGGAGCGTCCCTAAGTTGTTCCCGAACAATCCGTCAAAAGCCTTCATCGGTTCGGTTGCGTATCGCCACGACCATGTTTCGAAACATCTTTGGGGTCTAAAGCCGGTCTGTGCGAGCTTATGCCCGTTCATCTACACGAATCAGCTGCCTAGTTGGAATTACAGAGGTTTTCTCTGTTCATCTATCTTCCGAGAAAGAAGCTGAAGAAGCCCTCAATTATTTTCATGAATTTTTCTAATTGGCCCACCTCACCCATTAGTTCTGTTACTAAACACAGCCCTTCTCATGAACGGTCGCATAATTACTTTTACTCTCAAACCCTCCCACTCTTGATAGTTATGCATCCCCTGAAGCGATTCCCCCCTGACATATAAATCGGACAGCATGAGAATTCGACCATATGAATTGTTTCAGGGTTACGAATATATGCAAGGAAACCTTCTGATCGGTTATCGCAATATACCATATGTGATGCCGAAAGTAGTGATTTGTCCTGTGTTTCTCCCGATTGTGACCCGTTTAGAAAGAATCAGACTGCCCTCTTCAAAATTTCTTTCACATCCGAAAATACTCGCGACATTTAAACTGGGCAAGGGGCATTAGTATACAAAAGGATTCACTATGATTAATATCTGTCAGAAATAGAATTCTGTTCGAAGCGAACCTTGAAGCCTGGTTTCTGGCAACGCCATAATAGCCTTGTCCTGGGAGAAAAACGTTCTTCTTCGAGTTTCATTAATTTCAAGTTCGACATTATAGGGATCGACTAATGCACATGCCGTTAGTGCTCGAGTAGAGAATCTTGTTTAGAGAAAAAAGAACTCTCGCTATTTCAAGAGACGCAATTCCACATACAGTCTCAAATATGAACGATGAATGTTTTGGTCCCCGACTTGACGGACATCAGAGAAGCTAGCATCGAGTCTTGAATACACCGATTTCGTACGGTAGGCTTGACAGGGCATAACGCTATCACTTAAATTGATCACATCAATGTCATGCAATCTCGTAGCCTTCCGGATTCTGTGGACGGAAGGACTTGAGAGAGAACTTGAAAACCCTCTCACACATTTCAATTAACATCATTATAATTGCTTCAATGTCTTACCATCCCATCTTTTTTTACTTGCTTACAAAATCTCACTGAGCTCCATCCGCCATTTTGGAAAAAAGAAACGAAGAACAAACCAACAACGAAGAGAGACATGATCCATTTGCTGTTGTACGCACGTATAGACATCTCTCCAAAGGATCATGTTCGAGAAATAGACTGATTGCAAAAAACGGGTAGATATACCCGTAACGAGCTTCTCTATACTGTTTCGAAAGGGACCCAGACTTTTGGAACACTCATTCTCATAGACACACACACACTAATGAGGCAATGACAAACCCCTTCTGTTCGCTTTGGAACGAAGGGGAAAAAAAACAATTTGCACTGCAATCCTGTGACCTGGTGTTTCTCTTCGGCGAGAACGGCTTCGGCGCTTAATTTGTCACTATCAGTCATGCGCAGCAAAAAAATCTCTGGCTGTGAATCAACGGTACCATCACTGAGACAAAACCAACCTGCTTTGTTCCCCATCGCCAGTCAGTCAGACCCCACACTTGTCTCTCATTGATTAAAAAAGTTGTCGTGGCTTTCGGTGCCGCACTGGAACTGTCTTATACTTGAATGATGCCCCTTGATGTACTCAGTCCCCTTGATCCACCTGCAAAGCCCGAATCAAAGACCTCATCGGCGAGCACGACAAACTTCAACCTTGTCCTCCTCTGATTCAATGTTTGACAAAACGGCAAATCTGGCAAGTTAGAGAGAACGCGTTGTCAAATGCACAATTATTCTTCGTCCTTGTCTCATAGCACGAGAAATAGCATATCCTCTCTTGCCTCTTACCAAATAGCGCTATATCTTAGTGCTGTTTTTCACTACCTTATCAGCATATAGATCGACCTAATTAGTCTCTGATCATTATTTATTTGGTCTCCCATGATCACGTGAGCAGCATATCTTTTCCCTAATAAGTTAACTTACTGAGATGCAGGCTATCGATCCAGCACCAAAGGCATTTTCAAATTTAAAATGAGAAGAGAAAGAGAATTACATTGCTTGCACTCCTTATTTGGTTAGTGGTGCTACAAAGTCATGAGATTAGATTATCAGTATACCAAGTCACATTAGTTTTCTAGAAAAGTGACATGAATTTTTCACACAGAGAACCGAGTCGAGACCCTCTTGATGGTATCCAGTAGATTGGCTCTGGGAGAGTAATACCCTGAAATGATTGTTAAGTAATAAAAATGAATATTATAAATGTAGTAGACAGTACATTATAGGGTGCAATCGAGTTGTGCTGATAATGGATATAGATGGAAAGAGACGCCACCCGATCACGGAATGTTTTTTTTTGTAATTTTACAAACGAGTTGTCGTGTGCTCGTCGTATGCCCCCCCTCTCCCATAGATATAGGTATATCTACTTTTCTCTCTCTTCCTATACAGAAATGAGGCGTAAAATCATGGTTTATATTTGATAAATATCTAACATTATACCGAACTCTGCATCGCGTTCTATTTTGAGAATTCGGTCCGGTTCAGAGTTATTCCATTTCGTATGTTTTATCTGTTTCACGATTTGTGACTGGTTTTGTGACTAGAGGACACGGAATTTGGACAGCAAGGCATGAAAGTCTCAGGCGGTAGGAAAACGAAAAAAGGAGACAGAGGACCTGATATCCTGTCTGGTATCATGGAGCTTTTCATAGTTTGATTCCTCTCCAAATTGGTGAATATTGCAGAGACACTACTCAGGAATTGGTTGTTTGCTTATGTATGACATGTCAGGGTAGTGAAGTAGTCCACGCGGTTTCCAAATTATCTCAGATTGAAAACAATCCTCAATAATGTATATCAAAGTTAGTATCGGCGGATAAGGCGCAATCATTCCAGGCAATTACAAATACCAAAATTGGGGTAGGCCCTGCTGAGTCACCTGCTCAATGCGATTGCTGCCTTTTTGCATATCTTTTTCATTGCTCATTAGCAAGTGTAGCTCCGATACAATCATATAAGAGCGAGCGCATACCGGATCATTTCATACTAGTCTACTTCATCCGACATGAGATGCGCTTTTGAGCGGACTCGTAAGTTGGATGACTACTGTCTCAAGTATGGTTTGTGGGCCCCGCTCTTGAAAAGAAGAAGAACAAAATTGTTCAGCGCCTCATGAAGGTCAATGATACAATTACAATAAAGGACTAAGCTTAGAACAGTGCTATACTTGGGAAAGAGTATGGCGATGGGAAAGGCAATTCTTCCTCAACTTCAACGCTTCGTTTTCGATAATTCGACGCTACAACCTATTCATCAACGATTTGTCAAGTTTTTCTTTTCGGCCATCGTGTGTCCAAGATCTCCGCGAGAGGACGGACGGCGGCCGTTGAATTTTTTTCAAATTGGATAAATAATATCTTTCACACGACCCTACATTTATCTTTTTGACTGATGGATGATTGGCGATTTGGGCTGATGGCATTTCTGGTATTATAATATAATAAGATAGCAGCTCTGCAAACACGAGGCAGACATCATTGTCGAGTGCTGCATTTGCGGGGACCAGAATGTAGTCATAAGACCAGGCTGGTACGGTATAGAATGTTGATTTGCTGAGGGCTGAGATAGCCTAGACTTCATTTGGGATAGTCAAAGAGTTGGACAATGAGCTTACTTGAGCAGCATCTCGTGAGGAAATTCCCACGAGAATGAATAAACGAGATATAATTGAGATAAAGAGAGGATTGGCAGTAAGACGAGGACGCTAAGTAAGAGAGGATAGGGCGAGGGGAGAGCGCTGAGAAGCGGGGAAGAATGCAGTCGACAGCGAAGAGAGAGACGTTTCGGGCGCAGGGGGTGGGAATATGGGTGCCATAAGTGTAAACTGGTCGAATCGGGAAGGAGAACTAATCGATCTGTGTTCATCTTGTATCTGAGATGGAGATGGTTTCCTTGGCTGTTGGCGAGAAAATATAAATGGATATGCTCTGTCTGCTGTCTGCATCCCGCCTGTGCAGTTCCTCTTACTCGCCGGCTGCTCCATCATGGCTATGCCTCTGCGCACTGAGTTGGAGTATGTGAACAGCCTTGTGGACGACGATGCAGAAAGCTACGTGGACGAAGACGATCTCCGGGACATACGACTCCACCACTGGCTCGACAATAGTGAGAGTAGAGACATGATGGAGGATAGTGAAGTAACACGCGCGGACTCACCTCTGCTTGGATTTGACCACCTTGCCTTGATGTCCGGAAGGGATGCCCAGTTGGCTGACAAGGTTTGTCGCCGACAAGTGATGCTGGCCTGACTGACGCCCTTTCTAGCCTCTGCCGGAGTTGCCGCCTTCGCTTTCCCGTCTCCGCTCGTATTCTGCTGCGTCTTCCACCGTCACCCATCATCCTATTTCAAGGCCCGCCGTGATTGCCGCCCCGGCTGCCGTCCTTCATCGCCGCCGCCCGTCCAACAGTTCCTCGTCCTCCGCCCCGTCCCGCCGTCCTTCACTGGCTCACAGGCCATCGCTGGTGCTGCTGTCCGAGTCTGTGCCGCTGCCGCCGCCTGTGGCCCGGGAGTCTGGTCGCCTGCATTCCATTGCATCGTCGCTCTCCATTGGTGCCAACCGTAATGCGGTCTACATTGACTCTGCGCAGGTCAGCTCCCGGCTGGATGAGTGGCTTACTTCGGCGGAACGGGCCGTGCAGCAAAGTGTGCCCCCGCCCCCGAACACTCCGATGAGCCCGTATTTCAGTCCGCCGGCGTCTTTCTCTCAAATCTATGTTGGCAAAAACCCACCAGGAAGACGTGGTGACGGAGTGACAGGTTCACTTTCTGCCCGTGGACTTGTGTCTCAGCCGTCCCTTGCGTCTCTCCCCAGTCATGTTCTTTCGTCCCAGCCTTCTACCTCGTCCATCGGGCTTGCCTACCAGAACATGCTGCCCCTTCGCCTCTGTCCTTCACCACCCACTGCCTCCCGTTGGTCTCTCACCAGTTCTGTTGCAGAAAACATCTCTCGGGAAAAAAAGAAACAAAAGGGAGGTGCACGCAAGCGCCTTGCCTCGATCATATCTCGATTCACCGGCCACAGTCCTAACAAAGAGGTCAAGCAGCAATCCGAGGCCAAGCAACAACCTCAACCTGAACCCGCACCTGAACCCGCACTTGCTCCTCCTGCCCTTGACCATCTTGCTGTCCGTGGCCGCTCCATCTCAAATGCCTCTTTCAGTCCACCTCCAAAGATCAAGTCAAAGTCCAAACCCCCTTCCCTCAAATTACAGCCGTCTAGCCCTGCTCCGTCGTCTCCTCGTTCTCCAATCCCCTCTACCCCAATCCCACCAAGTGTTCCACCCAAAGTTATTTCCCCTGTCGTGCCTTCCTTCACTCCTGTATCTCCTTCCCCTGTCAAAGCTTCCTTTCCCTCTACCTCTACCCGTTTTTCCGTTTCCACCTCCACCACTAGCACCAACACAGCAAGCCCCTTGATGCCCACTACTCCCGTTCTCAATGACGCCCTTCTCTCGTCACCCGCCCTCAAGAACGCAATTTCCGTTCCGGTTCTTTCTCATGCCTATGAAGGCCCTGGACTCATCAGACGCGATGGCAACTTTAGAGAGCACGTCCCCTTGTCACGTTCAAAGACGTATGACGATGAGGATCTCGAGGCTGATGCCAAGTATTATACCCAGCGTGTTAATCGACGAACTGCTGAAGGCGAACGCAACCTTAGATTGGATGACATAACAAATATGTTGGATCGCGATTTCAACGGTGCCTCCCAGCCGAGTCCCCAATTGGCCCCAGTGCCATCACGTCCTCAGGGTCTCGTCAACCATCCCAGGGATCATGGCCGAATCGGTGCCACCGACAGGGCTTGTCATAGTAGCCGAGCGTCTCCACTTCATTTCCGAGCATCCTCAACCGTGTCCCGGTCCTCTTCTATTCAGCGAAGGAGTGTTTCTGGGCCACAAGCAAGTTCACTCAATGTATCCACTCCACCGCTTCCGATCAGGAATGGGTTCCGCAGCTTGGCGGCTCGCATGGGTATCATGAATACTGTGCCTTCGTCTCAATCACATGCTGGTCCTGATTCCAAACGTAAACCCCTTGCAAGGCTGATGTCAAATAGCAAGCGAAAGGCGGGCAAGAGGCGGCTTGTCATTAGTGGTGTTGGTCATCAACAGGAGGAGGTTGATGCGGTGACAGAGTGGTGTGCTTCAATCGGTGAAATCAGGACTATGGTAAAATTGACAGACAACGCAAGTGCTGCCACTCAGGACGGTCCCCACCAAGATGTCTGGATTGTTGACTTCAAGAAGAGTAGCATCGTTGAAAGTGTCAGTGGATCTGAATTGTCACTGGATGCAACCTCTGATGTTTCATTTTTAGGCGACAAGCTCACAAGGTGAAATTACGATCAAGGGAGCAGGTACTGTTCGCATCTCCTGGGAGACAGCGACTAAACCGAAACTTGGCTTTAAGATGGGATGGATCCCTTGAAACGCGCTCACCAAACTTTGTCTCTCCATTTTCTCCTCATGCGCTTCCTTCTTCTGCACCTCAAACCTCAGGACGTGTCCACTAAGAAAAGTGTCTGGCACAAAATCGGTCATGGTTCGTACGTTGCTATCAGAAAAAGAAATCAATTTATCGTTGCAAGTCTCGCGTTCCAATTCGCATCTTATCGCATTTTCGAAATCAAGGCCCTCTATGCAATCCTATAGATCTTGTTCATTGCTCTCTGATTCGCTCTCTGTGCTCCTTTTGATGTGTCCATAATCTGTTATTCTTCTTTTTATTGCTCGATGAGCCAATTACACCGACACATGGATAACTCTCATCCTCCCCCACCTTTGACCGCTTCTCGTGCACCGCGGAATTTATCTGGACTGGCTACGTTTGGATTTTGTTGTAACATTCCATGTTCAAACGGCCGGGCTCTTTTGTGTTTCCCCTTCTCCATATCGTTTCCGTTCAAACGTTCTTTTCTAGTGTTGTGTATCTCAAACAACGTTCATTTGTACTATCGTCGTGGCTCCTCAATCGCCTCAATCACTGCCACCGCTCTAATCGCCCTCCTTTCATTCGTCCCCTCCTGAACGCTCCTTGGACCACTTTGGAAAATCGGTTCGGTTGTAGATGAAATATCTCTATCCTTGGTATATCGATGTGGATGACTTTGGATCTCTATTTGAGCTACATGTGACCCGTTGTATCATTTGGATTCTGTTGTATCTGTTCTTTGGACAACTAACCGAAATTTCTTGTTCCATTTTTTCTTTCTTTTGTCTCGTCTTTTTTTTTTTGTCAATCCTTTTCCCTTCCTTGTTTGTGTTTTTTTTCTTTTTCCTGCGGTATGACATCCTTGGCGAACTGGATTCGTAATTCGAGAGAATTCTTCATCATCTAACCCTCCTCCGTCCTGTGTCTTGGTGTTTCTTGTAATTCAATTTTTTTTTGATATACTATGCTTTCCTTTCAGAGTAAATAAATTGTCAATGCCGATATACAAATACATATCGAATGCTATCTTTATGTTTTTGAGTGTTGAGTTTGAATCATGATTACTGGTGAGTAGGGAGATTGTGATGAGTGGTCTATGGGTGCATGCATAATGATCCTGGTCTACTTGTTCAGTTTTGGGAGAACACGCCATTCAGTTTCTAACTTGGTGTGTATGTAGGCGGTTGGGATTGTGTTCATCTTTGTAAGTAGAGTTCTGTATTTATATACGACAGGCAAACAGGTGCTAAGATGCGGTGGGTGCGTTACATACTGACTACGGCCAAGCTACAGGGGTGGTCTACTGGAATCGTTCCGAGTCAGGTGTGAATATTGGAGATGTAGTCTTTGTAAGTAGAATACTTGCATCGTTTTTTCCAACGTGACCACACCCGATCATAAAAGCTAAATACCTAATTGACGCTATTCTTGTGTTAATCTGACTTACTTTTTTCTTTTTGAGAACAGATGAGTCTCTTTCATATGAAAAACGTCAAATAGGGCCTTCTACATGATCATTACCCAAAAGAACAGAAATTGAAGGTCATTTTGTGATGCTTGTCAGGCCATAGTACGGTTGACAATTACGGTACTGTCGGCTCGAGAACTTGTCACTTTTGTATATAGCACCTGTCTTCTAAAGAAGTGACATAAAAAAATAAACTAAGGGAAAGAAACCCGCTGCATCAAGTTGTGGCTACCAGAACAATAGGGAATGGAAGTTCGGGATCTAAGATATCGGCCTTGGTGGGATCGATTTTTGCCTTAGATCATTTGCAAGCTCTCTCTCTCCACTTTCTCTCTCGAAATATCCAGAAAAGATGTTTTTTTAAAAAAGGAAAGAAGAAAAAAAAGGACACTGAGAGCAATTTATAGATCGAATCAGACTCGATACAATGAACCCACAATGTTGTGTGACGTAGTGGCGTTGGGCAAATTACCCAGGAGGTGGTGGCTAGAACCTGATTCGAAAAAAAAATGACTCCTTTTGTACAACCAAGTCCTAAAAAGAGTATCAAGGCAAGGGATCTGAACCTTTTTTAGTCAAACAAAAGCACGTCGGTTTCCTCGAGAAAGCCAGAGTAAGGTTCGGGCGTGAAACTCCCCATCCCCACCCTTCCTTTTTTTTTTCTTTTCTAATTAAAGTGTCCGCTACCGACGCGTCCCCTCGAGATCACGTTGATAGATCTTGGGGCCGTAGTCTATAATATCAAAAAAGACGCCACTGTCAGACCTAATGCCCGGAACCAGATCTGACGAGATCTGCTCATCGGTCCGGAATATGACTTTCTCGCTTTCGGAATGGAGAAAGTGTGTGCGTGTGGATATGTGCGTGTATATATATGTGTGTGTGAAAGAGAAGTTCTCTGGAATGGAGTGAAAGAAGAAGAAGAAGAAAGAAGAAAGACCGCACAGAACATCGACAAGGACAGCTTTAGGAGTAATTTTAGTTTTCTCTCCTCAAGCGTTTCCCTAATCCAATTAACCAGCTTGGTAACAAACCCGATGAAGAGTTCTATCATTCCCCGGAGTATCACGAGTCTAACTTCAAGGGCATCGAGGAACATACTGACTGAGACGTTCCTCGGATATCGGGCACACCTTCGATGTATATCCAGGTATGGGTTCCCGAGTTTCCCGGAACTCAGGCGCAGTACTTTTCGATGTCTGATGATGACATATATACCGATATGTATATTATTGTCCTGTGTGAGACGAGATAATGTTTGAGTCCCATTTATCACTCAAGAGACAAGAACTAGATATTTCCAGTTTCGAATTCACGTGGACAGGAAACCAGATCACGCAAATTAAGGACAAATTAAGGGGGCTATAAAGCCGCTCTAGGGACTGAGCACCAAACTAATAGTCGGCTCCCTTAATTGCACGGTGTACCCACACCGAAACATACGGGGCTGGTTTCCAACTTTCTAAACATTGCAAGAGACTGATAGAACATCATGCTTCTCATGCTGACACGAATACACTCGGAGTATGCTGAACCTCCAAGTTGACCAGGTTTGAGCCTAAGAAGTGTTCGCTTCTCCTGATGAGGACAGCCTACTTCTGTCGCGACCGAGTTCTTTCACGCTCGAGGTCAATCAACCACAAGAACCTCCTGAATCAAGATAAACTGATCGATTTGTCTCAGATATAAATGTCGAAACATATCGCAGGATTGTCATCTTTAAATCTTAGTCCTGAAACGCTTTACCAACCTACTGATTTTTTGGCCGCAAAAGTCCATAGAATCGACCTCTCCGTTCCTTTGCAGCAATCTTATCCTTAACTTCTTCCTCAATCTCCTCCTCTGAAAGATCTCCACCAATTGTATACCATACAACAGTTGCCATACCCAGCGCAGCAGTGAAAACACATCTATATTAATGAAAGAATCAGCATGATCTTCATCTCTATCAGAGACCACCATAGCTTACCCAAACATTGCGCCTATCCCTCTGGGGTGCCATCCCAAATTCTGTTGAAAAGGGCCTACAGTCAGTCCTGGCAAGTCAGTCGTCGACGCTAAGCCGACGGCATTTCCAGAAATGGGCATTCCAAGCGCTTCACAGTTGTCTTTGAGCTTCTGAGGAACTTGGTTATGTTGTTGAGCGGTCAGCGGTGCTTCAATCAACTGGAAAGCCAAGCCAGCCTCCAAGTGCCATTCGATATGACCTGAATACACAAGGAAGGTACGTTTTGTCATTCAAGATCTTATCACTAATGTTCGAAAAATCTCACAGTGGAAGAACCAGACTCCCGGGTTATCTGCTACAACTCGTAAAGTAATAGAACCCATCGGAGGGATTTGGAATACGTCACGACGCATTGGGTTGGTCTGTCCCTCGACAAGGGGTGGGTTAAGAGTCGGATCATCAGAAGTATAGTCTTCTGATACTCCGACGAGCATAGGCTTATGGCCGTGCAAGTGGCTGTCACCATCGACGTAAGCTGTCTTTAATTCGGTGCACCTGAAGAGAGGGGACCTACAATGGATGCTTTCCAGCATCAGAGTTCTTGATGACGAGATCAACGACATCCATATGATCGATAACGAAACTCGCAGGACCATAGGCTTGTTCGACTGTCGCATTCTCGCTGAGAGTGAGAGCAGAGAGAATAGCGGGAACCTGAGGAGAATTGTAAACGGTATAATTGAAAGTACCACGATTAGTGCCGTCATCCATCGTGTCGAAAATGACAACGAGCTCAATTGTTTTCGTCGACCTTGGTGCTGCAATTTGTTCAACAGGAACTAAGGAAACATCTTCAACAAGTTGATACTCGTCTACTGTGCCCAAATCGGTGACGTCTGTAGAGGAACTGTAGGTGATAGAGGAGGTCACGTCTAATAAATCAAGACCGTTACATGGTTTTTGTCCACACAAACAGGAATGCACTTACTGGGATTCAAAGCGTCAGGTACTGTATCGAACATGTCAACGTCCATATTTGCATGGATGACCCAGTTGCTCGAGGTGTCATTGCGAGCGGTGACAAGAATAGAATAACGTTGGGCGACAGCAATACCGATGGTACTAGCAGTAGACTCTTCGACGTCGGTCTGAGAGGACCACGTCATCAGTTGATAATATTTCGTACAAACGCGAAAGGGACTTACACCGTCGACTTCAATGATCCGCATCTCGTGGCCATCAATCCAAAAGAAGAAAGCTGCAAATGCGGAGGTATTGAGCACTCTTAGACGGTATGTTTTGCCTGGCTGAAATGGCAGCGTGGCATTTTCATTGAATCCAACAGCAGAGGTGACAGGAGAAGGGGATGAGCCGGAAATGGGACCAAGATAGCTTGCATTCTGGGCGAAGTATATGATAGCGGAGTCTGTCATTATACATTTCTCCGTAAGATAGGATCAGGCTTGCCAGACTTTTCAAAACTTGCCGGGAACGGGCTCAGCACCACCAGGGTTGGCGATGCTGATGAATTGTTTTATGAGATCAGCATGTTGATCGTGATACCAGTCACCAAGGATAACAGTGAACTCTTCATCATACGAATGGACTTCAGTTGGAGGGTGCAACACTAGAGGTGCTCTCAATCCGTCGACATATTGACCCTACGGATAAAATCAATACTTTGAAAAGAGGGGTTGTTGGAAAAGTCTCACTGATGCATGAGCGTGGACCCAGTAGGTACCCCACTGACCCGATGAGTTGATGGGAACTACGTAGTCAAAGTCACCACCGGGAGGAATTCCACTGTCAAAGGAAGACCATGGTGAGGGCACGAGACCAACGAACAAAGTGAACCAACCATTCAGAGACACCCTGTGCACCATCGAAATATGAGGTACTGTTGAAAAACATTCCATGGTGATGCAGAGTGGTTGATTGGTCCAAAGAATTATGGACATGAAGCAGAAGAGAGTCAGTCGTGTTGACATCCAATGGAGGGGGGCTTTGGGATGGGGTGAGTGAGGTCCTTTGACGAGGATAAGGATACTCACGGCCAAGTGCCATTGACGCCAATGACACGGCGCTCAAAGAGGCCATCAGGGTTGGCATTCTCGACGTAGGTCAAATCCCACCAAACTTCCTGGATACCTCCGAAAACGGGAGAAGCGAGGCATAGCAGAAAAAGAAGAGACGGGGGGAGAAAAGACCAGGGAGACATGATGGCAAAGAGGCAGAGGGTTGTCCTGTCAACCAATTCTTGGTCGGCTGTCTTTTATGCAACAGCCATTCTTGCGCCCGAAATTCCCTAGTCTGAGGTCGGGAGATTAAGGCGTGCAAAAATAGGAAAAACTGATTTGGGGTGTTTGATTATCAGATAAAGGCACATCGTCGTACGACAGGGCGTGGGTAACACTGATAACATAATATTGAAAAATCGTCAGATCAAGTCGGACATCGGACATCGGATGGACTTTATAATGCATTTCTGCCAGGTTCTGCATCTTCTCCTCGTTGCATCATCCCAATTTGGTAAATTCACGTGCTCAGTCTTCCGATGGCATCTTATCAGATACCGTTCATCGTGGAATTTGATAAGGCCGTGGCGCCTTATCAGATTAGAACCCTCCTTTTTAGTGGGAAATCTCAAGCAAAAATAGCTCAGCTAGTCCAGAATCATTTTCGGCTTCGGATTGGGCAGGAATGAGGTTACTTTATAATGCACTCCTTGGTCGTCTGACGGCATCTCGTGTTGCCTTAGAACCATGGGCAAGAGTCTCTTCTCTGTCCCTATCTTCTTCATCGTTTTCAGAGAAACTCTTGAGGCTGCAATCATCGTTTCCGTCCTTCTTGGCCTCGTCGAACAACTCGTCCTCAAGGAATCTTTTTCTCCAGCTTCTCCAGCCCCCGAGAGCTCTGACAGAGACAGTAAAAGTGGCTCACCCTCTCAATCCCACCCAGGAACTGGTCTCGTCGAGGATGACACCATCCTACGCCGAAGACTACTGAGAAGGATGCGCATCAAGGTAAGGTATCCACTGCATCCATGCTTCAATATACCCACCGCATCGCAGATATTCATTGGTTCCGCCATCGGGCTTCTCATTGCTCTGTCTATTGGTGCTGCGTAAGTCCCTCCTCGGCTAGTTTATCTTTGATTAGCTGTTGCTTAGACTTGCATTAGGTTCATTGCTGTCTGGTTTACCAAAGCGAGTGACCTTTGGTCAAAGTCGGAAGAGCTGTGGGAAGGTGACTTGGTTTTCATGATACCATTCCATACCTTCATCTTAATTGAAACCATGAAAGGTATCTTCAACTTGATCGCCTGTCTCATGATTTTTGCCATGGGCGTCTCCGTCTTGAAAATGGACAGAGGTTAGTCTTCCTTTGATGTGCCATTTAATGCCGCTGACTCGCCTTTCAGCTAAAGTCAAGTGGAAAGTCAAGCTCTCCAAAGCTTTCAATGACGGTAGTAAGTCCTCACTTTCCCTTGTCACACCGACGGGGAACTAACGGGTGGATAGACGTGGACAGGGAGACCAAAACAGGTCAATGGGTCCTTCTTTTCCTGCCTCTGATTACTGTCATGCGCGAAGGTATGCCGAAGAAACCTCTGCTTCTTCTCTCTATATCTACCAACTTCCTTCTAGGTCTGGAAGCCGTTGTTTTCGTCGGAGGAGTATCTCTCGGCCAACCCGCAACAGCAATTCCGATTGCCACCGTTGTCGGTATCATCTGTGGCCTCGTCTGTGGATTCCTCATCTACGAATTCGCCAGTAGAACAGGCAAGTTTCTGACACCCAATACCTTTTTCCCTCAAGCCAAACTCAACAACGACAATTCTCACACAGCACTCACTGTCTTCCTCATCGTAATGACAAACCTTCTACTCCTCATCGGAGCAGGTCTTTTCAGCAAAGCTGTCGGTAACTTTCAAATGCACGAATTCTCGGTGCTCCTTGGTACAGACATCGACGACGCTGGAGGAACTGGACCAGGTTCCTATGACATTCGGGGTAACGTCTGGCACCTTGATTGTTGTGATTCGTCAGATGTAACTGGTCAAGGATGGACAATATTTACAGCTATCTTTGGTTGGAACAACAATGCTTCACGTACGTAATCGATTCCCCAAATGCACTGATAAATCAACATGGATCTTTTTTTCCTTTCTTATTTCTGTAGTTGGAACCGTTTTATCTTATATCTTTTACTGGATCGCCGTCATCGGGACTTTGGTCTATCTCAAATTTTCAGAGGTGAGCTTTCTTTTCTCCAAAAAGAGATTATCTTTTTGAGTGTTCATTCTTTCCATCATCAAAAAAGGGTCGTACCTCCTTGGCCGGTATACAATCAGCCGCAGCTAAAAAGAGGAAAAACCGAAGAGCTCAAAAAGCCATTGAACAAAACGAGAAGGAGGAGGAATATGAAAACGGCGGTATCAACGCCTTATCGAGGTGAAGTTGATGAGTTGATGATCACGATATTGTTTTTTCATTCATGTTTCTCAAAATATACGAGAGATGATTTGATTTCACGAACATACATACACATATATATACATTCTTTGACTTGACAATAACAAAGTCAGTGTCTTCTGATCGCAATCAGTAAAAGGAAATGTCTAAGGCTACACAACCCTAAATTTGATCGTTCAGATGATCAACTTATACGATACAGCATTATCATGTCGCGAGGTCAAGGCGGAACAAACAGTACAAAAGTGTCGGTGTCGAGCAGAAAGGACAACGCGAAGTTTTAATCACTGCATCCACGATGCACCTATCATACAATCATCAGTCAAGTCAATCAAATTAGAGAGAAACACAAATCCCACACTCACCGATTACAGAACACATGTCCACACATCGTCGCCGTTATATCATCCGGCATCTCTCTCCGACACACTCGGCATTGGAGACAAGATAAAGATAAACTCGACAACGAACCACTACCACCACCACTACCACCACCACCACCACTTATATCTCCAATTCCATCAGACGCAGAAGTCGAAGCGATAGAGAAGTCAGACGACACGCCAAGCAATGGAACAACTATCCCTTCTTCTTTTCTTCGTTGTTGTTCTTGACCATATCCACTGTCAATTTTATCCAAGTGGCATAGAGAACCTATTGGAGGTAAATCCCCATCATGGTCAACTTTCGATCCCTCAAGAACCGGTAAAAATGTGGGTGATGGTGATGATGATGATGACAATTTTTTCGTCACTTCCAAGTCCAAAAAAAATATAATTAGCAAACCGTTTCCAGTGCAAATAATATTTTTACCTATCTCATGGCTTAACTCGTCATTTAATTCTTGTATGGAAGTGACAAAACTTCTTGGCGAAGACGGTGCAGAATATTTTGGACAAACATCCCAGTGCTGATTTGTCGCATCTTCATTGATAGGAGGCGCAGGGAAGCTACCGTTCTCCTGCTTAACACCAGATACATCTGTACTCGAATCACAAGGTTCTTCCATCGATTCGATTCGGCTCTTCGTTGACTCCTCAATGAGAGGCTCATGAATTGATGGGGGAGAAGGAGGTAAAGACTCGGGTAGAGGATGTTGTGCTTCAGGAATATCCAAGTCTCGATCCAGATCAACAGACGAAGGCCTGAGAGGAGATATAACTGGGAGTATAGCAAGTCCAACTGGAGATATAACTTCAGGCGAAGTCGGACTTGGGTGTTGACTAGTTGACAAATAATCAGGATGATGTCAATTTCTTTTCTCCGCTCAACATACCTGCTCTTCGTAAACCTGCATGTCGAAAGATTCAAAGGTGATATATCAGAGCAAGCAGGTGAAGTAACTCTAGACCTGCAGCGCTGTGATACGAGAAAAAAGCCACATCATCTCGGTGTTCTTCCCCATGAGACAAAAATACTTACAATCAAGTCGCGCTTCCTCTTATTGGCAGACACTGGCGATGAGCCGGGTAACATAATAGAACTTATAGATGAGATCGTGCTCAAATCTGTACTGGAATCAGATGGCGAAGACGGGGAAGTGTGGTAAACGTCTGTCCCAGGCGTAACACCAAACTCCTGTAGTGGCGCGTAACGAGGTGTGGAGACGGTGGAAAGTAATGAAAGATCATCCTGTAACGGTACCTTGTAAGGACTGGTCTCCTTTACGATAGGCTCCAGATGCAAATCCTCTTGGACCGGCGTATGGTCTTCAGTTTCCGGAACTGCGGCTTGAACCGCGGTCAACCGCGGAGGAGAAATTCGTGTCGCAGAATTCTGCCGTTCCGGAGGTGAGAAAGGAGGAGAAAGGAGAGACACATGTCGCCGACGAAAAGTAGAGTTATAGGGAGGGTTGAAAGAATTGAAGATAGGGGAACACACTAGGGGAGCAGTCAAGGGGTTAACAAAACCTCGGCAAACAGGACTAGCAGATTGGCCATTCTGCTGTCCGTTGGAAGTCTGAAAAGCAGCAAACCGGGCACTGCCGGGATACAGTCTAGTGTTGAATTTATAATCTATCCGATTTGAGGTGAGTTGGGATTCAGAGGACATCGGGGATTCGGGTTTTGAGTCATTCGACTACAGAAAAAATGATATTAGTTCAGTCAGTGTTCGGAGGTCGAGGCAGAGATACATTACACTGGTTATCGTAGATGTTAGACCATCGCCAAAATTGCTCGAAGGATAGTGGCGTGGCGGGAGCCCTTGGGAACGATAGCGCTGGGAGAATGGCACCTGTCAAGATTAAAGTCCGGCTCTCCGAATAATAGAAGAAAGAAAGCTCACTGATTGCTGTGTCGGAGCCATGCCAGAAATTGTGTTAATCACCGGCGGATTATTCCAGGGTGAAGGAGGAATTGCTGCATGAACTGGAGCTTGCAAACCTGATTGCCGGCGGAAGCGGTTGCGTGATACCTGAATATTCTACGAAGATAAGCAAACGTGTCAGTTACATGCACAAGAAAACTGACCTCGCGAGAAGACCAGAGTTCGTCAGCTTGCTTTCCGGGTCTGGGAAGACCTACAGGACTGAAAGTTGGGGCTTGAACGTTTAGCAAAGGAGATGTTTGAAGATTCATCATTTGCGAGATATCCGGTGAATCAACTCGCATAGACGTGTCGATTGCCGTCATAAGCCTTAAGTCCTATGATATGTGGTGAGATGAATAGTTTTGATATAAGTCAAATACGATTCAACCTTGTTGAAGATGTTGTGCTTCGGGTTGAGGGGGGGAAACCCAATATTGTCAGATGATACCGCTGCTCCATTGTGAGATGTGGATTGAATATTCATGCCCACATGAGGCGAGGAAATAGGTGCTATTTCTGTACTGGGTTGAAGGACAGGAAGCTCCTTCAGCTGAGCAGAGGTCGGACTGGGTGGTGGGAACAGAGTAGACGAAACAACTGAGACCGGGGAACTCTGAAGCAGATGTGTCGAGGGTGCGTAAATCGGTGAACGTAGAGTCGGCGTCCCGGATTCGCCCGAAACGCTGACACTCGGTGACATCGCTGTGTTACCGTTGAAAGACCTTGGCTCATAAGTATGTGCATGCTGAACTCGAGGTGAGCACTAAATCACAAGCAATGATTATTAAAATACTTTGTGTAGCATGTCCTCGCCGCGAAAACTGATGTTAGAGATCTGGCAGTCAGCATGAGCTGAAGATGTGATATAGTGTTCATTTGCGGCGGCGGCAGTCTCAAAGTGTATATTACAGGTGTTGCACCAAAAGTCGTTATGGATTTCGCGAACATGCTTTATAAAGATGGAGTTCAAGTTTCGGCGATGAGTCAATCTCAGAAATCTACTCACCGTAGTCAATGAAACGGTATCGTAAAAGCCTTTACCGCAGATGGGGCAATTAGGATGGTCTGTATGCCCTCGATAGTGACCGTCTAATGCAAACTGACTGCTGTACTGCTTTCCACATCTTAGGCAGTCAAAGGCTGGAGGGTGCTTAGCTGCCATGTGCTAGGGGTTGTGAACCAGATAGAAAGAAGGCAATGCCATAGTAGACGTACCGCATTATAGGCGAGCTCACTTGAGAACCTGCGATCGCAAGCCAGGCAGAAGGGGTGTGGATTGCTGCTAGTACGAACATGCTGTAGTAAGGCCTCCTTGGTGGCAAAAGGTCTGTTGTCGCAAGTAGGACAGAAAGGCATGTATCGGCGTTCAATAACTCCCCGAGGATCGGGAGGCAACCTGAAGATGTGACGAAATGAATAGGGCTGATGACTGAAATATGATACCGAGAGTAACAGTGCAATGATTAGACGACGAGAAAAGGGTCTGAGTGGTTTAGGGACAGATGACAGTGACGGCTTAGAGGAAGGATACGCTAGTACTTACCGTGGGTGGTGCTCTAAGCAAGTTTGGGGAGAATCCAGGCGAAGGACGCATGCCACATATAAAACCAAAAGTGCGGAAGCCTCATGGAGACCCCGTGTTTGTTTCCAAAAAAGCTAAAGGAATAATTCGTTGATGCTACCCTTATGAACATTGTCCTTGGGTAGAACAGAGTTGACGGTTAATTTCTTCTTGTGAACATAGATGGCATGCTGTATATTATAGCAAGCAGGGAAGTAAGAACAACGTCTCAAGTCGGCTGTCACTCATGATTGCTATAGCTCTCAGGTCGGCTGAGAAGTTGAGCTGGCCTCATGTCAAGGGTTCTTTCCCACGATAAGATTGTCCTGCTGGCTATATCACAAAACACTTCTGCTGTCTGATGGCAGATGACCTTTGTAGAGCGTTCAAGGCTCCCAAAGGGTGACAAAACTGGCCTTTTCAAGGTTCTCTCTTGAGAAATTTTATGCTTTCCCCTCAACATCTTCACTTGGGATGCTTGGAAACGATCGTATTAATTGAGAGGAACATCCGGGAGCTCTAAATCCATCACATACACCGTCAATGTTAGTCAGTGCTTATTCGTAATCACCCTGAAAGTGATTCTTCACCCAAGGGAGCTTGAACCGTGAACGAGTGCATGGGTTAATGGCAAAAGATTGACTCACCACAATGCGGGGAAAACCTGTTTCCTAAAATGGTAACTATGCTGCCTATCAGTAGTCAGAGAAGGAGGTGGTAGAATCCGTTATCAGCTGGTCATTAGTATTCTTGATTATCAGCAGTCGAGCCAAGTTCCAACCTGTCTATACCACATTTAATCCCATTATGTCGAGTGCAGTACATCTGGGGAAAAAGGTGACAAGTGACAAACTCAACGTTGAGTGATACATCAAATTTACCTGTCGATCTGCAGCCATGGGAAGATTGCAGGCAGAGTGACATTGCTTCCAGGATTCTCTTCTGGCCCGCTGTATCGTAGCTGGTGCCAAATAAATACCAGTACCTCAACGTCTTATCATCTTTGAACACCATGTCGGAAACAGTTATTCGTGAGGTACATATTCTCCTCTCTCTATCTTAGCATTCCTGACGCTCCCTTCAGGTTGCACGAAATGTGTGGATTTTCTCAAGGTTCGGCTGGATTAGCTCTTCATCGTTCAGTAACTTGAATTTTGCCGTAGACCTTTTGCCAGAATTGGTCTCTTGACATTTGGCGGAAGGTCTACTGCAATAAAGATGAAGGATGGAGGCGTCTGGCTCTTGGCTTCCACTCCACTAGACGAAGGAACCAAGACTACACTTGACAATTTGGGGCCCGTTCGGTCAGCCTTTGTATCATGTTAACTCAAGTTGTTCGAGAGTGAACTGACCTTATTCATATCACAAATCTAGTTTTATCATTGGAGCCG
>Ga0154005_100060_pt1 | contig 65479 bp, 67 predicted proteins | sample TSFL089MetaG_FD_104698 | JGI IMG/M metagenome (GOLD analysis project Ga0154005, IMG submission 104698) | Attine ant fungus gardens microbial communities from Florida, USA - TSFL089 MetaG | ecosystem: Host-associated > Fungi > Mycelium > Unclassified | place: USA: Florida, Lake Talquin State...
AAAAAAGATGGGGAAAAAGAAAAAAAAAGGGAAAAGAACAAAAGGAAAGGGGAGGAAAAAGAACTAAAAAGTTTCAATAATGGGTTAAAATTTTTCGGGAAGGGGGACTGGTGTCGTCCAGGGCGCGAGTGGGAATTTTTTTATAAAAAAAAGCCGAGGGGGACAGCTCGAGCCCCCTGTTTTATATTTTTTAAAAAAAAAAAAAAAAAAAAAAAAACTGGCATTCTCTCAGATTCCACCTTCCTGAATACTTTCAACCACTTATGGAACTTTTTAGGTACTATTTCCTCCACTTTCCTATGGTCTACTTCCATTTCTTTCTCTCTTCCCCAATCTTCTTTCTTGTCCACTGTCTATTTAACAATTTTCTTCTCATCTTCCCTTATTTCTTTTCTTCCCTGTATTTTCACTGCCTTTCCACACAGTAGTGGACACCTTGTTATTCTGACTTCCCCCTTTTCCCAGTCTATCTCTGGGTTGTAGGCCACTAATCATGGCATGCCCAGAATAACATTTGTTTTTCCCAACTTGCAGACATCTATTTGTACTCTCTCTACATGTCTTTTATAGAACATGTTCACCTCTACCTTATGAGTAATTACACCTCCACTATTACTGGTACTGTCCATGTTTCTTACTTATATTGGCTGATTCAGCTTGATTAGCCTATAGCCTCCCTTCTCAGCCAAACTTCTACTCATGAACATCTCTGTTGCTCTACTATCAAGCAATGCCTTTACTATTCTTTCTTTGTGAGTATCTATTTTCTTGATATCTACATTCATCCATACTTTTCATAGGGGCTTGAATATTCACCTTACATCTCTTGCTTTCCTTCTCTGTACTGCCTTTTGATTGACAGTTTCTGCCACTCTCTTCAGATCAGTGATTCCAGCCCTCCCCTTCTGGGCCCTAGGTACTGACTATTCTAGCTTTCCACTCCAATTCCACCACAGCACCTTCTTTCCTGTCCTATAGGATAGACAGAATACTTCTTCCTTTTTATTTCTCTCGATCTTCCCTCCTACCACTGCATCTTTGTCTCTATATGTACTACACTCTACTCTCTCTGCTCTTTCGCTTTCTGCTTCTCTGTCTCTTCAGTTCCATGCCTCCTTACACCTTTCACACCACATGTTACACAAGTGTTCCTTACTCAGGAACCCCTGTCCCCTATTCTCCACAGTTTTCATTCCCTTGTAGTTATATCCTCTATATTCTACAAGAGTCACCACTTCCCATTTCATTGTCTACTCTTCCATGCTCATCATTGCTCCTCTTAAAGGTAGTTCTTTTGCCCCATAGTGCTCCTTCACTTACTTCTATATCTTCTGCAGTGGTACCACTTCCTTTTTCTTTTTCTCTTTCATCTTTGGACACTCCCACTTCTTGTGTTCCTTCTCCTCACAGCTGAAGCATCTCACTTCCCCTTTGACTTTCTCCTGTCTTTTTATCTCCTTTACTCTATACTGTATTACTCAGTTCTTCAACACTTTGAACCTATTCTCCACTACTATCTTTTTCTTCTGTTCTTCTCCACTTCTCCACTTCTGGGTGAGGTATCCAAACCTCCCACATTGTCTGCACAACCTCTCCTCTCTTCCATCTAATTCTGCTCTTAATTTGGTGAGGGTACACCTTTGGTTGAGCATGTTGCTCATGAGATTGTTGTATTGTTCCAGAGACATAGTATTATGTTCTGGACAAGTTAGTTGTGTAAAAAAAAGAATATATATTTATTGAGGGTGTGTTATCTTCTTTAAAGGGCTCACAGTATATCTGTTGGGGCACATAAGTCTTCTTCCAGCCAGATGCCTACTGCCTTACTAACTACTGCCCTAATACTACTTTGGCTATCACTCCAAGAAGGAGATCCATACTCTAATTGTCTTCTTAAGAATGCAGTGATATTCCTCTGTGTAGACTGATCACAATGAACCAGTAGCACAAAGTATGTAAAGTAAAGAAGTGTACAAGTATACTATTGAGCACCACTCAATTATGAGGTCAGGTCTCAAACACAATATCTAAGCTTGGTACTGTGCTTCCACTGTTAGTCCTTAACTGACTAACAAGTTCCCTTAAGCTTAGGGCCTAGCTATGTTGTAGTAGTTATTGATTGCAATGATCAACATACCGAGGACTAAGTTTAGACAAGGATCAAGGTGATTGGTATCTGGATGTGTAAACAAGTTCTAGTATAACAATTGTTGCTTAGGTTGTGTGACCCTAACCTCAATTGTACTCTAAGTCAGAGTTTGACAAAGAGAACTTGTTAGAGTTCCTGCTAATTGTTTTACACTACTTATATAATTTAATTATTTGTATATATTGTATTTCTTTCATATTTCCCTATTGAGTCACCATTCCCAGTTTGGTAACAAGTTCCCATGCATTTGATAAATAAATAAAATGAAAATGAAAATAAATATTGACTTAGAGGGAATGGATGATTCATGATACTTAGTTACTTAAGTCAATTTTAGCTCTAAAGCAACGAAAAGCAAAAATAGAGGTTTTTCTTTTTTGCCACTCTGTACTACTAGAGTATTATATTAGTATTACAAAGCTAGAATACAACAAACAAGATAAGAAAGAAATCCTTCTAATTACTAGAAAAGGTAAATAGAATAAGTTGAGTTCATATCCAATCATACAATAGCTGCTCTCCATACTTCTTATCTATTTTCTACCAACTTTCTTTATCTTGTTAGCTGACCTTGAGTCTATTCTCAGTGTTCTGGGATGCTTGAGAGGTACTTCAAATATTGGTCTGACCATTCTCAAGTGTATCTGCATCATTGATCTCACTCTTTTCTACTTCCAAATCTTTTAATTCCTTTTCTAGACTTTTTCCTAGTCTCTCCTCTGTTTCCTATCCACATTTCTTCTTTCTAGTCCCTTTTGATGACTCTTAGTATTACTTTATCTTATTCTTCTATATTTGGAATGCCAATCAGGGCTGATGTACAGCCTCTGATAGTGTTCCTATTATAAACCAAGAGTCAGCTACTGGATGATGTCATTATCAGGGAAACTTCTTCTAAAATCAAGTTTGCTCTTGAAAGTACTTCTAAAGAGGAGTCTACATTCTAGATATAATATGAAACCATCTGGAAAACTTTATGAGGTATTGATAGTAGTGATTGTGGTGAGTAATTGAGGAAAAATGACAAAAGATAAGAGAATCTTTTAGAGAATACTTTGTTGCTCTCACTCATTGAGATATTAATCCAATAGCAATACTCCCATAAGACTCTTAAAATTTTCAAAGGCCTTATGAGGAAAGGCTTTAGTAAAGATGTTTACTAACATATCTTTGATAAAAATGTAGTTGAGCTCAATCTCTTGGCATTCAATATGTTCTCAAATAAAATAATAACAAATATTGATGTACTTGACATGAAAATGGAATACTGAATTATTAACCAAGGTAATGCAACCCTGATTGTCAGCATAGATCATAATTACTATGGTAGATCAGTAAGCAAAGTACAAAGCCAAATAGCTTTTTTGGTAGCATTAGCTAAAGCAACATACTTAACCTCTACAAAGGAAGTTGCTATAGTGGCTTGTTTCTTGGACTAGAAAATGAAGCTTTCTGTAATATCAAATAAAAAACTGCTAGTTGATCTGTGATTGTTATGGTCCTGAGCCCAGTTAGAATTTAATTATTCTATTAGGTCAAATTTTCCCTTCTCTCATTTTTCTAATATAAAGTTGTAGTTTTGAAATAGCATAAAATATGCTTTGCTACCTCCAAATAAGTTATTCTAGGGTTATTGTTAAACTGTATAACAAGTTCAACTGCAAATTGAATATCTGGTCTTATTTGCATTGTAAAGAGTAATGAGCTTACTAATAACAAATAATGAATGTTACCTGCATAGTCCTTGAAGACATGTTTTTTAGCTTCAGTTGTAGGTGACTAGGATAGAGTGAGGTCATGTTTTACAACAAAGAATATAAATACTGAAGCTGAGCCTTCTAGTCCAAAACAAGTAATAGTACATTGAATGTAGGCCATTCAATTGAGATAAATAAGGTGTTTTGAACAATCTTTGGTAACCAAAACTCCAAGTATATACTTGAGCTCATCTAAATCAGTGATTTTGAAACCTTCATCCAAAAATAACTTAAAGGAGATTATATGATATCTATTAGGTCCTGCTATAGTCATGTTATCAATGTAGACCAGGATTAGTAAGATAATTTTTCCTTCATGATGTTTAATATAGAGGCAATTATCAGCAAATATATAGATAAATCCAAATTTAATCAAAACTTCATGTAAATGCTTTTTCCACTGTCTTTTAGCTTATTTTAATCTATAGAGGGCCCTTTTGAGTTTTTAATAGTGACTAGATTCAGAATGTTCAATGCCATCAGGTATAGTTATATAGATTTTTTTATCGAAAGAGCCATGGAGATAAGCAGTAACAATATCGACATAATAAAGGTCCCAATCTAAGTAAGTCACATAAGCAAGAAAAATCCAAAGGGTGAAAAATTTTGTAACAAATGAAAAGATATCCATAAAATCCTCTTTAGATATTTGTGAAAAATCTTTGGTTACTATACACATCTTGAACTTTACTAAGTTTCTATGTCCATTTTGTTTTTTATGGAAAACAATGTAGCTGTCCATAGCCTTTTATCCATTAGGTAAGCCATTGACCACTTCAAAGATACTCAATTTTTGTAGCTGTACAAACTCTAGTTTTTTAGCCTACTCCTATTACTTTGAATATGGAGAATGAATAGTATCATGAATTGCTCATTCTCTCTAAGTCAATATTTATATTTATATTTATATTTATTTCATTTAATTATGTAATATCATTGGATCAGTAAACAAGGACAAATAATCAGACTTGTATAAGTAGTGTACATAATCTAGCGAGGACTCTAACGAGTTCTCTTTGTCAACTCTGACTTAGAGTAAGTTTAGGGTTAAGACCACTCAACCTCTACTTAAAGCCTCACAAATAGCCTCCTGATAAGTTTTTGGTTCTCTAGAGACTGCAATAAAAGCAAGGTTGATATTGCTCAGCGTAATTATCTTATCAGCAGCTATAAGTCTGAAACAGCTAGGAGCTTTTCTTTTATAACTAAAACAATGTAAAGTTGGGAGAAGAGAGGTATCTGTGGCTTTATTAAATGTACTGACTTTTGTAGATGAGTCAATTTTTAGGTCATTGGATGGTAGAATAGTTGATAGGAAAGGAGATTTCTTAAGGGGAAAGTCATTATTTTGACTTGAAAGTGTATTCTTTTGAATAACATTGTTGATTAGAGTATTAATTTCTCTATTACTAGTAGGAGTATCTTGAACTTTAACAATAGCTAATTTACTTGGTGAGTTATCTTTAAAAAATCTGATATCTTGAGAGACTATTAATTTGCTATTTTCAAGATCTTCAAGATGATAGCTTTTTGCTTTATCTATCTACTAGCCAAGCATTCAGACTTTTACTGCCTAAGACTCCAGTGTTTACCTTTTCATACCTGTTTTGGTACATGTGCCTATCCTAATGAGCTGAAAACTTGTAAATGAGATATATCAGGCTTATGGCCTGTCCATGTATTATAAGGAACACTACTATTTAATCCAGAAGTAGCATATATGCTTTTTATATGAACCATATAAGAAAAAGCTTCATTCTAGTACTGCAAGCTAATATTTACAGTATATAGCATTAAACAAACCATTTCAAAAAATATAACAATAGTTTGCTTAACAATTCCATTCTGTTCTAAAATATAGAAAATAGTGGTCTTGTAGATAATTCCATTGTAATAACAGAAGGTATTCATGGTATCATTGACAAATTCTGATTCATTATCAGAGTATAGATGGTATACTTTAAGTCCAGATTGTCTTTTAAGTATGGTCAAAATATTATGGATAGTTATACCAGTATCTTTCTTGGTACACAGGAGCCTTTCTACTGGATATCTACAACTAACTAACTGATATTGGACTAGTAATGTTCATAATAATAAGTTCTATTTTTATATAATGAGTGCTGCTAGAGTCAGAAGGGAAAATAATACAATTTGTTATTTACACAATCATGTAAGAGTTTAGTCTTTGGTAAGCGATCTCAGGCTTAACTCTACTCTAAGTTAGAGTTGACAAAGAGAACTTGTTAGAGTCCTTGCTAAATTGCATATATTACTTATACATGTCCAATTGTTTGTCCTTGTTTACTGATCTGACTATATTACATAATTAAATAAAGAAAAATAAAATAAATATTGACTTAGAGGAATTTGGGCAATTTATGACAAATTACTGCAAATATAGTTAAACTTATGAGGTATGCTGATTGCAAGGCCTTTAACTAGATTTTGATGTTGCATGAATGTAATAACAAGCTTAGTTGAGACGACTGACTTATCATACTTAATGTTATGAGAGAACAAAGAGAACTCGATGGAGTTCTTCTGTAAATTGCTCTACCTACTTATATACAAATACTATTTGTCTATGTATATGCTTAAGTAATTTCCCATAATCCTTCCAGAAGTTTCTACTATGTGACTAGATCATGTGATCCTTATCTTATCTAATCTTATCTAATTCTATTTTTAGCAAGCTTCATCCAATCTATTGGAAAAGAGTTCCTACTCTTTCCATCCCTCTAGTTGTACAATTTTAGGACTGGGCTGGTTTATGACAATGGAATCTATGGCTTGGAAATTCAAATGTTCTATGTATTAGTGTCACAGATACATACTGAGAAGACCACTAGCTAGATAAGCAGTACTAGTGACTAGGGAGGTATATTGAATATAATACAAAGTCCTAGTTGAGCCTGTTAAGGAGGCCCTAAAAAACTCCTCACTGTCTTTGAAGAGTGCAAGTCCTTTGTTAAAACTTTGAATAGATATCCCTTGGCAATGGAGGGCACCAAGGCTAACAAGATTAGTACCTAGATGAGGAATATGAAGGACATCACAAAGGGTGATATTCAACTGACTACTGAAAAGCTTTGCAAAAAAGAGTACTAAACCTTAACTGGTTACAGAAACTTTATTATAGCTACTAACAGTGACAAATTTGTCAGAGGATTCTGTGTAAGTGATGAAATGCTCTTTGCTGGTGAACATATATGATGTAGTACCACAGTCTAGAAGGATATTGATACTTGAAATAATATCAGTAAATGCCATGAGCATTTTGCCAACTTTATATACTCCTGGAGACTACAGCTGTTCAGTAGCAAGATTAGTAGATTCTCTAGGTTGAGGTAAGTCCTTTGGTTCTAGAAGTGTACTCAGAAGCCCAATATCTCTCTTGGCTACAAATATGACATTTAGTGTTTGTTTGAGGTTTCTTTCTTTTATCGAGATACTTTGTTTTTTTTTTTTTAGAATCATTTGATGATAATGAAAATCTGGTGAAAAGAGCTATTTGGTCAAATTTGGCTTTTTTATCCTTCTCATCAGTGAGACTGTCACAGTTGTGCTATAGACTAGTAGTCACATACTATATAGTTTACCATTCCACCAAAAAAGTGACATTAGCAAGGCTATTTGCTGATGAGGGTCCAGCTATTTATGCAGTTCATTGAACAAGTATTTTGTTATACTTCTATAGCACTATTTAGTAGTTACTTTTTTGTGACAGAGACAGTCATATTCAGAGTAGTTATAAACAGAGATAAATTCTGCAGTGAGAATATCCAAAGTAAGGCCTTTTCCTTTATTAAAAAGGTTTTTTTTAATGACATTCTAGATATTAGAGCAAGAAAAAGAGTAAAGTATAGCATGAACAATGAGTATATCCTTTAATTTGTAACTAGCTTCAGTAATATAATGCTTTAAATTTAAAAATGATCCAATATGATCAAACATAGAGGTGTGTTTATCCTATTTTCTAAGATAAAGCTCTTGGAAATAATAGTACATATTAGTGTCCTGTTTTTGAGTAATATGAAACTGATAAAGATAGTCCCACATATCTCTGGAAGAAGTGGCAGATTGGATATGCTCATGTTGTTCATATTTGATGGCTCCTCATATTAATCCCATAACAGCTAGGTCAGATTCTAGCCATTGCATGTATTTAGTTCATAAATAGATCTATTTCTTGTAATTGTCAGAGCTAGGGACAGGTTTTTCAGAAGTAGCATTGTTTTACAAATTAAGCTCAGTGGTCAAGAGTATCAATTGACAACTTAGGTACTATCTTTTATAAATTAAGTGTTATGATTTGCTCTGACACTTATTCTTTTTCTTTAATATTTAATTAATTAATGATGATACGACTCATGAACACAACGTGGGAATGTCATGATCATAAAAGGGACAAGCATGGGAAGATTGAGTGATGATCTGAGGCTGATCACATGCCAATCAGGCAGCCACTATGTATAGGAGAACATGTAGGCAGAAGCTGTCTGACATGGGGAATTACTCAGAACTTGACAGATAGTAGTTAATAGATACTGTGATCTCTCTTAGAATAGCCTTAGCATAGTCACTTGTACTTATATAAATAGCTAGGTAATTCATAGAGGGAACTCTGTTGAGTTCTCCTTGTCTTAACCTCATACCCTCTGAAAGGGATCCAGAATTGTTTTGCGGGTTGTGACATTAAGCTAATAGAACATATTAGATATGTTATATCAGGTATTCTATAAGATAAGCCTCACCTCAGTAGTCAAGAGTATTAATTGATGACTGAGGTGGTGAAACAACTGAGAGGATGCATTTATATATAAGAGGTAATGAACCCAAAACGTATTAAAGCAATCAGTACTCATTGAGATATCAGTTAATTAGTGCTAGACAATGATCGGCAGATATCTCAGAAACTGCCAAATGCAAACATTTGCTTCTACATGCACATGGAAGCTCTCTTCAATATACTTTTGAAAACCATAAATAGACCTTAGAGTAATAAGATTCTGTGAAGATACGAGGACCTCAAGGTTTGGCATGACACTGATCTATTACTCATAGATGTACATCAATCCTTGAACACAAACAAGGACTGCTCCTTTTATGGTTAAGTTATTGCTATTTCAGACACAAAAGGACTGCCATATGTAGAACAATAGGCAGTAGAACATGTGATGTTCTGTCTAGGTACACAGACCATCCATTCATGTATATAAGGCTTCCTAGTCTAAGGATTAGACCTCAGACTTAACAACATCTTTTGTTGCTTACTCTAAACTTGCTTGAGAACTTCTAAACTCAAATCAATCACAAATCAGTAAGTGGCCATTTGTGATATACTTATGACATCATTACTGGTAGGATACCTCTGCAGCAGTCCTCTTCAACATATTGACAGGGGGATCTATAGGGAGAGTAGGAGGAGTAGGTTGTTGGCTATTAACAATGAGCCAGAGGAGTTGTACTTGGAGGGCAAACATCATATTGTCTGACCACACATGATAATTGCTTCTATTTAATTTGGGAAAGTTTAGTATTGAAGATATTTCACCAACAGGTACTATAATCTGATAAAACAAATGCACAGGTGCATCTTTGAGAGCTAAAAGGATACTGGACTAAGGTCAGACAGAGATAACTGAGTTGATTGAATGTTTGAGAAGGATATAAAGAGCATGTGTACCTAAGGTTAGACAGAGATGACTAGTCTTAGGGTTTACAGGTAGACACCTTATATATGAGATGAATATACAGCTATTTGCTATGGAATAAAGAGTATTGGACATTGTTATTAGGAGAAAAATTTAATAGAATGCAGAAGAAATAGAGGTGATAGCAAGAGCATGTCATTATGGAATATAATGGTGAGTAAATAAGGAGAAATGATGAAAGATAAAAGAACCTTCTAGTATAACAGTTTGTCCTTGAACAGTAACGTAGTAAGTGGAGGAACACATGAGGGATGATGTAGTAATGAGAGGAAGACGTGAGTTGATGATGTAGTGTAGAATAGAGACTGCAAAGTATATATAAGTAGTTAGTAAGGGTAGTAGAACCCTAGTTTCATCCTGGTTTATATAATTCCTTTCTAACTCAAACACCGGGTTTTAAGGGAATTCATAACATAAGGACAAAACTATCAAACCAAAGCTATTTCTCTAAATCACCATCATGATTCCACTCACCATTATCACGGTTTTTCTAGGCACTATCATAACCCTCTTTTTCAACTCTCTAGCTAATACATGGAACAAACTTGAAGGGGAAACTAAGAACAACTATGCAACGAGCATACAAATCTTCGTGAAAGAAATCAAGAAAAATTTTGTTGATAAACCGACAAAAAGAAGAACAAAAGAACCCAATGACTTTGAAGGAAGTTCAGATGAGGTCAAGGCTTGGTGCCAAAGAATGACACTATTCTTCCAAAGTAATGATATCTCAAAAGAATAGGAAAGAATCAAAATAGCTTTGGAGAAAATCAAGGAAGAAAAGGAAAATTGGGCCCAACAATAGGCAGACACACAAATCCGGAAATTTTTACCCTTTCAAAAGGAATGAAAGGAAACTAAAAAGGAACTAGATATATTAATCATGTCCAACAAACCCCTGTTCAAGACTTGGGAGAAGATGATGGATGAGATGGCACAGTTTTTCATTTCAACAGAAACTCAGACACATGCGATCGACAAGTTGACCAAATTGAAATAAGAAAATAGATTACTTGAAGATTTCTGGTCGGAATTCATCACTTAGAAGGAACTCTCTGGATATAACAAAGTTATATTAGTGGGTCTATTCAAAAAAGGGATCTATTCGGCACTGGCGCGGTGTTACGCCACCAGCGAATTTGCCATGGAACTGTGACATGGGATAAGACTTATAACCCCATTTCCTAACTAGGATGCGCTCTTAGGACTCTCCTACAAGCCCCAGACATACCCTAGATTTCTAACAGGGTACTCTTACTAGATGGCTTCCAAGCTGTTATAGGCTAGAATAACCTATTACCTCGAGAGATAAGACAGATGAGCTGACAGCAGAGTCTTTGGAGTTAGGACATCTCACTGGGCTTTTGGACACCAAGACTTTAGATTCTTCTCTGGAATGCTAGCTAACCTCGATCTAGAATGGACTTAGACAAACTTAGAATGGGTGCGACGGATCAGAAATCTATTATGGGTATGTGAGTTTATCACATATAACCTAATATTTAGAAGTGGACATTACACATGAATTCAAGATGAGGACATAGTCATATGATATGATTGTGTTCAGAGTTGGGAGAAGCTGACTGATGGAGACAGAATAGGCAGACTGTGAAGTCAGGTGATAGTGGAGCAGTACCACATGGATAGAATTAGGTAATGTGGAGTCAGGTGGCAGCACTGTCAGTGCCCAGATGGGAATACTTCAGAGGAAAGCAGTGAGGGAGGCTAGGAGAGATTGCTTTTTCCTTCTTTCAGTCTAATTGAGTCTCCTCCATTTGTAAAGTTAATATATTACTCAGGGTGGAGGGTGATAGGCAAAAGGAGAGCCTTCTTAGCTCTTGCCTTCATCTCAGAAGCTCTAGAGGTTGTTGTATATGATGTTCTATGAGTATAAGAGTTGATCTTGGTGAGAGACTAGTTAGGACAACTTGTATTATATTTTCTACTTGTTCTAGAATCTAATGGTGAAGATACTCGGACAACCTTTAGCAGGGTAGCAGGCTTGGAAAGCCTGGCTAGTCCTTTACTCAGACTATATCACATCCATAAGGTTTGGTGTGGGGGTATAGATGAGGAATGGATTGAGTGTGGTAAGGCCCAGGAGTGGTTTACTGACTACATCTACTAGGGAGCTCATTACGGTGTGTAAAGGTAGACACCTTAGAGGGATTAGCTACTAGGTGAATCTAGATTGATCTTACGATCTTTACACCCATTTTAGAATCACAGCTAAGCTATCTTCATTTTAATCATTCTTTAATACCCTTTTCCTTTCTCTCCCCACACAAACTCTTTAGTACGTGATTGAGGGCTGTCTCATTATTCTTTCATTCTTGACACAGTGAACACCCTATCCTCTTTTTCCCCCTTACAGTGGAAACTAGTTGAAATCAGTCAGCTGAGGAACTTGGACTCATTAGATGAATGGTATGAGAAGGCGTTGAGTTTTGAAAGGTCAAGGAGAGAAGCAATTGAAGAGTTTGGAGGAAGGAGAAACTTAGAGAATACAGGAGATGGGAGGAAGAAACCAGTTTTGAATGTTCCAAGGTGAGACCCCAATGCAATGGATGTAGACAGACATTGGGAGATGAGAAGATATTACAACTACGGAGAAACAGGTCATCTCACTACAAGGTGCTCCAAACCAAAGAAAGAGAGAAGAGAAGAAGTAAGGATTGTTGAGGAAGCAAAGGAGGATTTTTCCTTGGGCAGGGAGTAAGCACCAGCTCTCCTGCCTTAATAAATTCTAAAGTTCGATTACCTGACAATGTAATGAAAAACTTTTTGGATTATTTCAGTGCAAGGAATTACAAAACAAATAAAGGCTACTTGACAGAATGGGTAACAAGAAAAATTCGATGGAGTAACGAAGAAGAGGTGATAGGCATACTGAAAGTGTGGACCCATAGTTCGAGAGAAGAGGAATGTATGAAAAAGAAGCTGAAAGAGTTGAACAGTATGATGAATAATGAAGTCCTAATAGCTCTCAAAGCACTAGAGGAACCCTCGATACTCAGAAAAATAGGAGATAAGCAATTAAATGTTTGAGTCAAATTGCAGACAACAGATACTTATAGAACATTTTACAAACAGGTCTTAGTTGACTCAGGAAGCTCAAGCTCATGTATAAGTCAGAAATTTGTTAAAGAGAACCTTATCGACATCCGCCTGCTACTATTTCCAATCACCTACTATAACACTGATGGTTCGACCAATAAAGATGGAAGCATTACAAAAGTAGTTGAAATGAACATGACTATCAGTGATCATCAAGAGTTGATTCAGTTATTGGTGACAAATCTTGGCAACCACAACCTCTTCTTAGGATATGACTGGCTACAAAAACATAATCCAACCATCAACTGGAAATATTCTTCAATAAGCCTCCAAAACTGTCAATAATGGTGTAGAAAGACCTACATTGTAAGAGAGCCAGAGAAAGAAATAGAAGAAGATTTGATAGAAGAAGGAGAGAAGGTGTTATTTGTCAGTCTAGAAGAAGAAGCATGGAGAAGAGAAGAGTTGAATATCAGGAGTAGGAGTGAGGATTCAAGAGGAATGGAAGAAGACATCTTCAGAGAATACAAAGACTTCAATGACTGAGTCTTCAATAAGGCCATCTTTGAAAAACTACCAGACCAATCCAAGTGGGACCACACTATCAAGTTGACACCAAATGCAACATTAAAAGACTGCAAGGTATATCTGCTAAATGTCAAAGAACAGGAAGAACTCAATAAGTTTCTTGAAGAACATTTGAAGTCAGGACAAATTCGACCCTCTAAGTCACCATGTGCAGCTCCATTCTTTTTCATAAAAAAGAAGAATGGAACTCTTCGACCCATACAAGATTATCAGCAACTCAATGAAGTGACGATAAAGAATAAATATCCATTACCATTGATTCAAGAACTGATTGATAAGGTACAAGGGGCCAAGTACTTTACCAAGCTCAACATTTGATGGGGATATAACAATGTGAGGATCAGAGAGGGGGATGAGTGGAAGATAGCCTTCCAAACTAACAGAGGTCTGTTTGAACCTCTGGTCATGTATTTCGGTATGTGCAACTCACTGGTGACTTTTCAACTTATGATGGACACTCTATTCCATGAGCTAATAATGTCAGGAAAGATTGTGATCTACATGGACGACATCCTAATCTTCTCCCAAACAATGGACAAGCATAGAAGCATAGTGAAACAAGTCTTGCAATTACTAGCCGACAACAAGTTATTACTTCATCTGAAGAAGTGCAAGTTCCATCAAATGAGAATTGAATACATCGGAGTTATTCTGTTACAAGATAGTGTAAAAATGGATCCCACCAAAATGAAAGGAGTAGCTCAGTGGCCAGAACCTTGAGATAAGAGAGAAGTACGACAGTTCCTAGGATTCTGCAATTTCTACTGCAGATTCATACCCAGGTTCGCACAAGTAGCCAAGCTATTGACAGAGTTGACAGGAAAGAAAGCATGGAAGTGGCAGGAGGAAGAAAAGAGTGCCTTTAATAAGCTCAAAAACAAGATAATGAACCTGCCAACACTAGCTATTCCTCATCCTAAATGAAAAATGCAATTGGAAACTGATGCTTCTGGATATGCTATAAAAGGGATGCTATCTCAGCAACAAGAAGACAACTCGTGGAAACCCATCGCTTACCTGTCTAAAGCAATGAATGAGACAGAGCGGAACTATGAGATCTATGACTGAGAGCTATTAGCAATTATGGAAGGACTCAAACAGTGGTAACAATATCTCATAGGAAGTGACCAATTTGAAATATAGACTGACTATAAAAACCTAGGATATTTCAGGAAACCATAGAAACTTAATCGTTGCTAGGCTTTATGGATGACAGAGCTCCAAGAATATAACTTCCAATTAGTACACAAACCTGGTAATTCACAAAAGAAAGTAGATGCATTGTTGAGAAGGCCAGATCGTAGTCAAGGGAAAAGCGATAATGAGAACCAGACAGTATTAAAAAAAGAATGGTTCTGAAGTTTCACAATCCAAGAAGGAGAATTTTGAAAGGAAATAGAAGAAGCCAAAGAGTTTACAGAAGAAGAAGTGTGAGGAGCAGTAGAGAGATCAGAGGAAGGATGGAAAAAAGAAGGGAAAGTGATACTGTGGAGAGAGAGGATTTATGTTCCCAACTCAGCTATACTTCGAGAAGAGATCGTTACCCAGCACCACAATTCCAAACTAGCAGGACATCTAGGTTATACCAAGACACATGAATTGATCACAAGAAATTATTGGTGGCCTCGAATGTTAGAAGATGTAAAGTGATATGTTGCAGGTTGTGAGAAATGTCAAGCTAATAAATCCAACTGACAACCAAAAAGGAATGATCTCCACCCCAACAAAATCCCAAGGGGCCCCTAGAAGATTATCAGCATTGATTTAGTAGGACCATTACTGGAATTGTTGGAATATAACGGGATATTAGTGATAGTAGATTGCTTCTCAAAGATAGCTCGCTACATACCGATCAGTATGAACATCATGGCACAAGGAGTAGCCAAAGTATTATGGGATTGAGTCTTCAAGGACGTAGGAATCCTTCAAAAGGTCATCAGCAATTGAGGACCACAATTTGTGTCTAGGTTTATGAAAGAGCTATATGGACAACTTGGAATAGAGAAGAACCCTTTGACGGCTTATCATCCACAAACTGACAGTCAAACAGAACAGGTTAACCAAGAACTTGAACAATATTTGAGACTATACTACAATTACAGGCAAAACAACTGGGCAAAATAGTTGTTAATCGCTGAGTTCTCCTACAATAATTGAATTCACTCTAGTATGGGATGGTCACTGTTTTTAGTCAATTTAGGTCGTCATCCAAACATGGGACAAGACATAGGAGAAATTATGACAGACTCTCCTGGAACTGAAGAATTCCTTAAAATGATCAAAAAAATTAGGAATGAAGTTGAGGAGGCATTGAAGAAGACAAATGTGATGATGAAAAAGAAGTGGGATGCTAAGAAGAAGCTGGAAGTTGAGTGAAAGAGTGGAGAATTGGTATGGGTAGATGTGGTATACTATAGTATGGACCAACCCTCAAAGAAATTGTTGACCAAACAGTTGGGACCCTTCCCAATAATATAGAAAGTCGGCAAATCCACCTACGAACTTAGGATTCCTCCTACATAGAAGTTGATTCATTCTGTCATCAACAAATCATATCTCACATCTTATGTGAAGCCTGTATTTGAACAACAGTCCCAGAAATCTAATAATAGAGTCATTAACCCTATCACTACAACTCATGTACAAGAGGTAGAAGAAATACTCAACTCTAGATGGAGAGGAGGTAAACTACAATACCTCATCAAATGGAGAGGCCAACCACTTGAGGAAAAAACTTGGGAAAATAGGGATGAAGTAATTAAGGGAGCTCCAAGATCGTGTAAGGAGTTTTATCTAAAACACCCAGATGCTCCCAGAGTCCCTACCATCCAATTACCCAGAAAAATATATGCTGATATCATGAGGATGCGATCTTAGGAGAGGGGTAATGTAACAGTTCATTCTTGAACAGTGACATAGTAAGTGGAAGAACACATGAGGGATGACGTAGCAATGAGAGAAAGACACGAGTTGATGACATAGTGCAGAATAGAGACTGCAAAGTATATATAAGTAGTTAGTAAGGGTAGTAGAACCCTAGTTTTGTCCTGGTTTATATAATTCCTTTTTAACTCAAACACTGGGTTCTAAGGGAGTTCGTAACATCCAGAGGGTACTTTGTCAAGTTTGCTCAATCTATGAAAGACATTGCAATATCCTATGCAAAGTATCACAAATACTATACCTACCTGACCTTCTTGTTGAGTGGAACTGCTGCACTTTGGGTGATATGACATCATATCACTTGTTATCATTCCATCGTCTCAGATCAACACACTAGTGTGTTTCATCTTCTTTCTAACTTCCTTTTTCTTTTCCATAGAATAAAGACTGAGTCCCCTTATATTAACCTATTAGCCTACTTTTATGCCCTCAGTCATCTACCTTCATAGGTGACTCCTGAGGTGAGAATAGTAGTTGTTAAGATTCTAGTTTACTGACTCTACCTGTAGACATATACTTCTACAGGTAATACATTAGTCGTCTACCTTCATAGATGACTCCTGAGACATATACTTCTACACTTCTTGGCACCAAAAAAGGCATAAAAGCCTTGATATCCTTCCTTGACAACTCTAAGACCTTCACAAAGAATGGTTAGTCCCCTCCAACATGATCTACACTCCACATGACAGACAGGTCTCTTATGGACTTCATAGAGACTGATTCACAAACTCCAAGCTAAACCACTTCATACCACTGTTGCACATCCATACACTCCTAACCTACACTACCTCACAAAGGACCTAACTTCTCTACCACCAACATTCACACCTGACTTGGAACAACTCCGGCTGTTCCCCCTGAAGCTTGGGTGTAGTTAGTAGTATACTGCTATGTATCTCACTCACCATGTCTTAGCACCTGCTTGCTTGTTGCGGTATACAAATACAGGATTCTCTCTCCCTGGAAAGCTACTTATCTGCACAACTTAGCTTGTTTGCTGAGGTAAGTCCCAGAATATTCCACTTACAACATGCACCATAAGAATGTTATTTGAGTACCCAATTGTCATGTGCTCTTTATTTGTAGTATGCAATTAATTGATGGTGCCAAAAAAATTTAGGGTTACCCTTGGTGGGCCCTAAGTCATAATAATCCCTAATGACCCAAGCACCTAAGCTATTATAAACTTACCTGGATACTGAAATTGTTCCTTACAACCAAATGCATTCCAAATGCATTACAGATCAAAATACCAATATCCAGGTGGAAGATCAACTGCAATTTCTCCCAACAGTCTACATATCCAAATTACCTCTAAAAATGTAAACAATTTTAGTCAAGATAAAAAACTTCTCCCACTCGCTCACACCTTCCTCCTTCTCTTAGTATCACGCACATCTACACTCGGCGTCCCTTTCCTGCTTTCAGTCCTACTCTCCGGTAGACCCATTTTCTTGTTATATACCCGCTGAAGTACTCTTTTCATCTCCCCATCCGGGAACGTCTTGGGATCAAAATATAGAGGCGCATATTCCAGAAGCCTGTGAGTATATCCTTTAACAAAGATCTGCACTTTACTTGGTTAAACAGGCTCACCATTCTCCTCGGACTTCCGTTACATTTCGGATATATGGCCTGGTTGTTAACACGAACTCATTGAAGAGTACCCACTCTGGTTGTGTCTTCAGCCCACACGAAGGGTGTAACCCAACAACCTTAATCCAGTCAGCACCCATTTCACAACTCCTGATACTTGGCAAGAGTTCACCTGGTGGTCCTTCACTGTCGTATAACTTCCCTTGTCCCCCTCCTTGTGCGCAATCTGCATGAAAAACCCACAAACCAACGCCTTCCTTACATTCAAGAACAACTTGGTCTCATCATGCAACGAAACAAGATCAATGTCCAAGCGCTCCATAATTCGCTGCAACTGAGTCCGCACGTTCTCTGCCTGAGTTAGTGCTCTCCCTGAAAGATAATTCGTCCAAGCCCAATTTTTATCGTACTTATCTACTCATTCGAGTTAGAAATGGGACATATTGAGAGCAAAGTGACTTACTGAGGATATACTGGTTATAGACATTCAACAACGTCAAATGGTCACTCTCTGGTACTGTGAACATCTCCTTCGCAGCATCGGCCTCTCGACGTTGGTTGTTTGGTCTTAACCAGACATTAGGTACAGAGAGCATAGCTGTGATCGTTAGGATCTCGTTACTGCACTTGAACTCTGGACTCGATATCAAGAGTTTCGCAAGCTATAATAAGAGTACAAGTTCAGAAATAATTAACTCGTGGATGAGAGTGAGTTAAAACAGTACCTGAGGATCCAGAGGAAATTCAGCCATAAGTTTCCCTAAAGCTGTCAAATTCCCATCGTCGTCCATGGCAGCTAAGTAATTTAATAGCTCCAAAGCTCGCATCAACGTCTCAGGTGCAGGAGCATCTACATAATCAAAATGTACAAGATCCTATATGTAGATAAATCAAGCGGTTCGTCATCTCAGGAAGATTAAACACATACCTTGATACCGAGATTAACTAGTTCGAGCACCGTATTCGCCAGATTGCTCCTCAGGATCTCAGGATATGTCTGCTCCTCCAGCTCCTTGATGAAGTCTTTCTCCGTGTACAATCTAAAGCACTTTCCAGGTCTAGTGCGCCCCGCCCGGCCTGCTCGTTGCTGCGCCGACGCCTTGGATATCGGGCTTACCAATAGACTCTCCACTCGGATCCTTGGGTTATATACTTTTTGCTTCGAGAACCCAGGATCAACAACATAGACGATCCCATCAATTGTGAGAGACGTCTCGGCAATGTTCGTCGAAATGACTACTTTGCGACCAGGGGGCGCACCCTCTTTTGATGACGGCGCAGGATCAAATATTCGCTGTTGCTGCTGCGGCGGGAGCGATGAATAGAGGGGGATACAGGACAACGGACCAACAGAGCCCTGGCTCATAAGATCATCCGCCTCAAGTTTAATCTTCCTACATGCATCCTCGATCTCTTCCTCTCCAGTCAAGAACAGCAAAATGTCCCCAGGCTCTTCCGCTCGATGAATCATTAATACTGTCCGAATTGCAGCCTCAACATAATCCGGCTCGGGTTCCTGTGTATAGAAAACTTCGACAGGATGGGTGCGCCCAGGAACTTTAAACAAGGGTGCTTTAGACTCAGATCGTAAAGTAAAATATTTCTGAAACTTGACTGCATCGAGGGTAGCAGACATGACAATGATTTTGAGGTCGGAGCGTCGTTTTGCCAACTCTTTCAGGAGTCCCATGAGAATATCAGTAGCCATAGTGCGTTCGTGGGCTTCGTCAAGGATGATGGTGGAGTAGCGCTCGAGGTTGTTGTCATGCATAGCTTCCCGGAGGAGCATACCATCGGTCATATACTTGAGAAATGTTGTCCCTGGCTCGGTCATGTCCTCAAAACGGATTGAATAACCAACATGACGCCCAAGCTGGACTAGAAGATCGTAAGCATCATGAACCCTAGTGATCATGGGACTCACCATCCATCTCATCAGCAACACGTTTGGCAACAGACATGGCAGCAACCCGACGCGGTTGAGTGCAAGCAACCATCTTACCCTTGGTATGGGGTAAGTCTGAGAATGCGACAAATTGTGGTATCCTGTATAAGGTAAATATCATATCAAAAGAGTTTGTAAACACACGCACTGAGTAGTCTTTCCAGAGCCAGTCTCCCCAACCATAACAATGACTTGGTTCTTATTGAACTGGAAAAGAGTCAGCTAAAATGTCCTGATTCCTGGAAGAGCATAACTCAAGCCTTCCTCAGATTGGCAAGTACCACGACACGTACCATGTTCAAAAATTCATCCATCTGGGCAAATACAGGAAGCTTCTGACGCGTCTCAAGGATCTTCTTATATTGGGGTGTATGAGGGACTTTTGTGAACGGGTTTAGTTCGTGGTTCTGCGAATCGGTCAGTTCTGAAAAGCGTTTAGAGGTCTAAAGACGAACTAAGGCCTTGCGGACGTTTTCGCCCTTTACATTTCGAGGAAGAAAACCATACAGAGGTTCAGATGCTGAGGGATCCGACTTGGCCATGTGTACTGTGAATGGAATCAATGGATGCTTGGTTCGGAAAAAATATTCACGTGACTTTCTTTTTATTCCACAAGTGCAAAGGTCCGGGAGCAGAACCCAGCATTCAGGTGTGCATCAACAAAAGGTGTATAACCAAGGAGGGGAAGTATAGGCAAAGTTGACTAGTAGATGGATAGAAATTCTCAGCCAGATACACATGCACAAGTAATTATCATCATGGCTATCCTAAGTCCTAAAGGGTTCGTTTAACTTGGCTGCTTTCTCTGTGATCTCCATTATTTGTCTTTTTTCAGTAGTCGATATTTTCCATGTGGCAAAGCTAAGTAGATCTCCATCTGCCACGGACCGTATATCTCTACGCGTGGGAACTCACGATATGTGTGACCACAGAGACTAACCGCGACGAGTTCTACTTTCGCCCAGCAAAAGTCTGCAGTTCACGGTCATTCACAATGGTGATGGTGTCAGATTCTTTACCAATCGAAACGTCCCATGAGGACATGATTGTACGTTGTTTGTACTTTGTGTTTGCCGTCAGTGCTCATTCGACGCGTAGCATGACGCACAGCTCGATTACTACGGGAAGCGTCTTGCAACATGTTCTTCGGATCGAACCGTCAAAGTTTTTGAGCTCGAGGGTGTGGGGAATCAGAGCTCTCCAGCTAATCAGACGCTAACGGGGTCAGTACTTAGTAACAGCCTTCTTGCTCCCTTCATATCTTTTTCTAGACATACCGGCCCCGTATGGCAGATTGCCTGGGCACATCCAAAATATGGCCAAATTTTGGCTTCTTGCTCTTACGATGGTAAAGTCTTGATCTGGAAAGAACAAGCTCCTCAAAGCGGATGGATCAAGATAGGCGAGCACAGTCTACATACTGCCTCAGGTGCGATTTTTAGTTACGTGATAAAAACGTTTTACTTATGGTATGTGGCAGTCAACTCTGTCTCCTGGGCACCCCATGAGCTGGGTGCAATCCTTAGTTGTGCCTCTTCGGACGGAAAAATATCTGTGTTGACCTTCAAAAGTTAGTCTTCCTTCAGCCCTGGTTGGTAAATACCGTTATTGATACATTTTACACCACGTAGACGATGGCCAGTGGGATGCGGATATCTTCAACGGCCATGCTATTGGATGCAATGCTGTCTCCTGGGCCCCTGCTATACTTCCTGGCTCTCTCATTACACCTCAACAGGCAAATGCTGCACTAAGTCAGCCTCCGTCAACGCAGGCAGCTTCTGTCAAACGCTTCGCTAGTGCCGGCTGTGATAATCTTGTGAAGATCTGGAGGTACCGTCAAGACTCTCATTCATGGGTTGAAGAGGAAACCCTTGAAGGCCACACAGATTGGGTTCGAGATGTAGCTTGGGCCCCAAACATTGGCCTTCCTCGTTCCTATATTGCCACTGCTTCCCAGGACAAGTCTGTACTGATTTGGACAAAGGATTCCCCTACTTCTCCTTGGGTGAAAACGGCTCTTGATCCTTCCTCAAATCTTGCATCCGCTGGCGGAGCTCCTCCGCCAGCTGGAAAATTTCCTGACATTGTCTGGCGCGTATCGTGGAGTTTGTCTGGTAATCTTCTCTCTGTAAGCTGCGGAGATGGTAAAGTCACTCTGTGGAAAGAGAATCTCACAGGCCAATGGGAATGTGTGTCTGAAGTGAATAGTTGAGTGTATAGGTTCGATCTTCTGGATCTCAATAGCATCTTTTTTGAGGTCCTTGTTTTCTGAAGCACGCCTGGACCCGAGATATATGTGCTTTTTGCACTTCTTAATTAAGGCTGAGCATCAGAGGAATTACAGCATGGCTCTGCCCGAATGTATGTATTGTATCAATAATCACTGCTGTCGACTTTTCAGATCCACCTTTGGACTACAACACTGTTTGCTAATCCTGCACTTTCAATCGACACTGTATTGTCGTCCAAAATACGATTTGGAAAAGTTGTTCCAATGGTATAAGGCCTGGATGCATTCTCAGGACGTGACCTACGCGATAGCGATGAGTCCTGCTGAGTCCTGTTTTAGATCAGTGTATGATGGGTGCGCACGCATTGACAAAATTCCTGATATCGCCGACAGTATGTGTAAGATTCATTCGACATACGATGCTGCAGATGTAAGGCATGTTAGAATCTTCGACTGGAGGATGCAAAGCTCGTACCGAGTCCCATCAGCCAATCTCACTTGAATGCTCGTAGTCGGTTTCGACAAATCAACTTCGAACCGAATCGGTACGTCAGCTTCTTGAGTCAGTGTTGGTGTGGTCATAGTGGTAGATATCGGAGCTGAACGGGATATGGAACTAGTGCTGCTACCTGGCACAGGAACAGGAGCTCCAAGGCGCTGACCAAGTCCTCCAAATGTTCGGACACCAGGGGGAGGGTGATACAGCTCTTGCTGCCGGGGATTGATGCGAAGCTCAACGGGCTGTCCCGGTTGGACATTGAGGAGGTGTATTGGGGCCGCACTAATCTCAGTCAAGAAAGGCAAGCAAGGACACAAGGAACACGCACCCAGCATTGATATTCTCAAGTATCTGAATGTTATCGGGATCGTCATAGCGCATGAGGTCTCCATCTTCAACCTGGAACCCATCTCTCCATAATGTGATCGTTCTAGTTACCACTTCGTCTATGCAATAACTGATTCCGCTATCTGCGAGGATGTAAAATTTGATATGTACCTTCCTCTGCTTGGGGATTGTTATCGGGGATGAAAGTAGAGTCTACCTCATCGCTTCCAAGAGTATGTCCCCCACCAGAAAACACACGGAATCCTGGGGTAGACTGAGGCTCTGGTGCGACAGCGCCACCCCTGGATCTAATCAGTGTCAGTTGCGATTACCAGTGGACGCCACTGACTCTGCCGCACGTCGGAGAAGTTCTCTGACCATGTCTCCACCCCCGTATTGGGGCTGCCCATCTCGTTGACGATCCGGGTTCTGAATGGATATACCGCTATTTATGATACATGTAGGATTGAGTATTTGGGAGATGTGAATGAAACTCGCCTCCTTTCTCCCCCAGCGAACCAGCTTTCTCGCTTGTCATTCTCATCTCCGGATTCTTCATCGTTGTCGTTGTCGTTGGACCAGTCACCAATTCGTCCCAACCTTGGTGGCATTACGGATCAAGATAGATAGATGACAAATACTTAAATATGTTTTTCCACAGCATTTCTTCCAGTCTGAGCAAAATTCCAGCAGCCCGGGCTTGGTCGTCTGTCCAAAGACAGCCCATTTCTGCCTTTCAGACACCAATTGGTGATTCCACTTCAGTGATTTACCGAACATTTCTTGGACTAAATTACTGTTTGGGAGCAACATCACTGTCCTTTGTTTCATCATCTGCATCTAGGTATTCTTAGGTTCTGTCCTGCAATACGTGAATAGCCTGTTGGAAATGAGCTTGTATTTCGAGCAACAACTAGGACTAATACTAGCTTGGCAGAATGGACTGCTTTTTTAAAAATTAATCAACGAACTGTTGGGCTGTAATTAGTTGTATAAATACAGATTCATGACCGATGCGCGTTTGTCTACTTTGCTGCAGTAACTCCAACATGCTTGATGCTCAAACACAGGGATACTATGCCTCCGGGAAAATGCACACTGGACTGCATCTCTGCAGTGAAAGTGGAAGTCCAAGCACACCCGCATACACGGGTTCGTCTACAATAAGGGGACTGCGTTGCCATAGACGTCAAGCGGGTTATGAAAGCAGCTATCCCGAGCGTCTGAGATATGAATATCTGGGTTCAGTTAGGACGTTGAATGCACAAGCTTCCGGTTTCTAACTCAATACATCTTGAGCTACGAGTTGCGTAAGTTGTCCTCGAATATACAATTAATTATATGATGGTATATATACATATGTCCTCTTGCACAATTAGTCTGATTCAGGCCTGGAAGGGTCTCTGTAAAGAGGGCTGCATCGGTGCAGCACCTGGCAGTGAAACCATATCTAGATCATGAATAGTATGATAGTGGTATTGGTCAGGTCAGTGGTATAATCTCCGCTCTTCAACAATCTTCTGTACCCAGAGAATGAGAACAGACTTCAGCATACCTTCCCATCCCTCTTCCTGATGAGCCACCAGTTTTGCGTCAAAGAGGATAAGTGCATCAGAGGCCGAGAAGGATGGTTGGTGATGAATGACGGATGACAGTAAAGGCGGCAAGCCAGCCATGTTTGACTTGAGAAGTTGAGCAGATATCTGGATCGGAAGAAGATAACGAAGTTTCAAAGCACTTCAATAGGCATCAGAAAGGTCGATAGAGAGGAATACCGATGAGCTCACCCAGCCCAAAGGCGAAGATTATCTGTCCGCCTGAAAGTCCATCCTTTTTTTGGGCTCCCTACGTTCATCTTCTCGAGGGAAATGATATCGTGGATGCTGTCCTTGCTTATATATCCCCAGGGATTTTTGGATTTACGCACAATAGCATTATAAGCTACGCAAAGGAGCTGACCGGACGATAGGCACTCAAGGAAGGCCGATGGGCTACTGGATGGCTGTAGGTTACCGAGAAGGTTTCGAGGAAGAAATAGGCTAAGAACAGCATGTGCTCGTCCTGTAATCAAGAGTCAGCACTGGATATGGCAAGAAACCAAGTATACCAACCAAGATCATCTTCTATGAACGTATTGCGACGTGCCCATTCTGGGAGCAATTCATCATCAACAGTTTCTTCTGGTTCATCGTCTTCCGCTATATTCATCATAGCCTCCGTTTCCTCGTTCAAAGACATAGAGGTCAACATATCCACCATTCCTGTTGATACGCGCCGTTTCCCTCCGTCTTGCGCAGAAAGAAATTTACCCAGGTTTTTTCCTTCGCCATCCCCAGCACTGACTCTCCTCCCTTTCGCCCTGAGATTCTGTCGCACCTGGTATTTTCTTTGTTCTCTTTCCCAACCGCGCTCCACGTTCGAATGGGCCTCAAAAATAACTTCATCAACAATGTCAAGATATCCAGAGACTAGATCTCGCTCCTTCTCAAGATCTGCTATGTGGATGTTTTGCTGATACAGCCAGCCTCCGGCAAGTACAAGTCTCTCATCCCACCGTTCCCTCTTCTCTTTCTGCTCTTCCTCCACCACCTGAAAAATATCTTCCTCCTCTTCCCATACCGGCACCTGTTGATATCGACCATTGACCTGAACAAGCGAGTATGTGAAAGCTACATCAGATTGTGCTGAGCGCACATCAGGGCCGAAGTCCTGGGCTTCTTCTGAGGGAAGATTCAATGTAGGCTGACTGGGACTAGTCAATTGCGAATGTGAATCTCCTCGGGAGCCGCCCCCATCACTTTGAGCGTCATACGCCTCATCACTAAGGGGAACCCGGAACTTCTCCTCCATGTATCGAAGCATGGCCAAAACTTCGAGGGCAGAGCGGCGGATCCTAGTTAACGGGTCGGAAGCATCCTTCTGATTGGCAGTCGGTTTCACTGGCCCCAAAAGGGTAGCTCGGAAGTTAGCTCGAATAGTGCCCGCAGATTCGTCAGGAAGAGAGAGGAGGTAATTTCGGACTGATCGGATAGCTCTTGTCGTTACCTTAAGGATGTCCAGTATGTCAATTGGTTGCGGTGGTAGTGTAGTTGGATGGGTAGCCTTGCCGATTGACCAGGCGTAAGCTACCAATGACAAGTCTTCACAAACACCAGGAAGCAAGCTTTCGGGGTCAATATCATAAGACCTGACGTGTGGTTCAATTATTTGGAGCGGCGGAGAGGGAATTTCAGGAGAAGGAGGGAGATGAAATTCTGTGAGAGATCCTGCAGACGGTGCTGAAGGAACATGACCTCTCCCTCCAATTGCCGGCACGAGGCCAAAATGTGCCTTTTCTAGAGCACTGGGGACTATGAGAATACGGTGTCAGGAGAATCAGAAACGTACCTCTTCTTCGCAGCTAGTCCAGCCTTGGTGAAATAATGCTGCAGGTGTTCTATGCTCCCCAGAGCCATGACGCTCTCGCGTTTTGCAGCACTTCGGCTAAACGGTTTGACCGGTTTGTTCCCAGAATTCAAATTCGGGTAGAACGCAGCCTGTCGCTTTCCCCGCTTTTGGTCTGGAGGACTTCCTGTAGAGTCTGGTGTGAGAATTGCGGGGGACGTGGAGGCAGAGGAGTCAGATGCCATTGTCTGCAACGGCAAGAAATATCTCTCAGATATATGTTATTGTTATCATCAGCACTCGTGGGAATGTCGTTTTGTAGCTCGTCCGCAGGGCAGAGGGACAGACTATTGGACTTAAACAATCCAAGCTTCAATGCCTGCAATGATTTCACCTTTATTTTCTTCTGGTAAACCGCAAATCTTCTGTGCTTGGTCTCCTCTGTCCACAAACTACTTTTGCCCGCGGAGTATCCCTCGCCTCAATTCCCATCTCAATTTTCTCTTAACTGGTGTCATGTAACACCTCTATCGTTCAGGTTCCTCGTGTCATTCCACCCGGTATACCACCTGCAGATGGTTCCTCTGTTTAAATTGTTAACAACTCCCTTTCAGTCTCTGTCAGAAATACTAAGAGTTGGACCTCTCTATTCAGCCCTGTATCAACGTATCACCTTTCGCACCATGAAATCCTACAGTTATATCTACCCACGACTCACATACAGACAGTAATATTGGAGATACCACCCATGTCGTCGCGGCCGATTAGTTTTTTTCCAGTAACTCCGAATACGCTTCTATTCTCCTGTGAGTCTTAGGACATCAGGCACGCGATGACGGGAGCCAATCCGACTAATCAATGTTGTAATAGATGACACTCACTAGAACCCTCCAAGCTTCGAACTTCTTCGTCGTCGAGTCTTTCAAGGTAACCATGGTCACGCTATTAGCCAGGGAGGATCAACGAGGATCTTCGTCAAGTGATGGCAGATAGCTAAATACATCACTCCTTCAACACACACGTGAACGTAGTCTGGATCTTAGAACTTGCTGATACATTTTACACTTTCATTGTGTATAGAAGCCAACAATCTGGTTGAAACTCAGAATCGGCTCATGGTGATGGAAAGGCTACAGTTGAAATATCCGGACGGTTACAATGGATACGGAGACGGACGCGTTTACATGTGTCATTATCTGATAATTCATCACAACGCTGTCTGGTTTTAGCGCTGCTTTTATGATAGAGATATATAAGATCAAAAAATTCAAGGCTGAAACAACCTAGCTGGGTTGTCCTAACCGCTCAATCACTGTATCACCATATCATGTTTGAACAAAGGTCGAAGTTAGACACAATAACAACGCATTGAACATCTCACCAGCGCAAAAGCCACATCACAAAAAAAATGATTTCCAACCTCCTACAAGTGCTTACATCTGTCCAAAGAATATTGAATTATCTACTAACAGAGCTATAATAATCAGGCGGCGGCAGATCAGGATCCTGCCTGAACAAAGTCGTTGGTGTCGATGCAAGCTTTGGTGTAGTCCGTTGTGATACGCTTACACCTAGAGGTTCTGGCGAAGCAGAATGAAGGGGAGTAAACGAATCTCCTGGTCGGAGTTGGTGAATGACGGGAGGCGGCGGCTGAGTAGGAGAACTGTATCGTGACTGGGGAGGGCCCGGTGAAGGACTTAATTGATGAGATACATGAGAACCATACAGGGACTCAGGTGATGGAGCAAGAGATTGAATCGGATTAAATGATTCATGAGAATAAGGAGCCTGTCGCCCGTCCAGCGGATCAAAGTTATTAGGTTGCAAAGGCTGGGCGCTAGCCAGGTCATCCTCTTGAAAACTGGATGAAGAGATATGAATCCCAGGTCGCTGAGGTATGGGGGCATGCAAATATGTCTCGTCCGAAGGGTCTTCATAGTATGAAACTCCCGGAGGATCGTTGTATCCCATAGGCATGGCTCGCTGCGTGAGAGGTATGTGGGAATCGGAGAGATTGGGGTGGGTATAGTTGACATTGTTACGGGGCGAACCGTGAGTGTTTCCATATGAACTTGAGATTGAGTTGATTTGTTGCCTCTCAAGTTTGGCTTGCCTGGTTGATTGAATTAACGTCCCTCGTGACGACGTAAACCAGAGCTCACCTAGCTTTTCGCCTAGCGTAAATTACCTTTGGCTTGATTTGATTCATCTTATGAAGAATGTACCACATTGCCGCTGCAGTGATCAGGATAGTTATGGCAAGGACAACGTCGCTGATAACCCGGCTTTTCGTGTCCGTAATTCCTGTAAGCCACTCGAATCAGGCAATCCCTACCAATTTCAACTAGTCGACAAACCTTCAGAGCTCTGCTCAAGCAGGACACCCAAATAAACGGTAATAAACTGTTTAGGCAGAGACAAAATAGCGGCTATAGAGAAAACGAAGATATTCATTCCACACGTCGAGAAGATGGCAGTTGTAACTAGGGAAACATTCAGCTAAGCAGTGCGACGATGATCTGCAAAATAGACTGGTAAACATACAGTGACCCGGGATGGCACTCAGTCGTGCAATCAAAGCAATCCTAAACCCTCCTTCACGCACGACTTGTGCTAGGCATGCATACGAAATATTGGTGCGTTCCAACTTCTCACCACGTGCACGACAACAATACTTAAAAGCACTGAAGGAAGGCGATTAAAGACTCTCAAAAAGGGTGTTGGTAGAGACGCACTAGAAATTGCCCACTTCTCCAAGAAACGTCCCAGCCGCCACGACGGCAAAACCAATCCATAATCCCCATACAAGACCACACAAAACAGCGACGATCTCATGACCAAAAAGCTAGGACATTTCATTATGAGCCCCAGGATTCAACATGCAAGACGGTGAAAAAACGCACAGGAGGAAACGAGATTACAAAAAGAACTGCAATGGGAACAATCCATCCAAACGAGAGACTGCAAAAAAAGGAAACTATCAGCATTTTGCAAGGACTCTGGATCGTTGGCCTCCTACTCATGTAACCATCTCGTGACTGGTGTTAGCCAGTCTACTATCTGTTTATGATACAATGTCATAAGCGCAGTAAGTACCAAAATCACAACCAGGGCAACATAATACCCTGTATCCACGTTGTCAATAATGCGCAGCAGTAGATATGATCTGAACATACACAACCATTCCCTTCGAATCCAAAATCGCCAATTCATCATCGCATTCCAGTCTATTGCACCCTTTCCTAGCTCTTTCTGCTCACTAGGAGTTGGACTTGGGGTCTGTCTTTGCGGAGATGTGGCTTGTGGCGGCCTAAAGGATGGGTCATAGGAGGGGCGGTCGGAGGGTTCAACAGCATAGTTTTGTTGTGGAGGATACAGGGGCTGGACAGGTGGGAGCAGAGAACTCGCATGCTGATAATTATTGGAAGACCATTGCCAGGATGAATCATACGGAGCAGACATGATGGGCAAGGAGAAGGCTGGCCTGTGTCAGGCGAGACCATATCCGTTTCTACGCCTCTAAAAATAGCATCCACACATCATTTCATAGCCTCGTTGCTCCATTTATCTACCTATTTATTGTTTAGACGCAATTGCAGATAATAAAATATCATAATCTGTACTCGCAGCTAGGCGCATCCAACATCGACTAGTCAAAAACAAGCAAACCGGAAAGCACAGAGACATACCTTTCAACACCAACTGCGTAAACAGCATCGCTAGGTACGGTTTCTCCCTCCTTAGCCTATCAAGACCCTGCATACTCATCTTCCACAACGTCGCATGATGGTCCACCACACACGTAGCATTTCTCAGTGAATTCGACAATGCAGATAGCTCCCCAGCCACAGCACCAGGTACCATCGACTCTTCAAAATGCTGTGTCTGATTCACAAAAGCGTATATGGCTCGTAACACGCCTGATTCGATAATGTACAGTCCATCAGGTTCGTCTCCTTGCCTCCACAACACATGTGATGTCGGCACTATCATCTTGGTGAAATACTCTGCAACACCGCTGAATTGTTGCACGTCGGCGTCCCCATACGAGGAAAATGCTTTGATGACAGTGTTGAGCGATTCCGGTGCAATTCCAAGTTCAGGGCCAGTGGCGTATTCTTTCATGTAAAGGTTATACCTCACTGAACAACAATCGAAATGTTCTCACCCATACCAATCGTTTTATCGCCGACTCTATGCACATGAGGCTGACTAGGGGAAACCGCCATTGAATCAGTCCTTTGCAAACCAAGGACAGAATCCTGTCGAAAAGGCACTGGCATAGTATAACTTCCATCCTGGTGGTGCGATTGGAGCCATGAACGAAGGTAAATATTTTCAGTCCCTATATTCAATAAATCATCAGCACAATCAGCTGCAGAACTTCAACATACATTCCATAGCATCATTGAACGTCAAAAACAACTCTACACCCTCAGCTCCCAGTACATCCACACTTGCCAACGATTTTCCGATAGTAGAGTCTGCAGCGAAACCGCAGAAAACGAGGGTAACACCTTTACCATCAAGCAATCGTTGTATCCTAACAAACGCCTCAGAGGCTGACATATCCACTCCGGCCACAAGGGTCAAATCAACAATCAGGAATTGAATCGGATTCTTCTGCCAAGATGGCCCTTTGATAAGGTCACGAATGGTTTCCTCTATGCATGTAATTGTCCCGAAGAACAAGAAACCTGCAAATTTTCATACATCATGATGAAGATAAACCCACAATAAACCTACCCTGCAGACGAAGAATAGTCGTCTGTTTGGCAGCATTGCGAATATATGCTCTTTGCAGCCTTGGGCGACGAACAGCAGACATCGCTGTATCACCGGTATAGATAGCGCGTATGCCCCCTCTCTGTGAGTTCTGTACGACAAAAAAGAAGCCTAAGTATCATGATCAATTTGACCAAACACTTTTGGGACGAAACCCAAGGACTCACAGCTAACCACTATCCCAAAGAGAATACCGGTCACAAAATCCCACACCGTCATCACCACCATAATGCTCACAATCGTCACATACTCAGTGCTAATGTTGTCAAGGGAAAACATATGAAGCGACGTGCTGCAACTCACCTGCTTACCCGTTGTCGAGAGTCCCACAGCGCTTCCTTGACAAGATCGAGACCCAGCACATCAATTAACGCTCCAACAACCATCACAGCTAAAGAAGTATAAACCTCAGATCATGGTCGGAAGAAACATACCGACGTATATACGCAATGGGCCCGGTGCCAAGGAATAACAGTACAACATTCGCAATAGCAAGCAGAAATCCTGCAATCCGATTATCACCTCCCACTCTGTAAAATCTAGGAACATGCTCAGTCATCAGAGTCAACTCCATTTGACTGAAATCTTACAGAAGCGTGTTAACATAGACGAGATAATTAGGCCTTGTAAACGGGTTCAATAACAAAAGTATGTTTTCACAGAGATACTCACACTGTGCCCAACAGCCCGGACAAGAGATTTGAATAACCGTGTCCAACCAGCTCCTTGTTGGTATCAACATCTTCGTTCAACGAAACCGCTGTAAAACGGGGATAATTATGATGCCAAGAAGGAGTCATTATCGCAAGTATCAGACTTACCCAACGCCGGCACATTCAAAGGCGGATGTAATATGTTGAAAAATAATCTGAAAAAAAGGACGATTTAACGCCGAGCCAGATTATTCCATCAAGGCACTCACAACGCAAATTGAGTAGGAAGTGTTGACCACAGAGGACCCAACTTGATCCATTTCCAGTCTACATCTGATGAGCAATAATCATCCGAGAAAACACCTTGATCGACGTACGAAAATAGGTATAAAACTTGTACCAACCTCCTCCTGGCGTACTTGGCAAACTAAACAACCAGCCCGCTTGGCGAAGTTCTCCCAGATCGAGCCTCGCAGCATTGACCACAATATAGAAAACAATAGCCATAATGACAAAATCTATAGTAGCGAAAGCATCATTTTAAACAGATGTGGGCGTCGAACATACATGAAGGGAAAATGAAGCGATGATCGAATTTGCGAGTGATGATTCGGAGCAGGACTGCCAAAGCGAGAGGAAGAGTCCAGAGAGTAAGTGATTTCAAATCCAGGAACATGACTCGCAGAGTTTGAAGCGACAATGTGAAATCTTGTTCAGACATTCGCATGCTCACCACCAGCCTACGCAAAAGTGTTATTAGGGCATTTGACCACCGACTTGCAACGAACCCTGTTTGGATAAGGAATATTCCGATACCACCAATACACCCAACAAGAATATGACGAGGAAAGAAACCAACTACTACACCGAGTTTGAGGGCGCCAAGTAAGCAAAACGAAAGACCAGTTAAAATGGAACTCAGAGCGAATGCGACCAAAGTGGTTGCGATGATCTCTTGTGGATGGTCTTGGCCGAGCTGGATAGCTATACTGTTGGCCATAATATGAAAGAAGGGCTATTTCTGAGACTTGAGACCAGTAATGCGGTTCAGAATTGAAAGACATACAACTACTTCAATCATCATACTGCCATTCGCGCCCGCAAATCCACTGCCACCAAATGTGTAGACCAACTGAGCTATTATGGCTGTCACAAAGAACAATGAGACACCCATCGGTCCCAGGTCGGCGAAAACTCCAGTAGAAGGGAACACGATCAGACCATCTACAGGTATTCATATTGCGGACAGTTATTAGAAAGACAGCAACACTTACAGCTAACACCATCAAGAACGTTGAGCAAACAGCCGAGTAGCACAGCCGGAAGGGCAGCCAACGCCATGCTCGAGTACGTCGGGAGCCTATGTCTCATGAATTTCTGCCATGATAAGGTATCGTCAGATATGCTTGGTTCTCTGTTGACTCGACCATTGGATTTGAAATGAGAAGGTTGTGTATTCAGTAGTGAGGTCCGTTCAGAAGCTTCAAGTCTGGTGGGGTCATGATCATGAGGTTGCAAGTCCAGGTGATCGACTGGAATATCGTCAATTTGGTTAAATTGGTACCGAGCCTTGGGTGTGAGATCTTCCGGCGTCGATAGTGAAGTCGAAATTTGAGGACGAAGGAGGGTCAAGCCAGAGGGCCCCTGAGGGACAGACTGTGATGTAGATCAGATCAGACCTGCACGCGTGATAACGATAAGAGAATAACAGACCTTGGGCGCAGTCGAGGCTGGCGCAGACCCCAGGCAATCAACTAAAGAGCGATGAGTTTACGATAAATGAGAAGCTATAAAAAGACGGACAGTGGCTGATCCGTTGGCCCGAAGGTGCGGAGTGGTCTGGCGAAGAACGAAAATGCAGATCCGAAAGCTTCATAGTTGTCTGGCGGATAGAATCCTGGGAGTGAGAGATGCCTGACTGGAAACTCAGTGGTCCTGCGATATTGTACGACCTGGGCTGCAGCAACCTGCAAGGCATTTGAGTAGCTGAGTTGTAAGGGTGAAGATGATACACACCCGGCCCTGCGCAGGTGGGGAATCCGCAGAGAGTGCTCTGTCGTCTGCGAGTCATCGAGACTAGCCACAGTGAGCCCTCGTCTCATGTTATGGGAAGAGATAATAATAATGTTCAAACAAATTGATTTCTCTGACCGTCACACTGTGACTGCGTCGACCCATGTCCAACACCATCGCACTGTATGTTTATTTTATTTGTGCAGTCTCGTGCTAACACATTTTAGTTATCCTCTCCAGAATTTCACATTCAGGTAAGTCTCTTTCTGACCTGCAGAGTCCGGATTGAGCGTCCGTCCACAGCACCAAAGAGGCTCAGCCCGAGGAGGACCCCTCTGTCTCTGCCCGGCTACAGCGTCTGCAGAATAACTACGAGGATTATGGCATGCGCCGCACCGTTGAAGGCGTTCTCGTCGTTCACGACCATGGCCATCCTCATATCCTCATGCTCCAAATCGCCAATGCCTTTTTCAAACTGTGAGTGCGCCATTATCCAATGCATAGACCCGTGTAACCTCATCCATACAGACCAGGCGACTACCTCAAGCCTGGCGAAGACGAAATAGAGGGTTTGAAAAAACGCTTGGACGACCGTCTCGCCCCTCCGTCCCACTCTCAGCAATTCGACAGCACCCACGGCCTCGACAACGAATGGGAAATTGGTGACTGTTTGGCCCAGTGGTGGAGACCCAATTTCGAAACTTTTATGGTCAGTTGGCCTCACGTCGTTCTTCACTTGGGGCTCCGCCCACTGGCGTTTTCCTAGTATCCCTTCGTCCCAGCCCACATCACAAAACCAAAAGAATGCAAAAAGCTTTTTCTTGTCCAAATGCCAGAACGGAGTACGTTTTCGCCTTTGAATATCGTATCCCATGAGCTCATGGAGTTTTATTGTCAGAGGTTCTCGCTGTCCCCAAAAATATGAAGCTTTTGGCAATACCTTTGTTCGAGCTCTACGACAATGCAGCACGTTACGGCCCTCAACTTTCGGCCATCCCTCATCTCCTTTCTCGGTTAGCTTCTCTTCTCCTCTAGTTGATTCCCTCCTCAATATTGCCCTGTAGGTACAACTTTATTTACCAGTGATCGCATTGCATTGCCTTTTGGCTGTTTGCCATCATGTCATTTTCGTTGATCGGTCTGTGCCGCCTTTCTCATCGCCATAAAATCAATGAAGGGTCGACGTGCAGTTACCATTAGACATTGGGATGTATGTACATTACTTACGTTGTCGATTCCTCCCTAGAATACCAAGTTATTATATATGAGAGTAGATGATGACGAGGTCTCCAAGAGTTTATCTAGAGAAAAAAGCAAAGCACCTGTCTTGATTTGTTCACCAAGGGATCAGAGTCTTTCCATCAGCTAGAGAGTAACCTCTGAGACCTTGAACTGAATATCAGACACTGTCCACGGTGGACAAAAAATACTCCAGGAACCTCCTGCTGATAACCTCCGACCGCGATCCTCAAACCCTTGTCAATTGCAATGCACAGGTAAACGGAGATCATTGTTCCAAGTCTGCAATGGCGGGACACTCCAATTGATTACCAACTCGTATATTCAACACTCTACGCGTGCATTTGTCGCGATTGTCACGATCACGAGATGCTGTGACAGTCCAGTATGCATTGTAACCCGACGCTTATTATTATCCTCGTCCCATGTCTGACATAGTCACCTTCAAGCAAGATTGGATTCATGATCCTAGGAACAAGATTTATAATATAATTTGTGACGACGGGAAGCCTTCATGACGTGACATTCCCTATCTCTTCCAATTTTCACTGTGGTTACTCCTTTGGTCTAGACCATGAACACCGTTCCTAATTCAGTTCAGTCCTGGTTCAGGCATAAGACAAATAATCTGGTCCATGCAGCCTACTTGATACATTCATCCTTGTTATCGTCATTGACAGCCACCGGTCCTACGAGTATCTGTTCCAATCATCCTCCATAGGTGAAACAAAGAACTGGGAAAGACTCTGATAGCTTTTGTCAAAATATAGAATGAATAAATCACTCTATTTTCATTTTCGATGGTCCAAAGTGGTGGTCCAAGTCCAACTCGGGCGGCCGGATGGTTGCGCTATCCCCTGCGACCCAGCAAACTTCTCGTATCCCACTCTAGATTGGAACTATCAACACATCCTCATATTGTCACCATCAGTCTTCTACCGTGACAAGATTTTCAAAGAACCACCAGACTCCACGGTATCATCAACAAATTGCAATGCTCTAAATCATCAGTTAGGCATCCGCACAAATTAAAACCATTCACTGACAATCACTGTCTGGACCATCATCAGGCGTCCCTCTCACTCAAAGTTTCGACACATTCGAAAGAGGAACCGGGACCATCGCGCAGACACGAACTCGTCAAAGCATCGTCCTACAACCAACGTAACAGCAGCTACAAAGAAGACATTTCAAACAACAGCAGACTCTACAGAACATAAAAAAAGGTCTCATGTATACTATAACAGAACACACGGCAAAAAAAAAAACTCATCAAGAAAAAGACATGCCGCTTACGACCCATTGTTAGGGCTGCACCTATTGTTTAATCATTTCTTCATATAACAGAAACTTGAGTCGCCGCTGGGTCTTTGGCGCCTTCCGCCCTCCTGTTTGTCTGAATGTCATATGCACTTCAGAAAGCAACCAACTACAAAACAGCAATAGAAAACCCACTTTTGCTCTTGACAAACAAAGCTATCAGGAGCACCTTCCCAGTGATCCAACACATACTTCCCCGCAAGTAATGTCTTATTAGCCTCCTCTCCTTCTCTATCTTCAAACAAGTCCCTTGCAAGTTGGGTGTGCGCAACACCTGCATAAGTGGTTAGACATCGGGGATTGATCAGTATCCTTGCGGGTCTGAATACAGAATTCGATATCGTGATCTCCAGGTCCTCAAGAGGCGGAAGATCTAGCCCTCCTTCCTCTAGCGGCATGGCATCATAATCCGATCCAGCATTCGCATCTGGATCGTCCTGTTTTCGGTCTGCTGGACCTCCGTCGTTGACTTCTTCCAGATCCGCCCCTGCTCCAACGTTCACTACCTGAATCTGGTCGCGGTGCTTCATCTGTGCCAACTCTAGACCTGGACGGTCGGCCATCTCCTCTCTTTTGCTGCGCCTCCCAGCTGAAGCCCTACTTGCTCTATCATCTGCTTCGATAGCGTCAACCGCCGTTCGCACCCAGAGGTCCCTACAGAACCATGTTTGACTACTGTCAAGACACGGTGCATCTTCCCCTCTTATAGGAAGGTTATCAGCTGTGCTGAGGTTCTGGAAATCGTTCCCTGCACGATATGATATACCCAGATAATAAGACATAGCTGGATCAACGACGTGGGTCCCTGACTCGCAACAGAACGCTTGGAAAGGGAGATGTTGATTGTAGTGTAGAATACCCTGCTTATCTCTTGGTGGTACCGCATCTCCTTTTGACGACGAACGAGACTGGCGGAATTGGTCACCGTCAATGTCCCGTGTCCGCCATCTATCAAGATAGAGCAAGTGAATATGAGTGAACGAAAACCGATACAACTATATGTACCTGTCGGAGAAAATGAAATAACCATTGCTTTCCGCCCAGTCCATCCCACACACCATAGCTGCCTCGTTGGCAAAACTGATTTTGATGGTCTCCAATATGTCATTCGGACACGTAAATCCTTTAAGCCACACAACCCTCGCAAAGGTGATGCCTCTCCGCTGCTTCAGTTCGTGCAATGGTTCCAATGCAAGGTTTCTCATATGAGCCTCTTCAAGCGGATAGTACGCCGCAGCAGGATCTGCTGTCATGCCAGGTACGCGCCGGATGCGGAACGAGACGTTTAGGAGGGTAAGAACGGCCTCACAAAGGTCCACAAGGGTTTCTGTAGCGTCAGTAGAGTCGTAGTCGAGCATAGACACAAAAATATTGGAACTGCCCAAGCGTCGGGCCATCTGTACAATGACAGCCAGCTGATCGACGAGGAAATGGTCGGCAGAATGGATGGCAATGGCGATGTAATATAAATGGTCCTCGTCAATGAGGTCTTCGTAAGCCAGGTGGTTCTGACCAAATGGACGCGCCAGCGTTGGGCATAGTGCTGCCACCCAGCCGTTGAGGGATAACAACTCGTCAATAGCACTGAACACATGTTGGGCATCTCTGGACCCTGTGTCTCTGTTCGTGATACTGACATGCCTGGATTAGCTGAGCAACTACCAAGTTCCATTTACGACGCACAAGGGTAATTGTAGTCTCGTCCAATAATCCATTATTCCTTCATAAACAAGGCCATTGAAGATATCTTCTCGCTCGTCTCTCCCAACACGGGCCTGTAGAAATGAATGCTTATGTACATTGAGAGACTTGTCTGGGCGTGTGGCACGTTCAATGAAGTTGTGTTCCTTGATCTGGTGGGACTGGCTCGATTTGCTGGGAGCTGAGGAGGAAAAGAAGATAAGGCGGACAAGGAGGCCTAGGCCAAGAAGAGCAGCTATCCGCAAAGGACCATTGAGACGGCGAAAGGCTGGCATGGTCGGTACAAGACGCCCTATGCTGGGAATGTCGGCGTCGGAAAAAAAACATAGCGTGGGGTACCCGTCACGGCACCGCCACTTGTCTCATTTCTTCCTACATTATTCTCTCTCTTTACTTCTATTTGTCCACAGTTCTTACAATACTTTGTCACGTTATAGTATCGTTATTTAGATGAGTTTTCAAAAACATACCAGACGGTTGTCTGGACATATTTGGCGATACCTTACAATCATCGATACTGTCAGACACACCAAATTCCCACCTATCGATTGCTATAAGAGAATCTACTGGCTGGCACTAGGCGCCCTCTACATGGGAATTCTACTAGTGCAAAAAATACACTTAACAAGACTTGCCAGACACAAGAAAGAATCTACTGCGAGAACTGGGCGACACTGGATGACACATTAGCGGACGGATAAAAAATGAACAGCATGTTGCTAATGTGAACATGAACGAGTGGCCACAATAAGAACGAGCACGAGTCAACGGAATCACTCTCCCAAACTAATCAAAACCATACCACCCACACCCCCAAAAAGACTCAATACCGCAAGTATCTTCTTGCCGATCTTGCCATGATGATGGTGGTGGTGGCGATACTGGGGATCATCTAGTTCCGCAGCTCCTGTGCCGTCCTCCTCTCTAGCCAAAAGGTGGCTGGTATTAGGAGAGCGAGGACCATTTGCTTGACTGGGAAGAGCACCCTCCTCATCTTCTGCAGAAGGAATATCATGCGAGTGGCCATGATGACTGTGTCCATCAACGTCACCGAATACAAAGTCCCCAGCTATCATCTCTACAGTGGCAACGTAGATGAGCATTCCAGCTGATATCGCAGACATGAGTCCTTCAATGAGGTACATCCGAGCTAAAGCATTCCAAGAGAAGACGGGGTCAAGATCCTCGAAATAACTACGGACCATTGGTTTGACTGACCTAGTTCGATACCCTGTTTTTGTTTTCGGACTTGAAACACAATCATTCCTAAACCCATCCCGGCGGGAGCTGTAATGGCGAACAAAATAGCCAGCGAACATTTTAACCATCCTTCACCGTGTTCCCCACCAATGATCTTTTTCACGATCGTGACGAACCTATGGTATCCATGCGCTTTGGGCTTGCTGAAATCTTCGGTCTCAGACTCTTCGTCCGACTCATTGTCCAACAGTGGAGGTGGAAGTGCGGCTATACGGATGCCAAGTGACAAGCCCTCGAAGAGTTGGTGGAATATAATAGCCGTTGTCAATGAAGCTAAAAAAGTTTCAATCTCGGTAGATCAGAAGGCAAGAGAGACCCACTGAAATCGGCACCAGTTGCGATTGCTAGTGTCAATCCAATCACAATAGAGTGAATCATGATGCCTAATTGAAGAACAAGCAGCCCAACCACCTGCCGTCTTCTTCCAATCATGGGTTCCACCCTCTGGATTCCTTCTTCTCGGGCGTTTCTCGTTCTCAACCCTTCTCCTTCAACAGGGCTACTCGATCTCGATACCCCCCTAGATACCACATCCTTAGATAGGGCCATAGGAGAATGTATGCTGGCTACAGAGTCCGGGTAAGCACATGGACAACCAACACCGCATGCACATCTACACATTCTTATGATACGAGGGGAGTTTGTCAAAACCTCTATGGGGAGCGTGCTTGTGGTATCAATTGCCGGCAAATGGGCATGGTGTTGATGGCGATTGGTCGGTGTAGTATGCGGTGAGTTGAGATGGTGAGCTGACTGTGTACGAGGTGGGGCCAGAAGAGGTGTTGTTTCATCTGTTCTGTACGCCTGCACAGGGAGAGCAGAATTGGATGATTGACATGTCTCAGTGAATACAGGAGTGGACACCGAGGATGACAATCTGAGCACAGAACACTGGGCCGATGGGGGGTGGATGGGGGTGAGTGGCAGCGATGGTTCCTTCTCTTGGAGGCTTTTAACATAGGATGTAGAAACATCTAGGATTTAGAGGTCAGGGATGTCTCGAGGATGGTGGAAACGAGTGCGCACATTCAATGAGAAATATCAACAGCAGCGATGCAAGACTGTGGAGCAATGAGCCAGGCGGTAACAAGAGAGTATAATGGACGAACATGACAAGGCCCGTGTGATCTCCAATGTTATGAAAGTGTTTTGCGACCTGCGGCTTTTGCAGGTCTTCAAAAGAGTCCTGAAGGAGGTGGATGAATGCAGTAGCCAGGATAACTCCTGTTCCATTGGTGAGGTTTTTGTGAAAGGAAGAGACAAAGATGATGCACCTGTTCCAAAATGCTTGCCTATAAAGAAGACGATGTGTGGGATTTTGAGAAAAGGCACCGACTTAGATAGGCCAGGAAAGGAGACAGCTTTGAATAGAACGGTCGGAGATGTGTTTTCTGCGATGGGAAGCTGCTCACCGAGGAGAGAAATAACGAGAATGATGAGCATGATTTGGAAGCGAGGCTCTGGCTGGCCATCGTCAGCCATGTCCGACACGAGACTGGGAAGCATAAGGACCATTGTGGGGCACTGTTCCACGCTGCTATTATATGTCGGGGACCGCACCAGTCACCACGTGGTAGACCAAGTCCAGAGCCTCTATACAGCAGTCAGATCACGCCTGCAGGCTCGAGCTAGTACGACCAGTTGTTCCATACTTGACTCCCTCGAAAGAATGCCCGGACCCTGGCAGGAAACACACGAAAACGAACAATTATTCCCTGGCTAAAAACAGTTTTATCTGTCTTTTGTAACTTCTGATGCCCAATACTACAACCCAGAGAAACGCACCTCACTCGTAACAGCAAACCATCTCACCACCCACTGCGTCTTTCCTGCTGCGGCGTACAAATCCAGGATGTTCTCCCTTCCTGTCAACACACATGACCCAGCTGTTTCGAAAAGAACAAAACATCAATCAAATGATCATATAGTACCTAGGCCGAGTCGGTCGCGAACATGCAACAAGTTTTTTTACTTCTATCTATCATCATCAAATTGATCAGAAGATGAAACCAGGCTTTTCGATAATTCATCACAGACTATAAAATCATTGATTTAAAAAAAGACTAATCAAATAATAAATTTAACAAACATTCTTCCACGCCTCGTGTGATAAATTACTGAGTTTTTCTATAAAAAATCATCTCTTTCCTCCAAGAAAACACTAGCGCCTTCTGCTTCCCAGACTAACACAGCTATTTTCCTATCATCTCCTTTATATCTATCTACTCCTAGTTTCTCTCCCCCTCTTCTCCCTAGTATCCAAGTAGGCTAGCCTACCACAGACTGTTCTCGCACACCGTGTAACAAATTCTTGATTTAAAATAGATCTTCCGATGCTCGCTTTGACTCGTTCTGACGACGGATAGCTGCAGCTATCACATCCAGCTCAGCCTCCTTTCCTCGACTTTCTTCCACAGCCCAAGCTTCCGGATTTCGGAGTCTTCGTCCCAGCCTGACTTTAGCTAGCGCCGTGCAGCCCACCTCACTAGGGTGTCTCGCAAACTGATCCAAGCGCCGTTGCTCTGGCGACATATGACTCAAAACATGAGCCGGAGGACCTTGGCGTAACCGCCTACAAAGCGAACGAGTCATCTCGCCCCGGATCTCTCGTGCTCGTTCCTTGGTCTTGTTTCGGATGCGCTCTCTACGAGCTTCTTTCATCTGATCAAGCAGAGCCTGGGGAAAAGGTGTCTGTGCACGTCTGGTCCCGCGCTCGTATGCCTGGGAGATCAGTGTCAGTTGTTCTTTATATGGTTTTGCTGATTCAGAGTACGTCAATGAGAGAACAGCATTCCATAATAAGTGAGCGAAGAACATACTCCATTCATCATAATATCCAGCAAAAACAGTATCTCTCCGTTGAGACGGTGAAAGGGCTTTGATAGCCTCAGCCTCTGCATTACAATCACACCGAATGTCGGCAATGGTCCTGAGATACGTCTGGTGCCTTTCATTTCGCCGAGCATGAGACTCAATCCGGTAGCGTATCATTTGAGACAGCTTCACAGGCTGATAGATCATACGAGGAAGTGGCTTGTGGTATATAGATGGAGAGAAGGGAGCTCCAGTTAATATTGGACGGTAACGAAGCTTTGCACGCCAGACCTGAGGACCAAGGTTGGTCATTCAACCATCAGAGAAATGAGTACAGGAAGGCACAGACAAGGTCCTTGGCTAGGAGATAATTCCAGTACTCTTTTTCGCAGCGGACGTCAATCAGGCGAGAATATCGCATGAGAACACTTTCCGAATGTGCATCTCCTGCTTTGGCGCGTTTAAAAGTATCGAGGTACTGAAAAAAAAACAGTATATGAGCTGACGCGAAGAATGAGAATAATAATTGAGATATCAGACTTTATAACCCTGGCAAAGAGCATGTCGTGTTTGTTCAACGCTTGTCAAAAAACGATTCTCTCTCCAGAGTATTTGTATGCGAAATCGAATCTGGGCTTTCAAAACTGCAATTTAGCAAGGACAAAAAAGGGCTTATGAAGAAGCAAGTCGAACAGCATCGGTCGGTGAGTGCTTGAGAAGATTTTTGTACAACTGTAGTGTCGGAACACGGTGCGCTAATATCTTCCAGAATGGTGTCCTCGGTCTAGCTCGGTGAAGAGGCTTGAGTAGTTGCCGAATGGAATCGCGAGTTGACGCCAGCGAAAGATTCATAGCATAGCCACTCAGGAAATGTGTGATGTCAGCGTCAGTATTTATACAAGTAGTTTCACTATTGGCTGACCCCTTGCAGGAGATACAAATTACCTTGTACTTTGTATGATCATATAAGCGCTCAGTGTCGTACTACTTCACGACATGACTGCTTTCAATCGATACGCAGAGAAAAAGTCCTATCGAGACTGGAATCATATGCTTCAGAACACATATGCTACAAATGGTCTCCAAATTTCTGGTCACGTCGACACGAACTATAGCGATCTAGTTATCTTCTGAAATCTAGGCCCGATCCACCGTGTAGTGCTGAGAACCCCAAGTCTTCCAACTCATCCTATAAATTGGTCACCTCCTGTGATACTTGTCGATAGAATCAAATTTCTCTCTCTCCGATTAGGCGAGTGTACCTATCCTCCTTAATAGCTTCAACTCTCTACCCCTTACTACTATATATTGGCAACTACTCTTTGTTTTTCTCGGTTTTCACCATCAATACGGAGGGAATAGAAGGTAGGGTCTTCAGACATGGTGACAGTCATGAAAACCCATCAGTCAAGCATCAAAAATCAATCAGGATTGTACATGCAATTTTCCGTTTCCTGAACTTCCATATCAAAGAACGCGGATCAGGAACAAGCTGAACGACCCTTATGAGCTATTTTCATGAAAAACAACCTACTAAAATACGATCATCCTTTATAGACATACTTGTGAGGCTTATTCACTCGATTGGTTTTTTCCAATCTACAGCCCTCATTTAGAAGAATGTCTTCATTCCAGAAAACTTCCACATTATCCATTACATGTAATGAAACGGGAAGTCATCTGAGCTGACAACACGCATTACGGATTCTTCTCCGTGACTGAAGTCGTGTGCAGTGAGATGAATCGTGCAAAGGTTACTTCTTTTCGTCGGAGGAATGCCACCAACAGGAAGATATCGCGAGTTGTAGCCGCAAATACAACCAAGACTCAAAGATCATTTCTTTATCTTATCTGAAAATTTCCTCAGGTCACAATCAGATTATGCTTGTGATAACGTTCATTCGACTGCTTACAGAAACACTCAGTTGCAGGGTGTTCTTGATAAAAATTTATGAGAGAAGTAACGAACCTGAGGGCCCAGACATCAGGAGTACATATACTGTATTCTATACTAAACAGTACGAGCAATAAACATACAACTCATCAGATTTTGTCAATCATCGTCGTCATCATCTGGACTCATTCTCCGAAGCGTAGCATTCTCCTCTTCTTCCGGATCATCTTCTGGATCATACATCTCTGCATCCTGATCCATCACTCTCTCTGATCCTGTCTTTCCCTTGTCGCTAGTGGTAGGCACAATACCTCCACCACTCTCTTCTCCAGTATCTGTTTGCTTCTTTTTCCTTCGTCGTTTAGGTGCAGCACCTCCTTCCCCTTCTGCAACACCCGGAACAGCTACCTTCTTAGATCTGCGTTTTTTCTTGCCCTCTGCATTAGCTTCGGCCTCGAGGTCAATTGTTCCACCGGCACTTGGATCGGGCACAGCCTCAACGATCTCCCTTAGAAAGTCGAACGTTTCTATCGTCTCGACAGCATGTTTACTAACGATAACGTGTGTTGGGAGAGCATGACAAGTGGACCAAAGAAGTGCATGAAGCGAACGACCAACCGAACAAGGCCCAGAGACCAGTCGGAGCATGATGGAACGGGAAAGCACCAGGATAAGCAAAGCATGAGCTGGCAACTGGCAGACTTACAGATGATATGCTTCAATTTTTTTTGAACCGCGATTGACAGTGACTTTACCCGATTCTTCAATCAAGAGAGCCAGGAATAGCTCAAGAGCTTTGGCTGTAGTCCCGGCGAAATGTAATTTTAGTTATGGAGTGAGAAAGTAGTAGTATGTCTACGCACATATGACTATGGGTGTTGCTTGAGCCACTTTTCCCACTTCCTCGTCCTTTTGCATTATTTTTTTGATTCGCGCCTGAGAATCAATCAGAAATCAGAGGGTTGCAGACAATCATAGCCATACGACAGGAAATTTCGCCTGTTTATTCTTGTTCTTCATGATTGTTTTGGCTGATAACTAAGAGGAGGGGAACCTAGAATAGTGGGAAATCAACGTCATCGGTAGTCCTGGGTGGCTGTGCGTCATCACCAGGCAATTCGACTTCTAAACAAATTCGCATACCCTTTTGTCAGATTCAGCTTTCATTCAACACTTTCATTTACAATTATTGGCAGTGGACGATAATGGCATAATAACAAGGAGCAACATCTTCTGGTCTATCAAATTCGTTGGAGTAATGACTTAATGCTGATAACCAAATGCTATACAATGATCAGGGAAGGAAGTTGAACTGGATGAGACTATGAGCTGAGAAGGCCCACCTGTCCTTTCTTCAGCGCTTGACCACCCACAGTTCGATGGTTTGATTTTGATTTCCAGACAGACATGGATATGATGCTCGTTGATCAACCTTTGTTATCGGTGCTCTATAAGGTCGCAGGTCCAGGCGCAAGAACGGTTGCAAACTGACTTAACTTCAATGCCATCTCGCTTCCTTCCTTTGATTATTCCCGCTAAATTACTCGTGTAATGCAGATCCGGGTGAAATGGTATCTTGTGTCCAGGTTGAACGATATTCTCACTGCGTCGTGGTACGCTTCCGCTCATCTCGTGTTAAACTTGCTCAAGGTCGAGACCATATTATTCGGTCTATGTCGACTGTATACGTCGACAGGATTGCAAAACTATGAAGGAGCAAACCTTGATACTTGCCATCCTCAGGCAATACAGCAGAGGACGCTTGTATATCATCACTACCATGTCATTTAAATTTTAATGAGAATGAGTTTGCTATGAAATTCGGGCATTTATAGCCAGCATTCTCAAACTCATCATATCCTATCTATCATACATCAGATAAATCGTGAAATCACTGTCACCTCGACCTCATCTACCATGCGCAGGATCTCTCATTAAGCCAACCACCGGACGAGTCAACTACATCTGCTTCACTAATTTTTAAGCTTGCTAACAACGAGCAGGGCTCGTCATACGGTACAAGTCACTGTTTATTCATTCGAATTCTCACGAAGCAACCCTTATGCTTCCACACATCATACCAATTACCACAAAGTCTATACCAGAAGATTTGCAGGGAAGTTCAATCATCTAAGAGGAAGCATGACTATGTGGTACTACTACATTATTAACTTCTCTCAACATCCGATAACCTCCATCATCGAAAACAATCTTTCTATTGCCTGACTCCCATCTCTTTACCTCACCTCTTGGCCAATATGATCCTTGTCAAGTATGGCTCCACGCTGTGGGGGATGTATTCTGCTAGCACGAGAGGTATCGTAATGCACTTAGTAGCAAGATTCTGGAGGTGTGTTTATAGAGTCAGCTGCTTCATATCCTTATCATCAGTAATAACTTCTAGGCCTATAAGAGTTCCGGAATTCTGTAGTTCTTTCCTCACTTCTACCTGAAAAGTGTTTTGAGTTTCCTCGTGACCACGGCCTTCTGCTGCTGCCCTTGTTTCTCCACTTAACATTCCATTAGAATACTATCTTTGACTGTTCCGTCTCCCTTTCCAAGAAACTTATTGATTATCATCTTCTGGTTTTGTCAACAGGGCTTACAGGTCACGTCGCCAAAGCCGACGGACACATACCTTGTCGATCATCTGATTTTATTGGACCACTGCTGGGTCTCGCCTTTCCCGTTCACTTGTCGGAGCTACATGTGGCAGGTTACCCGGAAAGTCCCTGGAGCTTTTACCTTCTATATGGTATAAAGACCCGAAGTAATGATTTGTACTCTGAACCTTGTCGGATTAGTAGATGTTTAACGGACTCAAAGCACACTGGACTTCATTTCCCTCGATATTCTTGAGTCCTGTCTTCTGGTACGAGAAGACATGAAACTCTTTTGCCGCGATTCCTATTCCACGGAGAACATCCATTGCATCGTAGGATCAACATAAAACTATCGAGAATGGACGGGCTATTCTCATTAAGGTAACTGTGCACTCTAATACCTGGCTCATCCAATCTTATATTCAGTGGCGTTCAGCAAAGACCGAAATTGTCGAACGCTACTTTCATAGTACCCTCGACTAAGCTCTTATTCGTAGTTTTTAGATGCACTTTGATCGTGCCATCAGACTATAGACCTGGCCATGATAACAGTCAATACCCCAGATCCTGTTTAGTCGATGAACCCTGATCTCCGAATCATATTCACGTCTGCTCTTAATTCTATATAAAACATGAATGGTCTACCCAAGTCACATCCAAGTGTCGTTCGAAACCCTACTTATCTCACAACATCTGTAAGATGCTTCTCAAAGTTTTGATCAATATTTATTAACGCACTTTCTGCAGGACAATGTCTGCCCGCCAGCGCCCCTACTATGGATGGCTCCCAGCCAGCCGTGCAGTTCACGATGAATATATGAAGCACCTCCGGGGTCGTGTTACAGATCGGAAAAGCCGACGAGCCGCAATCCAGCATGAGCCTGCTGTGGAAAGCTTCAAGAAAGCTATCGAGGCCAATCCTACCATGGTCGAGTTATGGAGGAATGTCTTCCTCCAGGTTTCCAAAGAAAACCAGGTACGGGCTCATCTACGAGGATAGACATCTTAATAATGTTGATTGGATAGGTCCCCGACTTCAATACGCTACTCGATTTACTTGACATCATTATTGTCGGACCTCCCGAGTTTGCAGTCTCCGGGAATGAGGGGGAGCCTATTGGCGTTCCGATATACCTTCTGATGGACCTCCTCAGCAACACAGGAGCTGCTTACGATTTGTTCCGTATGGAAGAGTTCAACAAGGCAATGAAAGAACTTTTGAATGACTGGGGAGACTATCTCAAAACGATCGATTCCAGCAAGACATTGACTGATGGACCCAATGGTTGGTTCTCCCAACTCTCTATCGAACAGCTGGAAGCAGGTCGTGGAATCTTCAATGAAACCTATGTCGTATTCGATGAGACCGCCATTGACCGGGGATACGTCTCCTGGGACGAGTTTTTCACCAGGCGAATCCAGCCAAGCGCTCGCCCCATTATCCTACCAGCTGCGGGCCAGTTAGTCATTTACAATGCGTGTGAATCCACAGTCGACCGTATTGCAGAAAAAGTACAGCTCCATGACCAATTCTGGCTCAAGGGTATGGCATACTCCTTGCACAATATATTCGCCACAGAGGACGATGCATTTGCTACGCAGTTTATCAATGGGACCATCTACCAGGCATTCCTGAGCCCTCAGGACTATCACCGCTGGCATAGCCCGGTCAAAGGCACAATCGTTGATGCACGCATTGTCGATGGCTCTTATTATGCTGTCTTGCCAGACGATGGTCAAGACGGAACTATTGATAGTGGTGACCCGCATGGTGCCATAATTCGCAGTCAGCCCTGGCTTACGGTAGCAGCTGCGCGTGCAATAATCATCATCCAGGCTGATAGCACTGAAATTGGCCTTGTTGCCTTCATTGGAATTGGAATGGCAGAGGTATCGAGCTGTGAATTATTGGTCCGCAAGGATCAGCCGGTCGATCCGGGTCAGCAGATTGGAATGTTCCATTTCGGAGGATCTTCTCATGCGGTTATTTTCCAAGAGAAGGCCAAACTTAGGTTTACAGATGAAGTTGTACAGGGGCAACATATCCATGTAAACAGGGTTATTGCGGGTGTCAACCAGTAGATCTTCATGCTACAAAAATGATGTTGATTATCCCAGATGTAACTTTTTTCTTGGTATCACTTGTTTTTTACTGTGACGACCACTAGATTCGGAGGTTATTCCGCAAAAATCAAATTTGAGTGTACTTGTTCGGATCTCTTGACTTGTGCTTTTGATTGTTTATACAAGAATTTCAAATACGGCGATTGCCAGACCTCGATATCGTAATCGGCCCGTTGAACCTTTGTGTTCCTAGGTGGTTTTGTATTGAATTGAGGCCATGTATAGAATCTGTATAATGAGGACCCATCCATTATAGGAATCAATCCACGGTCATCTGGCTTTGTTCGTCGCGGGGATCTGGAAGCAGAAATTATCACGGCGGTAGGGTTTCCAATGTTGTTGTTGAACATCAACGTAGGGAATGACAAACATTGCAAAAGTATTAGCAAAATGGCAAGTGTTCTTCCCCTGAAGTACCGTTTAAACAGGTGAATTACGTCCGTTTGATAGTAATTCATTGTCCGCGGCTGGAAGTGGGGTATAGTTGACGCAGTGATGACGCTCCGAAAGAACTCGTAATAGCAATCACAGTTATATTCTTGTGATTGGTCTCGTAAGCGGCGATCGACTGAACATAAACCCAGTATCACTACGTTTCAGGTGAAAAGCCCCATAGTTAAACAATGTGATCCAGAGAGCTAATGCACTCGTGCTCAATGTCAAGCTTCCCAATTCTCAACTAACTTGCCACAAATTATATATTTGTTCGAAAAATGTTCAATCCATCCTGTTGAAAATCAATTGCCACCCTTACTTACAACAAGAGATACAGACGCACCTTTCATGTTATCGCTAGATGAGCGATAAACATATTAGCATCTGTCAGTCTGGATAAGAGTGGACATACATCTCCTCAGGCTTCAAATCCTCCAACTTGTCCAACGGTTGGTCCACGGGTGTCAGCATTTCTACGCCCATGTCGACAGGCTCACTTCAAAATTTAATATGGCACAGCATGAACACTCACCCAGATCAAAACTCTGCTTCGCCATGCCTCTCGACGCATCCCTCCCTGCAAAGTTACCGTACATCCCATCTGCATTACTACATAAGTGTTCAATGCCCGTTGACAGAACGAAGCCCACTTGCTAGGTCCATAGAAGCTCCTCCCAGAGGTGACGTCAAATACGATCCCATTAATTGCCAACAAAATTCTTCCGTCCTTCTCGTTGCCGTTGAATGGTTCCAATGACTTCGGCGTATACACTTTGAACATCACCGTCGGTGGATGAGATTTCGGCATCCATGTGTAACCAGCCTTAAATTCGTGAGGAATTCCTGTTCTTGTGCTGACTGCTGCTGAAGATGGCAACAACGGTCGTTTGGTTACAGAAGGAAAAACTATACGCTGGACAGAGTACAGAATGTATATGAATAAAGCAGTGTTTACTGGAGTACCCAGATCAGAGGGCATGTTTGTGTGTAGGATAGCGGTGGTGAGAGTTAGCACAAAATGAGTGTTACGCTCTTCGTGACACTGTAGGCGGTGAAATTCTCACAGTTGCTACAAATTACACTTGAACGAAATCTATACAATGTGGACGATGCCGCTGTGCAGTCTTGTCTCTCCATTGCGTGGCCCAAAACCAGGGACTCTCGAGATCAGCCACTGCGTCGACTAATTCTCAAGGCTCTTCTCTTTCACGTGCATTTACAAAATATAGGCATGGCAAGTCCCATTGACTATGGCTTTTCCCTTGGTCAAGCATGCAATGGTCCTCATCCTTGGGATCTCACAGACAAATCGTGTTGGCTCTGCTACTGATGGGGGGGTATATAAAAGGCTAAATAAATCATCAACTTTACAAAAATATAAAGATTTTTGTAAAGTTGATGATTTATTTAGCCTTTTATACCCCCCCCCCCCGGAATTAACAGGTTCAACGCTGAGATCCACCCGCCTTGTAGTCAAATACAAACCTAACGTTCGTCGTAAACTAGCATGTCTCAATACTGAGGATATCATCATCTAAATGTTCCCGCCAGCAATGGCCGCGCTAACGATGACTGGGGTTAAGGCCGGGGACCTTTGATCGTGCTGACTCGCGCACACCTATCTAAATATCCCTTACTACTAGCCGCGGCTGCAGTTACTACCACATCTTAATTTGCTGTAACTGCAGTACAAATGATTTCACAAGATGTATGTTTTGATCAAGGGCGGTGATGTGTACTAGTATGATCTACCTTTGGGGACCAACCGTTAACTGCTAGTGCACAATGAGAATAATCATCTCGTTCGCTGCATGTGCTGATTAGCTTGATACTACATCCTATCGTAATGATTGGAAGTTTTTTCAAACCTTTCGTTGATGTTCGATCTTGACAGCTAACTTTTTAACATTTCATTCATTTTCATTCATTCAGCGATTGGACGAAATGGCCTTGCTTCTTCTTACTGTTGCACTCTAATGTTCCACAAGAACGGCTATCTAATGAGCGTTTCAGATAATTGTCTCGCCAGGATTCAGTGTTTCTGATCTCATCGAATTTGACATCGTCAAATTGCGCTTTTGGTGTCTAACAAGATGTCTACTATAGTGCGCGAGGGAAACGATGTCCAGTGATGAACATGCTCCCAACTTGACGTTGGAAAGACAAAATAAGCATGGTCAGTAGGTATGCTCACAGAAGTTCTGATTATCTTCTTTTTTTCCCCTCGGCCAATTTCATATTGGGAAGTTGCTTAGGCTATCATATCCTGAGACACTATTGGACTTGTGTCAGATACAAATGATCCACGTCTGGCGATAGAACTTATGTTCCAGCGAAAGGACGTAGCATATATCTCGTAGATCAGCCCCAATTGCCGCAGCATGAGGATACATCTTCAAAGTACAGAGTATCAGCTACAATGAAATTTTATTTTTGAAAAGATTAAGTGTTCTATGGGCAGAGAACTATATCATCGCCTTAAAGAAAGGCTAAAACAAAAAGGAGAAGGATGAGGAACTGAAATTGCTTTGTAAGATTATATAGAATACAATTTGAAGCCATACGGTGAATGTAGCTATCAACGAGACACAAACAACCAAAGGAAAAATTGACAAGGGAGGTTAAATAGCAGACGATCAAGTGGATGCATCAATGAGATGATGGACTGAAGGACAAAAACAGGCCACGCAAGCATACATAGGGCATATGAAAACATGAGAGGGAGGAGGGGTTGATGCATATTAAAACCCGACCTGTGAACTACCAACAACCTGCTGCTGTTGCAATGACGGAGAGGCCATTGTCATGGTTGGGGTCATAGGTAGGCGAGGAGGGGACTGATGAGGAGGAGTATGTGGTGGCATGGGTGACATAGACATTTGGCCGTTTGATGGAATGCGCATGGCTGGTCGTGATCCGTTTGTCGTTGACGCCGTGGCAGAAATAGGGTTAGTCGTTGGAGTCGATTGTACCCCGTTGACGCCGTTTACAGCATCCAAGCCAGTCCCTGTTGACGTTGGCCGCTGGAGAGGTGAGTTTGTCCATTGTATCTGTCGCATTGCAGCTGCCTTCAAGCTGGTACTGGAGTTGAGGGCAAGTGCGGACATGTACGGCATTCGCTGCAACTGATTCTGCAAATTTGGAAGATTAGCAAAGGTCGATTTTATATTCTGCAGAGCAGCGGGGCCCAGGTGTGCATACGTGCTGGGTGTGAAAGTATTGTTCATTTGCGACGGACCTGGAGGTAAATGACCGTGTAATGTAGAAGGGAATGAAACCTTCTGCCGAGCAGGAGAGTTGTTTGCCGAAGTTGACTCCGTACTCTGCGTAGAATCGGTCTGTTGTATTGAGAGAGGACCTTTTGTCAGTACAGATGGCTGATGAACCTCGGTTTTAACAACATCGACGTGTGGCATGGCAATAGCGGGACGACTGGCAATTCCATTAATGCCATTTGGCGAAGTATGTCGAGGGACGGGGACAGGTTGAGGTGGGGAGTTGTGTACAGCAATCGACACGGTTGATTGAGTTCCGTTGACACCGTTCACAACGGCAGGAACTGTGGGACGCATGCCCCCATTTGACGATATCCTCATCTGCGGGGCAGCAGTTGGCAAAGACATCTTCACGATCGGTTGCTGAGTAGCAACGGGCGTACCATTGATCCCAGATACCTGTTGAGAGGGATTCGTGGCAGGAGGTTGTTGAGAGATAAAGTTTGCGAGTGCTGGATAAACAGGTCGGAAGGAACCAAGAGCATCACGACGGTGGATGGATGGAGGGACACCTAGACGGAAGGGAACATATACGACTTGACGACCATCATTTGTCACAACGGGAACTGTGTTATCTGTTACTAATGCCACCTGGTCGCTGTCGGCTAAGAGAGTCATGGTATGTCGCAAGTACCTTGGTAATAGCACCAGTTAATGGATAAACTAAGACTGGTAGGAATCCTACGTACTTCGTTTGATACTCGTCCACGAGCACACGATCCTGTTCATCTTGTCCCTGCGGACCAACGGCAGGCATATCATCCTGGTCATACTTCCATTGTTCTTCAATTCGTCGTCGTCTCTCGGATTCCTCCTCCTCTTCCTCCTCTCCTTTGTCTTCGTCATTCCTATCCATAGGATTCAAGACATCAGAAGGCGGATCAAGTTTCGGTCGCTTGATGAACATCGTACGCAATCCAATGTCCCGACGGTCGAGCATTCGGCGGCCTCCACGACCCACACGTAACCGCACTGATCGTATGATTCTGGCAGGTAGCTCATCCTCGTTGTCTGTGGATGTCGCGTAAAGAGGTGCTTCAGGAGGAAGGATGTATTTAAAGAGTCGCGAGGCATATGAGGCAGGTTGTTGTTGATATGAGTTCTAGTCAATATAAGTTAGGACAGATGCATAGCTCAAACCGAACGACACCTACGTCTATCTGGTCTTCCCAATGATGATCTTGATCCTTTTGACGAGAAAGGGCGGTTTCAATCTGTTCCCGAATCGCATTGATACGTTCCCTGGGTCGCAAAAGCATTTCCTGTCTCGGTGTGGAGGCTACTGAATCTTGAGGGCGAACTCGCAAGCCAGGTATACGCCTAGTTCCTAGATTGAGCAACAATATCACAAGAATTGGGGGATGGGCTCACGTGGCGGGTTCAGATTTCTTGACGGGTCGCTCCTTATCCACAAGTAGTTCATCATCTGCCTTGTCACTAAATGTGGCAGGATACAAACGTTTTAGATCCACCAGACCCTGTCGTTGCTCCCAAACGCGCTGAGTTTGCTGTGTACAATCCTTTTTTGTTGTTTCCCGACTAAGGATGAGTTTAGCAAGTTCAAGTGGGTACGAGAGCTCAGCTTGAAGGCGGGTAAGCTTATCGGACGATGTTACTTGCGATGCACGTGTCTTCCGTACAGCCTTGATTTCACGTCGTCGGAAACAAATGTAGGATTCGTTGAGTGTATCGGACTCGTCACCATTGAGGATCGGTATGATGCGATGCCCACCTCGCTCAACACGCCGTTCCTTCCAATAGGAGTAGATTATTCGAGCAATGCGGAGAAGGTGATGGGGCTTCGGAATCCAAGAAGGCGTGGCAAAACAAGCGAATAACGAAGCAGGCAGTTCATTTGAAAACGTGTCTTGGTAATCCGTAAATGCTGGAAACATCCCATCCTCCCAGCCCTGATCGATGTTGAGCAGAGGATAATCTGATTATACGCCAGTACCTACATGATGAAGATACTCGTACTTCTCGTTCGTAAGTTTTTCATAAATGCCCATGACGAGCTCAAACTCATCCTCCGAAACAGCTACCGGATGAGAAACATCAGGTTCTTTTCCTTTAGCCTTAGCACTGCGTGCCGATGTCCGAGTACCGGATGCAGAGACAGCACCTTGTATGCTGGTCCCCTCGCCTCGAGCCTCCTCGTTGTTTTTATCGAGCCATTCTTTATCCCGCTCGTCCATGTGATAGGTAAACCCGCCGGCCAGGCCGTCGACGATTTGCTCCTCAACGGATAATGATGTACACACATAGGTAGAAGGGTCTCGCCACCGGTTGAGAGGATAGAACTCATTATAATTGTCGACGATACCAGCGGAGTCCGGTGTGGGGATATATGCTGCAGGCGCCGTGCTGTCGGCGAGGCCTTTGATAGCAGCGGCGCGGACAACGACCCTGGACCGATGTGTAAGGACCTCTTGAAGGTGGTGCTCCTATGAAACACACGTGATTTAAAATTAGTCATCTAATCCATTAGTCATCTGAGCCACGGAACACACAGCCACGAAAATTGGTGACGTGGAATGTGGGTAGAATAAAGGGGGGCAAGCAAGACTTACATTGGCGTCTTCAGCGTCGACACCCGCAACGAGATTGGTGAGACGGTGCTTTTCCTCATCCTCATCGGGAATAAAAATGGTTTCAGCCTCGAAATTGCCATGGTGGATCTTAAGGCGAGTTTTGTTGGTAACCCGGTTGCGATTCCTGAGGGTCGAAGCACCCGGAAGGTGATTTCGGGGCATATCATGGAGAGCGCGGAGGCAGAAAGACTAAGAGAAAACGAATAATTTAGAAGTAGATTTAGTGGCACCTCGATGTCGTCGGCAACTGGCCAGTGCGTCGGATAAGTGGTTTCGGCCCGGTAAATGAATATGCGACAGATCAAAAAACGGCAGTATTTGGTACGTAAACAAACCCTGCATATATCAACGGCTAGAATTGAGCCACCAATATGTGCAGGCTTTGTCTACACACCGAATACCATAGGTGGTAAGGCAATTCACTTACACCGTGCAGTGTGAGTGAACTGCTTTAGCATTGAGAAGGATTTTTGCATCGACCACCGGCGAGTTAAAATACACTCGCAAACAATGTCTAATAGCCTCGCTGCCCCTTATGGCAATCACATTAGCTGGAGTGAACTTAGACAGAGCCGACATGCGAATGCGACTTACTGTACTCTTTCCTTGACTTAAGAGAAGGGCCGTACGAATTAAAAATGGCTGCGATAGGCATAATTTTGGGCCCAGATTGATAAACCCATTTGTGAACTTGCTAGCTGCACTCGAATGAAATATACACCGATGCATGCACCACTGATTCAATGATTCAGAGACGGCATAGGCACCATTGTTGGTGAGTAATGCTCGCACCGTAGGCAAGCTTCAAATATTATAATCTGATCAGTTTATGCCACAACAGACGTTCAGAGTCAGTGCGCTCACCTGAGGTAGCTACAGTGGTACCCGCTGTTCAACAGTGATAGCCAGGCGCAACCGAAACTCTGAGTTGTAGCGCATTTATCCTGTGTACATCAGATACCGCCGCTTCCTGGAATGAAGCAGTCAATCTGTTATCTGAGACACTGGGACATGCATAACTCACCAACACGAGTCCTAGCAGAAGAAGGCAAGCCCCCAGTCATGACACGAAAGAGGATAGGAAAAAAGGAGATGAGTACATCCTGAACTGCATCAAAGTGAGATAGCATTCAGTTCAGGGAATACTACGATTTCCAATGATAGTAAACTGGGGTGACCAAAGACAACTAAATCTATGTACAAACACAAGCGAGAAAATGCTTGGTGGAAGTCAATTGTTGTTCCCAGCTCTTTGTGTCCACGAGCTGGCTCCGTCTCGAGACAGGACGATTGAGCTCCGATGACATTCAATAGCGATCCAAAAATCGAGAGCATTGACAACTCAAAGGACACATAATTTTGAAAGAGAGCCCAAAAAATAGAGAAGGCGGACAAGAAGATGCGAATACAAGGCAGAGTAGAAATCGGCAGATTGAAGGTATTGCTGGTTCAGCCGCCTCCCCACGTGCTTCCAATTACGATGAACGGCAGATGCCGTAGATACTGATAACACGTGACCTACAATCCTTCCCCCTCTTACTCCTGAGCTATTATTGTCTTTAGAGGAGTAACTCTTTGGAATGCTGGCCGCGCTCAAATTCTGTCGACCACGATTGTTTGCATGTATTATCATAAATTATCATAAAACTCCTAGAACCCCCTATTGTGCATAGACTCATTACCAGGAGCTCCACAACCAAAACAATCTCCTGAGGGAATCGGCCCATTGGAATGTGGTTCTTCGAAATGCCACCACACCCAAATCTTCTCGGATTATACATCAAACCCGTGGAACTCACAAGTAATTCCTCGGACCGCTTAGCCATCACAGTCGTCTCTATTAATGTCGCTGAGATACACGGAGACGAATTAGAACCAGCAGCCTCAGGAAAAATCCGCGGCGCAGAAAGACGCTTGAAATCGATAGCGTCCTTGGCAAGCATTGTGAACAGTGACATGTAGAATCCCCTGCTTTCTTATCGGAGGATGTGATCAAAACATAAACTCTTGTAATCATCCTGTAACCATCACACAATTGGATGTACGGGCCTGGTGGGTTTCGATGCGATGAAGGATTGAAATCGTTTATCATCTCAGTGACAAATCCTTGATAAGCACAGGTACGACTACATAGGTCACTATTAACCTTCCACTGGGGATTCAGCAGTAGGCAAGGGGACTCGCGTGTCGATTTAGGACAAATCCATATGATGCTTCATGACTTCTCCTGTTGCGATGCTGTGATCAAAATTGATCTGATAACTTCCACATCTAGGAATGGAACATACACTTTGGTCTATTCTTGCCCATTTTTTTACTCGTTATTGGGCAAGCATGGCTGCATCAAGTGTGCATGATGGAAGTCATTCCCCTCGAGCATTATGCTATCAGAATCAAAATAAACATGAGAAAAACTTTTAAACCAAAAACTTAGAGATATACAAAAAAACCGTTCCAGTATTTCCTCTCTCAAGACATTTCGACGCTTACATACTGTATCTAATATTCGGCTCAACCATAAACCTAGTCTTATTTAATATCCAGATTTCCGAGTAACTGGCTGTCCTTATGTCAGAATTTGTATGATACACATATAGAGAATAACTCTAAGACTATGGAAACACTAAGCTAATAAAATTCTTGGTTTGTGCAACCAGCTGGGGCATTTGATGCATACATTTATCTCATTACTTGACGCAGCACAATAAAATATGCGTGCAGGGGAAGGAGGGAAAGGAAGAAAGACTTAGATAATTCTACATACATTCCCCATTTTATATCCTAGAAATTGCTCCAAGAAATGATGTTTCCATGACATTTCGGTGTCATTCCATGACAATGATGTCTTTCCGCGATACTACTTTAATATAACTCTCCTTATCATAATGTTGTGCTTTCAACTACTTAGGCTGTGAGTTTTTTGGTAGACTATAGTAAATACTGCCCTACAATTGATTTTGGTTCAATTATTAAGATTTTGTTGAATTTTAGGTTGGAAACTTACCCCCACAGATACACGTGATGTGTAATGAGATCGTATGAGTTTCCATTGCTCTATCCATGACAATGAGGCGGATCACCATTGTCACTGGAGCGAACAGGTGAGCTTTCGTTGTTTAGTGAAATTACCTTCCTCATTCTACTAGCGGAGTAGGATTTGGCATCTGCCAGCGTCTTCTGAGTAATCTCTGCCATTCAAAACCCAGGGACGCTCAACCCCAGAAATTCTCTTTGCAAGACTTTTCGAAGCCTTCAGATGATCCTCCTTCTGAGTACGAGGGAATCATCCTTATAATGGCGTGTAGGAGTGTAAAGCGGGCAGAGAGCGCCAAAGAAAGGTTATACTCTCTCCTGGACGCTTACATTGAAGGTTTGAAAGCAAATCCTGATGAGTACATCCATGCAAAGAAATATCGGGAGATTGTGGATATCAGAATACATGCACTCGACTTGGCTGTTATGAGCAATGTATTTCAATTTGTGGAGGAGATTCTGAAACAGTGCGTAATCATTGTTTTCTCCTCGTCCTACTCAAATCCTGCTTATAGATACCCATATGTTACGGATCTGATTTGTAACGCTGGTCTTGCAAGCTTCAGTCACATTCATTGGCCTTCTTTCATCATTCAGTTGGTTACAGAACCCATAGTCGCTCTCACAAAGCCCAGATTTCATCGGGAAAATCAGGGAGAACTGAGTGTGGATGGTTTGGGTTGGGTTTGGCAATGCAACGTATTTGCTCATTATTGCATTGTGAGGACTCTGTTCGAACTATATTCTTGGATCTCATATGTTGCTATCTTTCAGTTTCGTTCTCTACAATCATTGCTGAAGGCATCACCAATGGGCGGCCGTGTTGTTTGGACCTCTTCGCTTGCGGCTTCATCATATGAGAGTGAAGATTGGCAGTTGATCAAGACCGAACAGTCATACGGAGGCTCAAAATACCAGATCGATCTTATGGCGACACATCTCGACTTCAGGGCACGAAAGGTGCTCAATGAAAACCCAGCATCGCATCCCGTTAGACATTTCATTTCGGAACCAGGCATCTGTTCAACGAACATTGGTGCAGCACTGGCCGCTCCTGGGTCGAAGCTCATCGAAATCTGTCTAATTTACATTGTGAGCTAGGTATTATCACTTGCTCTCTTTTTTGACGTCCATGATCGTAGGTCCGCTTTTTGGGCTCTGCACATCATACTATCGAACCCTACAAAGCTGCTGTTTCTGCTGTTCATCTCATCCTCGCTCCACTATGGTTCTTTGCTCTTTCTTCTAAGCCCGTTCGCTACGGATCTGAGACAGACCGGTGGGGCAAAGAATATGTCGGCCTGTCGCCAGTGAAACGGTGGGAAGAAAATCGTGTGACAGGGGAGGTCCTTTTGACTAACTGCGAGGCATTATACCAAAAATTGTGTGTGCAAGAGAGAGGAACAATGGATATGGACGCATAATGGATGATGTTTGCACCTTTATTGTTTTCTTCGTAAAGTATCTAATGGAATATATACACCCTTTTGAATTCGAAGTCCGCGCTGGTTACGCTACGCTCGTCAATGCTGGCGACATTCAGCAGGTTTACAAGCTGCTTTACATTGTCGATTCGCCATGTATTGCAATATTCTAGACGTTTCAATACTACTCATTCCCTTGCATGTCCAGCTGTCCTGCAAAGCTGCTCGGATCCAGGGTACCATTCTTCTCTCGTGCATTCTGATGCCCAAAAGCGGACAATCTATGCTTTATCAACACCTCCCGGTAAAGGTGGAGTTGCCGTGATACGTGTCTCTGGTCCGAAGGCTCTCGAGGTCTGGAAAAGGATGGTACGACCCCATAAATCAAGACTACGACCAACTCCATGGAAACTGGAACGATGTCAGATAGTTCATCCCGAAAATCCAAACGAAATTGTTGATGACGGTATGTCTGTCTTCTTTCAAGGTGAGCGTTTACTCCAAATCATCGTGTCTGAATTTATTGAGATGTCATCAGCTCCTCGTTCGTTCACTACAGAACCAACACTCGAACTTCATACCCACTCTGGAAAAGCACTTCTTGCGGCTCTGCTTAACGCGCTGTCTAGACTGCCGTTTCTACGTCCTGCAGAACCTGGGGAGTTTACGAGACGCGCGTTCTTGAGCGGCAAGTTAGATTTAACTCAGGTGGAGGGACTGGCGGATTTAATTGATGCAGAAACGGAAGAACAGCGGAAGATTGCGGGTAGAGGAGCATGGGTAAGTGAGACAGTCTACACTGTGTCAATATCTAATGAATCCAATACTCAGGGGCAAGTCCGGGGAGTTCTCGATGACCTCCGGGTCCGTGTCATCAAATGTTTGGCTCTGGTTGAAGCTCTCATTGATTTTGGCGAGGGCGAGGACTTAGAAGAAGGCGTCTATAGCCAAGGTGGGATATATCTCTACGGGGAATTCTCATCTTACACTGGAGTCTTGCAGCGAGAAAAGAGGTCGAGAATTTGCTCACTCAAATTCAGAACCATCTGGCCGACAACCGTCGAGGAGAGATTGTTCGCTCTGGCATCAATCTCGCCATTTATGGGTCGCCGAATGCAGGTAAAAGCAGTTTACTGAACTATCTTGGTGAGTAGCTAGCTTACCAGAGTTTACTGCTCGGTTGAGATCTTGACTTATAAGCGCAACGTGAGGCTGCGATTGTAACACCTATACCTGGAACGACACGCGATGTTCTACAATTAACCCTGGATATTGGTGGAATGCCTGTCGTTGTAACGGACACAGCGGGTTTGCGAAAAACAGACGATCTAGTGGAAACAATCGGGATTGAGAAAGGAATAGATGCGTAGGTGCTTGATATGCTGAATTTTCGAATTTTGATGCTTATCTGCACATAGCATCAAGGCCGCTGATATTTCTATCTGTGTCCTATCTCTTCCTGACGTATTGGCACCGGACCGTGATGTTTCCAAGTTTACGATTCAATTGCCGGAAACTATTCGGGAACTAGCCTCTGCTTCAAATACGTATTACATCCTCAATAAAGCAGACTTACTGGATCCGAATCTTGGCCTCCTTGGTGAAATCTCTCCTCAATCCAACAACCCACACCTGAATTCCACTCTTAGAAACCGGACTTGGATTTTGAGCCTTTCACAGCAGCAAGGAACATCACAGTTCTTAGAAGGCTTCGGACAAGAATTGCATCGTCTCTTCTCCGTTAGTCCCCTGATGCATGGTCTAGTGGAAGAGACAAAGCGATCCAATGTCCCCTTGCCGATTATTACTCGTGCTCGACATCGCATTCATCTTGAGAGTGCCTCTACATTTCTTCAGGCCTTCCTAGGGTGTCGTACGTTACCCTTTGATGACTTTGACTTGCGGCCGTTGATTCCATCCGATAGCTCCTGAAGATATTGTCCTAGCTGCCGAAGAACTTCGTTATGCTTCTCGCGCTCTTGGGAAGATATCAGGTTCCGTGGACACTGAGGAAATTCTTGATGCTATTTTCAAAACATTTTGCATTGGAAAATAATCCTGGGCTCCAAAAGCACAGGTACAAAGTGATGTCAATGTCTGTTCATAGTGTTGCCTCAAAATAGTATTTCAGTATTTTTTAGTAATGTCTGAATGATATGTATTGATCTAGTAAAAACAAGAAACCCTGGTCATATCCTTATGTTTCCACCTGGTGGTATTGATATAGCTTGTCATGGAACATCATAGGGTGATGATCACGGCCTGCCTACGCGCTCCGTGTAATAAATCGATGATTTAAAAAAAAAGGGTGTGATGATCTGATAATAAAACAAGATAAAAGAAATACTGCAGAGTCTGGAGTTATGGAAAATGCTTAAAGAGTGGAGGCAAGCATGCTACTAAAAAAGTTCAGAATAACCTTTGCTTTAACCTATTAGATAGAGTGTCTACAACTCAAGAGTTGTCATGAATTGCCATTTTCACTAAGTCAATATTTATTTTATTTTATTTTTGGACACATGGGAATATACTTCCATATTGGGAAATGTAACTCAGAAGGAATGTGCAGGATATCATAAATTGTACAAATAGGTAGAGATGTATAAGCAGTAGAACAAAATGACTGGGGACTCTAACAAGTTCTCTTTGTTAACTCTACTCTAAGTCAGAACTCTGACTTAGAGTAGAGTTAAGCCCAAGGTTGCTTGATCAAAGACTGAACTCTTACAATAGAGAGTGTACCAAATATATCAATGGGGTCAGGGGCAGAAGGGAGAAGAATTGGGTTGAAACAATGGATTCTAGAGCTTGAGTGAGAGCATTTTTCAAGGTATCTCAAGCACTAAGGCTCTGTAAGATTGTAGTTAAGATAAACTAAGGCTATAACAGACTGTCATATACATGATTTTTAGATTTCTTTTCTTTTCTTTTTTTAATTTTAATTATTTAATTATCCTCATTTTTAGTAGAACTCCTAATTTCTGAATCTCCTATAGAATTACATTGTAGTTGTCATGAATTGCCTTTTTCTCTAAGTCAATATTTATTTTTATTTTTTATTTTTCTGTCTTTTAATTAGGTAATATCATTACATCAGTAAATAAGAACAAATGTTTAGACTTGTATAAGTAGTGTACACAAATTAGTAAGAACTCTAATGAGTTCTTTTAGTCAAACTCTGATTTAGAGTGTAATTGAGGTTAGGGTTGCTCAACCTAAGCAAAGATTATTACACTAGAACTTGTTTTTACATCTAGAACACCGATTGCCTTGATCCTTGTTTAACTTACTTTCATTACTTCCAACTTCCTCATAGCCAAACCATAGGCTTAAGTGGACTAACTAGGAAGTTTAGACCCTAGATGTAATGAAATGGCAGATGAGCTAGAGAATTAGTGACAACAGAATATTTGATTTCTTTTTCTTTTTCATTTATTATGTAATAGTTTAAAGTACACAAAACACTATGACTCAAAAGGAGTTCATGAGATAATTTAAGTAAACAAATACTAGTAAACATGTATTCATGTATAAGTAGCTAGGACAATTAGCGAGAATGTCACAAAAAAGTGACTACTAAATAGTGCCATGGAAGTATAACAAAATACTTGTTCAATAAACTACATAAATAGCTGGACCCTTGTTAGCAAGTAGCCTTGCTAACTAAATAGCTGGACCCACATTAGCAAGTAGCCTTGCTAACGTTGCTCTTTTGGTGGAATGGTAAACCATACAGTATGTGACTACTGGTCCATAGCACAACTGTGACAGAGGACTCTAACGAGTTCTCTTTGTTAACTCTGACTTAGAGTGTGAACTTAAGTTATCTCAACTGACATTTACTATACTAGAGGTGGACAGTTAGGACCAAACTCAAGTACTAGCCCAAACCAGACCTTACAATTGAGTAAGCATATTAGATTATTTTTTATATTATCTACTTCATGTTACTGGTCTATTGTGATTAGTTTATGCAAAGGAATAGTAGTCACTCTTTAGGAGGCTACTTAGAGTAGGGATCTTCCCTGTAAGATGATAGTCTACCTTAGTATTAGGGCAGTAACAAGTAAGGTAGTAGACACCTAGCTAGGAGAAGACTTGTACACCTCAGCAGACATAGTTTGAGCTAGTGAAGATCACAAACCTCTCAAGAAATATACTTTCTTTTATATACACAACTCATCCAGAACATAATACTATATCTCTAGACCAATACAACAAACTCATGAGCAATATGGTCAACAAAAGATGTACCTTTGCCAAACTAAGAGCAAAATCAGAAGGAAGAGAAGGGAGGTTGTGTAGACAATGTGGAAAGTTTGAACACTTAGCCTGAAGGTATAGAAGTGGATGAGAGGAGACAAAGAAGACAGATCCTCAGAACTGGTTTGAGATTTTGAGAAGTCAAATAATATAGTGTGGAGTAAGGAAGGTAAGAAGACAAGAGGTAGTGGAAAGGGAAGTACAGTACTTCAAATGTGAGAAGGAGTTATATAAGAAGTGGAAGTGTCCAAAGATAGAAGAGGAAAGAAGAAAAAAGCAGGAGAAAGCACTACCACCAAAGGTGTAAAAGAAGATAAAGGAATATTATAGAGTGAGGGGACTGCCTCTAAAAGAAATAGTAATGAGTATGGAAGAATGGATGATATAAAAGGAGGTAGTAACCTTTGTAGAGTGTAGAGGATGTGATTACAAGAGAATAAAGACTCAGGAGAATAGGGAACAGAGTTTCCTAAATAAAGGGCAGTTGTGCAACATGTGGTGTGGGAGTTGTAAAAAGGCATGGAATTGGAGAGAGGCAGAGATAGAGAAGGGTAAAGCAGAAAGAATGAAATGTAATGCTTGTGGAGGAAGAGATATAATAGAAGAAGGAGCAGTCAAATGGAATGAAAAAAAAAAGTATTCTATTCACCATATAGAACAGGAAAGAAGATACATTGGTGGAATTAGGAAGGAAATTTAAAAAGATCAGTACCTAGGGTCCAGAAGGGAGAGGCTGAAATCTCTAATCCAGAGAGAGTGGCAGGAACTGTTAATCAAAAGACAATGCAGAGAAGGGAAGCAAGAGAAGTGAGGTGAATGTTTAAGTCTCTAAAGGAGGTGTGGATAAATATGAGGATAGAGAAGATAGATACTTATAAAGGGAGAATAGTGAAGGCATTGCTTAATAGTGAAGCAACAGGGATGTTCATGAATAAAAGTTTGGTACAAAAAGGAGATTATAGATTAATCAAGTTGGATTGACCTTTACAAGTGAGGAATGTAAATGGTACTGGTAATAGTAGAGGTGCTATTACTTATAAAGTAGAAGTTAACATGTTCTACAAAGAACATGTAAAGAGCGTTTGAATGAATTTTTGTGAATTGGGAAAGACAGATATCATTTTGGATATGCTTTGGTTAGCTGCCCATAATCCAGATATAGATTGAGAAAAGAAAGAAGTGAGAATGACAAGATGTCCACCCTTGTATAGGAAGTCAGTGAAGATACAGAAGAAGGGGAAGAAAGAAATTAGAGAGGATAAAAAGAAAATTGTGAGATGGATAGCAAATTAAAAAAAAAGTTGGAGAAGAGAAAAGAAAATGAAAGCAGATCATAGAAAGATGGAGGAGATAATACCTAAAAGGTTTTATAAGTGGTTAAAGATGTTTGAGAAGGTGGAGTCAGAAAAAATACCAGTTAGGAAAGCATAGGATTGACCTCAGAAATGACTTTAAAGCAAGTAAAGCAAGAGTGTACTCTCTCTCTAAGAATGAGAAGGTAGAGGTACAGAAGTTTGTTGATAAGCATTTAAAGAAGAGCTATATTAAACCTTCTAAATCACCTCAAACTTATGGACTTAGTAGACTCTATAGGTAATAAAAAGGTATTCATTAAGATGGATTATAACAATATAAGGATTAAGAAAGGAAATAAGTAAAAAGTGGCCTTCACTACTCATGTAGGGTTGTATGAATCTATGGTAATGTTCTTTGGAATGATAAATTCACCTGCTGTCATGAATCGTGACATGAGAACTTTTCTTTTCTCTGTAGTTTCTATTTTTACTTTTCTATTTTTAGAATGGACTTACATAATTGGGGAAGTCACATGGGAAGTCACATGACATGTCACAT
>Ga0154005_100062_pt1 | contig 64315 bp, 73 predicted proteins | sample TSFL089MetaG_FD_104698 | JGI IMG/M metagenome (GOLD analysis project Ga0154005, IMG submission 104698) | Attine ant fungus gardens microbial communities from Florida, USA - TSFL089 MetaG | ecosystem: Host-associated > Fungi > Mycelium > Unclassified | place: USA: Florida, Lake Talquin State...
ATAAATCCGTCTTCACAACCTACAAACCTCTGAGTCAACAAAGGTATGATAAGGAGAAAAAGTGACTTTCAATGACGTACTACATACTTGATCTTAGTGTTGGGGGGTTATTGACTACTCCACTTCCTGATACACCAGCCTTTAACGCCAACCCAAATCCTGATAACAGTGAAATAGAGGGGTTTGCCATACAAATTGTTGCATTAAAAAGAAGGAGAGACTACGATCGAGTACCATGTGATAAATTTTGATTCAAAAAACTCTGTGTTATCGGGAAGAATTGCTCTTAATTACTTTGTTCTCTCTCACAAGAAAACAGGAGAGGGGGAACAGAGGACTCCCCAACTCTCTCAGGATGGTAATCACAATTGTTTTCGGATGTGGTGTATCACTCTGACATACAGAATTTGGAATCATATTTGCATAGGTCGGCATGCATAAGAGCGATATGGTAGATAAGCTGATGAAGATCGTGGCAACATGTTTGGGAGGAGGACTCGATAATGGGCAATGATGACAGACAAACATGTACTAAAGAACAGTGAGAGTATTTATTTCTTTTTGGCAGCAACCTCCTCCTCCTTCTGTAAAAGTAATGAAACATTCAGTTTGAGCAAAACAAAGGATTGAGTGGGACGAAACAAACCTTGGCAGCACGAGCCTTACGTACACCCTCATATCTGGCGTTGGCACGCTCTGTACGAAGAGTCCGGTATGCCTCAAACTCACGTTCCTGGTCGGTGATTTTTCTAGGAGCCTCGGCATGGTATGCCTCAGGTAGTGCAAGAGTAGCCCGGGTTGTAGAAGCTTCCTTGAGATCATCCGTCTAAAAAGATAATCATCGGTTTTCCATCTATCGTTGACGTGATAATTGAATCCACGTACAGAGGAGTCACCCTTCTTGGCTTTACCGGCCTTGCGGGGGAATACAAGTAAGCGCGTCTTGTAATCTCTCAGACGTTCTACATTTAACTTCTTCCCCTCCTCACTCAAGTTGCGCCTCCTATGATCAACAACAATACCGACACTGAGGGCTTCTTTACGACCAATACCAGCCTCCTTCAATTCTGCCAAGGTAAAGCCGCGGCCTTCACGAAGCTTACGATTATAGCGGACAGTCTGGCCACGAACGGCAGGGCGGAGAAGGGTGAGGGGGCGGACACCAAGTGCAGCAGCTTTAGCTTTACGAGCATTGCGGCGGCGGAGTTTCCGACCTGGTTGGTCAAACCATGTACGTACATGGCGTTGCCAGTCTTTGCGAAAATGGTTGCCGGGAAGGGCTAGAGGAACGGTTCAAGTTCAGTAATTATATCGCTCGAACGTCAGCAAGCGAACTGACCGTTGTTGTGCCGAAAACCCATGGTCTATCTGGATGAATTTGTCAAGGCCTATACAATCAAACGGTGACGAAAGGACAGAGCATGCATACCTTGAGTCTTGAAGTCGTCGTCCGTTGCCCGATAATTCGGTGGAACGGCGGATTGGGTGGCTGAGATAAACTACATAGTTCGGCTCGGGGTTGACCGTGAAGACCCTAACCCTAACCCTTCATATTTTCGGACCTCGGTGATTCGATCAAGGATCGGACTTGTGGGATTAGATCCTCGTTTTTGTCCCTTCAAGATCTGTATAGCCTCCTAAAAAAAAGTCGATTCTCCCTCAATAAACCAATTCACTTACTCTTTCTGGGAATCTATGGTTCTTCCATGATCTGCAACCTGGTGGCTCCCCCCCCAGAAAAAAATGCCGACCACCTGTCACAGACTTGACCAATTTTTTTTTGCCCGTGTTGCTCCTCTCTGTCCGATAACCGCGACACATGCATCGCAAAGTACTCGTTCCGGTGACGCCTGGGCAGACAATAGTCAATAAGTGCCTCATATCAACTTTCGAGAGGCATCACTGCGGTGAACGTTTCGTCACTCGATATTTTGCAGATTTGTGTGGTCTCTCTTGGTCTCTCTCTCAAGCTCCATTTGGAGTTGGACTTCCTTTCCAGAATGACTTGGATAGGATAGGAAGGTGTCGGAGAAGATTTGAATTCACTTACTTACTCCTTCTTATCTTCGGTCTTCGCGCACTTGAGAGGTTTGGTTCGCTGGCGGAATTTGCAAGATTGAACTTGATTGCAAGTGTCTCTGGATCTAAGAAGGCAGGGGGACGGGCGAAGGCATGCTGTCACGGGTGTCCAATGCCCGTTGCTCTCTCTCTCTCTCTCTCTCTCTCTCAAAGTTCTTCCCTTCCGCCCCCTGCCCGTCTCTCTCCTCCCAACGTATTCATTTTCCTGTATTCTGGATCCAGGAACCTTGGCATGGCATGTCTCCTGCTCTGGGTTTTTCCTCTCTTTCCACTCTCGGTTATCTCAGCACCAAATATTCAGTATTTCTGAATCCGAACTGGTTTACAAAAAATCTGAACTTAACCTCATCGTCTTCTAGTCTCGCATTTCCTAAATTTCAAAACTAACGGCAAGCCGCTCATCGATTGTAAAACCGGATATACTAATCCAAGGGTCGTTAGAGAGACGTAAGGGCAGACTTTTTCCCCAAAAGATCTTGCCGCTCACAAGCAAAGTATGGCATGGGATTACGTCTCATACCGTTCTGTTTTGCTGGTTATAAAGAGAAGCAAACGATTCGGCTCTCTGTTAACCTACTCTTACCTACACCTTCACTGTTGAGTCTTATTGGGCTCTTCGACCAGTATCTGGATTTAGGGCTTTTCTGATATCTCCGAATTCTCTGTGATTCTGTTACTTTGTTCTATCTAGCATTTTGGTTCTGTCTGCGCAATGCCTTTTACCTCTGCTCTACATATTAAACCACCTTGTCGTGCGGAACATGTGGGCTCATTGTTACGACCTCCGATGTTATATGAGAAACGTCGTCAATACGAACAGGGCAAGTGCACCAAGGAAGAGCTCACACTTGCAGAAGATGAGGCTATCAGAAGTATAGTTGAATTTCAAAGGAAAGCCGGGTTGAAAACAATTACTGATGGTGAATTTCGGAGGTAAAAGTTAATTCTTTCTATCGAGGCTGAACAAACGCTTAACCCGAGACGATGGTGTAGAGGTGCGTTTTTTGAAGGCGTATTTGACAAGTTGGGGGGAATGCAATATCTCCCAAATAGTGAGTTTTCATGAAGGGCCACTTTTTTCAGCCAATTTGAGAACTGATTCTATTGGTATTTACTAAGGACCTATATCGACATTTAAGGTATTGAATTCCCTGTGGTGCCATTTTTACAACATCTAGGCTAAGGAATCCTACACTAGTCATATATTCCCCATATAGCTATGATGTATCAGGCGGGGATTACTGAGGCTGAGACTATCTTTTGTACTGTGAGTCTAGAACTCTCCAAGAACGTCTCTTTTGGCTTCAATATCCATAAATTAGGAAAAGATCAGAAGGACAAAGCCGTTCTATGTCGACGATTTCAAGTTCTTGAAAAATCTTGTAGCTCCCAAAGTTGGTTGGGTTTTTTTTTGACTCATTTATTCATCTCAAGTAACTGCTTTTTTCGATCATCATCAGCAAGTCAAGTATATTAAGATAACGATGTGTTCCCCTTCATGGTTCCATCAGCGCCATGGATCTGACCAAACATACGATCTTTCCGTATATAAAAATGACGGTATGCGGAGGGGGGGGTTCTTCAATTTCTTGTTCACAGGCTGACTATGTCACTACTTTTTTGGGTTAGATGAATACTTTGATGATTTGGGACAGGCTTACCGCGCTGAGATCAAGGAGTTATACTATTTCGGTTGTCGTAAGTGCTTGCATGTTAATGATACCTTATCAGCCTGAAATCATTCCTGTAGGACATATACAGATTGACGACCCAACGTTCTGCTTTTTCTGCAATGATATGATGATAACTCAGATGGAAGCCGCTGGAGTGGACCACGAGGCACTTCTTGATACTTACATTAGAGCTATCAATATCTGCACAGCTGAGCGACCGAACGACCTTACCATTAGCGTGCACATGTGTCGCGGCAATTTTAAGGTAAGAGACGTCTCCCTTCTTTCCAGTATTTTTTTGACATCCATCGTGTTAACTCTTGCTGACATCGGTGCAGGGTGGAGTGCACTTCACGGAGGGAAGTTATGAACGTATTGCCGAAAAACTGTTTAGAAATCTAGATGTTGACACTTTCTATGTGCGTTTGATGTGCTCCTTCCCTATCCACCTTTCACTTACTTCATGTCACATCAAAAACTGACATATATATTGTGACAGCTCGAGTACGATACACCACGCGCTGGAGATTTCTCACCGTTGAGATATCTTCCCCTAGACAAAGTTGCTGTCCTTGGCCTTGTGACAACCAAGGATCCCGGGGTAAGCTTATAAATAAATCCAGGGTAATCGACGTTCATTGAGCGCCCAACAATGGCCTTTATAGCTCGAAAGCATGAAACAGCTCAAGTCACGGATCGACGAGGCTGTTGACGTTTTATGTCACGGGGAACCCAAAAGATCGAAGAAAGTAGCGCTGAGCCAGTGAGCGTCCTTGGTTCAGTCTCGCGATTGATGACTTTTTATCTGAGCTGTTGCAATCGCCAACCAGGCTTTGTATCAGCCCTCAATGTGGATTCGCTTCCGTGTGGGAGGGAAATCCGCTGACTGAAGCGGTGAGTAGTTGTGAATTTTATCAAGCGTCATGCTGAGGTGTACTCGTGACTCAAGGACGAGTTGAGGAAGTTGACTTTAGTCAGTGAAACAGCAAGGCAGGTTTGGAAAGATGCGTGATAGACTGGTTTGGTGTATGTGTGGATATTCGGTGGCACTTGAGATTGAGGGCAAATATTGTATGTTTTTCTTGGTTTTGAGGTTTTTTTCTCTATTCCATGCCTTTAGTCTTGTGGATGTATCAGACTTAGGTTAGTACGCCTGAACAATTGCACTTATTCTACAACTTCTACATGATCAAATCAGGATCAAATCAGACCGGCAAATGCCGTCATCGTCATCAACCCGCCGTATAGTTAGTACTGCTCTCGCTCAAAGAACCTTTCTAACCATACACGCTAAACCAGCGCCCCAATCGCTTCCCGCGGATTTGGTCTAGTTATCCCCACGGTCCAAGGATTCCATATTTGCGGAAGAACTAGTACAGGACCAGGAATATACGAAGGACACACAAGCCAAGCAACCACCGTTAATCACCTTATGAGAAGACTGTCTCGAGAATCGTGGACAGAGTTTCCATAGAAGATTTCATGCAGTATTAGATGAAGGAGAGGTGCAAGGAACGCAGCTTGCAACCTCGTGTTTGATCAACCATCACAAGTATTGCCCAGACCCAAGAAAGCAGTCGACATCTAGAAACACCGCTTGAAAATACAACAACAGGGTATTGTAAACCTACCTACCTCTCTCTCTCTCGCAGGTCAATCGTTCTTCTGGGATTTACGTCAGATCCATGCCTCGTTAGCTCGGGACTAACAGAATAATTGACTTGGCGGATATTGGACAATTGCCGACGTTCCCTGCCTGTCAACTGCGACTTGCCTGAATGCTTCCCTCAAGATGGGTTTTTTTCACTCCTCGTATTTTTATTTCAGAAGGAGAAGAATGATAACCTCTGTCAAGCTACTACAGTCTTGGCAGTGAAGACAGTTCGTTGTGGGCCACTACTGTTGCCACCATGAACATCTCTTCTTGATCGTTGACATTATCCGATTTTTTTTCTTTTACTTGGACATCTCCCCTATTTTGACACCGAAGATTGGCGTTGTATATGAAGGCCGAGGTTCGCGTGAATTGGATAAGCAACCAGAGTCGTTACTACTGGTGTTCTTCCCTATATGAGCGAGCTGGAACCAAGTCATCCATGGTTGCCGTTTCAATCGTTGTATTCGACCTAGAAGCTCGTGTTTTGACATCGAAAATCCGAAAGCAAAGCAACAGGGATCAGCCAGACGGAGCAAGAAAGGAGCTGGATGCAGGGAATCGTTCAGAGACCCCGTGGTAGATGAAAAGAGCCGTTTGATAACCCAACTTATTTGAAGCTCGTTTAGTCGAGCACATGGCCTGATCTTCGAGCATTGAACTCATTTCCGCTTTCCGATAAGTGGTGCCCTAAGCAGAGAACCCACGTCTCAGAGGGCACACAGAGAACTGGCCTTGAAAGAGTCTGAAAGAGGGAGTGTTTGCCCCGGAGGTGAGATAAATGAAGAATCTTCGAGTCCGTGTTCGGTGTTAGACCTGGCAGAACCAGCTCACTGGGATGAATCATTATCATTGATTGGGAGCTGGCCACTTGCTGATTGTTGACGCGATAGCTTCGCTAGTTAATGATTTCTGGACTTATGAAACGTATATAGAACCTGATTTACCATTCCTTGAGTAATTTTAGGGAGGAGCAGAGCTCTCCAAATGAGGATAAGTCCAGCAGCCCAGGGGTTTGGCATTCGTTATACTGAGTTTCTGGATGTTTGGTATTTCTGTGAAGAAAGATAATCTCCATAAGCACTCCAGCATTCGTCTTTGGGCTCATTTTATTTTTGTCCCGAGCTCGACGTTGGATTACAGATGCAAACTAGACGCAAATGGACCACCCTACTACTTGTATATGTTTACCGTACATTGCATTTTGAATGCCCGATACAATTGTCAGCACCCACGACCATCATTCCCCCCAACAGCCTGTGGGAGTCTCGATGTCCGATAATACATTGACCTTGGGTAGTGTTTCGGAAATACGAAACTATTGTGGTTGTGTGCTTAGGTAGACATCTGGTCGGAAGAAGCAAACATCGGTGTCGTCGCATTTGTAGGCTATTTTTGGAATCGTCTTTTTGAGTCCTCTTTTTGATTATCATGTTGTAAGTAGATTTGTATAATCAATCACTGTACTACGGTCGAGATCTGAAAGCTCTTCTTATGCATTCCATCTTCAAGGGATATTTCAACCTCCTATCTCTTTATGTCTGTCAATACCGATTCATCAATATTGATGATGGCCTGGTTTTAAATCTAAGAAAACCACCAATTTATGAATCAGGGCTCAGTTACAGTTCCTGGTAGGATGCAGAGTATTCTAATTAAATAATAGAAAGAGAGAAGAGATCAGAAGAAAAAAGACAAAGGCCTAGCTCGCTAGAATAATTCCTGAAAGCCAAATTAATTATTATAATCAGTTATCAAAGTTACTGCGGACTGCACCGCGTTACAAATTTTTCATCCTGGTCCACAAGGTATTGGACAAATCGCCACTGCAAATATAGGTAACTGAGTAGATGAGAGGAGTAATCTTAGACAAATATAAAACAAATTAGGGGGAGGGTTGCATCTAAGTCTATCCATATATACTAACCTGCTTTGAAGTTTGACGTGTTCAAATACATGAGATGGTAACGCTGGATGCAGGAGATGAGTCAACATTTGTAGACTACTTATAATCTTTTTTTTAATCAGACCTGCTACCATTATTATACCCTACTGTTGCGCCACAAGCGCGCCACAAGCATGCCTTCCGGCCTTTATGTTATAATTGATATCTATCAAATGGAAGTATCCTGGATTCATGCCCAGAGGTTGTCTGTAATAACCCAAAAGTTCGGGTTGCCCACGGACCCTTATAGGTTAAGATCAAGACGACTCACTGGTGCAGTGTGATGTTTGGACTGAGTAAGAGAAACCTTGTGTACTTCGTACCCCTTTTGCGTTGTCGTCAAGCCGTACATGCCGAAAGGGTGACTTGTGACCTCTGTCGATTTTTGTCATCTGCCAGGCTTTACAACGTATCCGATTGATTTCGTGTCAGCGGCTGGTCCAGAAAGTTCTCTACATCAATGGATACCAGAATCGGTCATTTGAGACGTTGTGGAGCGCGCCGTTTGCCCATTGTGGTCAGTTTGTTCCCCATTCCTCTCTGGACCTTATCTCTGATGGGACACATTCCCACTATTTGTGAGAGCTGTTTTCTTTAGAGTCCCTGTTGTCGTCCTTGATGTCCTCCATATCAGTATGGCATGCAGCTTTTCGGCGGGAGAGTGTAGGCATGATGGGACCTAAATAGAAGCACACCAACTCGTCGGTAGCGTGGGATTGACGGATTCCCATAATAGTTCGGGCGAGATGTGGAAATTGGTTATGCTCTATACAATCCGAATCCATGAGCTTATTATCTCCTTGCGCGTATCTGCTACGGTACGTCATTGGCTGCTTACAAGGTGCAGCATGCTATTTCAAGGCAACACCTGACCCCAGTCTACACAATTCCAAGTATATCTGTCCTTTCTCACCTGATTTTCCAGCTCAAGGCCAGACTTTCGTATCTGAGCCAGATAATAGGACCTTCCCACATTATAGCCCAAAACTTTATCAGCCAGATGCCTGCTGACCTAAATTGTGTGTCCACCCAGCATGTTCATACAAATGTATTCTTTGTATCCAGTTCTGGACCCAGTTCTTATTACTCAGTTTAATCTATACCTACATTAGTCTCATTACTGCCTAGAACCAAATTATCATTTGTATCTCTGTAGTCTCGAGCTTCTTACAAGCAGATCGAGACTGTCGAGGTTGCCGAAACACCAAATAGAAATAAGACAATGCCAATACAAAGAGTAAGGACTGAAACCCCTAAAATACCATACACACGAAATAAGAAGCCGGGGAGACCTAAAAGCTGGTTTGATGATATGAGAGAAATAACCTTGATGGCTAATGCTGCTGGGTTACACTTGCAGGTGGTGATTGATTCACAACTGCCAGTCCACCAACACGTCTTTCTGTATATTGAGGGGGGAGTTCCACTATACCATCTACATTTGGAGGAGGTAGGTCATCCTCTGCATCTGTATGCACAATGATATGAGATGGGCTTTTATACGGCGACACGCCCGCCAGAGCGGCTTTGCGATGAGCAGGTGCTACAGAAGAATCGATTGTTGACACTGTCTCAGCGTGCGCGAATGAATCTTGCCTTCTACCAGTTGTAGGAGGATTAAAAGGGTCAGATGGATGAAGAAGAGAACAGGTGGAAACTGAGGGAAGTTGTATTGTCGACTGGTAAGTAAGATTGGCAGCAGGAAACTGGTGCAATAAGGATGCATCGTCAAGAAACGGGTTTTCATCATAGGGGAGCATGCTCTCTTCGCATGCTCCTGGAACACTGATAGACGTTGTTTGAATGTGGTTGTGAACGAGATTTCGAGAGCTGGGAGCGTATGAACTTGTCATATGTTGGCCTGGCAGATAGGCATGACCAGATGATAAATCGGTACCGTAAGGCGTCTGATTGGGATTTTGGAGGGCATGAGTATGCGAAGATGCTGCATAAGCAGCAGCAGCAGCAGTTGATGACAAAGAATAACCACCTGCACACTGCCCATCGTAAGACGAGAAACCAGACGTCGTGGCTGGCAACATTTTCGCCTCCCGCCTCTTTTTAAGGAAAAAAAGACCAAGCGTAAGGATGACAGCAAGGAATAGCAAGATACCAATCACTGTTCCAGCTATAGCTCCTGCGGACGATCCTCTAGAGGCGGCTGGTACCGAGGAACTAGCAACTGGTGCAAGGGAAGAAGAGGAAGATGTCACTGTCTCGCTTGGATTCTGAATTACCCGACTTTGAGTCGAGGTTTGGATCATAGACGTTGAAGAAGGTGAGAGGTCATTCAAGCATGATCGATCGTTCGAGTTGGCGACGACCCTCACATTAGAAGCACCTCCTTGCCGCCCGATTGCATCAACCATCACAAAGACAAGAGAAGTTCCGTGCTCTACATTGGCATTCCAAGAGAACGAAGAAACACCCAGCGGGGGATGTAAAGCAAAAGAGGTGCCGGAAGGGATGATACCCTAGTAGAGAGTTAGCATGAAATCGAATCGATCTGAAGTTACGAACGAAAATTGAAACAGGCTGCACGGCGTCTGAGTACCCACTAAAAATATAGGACCTAGAAAACATGAATCTAGCGAATACGGGAAGGGTCTGTCATACTCACTGGCACTGGACGAGAGCAGAGTTAAGCTGGAATGAGAAAGCAACACCTAGAGTCGTTCATTCTCCATCAAGATCACTACAGAGATGATAAGATTGACCCACCAGGATCCTTCGTTACGCATGTCCCACCTTTTGAGGGTCCCACAGTCAACAGACTGGTCGTACCTCCGGTTGCAAAACCCGTTGCATCGGACATGACAGCTATAAACTGACTTCCCTGGGCAATCTGCAATTGTGAGATTGAGAAAAGGCCTTGTCCCTTGTCGATAGCATCAGCAGGCATCGTTATATTCTTCGGTGTGCCAAAAATCTGCATTTACGTTGAACATCGAACACTTTGGGAAGAATTTTATTGACAGACAGGGATAAGATGTAGAAAGTATGGTGCCAAGCCACCTGAAGATTGTATTTTAGCCAAGATATCGGGATATAACGATAACCTACCGCTCCATGAAATATTGAGACTATCACACTGCGTGGGCGCCCCGACGGAAAAGCTGAAAGCATCAATAAATGGAACATAGAGAAGAAATAAAAACAAGATGATAGACGTCATAAAAATGAATGGAAGGTAGAAAGACCGACGAAGAGGCTTGATGCGCTGCCACAGCGACAGGACGAAAGACTTGTTAATCACCTGCTTAGTCAGTTTCATCGCTGTTCCTATCAGATTTTCTACATTATCATCGCCTGCCCTGCTCCCTGAATTTCTAATGCATGATGTATATACAAATCAAACAGAGGGTACTTACACATTGTAGAAAGAAGTGGACATTTCCTAAATAGGTGAGCAGGCACGAAGACTCCATGGGGAAGCAGTCTTCAATATATTTTAGACACTACCGCTCGTTAAGGCAAATCATAGTGAGCTTCGCTTGAAGAATCAGTGCTATTTTGGATCTGCTTGGCGAGAAACCTATTGAGCAAAATGAAACTAATGGCAACCATTAATGCCCGACCCATTCGTAGTGTAGCTTTTTTTTGCAAACGTGCTGCATGGACCGGAGTCCTACACTGATCAATGACTGGTTCTGTCAAGGAGATTTGGTACGGTACTATACAGTATGAAGCGAATGTAGTGTTTCAACTTCAAAGAATATAATGACGTACCAGGCGAACATATGGTCTAACCTCTAGTTGATACAATATTCTCCCTATAATATTATATCCACTCGCTCCTAATGTAATATGTCATTTGCATAACAATATGCATCAAAGGTAGCTACCGTCTGGGTCACGTACAACCAAACCAGAGGCCAGAGACCGATAATTCAGAACTCGGTCAATCAGGCATTTCTGGTCCTGGTTTTACCCATCTCATTTACCTTTGATCCGGATTTGACTTCTGTTCTTTTCGCTGTTCCGATCATCTTTTCAAGAAAAACTGATTATTTATCATGGAAAGTATCGAGTTGATCAGGTCATCGGCACAGTGGATAGAATCTTACAGAGCACAATTAACATCGACACCGTTTGCTTCTAATGCATCTTTAATATCCAGAGCATCTGAGGTTTTGTAGACAACGGAAATCAAGAAGGCCGTCCACTGGGCCATAATTACACCAAGCAATGAACAAACAGGCAGGCGATAGAAGACAGAGTAAATAGCACAGAAGGAAGTGAGAACACCGTCTTCAATAGGAACAAGGACGATATTAATTCAAAGCAAGGAAACATTTGGACGTTTGAAGTGATCGATTGGGCTTATGTCGTCAACACTGGCTGTTCTATTTGCCCTCCCGAAACGACCAGCGAGTTCATTGTCTCAATGAGGGGAGCAGCAACGCCTTCATTGTGAACTGGTGGTGACATAGGTACCTCATTGGTCAGGGTTTGACGGGCAAATGCATCTACCATAGCATCTTGATCCTTGCGGCGTCGGTGTCGTTTTCGGCGGTCATCTTTAATGATACGCTCAACCCTACGGCGAGCCTTGTAGTGTAGGCGTGGGTCCATCAGTGCCTGTTTGCAACGATAGCACGCAAGTTCAATGCTCGCCAACAAACGGAGAGTATCTGAGTTGTTCATTGCCTGAAGTAAATCCGAGTTTATACCAGAAAAGCAATTAGCGCGCGAGAGGAACATACATTGAGAGACCAGGAGACGACGCGGGTAGCTTCAACACACATGATGATAATGAAATTACCTCGTTTTTCGATCTGCAAGTCTGAACCCTAGAAAGAAGGCATGTGGAACATGAGAATTCAAGATCGTATCTTCCACAAGACCACAGTCACATACTTCACTGAAGACGACAATAGTCTTCCCTGTTGAATTGTTGCGGACAACTAAAAAATTCACACCATTACATCAGTACTTGAAGTATCACGACAGGGGATAGAGGAAAGAGACTTTGAGCGAGAGTAATTATACGAACCGACACGGGAGGAGTGACCATTCACCTCTTGCGATACTGTTCCTCGACCAAGGTATACCCAGGAGTCCTTCTCAGGACGCCGAATGTGCACTTTCACTTGAATTTCCCGGAAATGCTCGCGCTCGCGGGAGCTGGGACCTGCCAAATAACATTCGTTGAGAATTGGTTTGTGATACAAATTAGGAAACTATGCCTCGCACTCCTCCCTCATTTGAATCCAGAGCAGAGGGATGGGCAATTAGTCAGTGGCAATTTCAGAAACATACCTTGGAGTAATGCAGGATGAAGATCTTGTATCTGAGTGTTTGTGAGAGGTACGTCTGGTTGACCAGCGACATCTATATCCATGCCAGATGTGTCCGTCTGGTATTACCACCCAAGAGGGGTATCGTAAGTCAATGAATGGCGCGTGGCGTAAAGGATTCATACCATAGTCAAATGATGAATCGAATTGGTAAATGAAAACGTTGAAAATGACGAAAAACAATATAATAACAAGAGGGCGAAGACTCGCAACGGAATGGGCCCGCGAGCCTCAATTAATCGTCACGTGGATCTAATTTATTCTTAATGTATTTCTACCTCGAATTCGGGCGCTGGGTCGAAAAAGTGATATCGAGGGTCCTCAGAAGAGCATATCAATGCCTCGTTCTTCAGTCTGATGCCCAGTGCAATGTGCTTGAAAGAATAATACTCTAAAAGCCGCTAGGCCGTGTATCACGCATGACTAATTGAAAATAGCTCCACCTGTCCAGAAATTGCAAGAGATTCCAAGTTTCGGGTAGGTTATAAGATACATTACATATCTCACCGAGTTTCTGGCACCTGATATATCCCGCCTACCAAGCATAGATTCCGGGGTGTAAACTGCACATCAATGATTGGTGTCCTCTTTGTAGGAAAAGTGGCCAACAGATCAATCCTATGATTTGCTATAAGCCAAGAAACACTCATCAAACCTTGAAAAAACATACGTCTCAGTCGCTTCGTCCTCACTATAATCCGTTACTCCGTTCTCTTGAGTACTAAATATCCCATTTTCCTTGGGCTTGCCACTACTCGTTCCTCCTGTGCTCTTCACATCCCAGCATCTTACAGTCCAGTCCGCACCACCGCTGACAAGTAAAGACGATTCTCCACTAAAATCCAATGAATATACGGATGCATTGTGCCCGATCATCTTTTTAATTCGTTTTCCTGAGCCCAAGTCCCAGAGATTGATCGCAAGGTCTTCACCTGAAAGAGTGGATGATGAGCCCTTACGACCTAACTGATCAAAGTAATAGAAACTGCTGACCTGCTGTTGCAAGATAACGCCCATCTGGACTCAAAGCAAGTGCAGACACAGCTCCTTGGTGGCCGATGAATACGCGCACGCAATTGCCGCGCTGGACATCCCAAAGGCGCGCTGTCCGATCACTCGACCCTGTGACAAGGTATAGCGAATTTGGGTGGAATTGCACGCACTATGCACAAAATTGCACAAAATTGAAATGAAAGACTCTCAAAGGACACTTACATCGACATCACTCAGGTGACCAGCATACACTCTGAGACACGATGTCCTGTCGGTCGACCAAAGTCTTGCTGTGCGATCCCGGCTCCCAGTTGCAAAATAAATGCCCTTCGGACTCCATTTAACATCCCACACTGGATTCTCGTGTCCTCTAAATGCCACGATATTGGTCATTGTATCCATTGACCATAATCTTGTCGTTGCGTCTGCTGAAGCTGATAACAGGTATTTAGGAGGAGCAGCCGACCCAGAAACTGGGTCAAACGCGACTGAATAGACGGGACCGCTGTGGCCGATAAGCTTGCGCGTTGTACTGGCTTTTTTTTCACGAAGGCGGGCGAGAGATGCATCTTACATGGAAATTAGTTGATAGGAAACCTGATAGTCATCACCTACTATCTTTGATATTGGTTGCTGAGAAATCATTTCTCAAGGCCCGCAGCTTTTCGCCTTTGAGACTCCATAAACGGATGTAGCTTTCAGCGAAGCCAACGGCCATTAACGATGTATCCATAGAAAATGTACAGCATGGTGCCCTTGAAGTCATGTTAGTGTCTTTGAGCTTCAGACATCAATGAACCAGACACACCCTTCGGCAACATCATGTAAAGTGTATGCGCAGATACTAGGTAATGCGCGTGCCTTAAGAGAGGCAGCCTGGGGTGAATTTGGATCGACACCATTCAGTGCTGAGGGGTCCAGCCTGATCCTCTTCCTGGCGTCTCTGACTGCATTGACCTCTCTGTCGACATCTACTGTCATGAACGTTGGTGGCAGTGGCAGCATGTCTGCCTCTGCAGGTGCTGTTATCCCAACGAATGGTTGCGGCCGTAGTAGTTGAAGGTCCAGATGGACATTAGGATCTCGTTCGACCATTGCTTGTTCTCGTAATACTCGTTCGGTTTCGGTGCGAAGGTCCTCAGACATGGGCGCTGGACCGAGTTTGAGATCAGTCTTGAGAGCGTTGAAGCCAGATGCGTTCGCTGCGGTTGTTACAGACGATGAACCATTTGTCTTCGGTATTAGTTGGGAGAGGAGACCGGTAGACTCCTCCCATGCATGCGGTGGTGTTGCGGTAGGATTGGTAGAGGTCACTGCCATGAAATCGCACTCAGTCGATTCATGGGTAAAAATTTGAAAAGTCTTACCGTCAAATCGAAGGTGGTTATTGACCACACGCATAACGGCAGCACGTCCTCGTTTCCCTTTCTCGCCTGTGAATCCGCCACCTGAGCCGAGAGACTCACCACCAAAGCCCTCTGTTAGCCATCCAAGAAGAAGGCTGAACCCTGAACGGCTCATGCGGACAATATACTTTTCATTCCGAAATCGCTGCGCGATGTCATCACTTTGCACATGTGCAGGTAAAAGAAGAGTTGAAAGATGAAGAAAGGTGGTGTAGTGTGAAGAGGGTAATGAGGGAGAGAATGTCGAGAAGAAGCGGAGAGCTGTTGAACAAAAATTTCAAGAGCCGTATGCAAACGTATTGACAAAGAGACGAACCGGCATCTTGGAAACCGTGTTGGATGAGGTCCAAGTAAAAATGACAAAATATGGGAAATAGTATTGGCCGAAACTCAGGCTACAGGATGATTTGCATGGGCATTGGACCACGAGAATGGTAGAGGACCGACGAACCCGATACATATCCAATGACCCATCCACCCATGCCTCAAGTTCCCTGAACCCTTCCTGCTTGTCAGTTGGATCCAGAGACAATATCTCTTCTGCACCGACAGAACCGATACTTGCAAGTAACGATCGAATGTTTTGTGAATTTCCCAGAGACGAGACTTCATTCAGTACGGCAGACGAGTCTTTAAGCACATTGTCAGTTGCACGTGTCGACTTCTGAGCGAAAACAGCGAGAGATTTGACCAGTTCCTCAGGAGAAATAAGTTCCGGCTGTTTACCCTTGTCGGATGGGGAGCTGGTCCCGATTTCTTCCTTGAATGCTTTTTCAGCAGAGGTATGTCCTCGGGACCGAAGGTACTCCAGAACAATACGGTCTGCAATATTAGAAACATTTGAAGGTTCTTGAGAAGAATTTGCCGAAGTCGCTGCTGCAGGCGACTGTGAAGAAGCTGGAGGAGTTGCCGCCGACATTGAACGGAAAAATCTCTTGTCGAGGTCTGTAAAGTCGTTGGACCACGTGATTACGCGTTTGTATAAGTATCGCGTCTGCACGCTGTGTCCTTGGCATAGCTGCAACACGACCATGGCCTCAAAGCAAGCTAAGCGACAAGCAATCACCCTAAAAGGTTCTTGTGCTCTGGTCACTGAGTTCTTCAAATATGCTGTCAACACGTTCGTCTTACAACGATGGTCAGTCTACATCCTCTCACACCGCGCAGTATCCTTTTCCAGAGAGAAGTATACCCGTCAGACGACTTTCATATGGTCAAAAAATACGGTCAAACAGTGCTCGTCACTCAAGATCTTGCATTAGAGAATTATCTTGAGCGGTAAGAAAGTCACATCAATAGCATCATAATATGGATAGGCTTAGGAGTGATGTAGAATCCTTGCCCAGGTGCAAAGTATGTCATACAGCATCTGCTGCTTTGAAAAATCGCTCATGCTTATCATCGATCAGAGTGGCTTTTAACCAGCTCAGTTACTCAGCTTGTCCTCGCGATCATCTCCAAAGATACTCGTACACCTCTAGAGCGTTGGGTGTTTGACATTAAACTCGTAGAACCTCCTGTGGATGGGTCGGGAGCGTAAGTGCATCTCTGCAGTGCTTACACCCGGTCGTTTATGAACGCATATCCTAGAAAAGGATCGAAACCAGAAGCTGAGATACAATCAGAAATCCGTGCCATCCTCAAACAGATCATATCAATGGTCACATATCTCCCCGTGATCCAGGAGCCAACGGTTTTCAATATTCTGGCCTATACCAGGGAGTCAGCTGAGGTGCCCGCAGGTGAATGGGTTGATACCGATCCGCTCGCCATTGAGGCGAGTAAGAGCCAGCAAGTCAAGATGCGTAGTTTTAGTACCGACGTTCACAGAATCGAGGCCATGGTCGCTTATCGCTATGACGAGTAAATCAAGTCGTGCAATTATAACTGATGGTATCATTAGTTGTAACATTGTTGTAACTTTGAAACGTGTGAGAGTCTTTGAATCATCATCCGGATGTGTCAAAACAAAAATCATCACCATGGCCACAGCAGTGAGTGGTCAACTCTTTCCCTATCCTCATTATCCTCTCCTGTCCTCTTTTTGTTCCACTCTTTCCTCTCATCTTCTCTCTCAAGTCTGGCTGGTCCCGACGTATTCATTGTTTAGAATCAGAGCAAAATGGGTGAAACTTGGTTCCAAAGAGAGTTTTTGGCCCCCAAAAGGCTGGCTTTTAATGCCTTCTTTTATGGTTCCCAGTTAGCACTTTTTGCGTACGGTTGGTACAGCCAGGTTTGCACTAATGACTCACAGAAAGTTTCATCTTAATTAACACATGCATCATAGGCAACCAACTTACGACTGGCTGCACTGAATAATCTTACATGGTCGGTTTGGTCTTCTCGTGGTGCTGGTCTTGTCCTCGCATACGATGGTGGTCTTATCCTCCTTCCAATGCTTCGCAACATCATCCGGATTATCCGCCCTCACTTGACCTGGCTCTTCCCTGCCGACGAGAATATCTGGTTCCACCGTCAGGTCGCATATTCAATGGCGTTCTGGGCAGTGGTTCATACAACCGCACACTACGTTAACTTTATTAACGTTGAGAGATCGCGTATGTGGCATTTCCTCGATTGAGCACTGCATCAGATACTCATAGATATTACGGCAGAGGTCCGAAAGCAGCTCGCATTGCAAATTCATTATACTCAGGCAGGAGGAATTACCGGTCATTTCATGCTTCTCATCATGGTGCTCATGTATTCCACTGCTCATCAAAAGATTCGCAAGCAATGTTTTGAGGCTTTCTGGTACACTCATCATCTTGCGTTCTTCTTCATGATCGGTCTTTACACTCATGCTACTGGGTGCTTTGTCCGTGACTCCGTTGATCCCGATTACTCCGCAACCTTCCCATTTTACAGGGTAGGGCACTGCCTTGGTTATGAGAGTTGGAGGTTCATTATCTGGCCTGGCATCCTCTATTTTGGAGAACGTGTTTGGAGGGAAATCCGTGCTCGCTGGCCCACTCGTCTATCGAAGGTGTTAGTCCACCCTAGTGGTATGTTTCTTCTTAGTTCATCGATGTTACGACGTGATGTAACTGACGTCCCGGATCTGCTGTTGCTATCGTTATTGTCACTAGGTGCTATGGAGCTACGTATCGTTAAACCCAGTTTCAAATATGTTGCCGGCCAGTGGCTCTTTATACAGATTCCGGAGCTGTCTAAATTCCAATGGCATCCCGTGAGTAACCACACTTTATTTGCCCGAGTGAAATTTTCGAAGGTTCACCTGTCCTATTTGTTCTTTGGCACCAGTTCACTATCACTTCAGCACCTGAAGATCCCTATGTCTCAGTTCATATTCGTCAAGTTGGTGACTGGACTGAGTCACTGGGTGAACGTCTCGGTGTCGGTCCTGCTGTTGTTACGGCGATGACGCGAGCCGCGATGAATGGCAAAGAGAAGAACTTGAGCCAAGGCGATTTTGTGGAGATTGATACAGCATCACTGGCGATCACCCTACCTGCTGTCCGTATCGATGGTCCTTATGGTGCGCCTGCTGAGGATGTTTTCAAAGCCGAAGTTGCTATGCTCATTGGCGCGGGAATTGGTGAGTGATATCCTGTTCACGTGGTTCTGCTGTGATTCTACGTCATTTTGAGTTGAATGCTGACAATGTCTTTATACTATGTGTTTCAGGTGTTACGCCTTTTGCTTCTATTCTTAAACATATTTGGTATAGACAGAAGCGTGGCACGCTTGGAAGTCTTCGTCGTGTCGAGTTCTTCTGGATTTGTCGTGATTCTCCGTCCTTCGGCTGGTTTCAGAGCTTATTGCAAGAGGTAGAGGCCGCCCAAGCCGATCGTGAGTATCCCACTTGCAAGATTATAATTCTCATTGCCAATGAACTTCTAGCCAATTTCCTTCGCATCAATATCTATTTGACCCAAAAAATTGGAGAGGACATGCTTTGGAACATAGCTGTTAATGATGCAGGGGCAGATTACGATCCTCTGACTCTTCTTCGTACTCGTACCATGTTCGGAAGGCCTGACTGGGACTCAATCTATTCTCGCATGAAGTCGGCTATTGAAGGCGGCAATTATCTTCCTGGTAGCAAGTCACAGCTCAAGACCAAAGTTTGCGTTCGTCTACTTTTCTGTCTCTTGATTAATGCTATATTTATGATGCTTAATTAGACTTATTTCTGTGGCCCTCCTGTCATAGCCAAAGCTCTCAAGGAAGCGACTAGCAAGTACTCGAGTTCGACCATTGACTTTACTTTTGCCAAGGAGCACTTCTAGGTGTTTACTGTATCTAGGTGTTGATAGGCCAAATATCTGGTCGTCCTTGCAACCAATGAAAATACGTTCCATATTCGGACCCAAAAAAGCAGGGTAGGATACACGATGTTTGCTTATGGATAACAGCTTCACAATTATATTATCGTACAGTAAATTTGAGTTTGATTGAGTGCATAGGAGAGCAGATGAGGCTGAGATATGTTGTATACATACTCAATTGAAAAAGGATGTGGAAACAAAATGATAGTGGGAAATGATGTGAATATTTGAAGACCGGGAAAGCAAAAGAAAGCTCAATGTTTTGTCTGAGGACGAGGAGAATGTAGTGTGAGCGAGGAAGAAATAGATATGATTGATAAAGGGCAGAAACAGGCGGTTTACAGAGTGAATCGGACAAGGATTGAAGATAGAGGGAAGCCGATTTGTCGCGCGCATGTTGGGATGGAGAAGACGCATTTTTGGAGGGAATTTTGTGTCAATAAGTGAAGGAAAAGACTTGAAAAACAAAACACCATGCCAGCACCACATCCAAGACCCAAGAAGTTTGTAGATAGTGTCAAAGAATCTGTCGTTGAAATTCATCATAGTCCGGATGTCATTGTTTTGCGAGACACGGGTGTAGCCGATAATTCTCGGCCCATGAATGACTAAAAAACATCGGTCATTGCATATGCAGAACCAAGTGGATAGCGAACAGTCTCTATTTGACCTCTTTCATCTTGATATCCCACAAAGTACGTCTATGGGTTTTATTCGGATTGAGCTGCCATTCCTCAGTAACCTGGCGGATAGTTTTGGTCCTCTCGAGTCTGACGTTAGTATGAGCTGAAGTAGGTGCAATATCTCCACGGTGATGATGTGTACGAGAACTATCAACTTCAAGATTACTGAAATCGGCAGGCCTCTCCCTGTTCACAGTGTATTCTGGACGATGAGAAGACGAGAAGCGAGTCGGAATTGAAGGGCAGGGGAAAGAAGTTTGTCCGGTGATGGGTCTTGTCACCTTGTGTTGATGAGAAGTTGAAGGACGGGGAGCGGTCTCATTGTCCTCTACAAAAACCATATCACCGTAGTAATAGCGTTCGGTAGACTTTTCCGTGAGATTAATTGAAGGCGAAAGTGCTACGATTGGTTGGTCCAAATCACGGTTAGGGAAATAGGTACCTAAATGTTGGACGACATCATTGACATTCGGACGACCTAGAGCTGATCGCGTTGAGAGTTCCTCCGTCATACTGGGGTCAGTGATATCACATGATGAAGATGGTAAATCCGAAGGAGAAAACTGTGCGCAAGAAATCCTTGAACCAGGGAGCGTGGGAGGAGGTTGTGGCAGTACATAAGGCGCTAGCAGTATCTGTGCTTGGTGATGATGCGCACGAAACGAAGAGCTGCTACCATGCTCATGACTGGAACTCGAAGACGAATGTGCACTGGAGTTCAAAGGACGTACAGTAATAGGCGGTCGTTTCCATGTTGAGTCGTCCTCCATTCCATGAGGAGGCGAGGACGGATCAGACAATGAGATATCAGAAAGGTGGAAATCTGAAAGGTATTTTGATGGTGAAGGGACTTGAGGGGTAGGAACAAGATATGGAGTCGAATCAGAGTGAGATAACGGATTGGCTTCGGGCACGTTGCCAGGCATGTAGTTTGACTTATATTTGGATGAGGCCGCCAGGTGAGCAGAATACGGCGAGACTGATGGAAGAGGAGAAGGAACAAATTGGTAATTAGAAGGAGGTACACCTTCGTCATCCCCCGGGTTTGCAACGCGGAAATTGTATTTACGTCGACCTGACGATTTCTGTCTCGAAGACGTTGAAGATCCGGACGTCAGATAATCTTGTTCTAGGAATTCGGCGGATGAAGGAGCACGTGGTGAGATAGGGATGGGCTTAATGATTACAACCGGTGGACTCGGACCTCTCGGAATCTTGGAAGCCCGTAATGAATTGTCATTTGGTGGCCTCAGGGTAGGATCCTGGCTATCTCCATTGGATCTGCAGGTAGACCCATCGTCGCAATCAGCTTGTTTATACCTACTCAAGCGGATTTTCTTCTCTCCAGATGGGTGGGAAATACCATTTATGTCGAAATTCCAGTAGTACGGGAGTTTGAGGTACGTATGATTTTTTAATTCAGCAGCCGATGGTCGTTGGATAGGGTTTCTATGGTAATTCAACCGAGGTCCTGGTCCAAGACTGATCTCACTCACGTATAGAAACAGGATTCCCTGAAGTTATGAGCATCCGGCGACAGCTCCTTTGCCAACTGCGCAGCCAAGGGTGGGGATGCCCGCAAATTCAACAGCTGTTGAAGGCGTAGCCTCAATGATAGAAAACCCCAATGTCAAAATGCAGTCATACCTTCCACATGATTGCCATCGAGTTCTCATCCGTCCCCCATGGCTTCTCACCTGACGACATTTCGATAAACATGCATCCTACGCTCCAGATGTCGATCTTCCCATCGTAGCCACTTCCCTTTGAATCTACCATTTCTGGTGCCATGTATTGGATGGTACCTCTCATGATAGAGTGTTTTTTGGCGTTGTACATGTCCCCGACCTGCTTTGAAATTCCAAAATCCGAAATTTTGCAGACACCGTTAGGTTCTATGAGGATGTTATCAGGTTTGAGGTCCTGAAAGAGACCGATTGGACTTAGTAGAGCGCAGGCGATATCGAGTGCGGCTCACCCTGTGAATGATTTTACGTGAATGAAGGTATTCAAGGCCATCAAGAACTTGCTTCGTAAAGGATTTCGTGACTTCTTCACAAAATCGGCCGTGCTGGTTGAGTAGTGTTGTGATTGTTCCTCCAGGAACATACTCCAGGAAACTGTTAGAAATGTAAGAATAAGAAGCATCATGAATATGAGATCGACGTACAGGCTCAGAGTTTCTAAGGAAGCTTCGCAGCCGAGATACTGCACGATATTCGGGTGGTCGAGTTCTTTCAAGGTCTTATTTTCAAAAGCGAGGAACTTGGGAGCGTCTCGGTGGACAGACTTATGATCTCCCTGTATCTCGACTTGCTTCACAGCCATGAGCTCTCCAGTATTGGCATTCAAAGCCATGTACACCCGGCCGTAACTACCTTGGCCCAATAGCCGGCCACGCACCCACAGAAATGTTGCTGTATAAGGCTGACTGGGCTGGATTTGTCGAGAATTCCCATTGGTGCGTGAGGGGAGATGAACCTCAGATTTTTGCCCGGTTACACGCGAATCGGGAACTGGTGAAGAAGTACTACCAGTCGCACGAATCTGTATACGAGGGTTCTCAGGAGCAGGGCTGAATGGAAGGGGTCTGCGAAGATTTGTCATAGAGGGCTGCTTGAACACGGTTTACACTGGGCAGGAGTAGAAGGAGGGTCTGACAGGAGATAAGCAGGATAAGAAATGGCAAACCAGTAAATTTCAAGTCTATACCTGCACGACAACAATATCCTAATTCGAAACGAGGGATCCGACAATCAGTTTTCGTGTGAATTCATGACTGAAACAAAACCTGAATTGTTCCAGATGATGAGAATTTAGTAGGTGGCTATCCTCTGCCTTTGAGTATTGGTACAACATATCACTAGACGACATATATCTTCTTATTCAATAACAAATGGATCGTCTCTTGTCCCATCACCCGACGACTGATATGGTCTCTCCGTCACTGTGACCACCGATCAGTACCGATCATAGAAAGTATTCCGATTGCACATATATCTCCTTCGGCTTTCAACATTCATTTGTATCTGCATGTGTGGAATAAAGTATCCTCGGAATGACTGTCTGCGCCTTTGGACAGGGTATGCTATGAGGTAATACCTAAGAACGAACTGCATCAACATACTGCAGTGCATCCCAGATCTCCCATGCAGCAAAAACAATGGGCCCAAAGTACCATGTCCAATCTTCAACTTCTTGTGCGCCACGTTCCCTCTTGAATAGCCCGATAACCGTTTCAAATGCATCTGCAGCTTCTTTAGTACTATTGTTGGCCTTAGCAACACCATATCTGAACATCAACTGCGCAAAGAAGGCGTTGCATGTAAGAGTTTGCTTGACCTGCTTCGAGAGAAAGTCGGGTCAAACTCCAAAGCCATTGGTTCATATATCCGGGATGCTGTCTCACCGTGTAGATGTGCGGGCTACCGTTAGGACGTAACTGTGTTACGATGTCTCCGACCGAGTCCCCGATAGCCCCATCGCCGAGAAACTCGAGCTTTTCTACCTCAGCAATGTCATCAATACAAGTACGCAATCCTGACTGGCTTATCCTCGGTAGGTGAAAGCGAAACGTTGGATTGTAAAAGGCTTTCACAAGTTGATAAAAAACATTGGTCTTATGGTCAGTCGGATTCCAGGGAGAACGATGCATCCTCAATGCCTCAGAGAGAGTTGGTGGATGTCGTGTTGCCATCAAGAAAGGACGGATGGCCGTGAAATCGTTGAGAAGAGAAGAATAAGAGCCCGTTCGGCATTATCCTGAGGAGGAGATATGTTAGAAAGGTTTCACTAAACAATAACTGTTGGATTTCCCACGCACCACCACGTGTTGAAGAAATTGAACGCGTTTGAACACAGCTCTGTTAGCATGGCTTCCCCCAAAGATTTTTCGGATGCGTCAAGGCTGCCTCGCCCTTCAAAACAAAAGCACGTCGACTTGCCTGCTTTGCAGAACGCCAGCAAAGTCATCCAGGAACAATTCGTGAAAGATTCACAAATCATCCCAGACCTAGGAGAGACCATGACTGCCTGTAAGTGTATCTTCAATTGACGCGTCCTTCCCCATTTGAGTATAGTCAGCCGGAGTCCAAGCATCGGAATCTTACAGCATATTCTTCGACGACACTCGGGTCCCTTACCAGAAACGAAAATTCACACCCATTCCTCATGATCTCCTTGCGCTCATTGAACGTGAGTGGTAGCGATTCTATGAATGAGGTTCAATCATCTGAATCCTATGTAATAAAGAACCTCAAGCTTCAGCTCAATTGGGCTTGATGCCAGAACTCGACCTAGCATGGATTTCCATTGACAATATGTTATTTCTATGGGATTACAATGATGAGTGAGTATCATTTTGTACTATATGGCCCTTGCCACTCATGGTTTCGCAGGAAAGAGCTGATCTCCTTTACTGACCAATCGGAGACTATCACCTCTGTTACCCTTGTACGACCCAAAGCAGCAGTCTTCGTTGAAGAGATATCCCACCTGCTCGTCATTTGTACCCCCAACTCCGTATTCCTTCTTGGATTGTCTGTTAAGTCTGGACCCGGTGATCGACCCCGAAATACGATTCAGTTCTTTGCCACAGATATCAAGGCCCCCACGCGAGCCGACATGTTCTCAGTTGTTGGGATGCCAGATGGGCGAATATTTATGGCAAGTGCCCGGGATGGGTGTCTGTATGAATTGTCCTATCAGCGACTTGAAACCTGGTTTGGCGCTAAAGTTCAATTCATCAATCATTCCGTAAAAGGTGTCCAGAGCTTGGTCCCTAGTTTCTTCTCTGACCTTACAACATACAACAATGATGGTGAGCAAGTTGCCGTGTTCTGCGATACAGCACTCAAGTTTTACTGTAGATAGGATCATAGCCATCACCGCTGATGCCTCAAGAGGCTGCCTTTACACCGTCAGCGAGAGTAATGCCCTATCAGTCTATAAGCCAAATGGAGCAAAAGCTCTTCAATACCTTCAGACGCTCTCGAATATCTATAAAGCTGCACAAGAGAAGGCACCTGGATTTCCTACCTTGACACCACAGTCCTTCCAGATTGTTTCTCTTCATGTCGTGGAACCCCAGGAATCGCGCTCGAGTATCCAATTGTTGGCTATCACTACTGGCGGTATTAGGTTATACTTTGCACCAACTTATGGCTCAACTCATACTACAACAACCAGTACCATGCGACCGTTGCAACTAGCCCATGTCCGATTCCCCCCTCCTAATCTCCTTCATCCCGGAGAGCAAGCACACTTCCAGTCCATTTCAACTTATGAGCAACCGCCCCGGCCGCGTGCTTTTGTGATGTCCAATATTGAGATCACTTGCTACCATAACGGTCTATTAGCCGCGGCACAATGCGAGTCGGACAGCTCGGATTACATTCTATGTGCATCTCCTGATTTAACGCAGATCGGCTCCCTCGGGCAGCTGAGTACACCACAACAGGGAAGACTGGGTCAACAACCACAACAAATTTATGGAACATATGGTGGCGGCGGTTATACTACTTCACCTTCACGACGTCCCCTGACAGAGAATGCTTCGTTACTCTCAATCCCAGGGAGGACGTGGGCAATAGCATCTTTACCCAGAGAGGTGACAACTGTACCACCGAACACGCCAAGTCCATCAGTGATCAACGAGCTGGGAAGACAATTCACTGAATCGTCTCAACAATTCATAATTTTGACCAGCGCCGGCGTATCCTTTTTGTGTAAACGGCGGGCTGTGGACTATCTCAAGGCTGTGGTAGAGGAGCTACGAAGCGGAAATAACGCGAAGTCAATCATAGATTTCAGAGACAGGTACGTGATTTTCTTGCTTCATGTTGTCTACAGGTTAGATTCTCTTGGTTTCCAGCTTCGGACGCGATCAGATGTGTTCTATGCTCCTCGCGCTCTCAGCCGGTAACGTGTTCTTGGATGGAACGATGTCACCAAATGGAACAGTCCCACATGCTGCTCCGGAAACAGTTGCCATCGCTAAACAGGTATTTTACGACTTCGCAGAACGTCCGGTCTGGTCTGAAAAAATTACGTACGGAACTGGTGTGTACCCGTCTCATATGAGTTGAATACTGGATGGTACTGATCCTTTCTCTGGATAATCCAGCTGACACAAGAGGCACGACATCCTTTAGTGGTCGCCGCGAAGGTTTCGTTCTCTACTTCGCGCGTCTTGTCCGCCCGGCGTGGAAAGCTAAGTTGACGAAAATAGGGTATGATGATACCTTCTGTTATCGCTCTTTCTAATATTCTTTGTAGGCCTTCAGATAAACACCAGCTGAATATTTCAGAACATAACCTAACTATGGTCCAGAAAAATCTCGTCGCGCTTAAGGAATTCCTGGACCGAAACTCCCTTGTTTTTCATGCTTCCCCCGGTGATACGGCGTCAAATCTGGAGGCTTTGAAGGTCAATGAACGATCATTCGGTCACTTTTGAGTCACTGATTGTGGAGCAGGCTGAGCAACTTTCTATAACGGAGCTCACAAATCTTCTCTCTCGTACCATCGAAGGATTGTCCTTTGTTCTCCTCTTGAACGACTATCATTTTGATGAACTTATCTCTAAGTCAGTACTCTCGCAGATATCCAGGTTCATTATTGACCAGGTGTTTTATATATAGATGTGATAAAACGACACAGAAAATGATTGCTAGTCTGACTTTGGAAGACCTTATCACGACACAGAATGGTATGACAATATCTAGGGCTTTAGTCAACGCCGTCATAGACCAGCAAAGTGGTCAGCAAATTAGTGTAGGGGTTCTTGTGCATGGTGTATACCTACATCTGACCCGATTGACATTCTAGATCGATACCATCAGTGAAGTAATTCAACGAAGGTGTGGTTCGTTCTGTAGCACTGATGATGTGATGTTATACAAAGTCTGTTATCATGAACCTTTTTCAAACTCACAATGTCTGATCTCGGCATGATAGGCACGGGAAAGCATCCAGAAGGCCGTTGAGACGCGAAGTTCAGCTGAAGGACAAAAGTGGCTTGTTGAGTCCTTGCAGTAAGGTTGTCTCCAATTCAGGACCAGCATATGAACTCATGCCCAGCGCTAAGGCTGTTCATCAAAGGGTCCAGAATTCTTGGTTTCGAAAAATTGCGTGAAATCATTGGAGACTATCAACAACTGAACTATGCGCAAGGTTGAATTATTTCAATTACCAGTGTCTGTCAGTCATTGATCACTGACTTTCAGGTGCTATACGTCTGCCTTTAATCTGTGCATGCGTCTTTGACCCTGATAATATTGGTTTGGAGTATTGGCTCAGAGGATCTCCTGCCAATGACCCCCGCCAAGAACAAGCCAATCTACGCATACAATGCTACGGCCTCATCATGGACTCGCTTTCGGTGTTCGAGGAGAAGTGTGGTGCGAAGAAGCAAGAACAGAGTTTATTGGGACTAGATGACCCCGAGGCTGTGCGCAGTGGCGCTTATGAGCTCGCATTCGCGAGCGACGACGAAATGTTTCAGTCTATATTATACGATTGGTTGATTGGTCGAGGTTTCGCCGATGACTTGCTCCTGGTACGTGCCATTCTGTTTTTCGTTCTTCTTTGAATCAAGACATTTATATAAGATGCGACCGAAATACCTTGAGGCTCATTTGAAACGGGAGCCTGTCACTATGAAAAAATTGAAGCTGCTTTGGCAATTACATTCCAAGAACAACGAACCACTACTAGCTGCTGAGGTTTTGCTCGCCCTGGCGGACTCTAAGCAGTGAGTCAAGCGTCTATCTACGCGTAGATAGTCAAACTTATGTCTGTTCTAGTTTTGATATCAGTATGAGTTTACGTTTGGAATACTTGACTCTTGCGATGGCAAATACAAAAGCCCATTGCGCTAGTGGCCATCAAGGAACTGCTGTCCAGTTATTGGAGGTTATAGAAGAAAAATTGGACGTTTACCAAGTTCAAGTAGAGATGTACCACGCGCTCTCCTCTCATATCAACGATACTCCTGAGGTCGGACAAAAGATCCAACTACTATCAAAATACCTGATGAATATGACTGAGGTTTGCCTAGCAGACATTATTTTGACAAACCTACATGTGACCGTAAATCTTTTAGCTATTCCAAGGTTATGCTATCCCTTTCCAGTTACCGACCTTCCAGCTTCTCTGCATCCATGTTTCAGGCTATGAAGACGAAAGCCTAGTCCAGTCTATCTGGACTCAAATGTTTGAGCAGTGTGAGTCACTGGCTGTCGTAGTGAACTATATTTTACTGACAGATCACTCTAGCCTTCAACGAGAAGCTTGATGCAACCGCGACAGCTGCCATCATTCAATCACGGATTGTCCCATTGGCCCGCAGATTCAGGCATTCAAAAACTGCATTCCCTCTTCGTGCGTCATCTGATCCAAGTTCGAATTCTCTCCTTTCATAGTCTCACTGTAGGATATGTCGTACTACTGTTCTCACGTTTTATGCTAGGACACAAGACTGAGTTACCCAGTGGTTGGGTACCTCGGATATTGGCTCAATGCGGTCTTTCTTTCGAAACGATACTAGACATATTCACTTATCTCTATGAATCCCAGGTATGAACCTTTCTGGACTCTTGCCACCTCTACTTGCTCAGTGACCCATAGACCTCACCATACAACGATCCTGCCAATGCGGAGGTCATCTTGTCCGATATAGCTTCAGTCCTCGATAGTTGGCTTGAAGAGGTTTTTCGAACCCAATCCTCCATCGATTCACAAGCACACGCTCTCCAGAAGATTAATTCCACGATCGATCACCGTCTTCAGCATCTTAAAAAGGGCCAAAAGGAGACTGCGAAGGTCTACGATGATCTCAAACGCAAGTTGCAACAGAGGATTGAGGGAGACGATGGGCTACTTGATGAATGATCTGACCTTTTAGCTCTATATGGTGTATCCCGTGTATTACAGATGTTCTGATGCTAATAATTATTTACATTTTTTGGAGTAGAACGCCTCCTGCAAGATCTCACAAATAGATAGATACCTGCTAATTGACTTCAAGGATAGCGTCCTCTGCGCGGAGGAGAAGGCGCTGGGTCATAGAGTGTGTGAGCTGGTATACCTTCAGCAAAGCTCTAAGTTCTGATCTGAATGGCAATTCACAGGATGAAGAACCAGATACTCTCACCTTATGGCGCCCACAGCCAGAAGAGCAACGACAATAAGCGCTGCAATATCTCTGGAGTTGTCACGACGATTGCGGTTACCTCTATAACGGGCCAGCCATTGTACAGGAAATAGATACCCAACAGAAAGTAGCATGTGGACGAGGGAGCCTGCACCAACCAGTGGTAGTCCCAAAAGAAACCGCTTGATGAATCGTTTGATGAAGCTTGGGTTAGAAGTTAGGCGGGACAAACGGTCTGGAGGGCGGCTCCGGATATTATCATTTCTCCCTGTGGGAATGGCATCATCAAATAGACCGTCAATCCCTCCCTCCTTCAGAATTCGGAGTGCTGCAACCACCAAATTCTGAGCCACCTCAAAGGGGGAAACGTAGAAAAACGACCAGGAATAGTAGGATGAGGTTGGCTCTTCGAACGCAGCCATGAAGTACGTGGTAATGTAGGAAGCGAGCATTACGATAACTGTGAAAAACAGACCCGATAGGCCACCCACAAGGACTGTGTGTGCGTGTGTGTGAGCAGATGATCATTTAGTGACGTCTGTATGTCTGTTGGAGGATAAACGAATCACCAGTGTTCGAAGCCAGTCCGACGATCTTTGTTCGAGCAAAGCGATATTGGTAGCGGCACTGGGGGCATGAGAAGAAGGCACTCCTAGACGAAGAGGTATTTCTCCATTTCTGAAGACATTTCACATGGACATACTTTGCACCCAAAGGTCAGATTCAAGAAAGGCTTTCGTGTATCCATATGGAAAAAACGCACGCTAATTGAGCCCTTGCAAAGGCAAGGACGAATAAGCTTGCCCATTGCATGTTCGGCTTCGCTACCATCAAGACATATACGACATTGTTTCTCCTCTCGTTGACTATTGCTATCAGCAGAATCTGACATGTAGTGGTAAGATGTGACAAGGAGGGAATTCCCAAGTTGCCGGCAATGCAGTGTACTTGATTTGATTGCCCACGTGTCTGGACTTAACCTCTTCGACATGGGAGAGAATATACCATCCAGTCACATTAGGATCGTTGGCGCTTTTGCTGGCCTTGGAAGTGGTACGAGAGGTCTCCTGCAGTAAAAGCTGCGGTCAACGCCTTTTTGTTGTTCTCATTCTATTGTTCTCGTTCTCCAGGATTTGTTAAGGTCACCTCAGCAACTCTTTTTCGGGAATCTCAAACTGACATCTTCTTCTAGGTAGCAGTTGGGCATGGGTGAATTTATTTAAATTGAAAAGTCGGGCTCAAAAAAAAACAAAGCGTCATTCTTCTGAGTCCTAATTCAGGTAAAAAGTAAAACAAGGCTCAATGATGTCAAACTAGTTTCGACACTGTGAAAACTCGAATGCAATGCGCTCCTTCAGAGTCTCATAATAGTGCTCTTCATACACTTCGTAAGATCGTTCGAAACGAGGTGCGCGAAGAAAACTTGGTCTAAACAGATGACGCTTCCCTTTGCCTTCAGGGTATCCTTGCGCTCTATAAAGGAGTCACGCCTCAGGCAGTTGGTTGCGGCATTATTGACTCAGTGCTTCTGGGGTCTCTTGACAATTACCGGTTATTTTTTCTCCGACAAGGCATGACTGAAGAACATCCCATAAGCCGGCGCCAACGCCTAACTCTCCTTGGTCATGGCGTCGCTGGGCTATTTGCAGGTCTGACAAGGTCGGTACACAATGGTGGTGGTTGACTGTCGTTAACCTGCTGTCTTATCAGTGCAGTGATTGCCACGCCCTTTGAATTACTCAAGAGTGTGTCTCGCCAAGTTTTTCACTCGTTTTTTGTGATGAAGATCATTTCGCAGTCAAACTTCAACTCCAGTCCCAAAATACAGTGATGGATCGACAGTTCAAAGGACCCATTGATTGTGCCCGACGGATAATTCGTCAGCAAGGCGTCTTTGGCCTTTGGTCTGGGTTCACTGGCAGCCTTATTTTTCGAGCCAATTTTTTTTGGATGTTCCTATCAGTTGAGGTATCTTCATATCACGGCTGGATTAGCAGTGATGACCCAAAAGATTCAAGGCACTGATGCGTGGTTTTTCACGTCTCGAGGGATCCCCATACTCTGTAAGATTTTATACCAAAACCTCGCTCACCAAGTTCATTGGTTTCCACTATGATAGATATCAACTGGAACAGCAATTTTCTTGTCAGGGGGCTTTGCTTCTTTCGTCTTTTGGGGAATGGCTATCCCAGCAGATAATATCAAAAAGTGATTCACTGAATAATAATTTTCGAGAACTTGCATGAACTTACTCCACATTCAACGCCTTAGCCGAATGTTGGCTTACCCTTATCCAAGACCTTATCCTACACCCACTACTCGTTCCCCTTATACCTTTTTGCAGCCATCATTCATCGCTGTGGCGCGTCGAACGTATTCAATTGATGGTATAGCTGGGTTTTACCGAGGTCTAACACCAACACTGCTTCGGGCGTTCCCTATGAACGCATCTGCTCTTTTTGCCTATGAAGGAATAATGCGACTATTGGGTGCTGAGGAGGCAAGAAATTTACCGTTTCATCGTATTGAATAGTGGTCACTCACAGCGTATGTTGTTATAGACTCGCCATTGATCCACTCACAAGTTTAGGACTGTGATTTCTATATATGAACAAGATTTGGATATCTAGTTACCTCTTCATTAAAGTTATTCTTTGAGTATCCATAACACGTCTATTTTTTACGGCACGGACGGCTCGATCACCCGAAGTAGTTACGAGGTAGTTGCCTCAGCTCAACCACTTTAGAAGCGATGGCTGCTAAACGTAGGGCCATGCTCTCATTCAACAAAGAGACCGCTCCTGATTTCCAGTCTTTGGCATACATTTGGCAGATTAAAGATACAAAGCCCGCTGCGAGTACATGTGTAGAAAGGCTAGAGCATTTTAGCAAATTTGATAGCTAGATGATAAATAAACAGTTCAAACATCTAAGAATTGGGAACAGGTGTCAGGGGAGGTCATGATCATCAGAGTCAGGTATAGCATCTCGAAAAAGTGCTCGGAGGGATAGTACAAGGCCAGTTTCCCTTTTCAATGGTGGCCTCCCATGGTTCATTATATGACCTATATAAATCCATGACAGCTCGTGCGTTTTCGACCTGAATTGTAGCCATGCTCAATTGTAATCAAAGCAAGACAATAATTACGTACTGGATGAATGTGTTCTCCGGCTAGTTGAATTTCACGGGCCATCAAGTTCCACATCAGGGTCGGAAGGCCGACTATCTGCTGCGCTTTCAGGCTATTGCGGAATGGCTATCATGTTACTATCAACATCTACCCTGTTCACCAAGAAGGAGCACTCCACCATATAGAGAGCGACATCGCGGGTATTAACAGCAGGGTGAGGTATGCCGAGTACTGTATATACATGGTCAGCTCCAAGAAAACCGTGTGCCGCGTTCAGACGAAACCTGAGAGATCATTCCACAGACAGTGACCTATGAGAACCTTGCCTTTAATAAGCTCGGCGACTTGATGTTGTACAGTATTGAAGGGTAAAGCCTCAGCTACGCAGGGGCATGAGCACAAGAAGGCGAGGCGAGAGGAGACAAGAGTACGGGAATTGAGATGCTCTTCAGTAATACCTGTCGTAGAGGTTCTGTAGTCCGTTACGATCTGAAATCGACCAGAGTCACGACCAGGGCAGAGGGAGAGGATGAATCTACTACATGAGTGCCGGGCAAGACAAAAGCTTCAAATTGGACAGTGCCGAACCAGGAGACCACGGCAACGCGACTGTAATTTATCGCCTTTACATCAAGCTTGATTAACCTAGAAATCAGAACATACGCGAGCATTGAGGTGGTGCCGCCTGGACCAACGCCGACACATACACAGGAAAGAGATACATAGTCTAGGTTAGTACGGGACATTATTCTGAAATGGAGGACGTGCAATAGAGAATGATGGACGAACATGACTGCTTTTAAAGAAAGAGCATCGAGATCGTGAACTGGACAGATAGCGTTTGCGGAGCTCAGACGTCGCATTGAAGATGACCGACAATTCATAAAAAAACAGGATAGGGATGGAAGCCAAAAGAAGGAAAGCAGATCGAATACATGGACAAGAAATGAATGCACCCGGTGGAATCGTGCGCAGGCTTGCCAATGAATGTGAGATGTGGGCTCCAGTCTCTTGGATCTCGCTGCGTCAACCGTAGATCACTGGATGCCTTGCCTGCCAAACAGAACCCGCTCCGAACGAAATCTCGCTTCTCGATAAGCCCATCACACATTTCTGCATGGAACTTGTTGTTCATATTCCGGTCAACCTCGTGACAGTCCGTCGATCCGCCTTGCGATATACTCTACAACTCCCATACTTACATTGAAGAACATGCCAATCAATACATCGACTGGGTAAATCTTCGGCAAGAAGCTTGAGAGGCGTCAAAAAGGAAGAACAGATCACTCCTGACTCGTCAGATGCCAATGCATGGAGGGTCAGAAAATCATCCAATTCAGTCCGGTTTTAACGGTGAGATAACAGGACGCTCGGGGAACACGTCAGAAATAGCTTTCCATTGAATATTGCAGGGCGCTTGAACTTGAAGCGCAGGGTGAGAACCTTATCATTTTACCGTTGTGTGATCAATCGCTGAGCCAAAGCGTCATTCGTTTGATCGCCTTTCAAATCGAGAGTCCTCAGATTGCTCGTCACTGCCAAGTTATGGACACCCTTACAACTGGTAGCTACGGAGCAGTAGCGTTCGGTACACTTCCACGAACTGTTTTACACGATTACACAAAACAAAGACCATGGTACTCATGAATCACACTCTGAAAGGAATTTCAGGTTCCCACAAACCCCACTCTTTACATTCAACGTATAGGAGCCCTCTGGGTGTCATATGAACAACGCACTGTGGCGATTGAAATGCACAGGTCACGGCTTTGAGAAAGTACTCTACTTTGGTATACGCTCCTGAGCATCTCTGGGCTGCATCTGACGGACCCGCCGGCCGAGTCTTCTCCACAGATTCAGCTGAAAAGACTGGCGAGGGAATAATTCGCGATCAGGAGGTCGACGCAACCCTCGCGTATCTTCAACCATCTGGGTCAATGGAGACTCAGTAACATGGACCACTTGGCCAGCTTTCTTATCTTCTCGCAGCATTCTCTTCATGATGTTCCTCGATCCCTGTTTCTCTGCCAAATTAGCGACCTTGCTTCGTACTGAACTATCAACGATTTGGTTTCCCCATCGCTTTTGAAAGTCTTTCATCACACGGAGCGCTATTGTACCACACTTGGTGAGTCTCTTCAGTGGTGCGAGGATCAGACGCAGTGTTGTTGAGGAAGGTTTTAAAGAGGGATGCACTTTCACCAGTTGCAAGAGAAGTCTACGATTTGCATTAAATTCGGAATTCTTGCTCAATAGTGTGTGGATAATATCCATGCACTGAGCGACAGTTTCTTCTCGGAGGTAGGGGGGCAACTGGGATAGATACATTTTCACCAGTACTTCAGCCTCAGTCCGCTTTCCATTGGACAACATCCATGAGACAGCGTATTTCACCAGCTGTGGACGGACTTTGGTTGACTTGTCATCCAAACCAAAGGTAGGGTGAATACAGCTAAGAAGTTTCTGCCGCCTCAAAAAAGCTTCTGTCCCAGGGACAGCTGGATCATTAACTATTTCATGGGGAGGTAAACGAACTTTGTTTCCAGCCTCGTCCAAGCCCCATCGGCTATCCCTTGCGCGTCGCAGAGCACCGCGTTTTCCCATGCAGAGAAGCTCTTTCCACATTTCTGCAGGCACTTTCGTATGAACAGGTGGCTGACCATTGCGCAACAATTTATCATACACATCTTGAGGAGTTAATCCTGTCACCAACGCCCAAGCGCTTTCCCACTTTCCTGTTCGTACTAAAAATCGCACTTCGAGAACCCGGGTCCTAAAATTCTGAAAAATTTTGTCATGCACCATGGCACGAAATAGCCATTGTGAGGCGCCGAATTGAGTGTGTCGTATTGAGAGTTCGATCAACAAGTTGTAAGAATCCCTTGATCGATACTTTGGGTATGCATCATGGTAGTCGATTAAAGCAGGGAATGCGGGAGCTGGCCGGAGATTCAGTGCAAGGCGGAGGTTCTGGTATAAATCTTTCCAGGATTTAGGTTTGGGAAAGTGACGAGAGATGGGGGTTCGGAGTGTTGAGGTAGTGATGAAAACCCGTGGGGGAGTATCAGTCCCAGCCTCGGAGCAAAAGCTTTCGTTCATCACTATATCCTTATCGTTCGTGTCTGGCAGAGCTATTGGCCATGTCTGGGTTCCCTGAGTACTGTGACCAGACAGTAAGGCTGCATCACAGGGAGAAGGCGAATTTGGCGTCCGCGTATCTAGAGATTTCAAGGTGGAGGGAGCATGCGCGCTTGGTCTTTGTCGTTCCTCAATTTCTGGGTCAGCTACCACTGCATCTCCTGTCCTTCAAGTCGATCGTTTAATATCAAGATGAGGGCACAAGCATACTACTCACCTTGTAGAACGACGCTTCATAAATCCATCAGAAACAGTCGTACAGATGGGTCCAGAGATACCATATCCTTTGAGATGCCGACAGCCTGGTAGAATGAGGTGCTTTCCAGAGTACGGAGAGGCTTTGGTGAGTGAAGAGACTCGTCGAGCCCATGCTTGGTTGGCTGCTGCCTGAAGAACCTGCGTCAAGGAGGGTGTACTGCCAAGAATCCATTGAGATATTGCGCCTGGTGGAGATAAATGGCGTAGAGCACGGTGGTGCATGCATGGGACAATGTCGCTTGAGCGAGTCCGCCAACTTTTCTGTCATCACGTGTTTGCCAGGAGAGTGTGTTCTATTCTTGTATTCTGCAAAGATGCAGGATACAGTGATATACTGCTGACTACACGGAGACTCTGCTATAGTTGTTCCAATGTGATAGATGGATGAACTGGAAAGTGGATATAGGTTGCTAGCACTAGGATCATATATACATGTATTCGGAATGTCACAAGAAATCCAATGAGGCATCGTAACTAGTGTTCATGGACAGCAAGGATGAAAAGAGACAGAGAACGATAAGCAGGTCCAAAAGTCTACACAGTGATTACACATCCATGGATACATGGTACACCCGGTTCACTAGCCAGCCAACTTTAAGCACCCATTTATCACGGATATCCTTCATCACTGCCGATCCCTCAAATTCTTTTGCATCCGCAAAACCATCCAAGGCATTCTCCCATGTCCGCACTTGCTCAATCCCGAAAATTCCACCCTGACGATTAACAATATCGTCTACTTTATCCACCCATGCATTCCACTCATCGCCCAAGCGAGAAAACAAAAGGGGTGCGATCGAAGTCTGCGTCAATGGGGGCTGGTCCATAACATGTTGTGTGATGGCTGATAGATAGATAAAAGACTCTGGTGGATGGGATTTTTCCTTGCTGAACTGTGCAAAATCGGGAGGGGGTGGCGGGGTTTGGTGCTGCGTCGTAGCTGAGGCTTGTTTGCAATGTGGTATGCATGAGAAATAAGGCAGATATGATGTACAGGCAGCGACGAATTCAGTTATGCGGGGTCGGAGGCGAGATATTACATAGGCATCTCGCATTCCTCCATTGTGACATGATGATGTTGATGTGTTTGGAGGCCTGCTTCCAAATCCAAAAGTGGGCTGTGAAAACGATGTCGTATTGGAATATGGATATGCATCACGCAGCTTTCTCGAAGCTTGTGCAAGAGCCTGAACTGCAGTGTCTAGGGTCGGTCGGGGTATGAGTGGCAACAGTGTTGATTTCAATGATGGATGCGTTTTAAGCAACGAGGTTAAGAGGGGTAAAAGTGCTTGTGTGGGTAGACTTGCTGTCAAATTCAAACCATGTGTATCAGAAGCGATTATTAACAAGAGCAACAGCTAAAACATGCCTAGCAGAACTCCAACGTCCATCTCATCCTCTTCTGATGGCAATGATTTATTTTCCTTTGTAGCAGCCTGCTCCTTTGCCCCAGGTACAATCCGTGCTCGTTTCGGCGCTGCTCGCTTTGGCCGTTCTGGTGTTGGGCTCCGATCCATAGACTCGTCACTATTCACTGAAGCTTTTACAGAAACTGAAGAATCCTCATCGTCCACCTCCAAACGCCGTTTGTTTGATTTGTGCAATGGAGAGGCTGTCAAAGTTCCTTGGTTTAGCGAGGAAGCTAGTTGGTGAAAGGAAGGAGGACTGGCACGACTTGTTGTAGGTGTTGCCTGCCACCCAGAGGAGCTTTGACCAAGGCCGAAACCAAAACTAAACGGCGAAGGAGCATGAGCAACAGGCAAAGGAGCAAATTCAATATGATGGTGCATAACATTTGCCATCGTGGTGACAAAGTGTAAATGTCGGAAAAACGGAAGGTCAAGGGGTCGGTAGACGCAAGCTAATTATATAATCAATTTCTCTCCTTTTTTGATTTTGTCACGCGCCTGGCGCGTCCTTGACCAGCCCTAAACTCGCTACATGAACTCGAGTTCTCGTTCTGTATTTTTCTCTCGTCTTCTTGTCGCAGGTAAGCATGTTGTTGAGTTTGTGCACGCATGAAGAATCATAGAATCGCTACTTCGAAGCTTGAGCTAATGAATCTATTCATATACCCAAATTTCTGACTTCTGTTGTCTCAATTCAATAATGATTGCTCACTTGGTTTGCAGGTTTTAGGTTTCTTTAGCTCGGTGAGCATACTTCCTCCTCTTTCTGCATGAACAGGATGCATACATCTAGAAGTCAAGCCCTGACGTTGTCTCAAGGACAATCGTTGATGAGCAATACCATGCTAATACTGATACTACTATGAAGGATTTTGGTGTTCCTCCCTGCTGACTTTATTTTCATAGGATTGTCAATCCCTATCGAAGGGCCTTGCAACAAATGCATACTGTTCTTCCTAAACATTACTTTCTGGATGTTCATATCATCAAATAGTTTCGGAGTAGTACCTACATCATCCAACAAGAGTCAAAAGAAATGCAATTGTATCTACGCGACTGCACCTGAATGTCTACTCTGGATAAGTCCAAAATATGTTTAGAATCCATAAACAAGACAAGAAAATAAATGCTTTCCACCCCAAGCCTGACATCCACTCTGTTATGCGGCAGAGGCGCGCGGAGCCTGAATCTCGTGATGCCAACCGCCCTTTCGCCAACCTATCTATCCACCGCCCTTGAGAAGTAGATGGCATAGGCAAACCTGATTCAATATTTCCATCTGTTCCCTTCCTCTCTGAATCTGTAGGGAGACCGCCAGACAGTAAGGATGAAGGTACCTCGCCGATCTGTGTGATCGGCAATCTCTGAGACTCCGTACAGACGATCCTCGTTACTTCCGCTATCGCATTTGCAACTCTGTGAGAAAGGTACAGAAAGACGAAACTCGTCAACACAAAGTTGACAGGTCTCCATTTCGTCCCGGGAATCATCAACAGCACACCCTTTGTATCGCCCGCCAACCAAAAGTGATATTGCATAACGAATAGCTCCAAGGAACACTTGCCCATAAATATGAACCCTGTCGACGCCATCGATCGTAGAGTCGCATTGGCGTTCCTCAGTACGACAAACGCCAACACTGGTAGGGGCGAGATATACGGGTGCCAAGCGTTGTATGCGAATTTGCTCTCTTGCATCAACTCAAACCCGAAAAACCAGATGAGAGCAAGCCCCGAAACGACAGCGGCAGCTTTAACTGTCAAGGGCCACATAGGCCTATCCGTCAGTTTATGCTCACGAACTTTGATGACTACGATTGCGACTAGCATCCCGATGTATGTTATCCATAAATCCAATGTTACTCGGAATGTCCACTCGTGAGCGGCCCACTGTATGTTGAAGACATCCTTCAGAAACCCAAATAGGACTTCAAGTAGCCATTCACATTTGAAAAACCACGTGACGAAAGACGAAGAAAGGAAGATCTTGCACAGGAGGAAACTCGTGTGCTCATTGTACCGCGAAGCAATCACGAGAGTGGTATAAATGATGATGTACCACATCGATACGAGAGGTGCGAAGTAGTAGAACATGTAATCGGTATTCATCGTGTATGCAAGAAGCACTGTGAGTAGATTTAGGCGGACCATGATCTATACTTGTCGGGTCAGCAAACCGGAAAGAAGATTTAATGGTAAATGAAGGGTCAGGAACCGCTCTTGACACGTACCTGAGCAACCCGCACGAAGGAGAAATCAGCTTTCCGAAGATAGAAAGTGGTATGCCCATAGCCAGTCATGAACAGATAAGAAGCGACCAACACACGAATGGGGTTGTAGATGCCTGAAATCTTGGAGGCGCCGGCATAATGGTATACGAGAATCGCAACTGTCAGGCAGAGAGATCAAAAGTTAGATTGCTCAGATCTCAAAATCTACTGACGTTGCATCCACCCCTTCCACTCATCTGTTTGATCTCGATTTAGGAACCCAAAATCTTTTTCTCCTTTCTTGAGCGTCAGGATGCCAAACGCCAACGAGCCAAGAGAAAGGAAGGTAAAAGACCAAAGATTGAATTGTTTCTGTTCTTTCAGCCAAAGACCTGTCCGGTCGGCGACGTAAATTAGAAATGCAGCAGCACTCAACATAAGCGCAGGAAGCTCGTTTTCTCCCAAGGACGCAACGACTTCTCCAACCCCTGAACCTGATCAACATGACCCTTATTTCAAATGCCTCCTTGTTAAGATCAAGTCAAACCCGTACCTGACTTGCGCGTCCTCACCCAGATATACGGTCCCCATGCCAGAACCAAGAATAACACCAACACGTGCATCAGGGAAGGGGTCGGATAGCGACTGCAGCATGTCTTGTTAAGTGGGTATTTCTTCGGTAGCGCATCGTTACATCTGAAGTTCAACAGGATATTTGCTTGTGCTCGTAGAACTCGATCATTATAATGCAATCCATCTTCCGTTTGAGATGCATCTAACATGTCATTAAACACCTTCGGTAGTACGATGGGCATTCGCCCAAATCTTCCACCTTCCAACAATACCCTATCGCCATCGGGGTACACACGGTGATACAGGTCCGTGTTCATGGCATCAATGTCAGATGGATGCATTGTGATCGCACGTTCAGGTGTAAGTTTCGTCGGAATCACTCGTTCTACCGGGAGCATGATAATCAAGTCGGCTGGCCAGACTGACTGCTGCTTGATCATCGAAACATGGCGAGCAGTATTGGCTTGCCACGCAGACACGCCATCAGACTCATTCGCATGACGCAGATACCAGAGACCTGATCCCAATACAAGAAGCGCAGGGCGATTCAGGTCTACAGGAGCATCGTAAGATAGGGTTGTGAGGAGATCGGTAGTACGGCTATGATTGAGAAATGGGTCCCAGTAGAAAGAGATATTAACTCCAGTCGAGGAATGTAACGCATGATCGGAGTGTTTCTGGCTTTCGTCTAGAGCAAGCGGGAGTGTAACATCAAGGATGCTTGCGAATTGGAAAAATAGCTTGCGGGTGATAGAGTCGCCCACAAACACAATATTTCGTGTATTCAAACATTTTGCAGAGTCCTGTGGTGTATATGTATAGAGCATGCAACCTGAATAACTCCTAGTGAGGTAAACCGAGTCTTTTTCAAAATACATTCACCTACCGTCGGGTTGCCAGTTTTTCCAGTCATTGTCTAACCATGTTCCAGTATTGAGCAGGGCATGGCAATGCATTGGATCCAACCAATCTATGTGGCAGGTGACATGTCAGCAACCCTTGCTATGGTGGACGAGATTACGAACCAAATAATGTTGAGCGTAGTAGCCCGAGGACAGTCGCAAGACAAAGTGCGAGTATCCCAAGGTAATGAGACCATGATGGGTTCAGCACAAAATTTGGTGGTCGAAAGGCTGGCATTGTGGTGTTACTAACAGAAGGTAAACCGGGATAGGTCGAGAGCACGGTACACTAATAAGACCTTCAAACTTAACGACGTATTGTAAAGAGGGATAGATCCAGTAGTGAAGGAGCAATCATAGAAAGTAAATGGTCAGCTAGGACATTAGATGGTGTGAAGAGAGATACTAATGAAATTTCATCATGTGATGCATAAAAATGTAAGGGTCCATAAGCGGTCCATATTCTACATGACATGGTACAATGTACTAAAGAACTCCCATAACAAACCAAGTCCATAAGCAGTACTTATCGAAAACATCCATTTAATTATTAGTTTGGAAAGTTGTTAGGCCTAGATGAGTGTCAGAAAGTAACTTTAGTTGTCTAGGTAAACATACCAGTTCTAGAAGCATATCGTCAGCTGGAAACATAGAGATAGGATGACAAACAGGACATACCCTTGACAGTGATTATTTGCAGCAGTTGGGATGCACGATAGATATCGACAACCGGAACAGGCTACAGAGAACTTGAGACAAGTAGCGGATAACAGATGATTGTGACATGCCTGCATAGGGGTCCGAAGTGTAAAAGTTTCTGACGAGCACCATGTAGAGTATGATGGCCACAGGGATGGCAGCAACTTTGAAAGTCCAGGCAATTATCCGATGGCGTTTTGTCTCGCTGATCATCGGATAGAACACAGTTCCAACGAAGAGTCCCATGACAAAGCCGCCAATGTGAGCTGGAAATTGACAGATCGATTATTTCAAGGTGTATCTAGACCGAGGAAAACGAACCAAAGTTATCGACATCTACCAAGTAAATTGAGCAAATTTAGTAGAAGAGGTAGTGATGACTTACATGGGATATAGCCAATGGCAAAACCAATCAAAAGCTCTATAATTTGAAAGACAAGCTGGGGGATTCTGAGCAATCAAGCACACTACAAAATAAGCGCTACACACTCTGCGAACAGGCCGATAGTGATACTTCCAGTGGGCGAGCAAGTCGACCCAAGTTATCTTTCCAGGAATGTCAGAACTTTGATTACCAGATAGAAAAGAAATCCTACTGCAACAGAGCTAAAGATGGCTCCACTTGCACCTACGGATGGAACACCGACCAGCGAGAAGTTGCCACCGAGAACATTTCTACCAACGAAGTCAACGTTTAGTGAGACGCATGACATTCATGACGGGCATACCCAAAAATACCAGCAGCAAGATAGGTGATCAAGAAACCAGTCGAACCCATTTCGCGCTCAATTTGAGCAGACAGTGTCATCTGCGCGATCATGTTCAGCAGAATGTGAATGATTCCCGCGTGTAGGAAGATGGGTGTGATGAATCTGAAGAGATATCAGTTGACCCAAACAATCAAATGGGGTAGAATACTGAGCACACCGAAACCATTGATTAGGATCATGGCCATCGAAACCTCCAAATCCACAAACTTCTTCCAAGGAGCAAATTTGATCTGGCGGGTTCGCAGTGTCATTCAGACCTATGCATGTTTTGTCAGAATACTAACTAACAAAATAAAAAATTTAATTGTCTTGCTCACATGGAAGACGCGTGGATAGTGGCACATCTGGCACTAGTTTCATGCATGCCGGGAACCGTGCACCAAGGTTGATCAAAGCGGACGATGATGGCCCTAACATTGGGTTCACAACAGGCTATTGCAATGACTTCAAATTCAAATTCTCTCTTGTCAAACGAGAGCAGCACATACCTTCATTGAGATGGGACTTCCCTGCTCTCTGGCATTCAAGATCAACTCCCAGATGAACACACCAATCATTACAATCGTCAGCGCCCACACTACATTTCTCCTCGTTAGTACGATTTCAACTCCCTGAAGTATGATTCTATTTAGAAGCGCACCAGCAAAAGGATACTTTTGTCTTCCAATACCACGCTTCTTGTCTTCTATCCTCTGTTCCAATGGGTACCTTCCACTTGCCAAAAACTTGGTGAAAGCATTCTTCTTATCTCTGGGAAAATCTTTATTGGTAGGTTCCGCATACTCTGATATCACTATCAGTAACGAGCGTGAAATCTTGATCTCACTGCTCACCTAGATCACTAAAACCAGGCTGCTCAGAACCCGCATTCTTCATCAACGACGCATCCAACGTCTCATCATGGACATCATACCGCCTCACTTTTGTACTTCCATCTAGACCCGCCCCATAACTTGGATTCCCATAGTTCTGACTAAATTCATCCTCGTCTTCTTCGGTCAATTGACTCAACCTCGAACTGTCTATACCACCAGCGCTAGCGTTCAGATTTTGAGGTTCAGAATTATAAAACTCTGCTGCAGCACCCGTCGCGCCACCTCCTGTTGCGTTACCAGCCCTGTCCATAGAAATTTTTTTTGAATGTGTGCTACGATCGCTGTGAGACTGCCTCCTCTGTACATAGTCATTTTGATGTGTCAACACGAGATCTCCATCGGTCTTCGTTGTGAACATGGAGGGAGAATAATAAGAAACCGCGTCGATGTCCGAGTAGGCAGCGCCGGACTTCATATCGTTATGCCCTTTAGCAAAAGGGTCCGAATAGTGATTAGTGTCGTAGGCCATTGATCCAACTAGGCTCCTGCAGTTACCACCAACACAACGAACGCAAAAGATTAGGACGTTGAGGTGAAAACGAAAGTTGAAGATGGTGAACGGGTACAAGAGGTGTGTTGTGGAGCTTTGCTGGATGGGCATAGCCTTAAATAACTTTGGATAGACATTCCGCAGCGGCTCCGAATCCCCTACTCAGCACCAATGCACTGCCTTCCCAAATTCTGTCGCCGACTACAATTCATTCTCAAACTCTAAACAGCAAGTTTCTATATACATATGAGTAACAAAATTTTTGTTATCATTCCCAACCTTGTCCAAGCAACTCATAGCCCCAAGACCCTAGTTCATTATATCCGTACTCTAAGATAACACAGATCAGAAAGTTGTAGAACACACCGCACAAACCAATACACAGGCCATGAGAACAGCAGCAACAAGTCGGAGACAGCAACAATCCAGTACGTTAGCCCTAGAATTCGCCAGGCTGTCTCTTCTCTGCTGGTGTAATATTGCTCTGCCTGGCCCTTTTACTACCTTGTCCGTACACGCTATTCACGCGTTGGGGCGATTTCCTCGTAAATGGCGTCAACTGTGTAGCAGCACTGAGCTTGACCGTCTCGTCTTCATCTACAATCTCGAGCAAATCATCCGCCGAATATGATGGATGCAAACTTCGACCACCAACAACAGCAGGAGCCCCATTTATTGATATGCCATTAACAGAGTTGATGATTCCCTCGATATCCTCACTGTCATCATCCATAAACCGAGAATCCACTATTTTTCCCCATCTAGCAGCCGCAGCTGTACCGTCAATCTTTTGTAGAGTACTCATCCCCACTTCCCTGATCTTCTTGTTCCGCCATCTACAGGACATAATTCCATCGTCCACATCCAGGCTCCGTCCACTACGCGAACTTCGCTGACTTTCGAAGCTCTGCCTTGAAGATACAGTGTCGTTGGATTGCGCCTTGAATCCATCCACATCCACAATTTGTGTGAAACTGAGGTGCTTCGAAAATGCACCTAACATCCTGGGGTCCGTCGGGAAGAGCAGTGGGATCATATATCGTGAGTCAAGGAGCTCGCCTAGGGGCTGTGGCGGCTTTATTGGCTCCCACAAGGATTTGTCTTTCAGTTTGTCAAAGAGAATGTCGATACTTCGATAAGGGTTCTGCACTTCGGATGAACTAGTCGGAGAGACTGATGGAGAGAAAGACTGATCATTCTGGAAGGAGGAGACGCTCTCCATGTCACGCTCGCGCTCGGTGATCTATGGGATTCATGGTTTAATCCACAAATGACTAGACGGAGAGGGAGTCCATTGGTCATCTACCTCTTTGCGCATTGCTTCTACTCCTATTTTTACACGATGCCTCTCCCAATCCTTTTGTAGCTGTGTAAGGTATTGAATACATTCTTCTGTCATGTGACCTTCATTAACTTCATACTTGTAATCACGGACGGCTCGCCGCATCTAGATAGATACGAATAAGCATGAAAAGGAGACCACAACGTCCAATTCACCTGAAGAGGATTGATCCCTCTCATGGATTGAATCGTACCCACGAGATCAGGAAATTTAGTGATCGACGACAAACACTGATTCCATACTCATGAAAGACGCAAAGCAAACAAGGTTGACAAACTCACGTACCTGCAGCCAATTCAACAAATCTCTGACGGGTATAAGATGACTTTGAATTCCTTTGGGCAACCCGACTTGCACGATCCACTTCTCCAGTTCCGACAAATTCAGACTAATTTGCATAGCTCTCGACCGACATAGCAATTTCTTACGAGTGATTAACCTGTTAAACGTCTCGCCTGCCTAGAATCTTAGCATCACTACGTCCAGAAACTCAACAGTGGCGAAATCACGCACAGCCAGTCCAATAGAATACTTGCGACCATAACTGTGTAATCAGCGCTGGATTTATATCACTCATGACCAGGAACGAGTGAAGAGCGGTCAAGAACGACGTCAAATCCGCAGGGGAAGGTGCCTGCGCACTTGCAGCACCGTCTGAAAATAGGGTATTCAGCTGTACACCTTGTTGTCTCTGTCTCTTGGATGATGCAAAAGTCTGTTTGAAAGACGAGAATTTCCGAGAAGATTGGCTTTGAAAAATTGTGGGGCTGGTTGGTGAGCGTAAGCTCACATTCGAGCCAGAATGTGAGGTGGGTGGTGGAGGAGCGATGGTGGCAGTTTTGCGACCAGTGAAAGAACGGAGGAAGGACCATTCAGATTCGAACTGGACTGAATCGAGAGAGAAAGGTGCATAGTCGAGGATTGTATTGCCAAGGAGCTGATCGATTCGTCGTTCAGCAAATCTGATGATAAATACTGCAAAAACTCGTAGGCACGACTACTCTGACTGTTGGAAGAGACATACCGAAAACAGAATTTATGACCTCCTCAATGAGCTCAAAAGAACCCATCAATTGACAGGTTCTGTTGATGGCAGTATCGCACTGAATGAAGTGTAGCCATAGGGTTGTGTTGTATAACCAGAAAACGAGTGAAGTCAGGTCCTCTGCACGATTCTGAGACACTGATCAATGAAAGAAGAGTTAATGGGCAAGAATCAGGTCCTCACGAAGAAGGTTTCTTCAATTACGTCAGTAGCAGAAATGATCAGTCCCTCTAGCCATGTGTGATTGCAAGCTAGACAAGCGAAACGAGTCAACATGTATAGTGAGTTAGCTGGAGTGGCATCTCGTAGCGAAGGAAGATAGTCTGTGACGAGTGATTCAAGCATTTGTGGTAGTGTAGTCGGAGAAAAAACAAGCATGGAGGAATAGTCTAAAGGTGGGGTCTGAGTATTGGAAATCAGATGGTCGCTAATTCATGACGAGATAGAACACGCACATATAAGCTGTCCTTGTCGGGGTCATCACATTCATCGTCAGAAGTGTCAGAATCAGATTCAGGGGATTCTGGTTCTGGCCCCCACCAACCAGAGTGAACACCAAGAATCTGTGTGACTTGCGCGCGCAATTTTTTCTGCCTTCCTAAAAGTTTTTGTTGCTGTTCGACCATCCTTCGTCTTCGATTCATTCTACTTCCTTCCCAACCTTCACTCCTCATCGCCTCCTCGAGGAGAAATGCAACATCCTCCCGACCGGGCACAATTGAATGAGCCGTGACAAGGTCCAGTGGTGTCAAATTTCGTTTCGTCAGTGCGAATGGAGAACAGCCGTGCGTCATCAAATATGAAATCAATGTTGGTGGAGAAAGTAATGCCGCATGGTGCAAAGGGGTCCATCCGGCTATCATTCATATGATGAACAGGACGTACGGACAAGCTGGAAGGTCAACATACCGTTGTCAGGCTGCATATCGGCTCCATGAGTGACCAACAGCCTGACACACTCCTCTCTCTCGAGATCCCTGTCGTTATCTCCGCCAAAGCCATGAATAGCGAGACTGATTAGTCCCAGTCCGTCCTCATCACGAGTCCCTAGATCTAGATGTGCCCGTGCACGGGGTTCTGTTATGAGATGTAGTAACAGTGGGAGATCTCCAAACGTAGATGCGCGTGAAGCACAGTGTGCGATGAGCTCAGACTTGGCTGCAGAGGAGAGGCCGGTCAGGAGGTCTGAGATCTGCACAGGGGTTGGATAAAGAGGATGAAGGTCTGGCAGGGAAACGATATCTATTGAGACGGAATCCAGAGACTCGATGACTGTCATGGGTGGGACGAGAGCCAAAGTCATCCAGTGGTGTGGCTGAGAAGAAACGTGATACACACTTCAACTGCCTTATTCGGTCCTCCTACCATGTCTCCAAAGCACCACCCCGACAATGACAACGACAGCGTCCTTTCCGACCATCACGATACCTCAGAGTGCCCACCATCCGAACCAGACACCGATGAAGCCATCGATGGTTTCAAAAGGGCAAAGTCAAAAAACACATCCAAACGCAAAATCAGGGCAACAGCTCCCTCAAATTTTGGTGCCACACTGCAGTCCCTCCTGAGCACAGATGCACCAACTACATTGCCACTATCACTACAACCCTCAATCACGCAAAGGCATGGTCATGAAAAGCTAGAGAAACGAGCGAGAAAGGTGTTACAAGTGAAGAAAAAGGAGGCGGAGGACAAAGGCCGGATACGAGACGTAATAGGCGGTTGGGGGGTCGAGGGTGAACGAGGTTTGAGGAAGGTTGCTCAGCGTGGTGGTGTGCACCTTCGTTGCCCTCAGTTGGTGTACTTTGCTCACGATTTTCTTAGTCGTAAAATTGTTCAATGCTGTTCAGCAGACGCATACAGCTGCAGCTGCAGCAGAAGAGGAAGCAAAAGCAGGCCGCGGCTCGGGAAAGCCTACGTTAGCTGCCCCATCCTTTGAAAAGAGAGGGAAGCTAAAGGGAAAGAATAAAGATAATATAATTGGGAGGGATAAAGAACGTATGTCAGTCATACACCCTTGTGTCCCTGTAAGCTGAGAACCTTTGATACAGAGGCAGTAGGAAAAGACGACTTTTTCAATATGATCAAGTCTGGTGGCATTGTGTCCAAAGTATAAAACACTACTTGGTTTTCATATCTATGAATCTAGAATGTTCAGTCCCAACATCAGGCCTTTGTCCTTCCAAGTCTACCCTTAAACATGCTCATTCTGCTGAGAAAGATTTAGATGCCCGGTAATGCACCTTACCAGGTAAGTCATAAACTGCCAGAACAAGGTTAATAATTTATCATTAGATGAAACAGCGCTGGGCAAGCTAACGATTGACTAAAAGGCTCCCAGTGATATCGTCATCATGATCATAAATTATATACACTTACCTTGCAGAAAACTGACTTTGTAAGCTGGTCGAATTCATTGATACAGGCAAAAGATACGTCGTAATGCGTCAGGTAAGATGTTTAACCTGACATTCTCGCTTGAACATCAAATCCAACTCCGGACTCCATAGAAACCATGAGAAAAAAAGTTACTTCCCTTTTCTTAAAAAATCGCTCTAATTTCTTTCAGACTCTTGTGCAATGGCCCGGACGAAGTCTGTTCGTAAGTTCAAGATTTTGAAAAACGACATACTTAGCATCAAAGACTGATCAAGTCCTTTTTTTCCTCATTCAGAGTTTGCCAGGAAGACACTGGTTAACTCGAGTCAACGACCAACAACCTCTCAGAAGACACCGGCGTACTTATATACTCATGTTGGTGGTGCACAGTACGGCGGCAAGACCTATATCCCGAACCTGGAGAAACACAAAAAAAACAAAAGGGTCATTTGCACCGCCCCTCCCATGAAAAGTTCTGTGCCTGTCCGAAGAGGGGCGAAGGTCCTACATGAAATTCACTATCTCCAACGAAAGTTTTTCGAACCTCTGCTTCCGTATCAGCCGTTCAAGCGGCTAGTTCGTGAGATACTGCAGGATGCTTTGTATGACATTTTCAGAGATTCCATGGTAAGATATATTTTACAATTAAATCATTCCTACATATCTTGTTGTTTATAGGAGACATTTCGAATTTCGCCAAATGCCATCCTGGCATTACGCGTAGCGGCTGAGGATCATGTTGTCCGCATGATGAGCATCACAACTCTTTTTGCCCACCATGGGAAGAGGATCACTCTCCAACCGCGGGATATTCGGCTTTATAGAACCGTCATGAGTCTTCACCGCAGTTTAGTGTAGCGCTCAAATATTCGAACGTCCTGGAGTTGTGAATAAATTAAATGACAGTTACATTTTTAAATTGATTGCTTTGGCTGTCAGTGAGAATCAACGGAGCAGTAATTGATACAACCAGAGCCCATAATCAATGTTCTCTCAGAGTATAAGCACTACAGACATTGATTGAAGTCGGCGAGGGTGGACTCACTGCGTCAATACCAATGTAGGTGATGGGACCACCACACTTGTACCTTTGGAATCCATTGAAGTGCCCGAGAATTGTGCAAATTCGACAGAGGGAGGTTGGTACCGGAAGACAGAGTGAACATTTTTCTCTTCGCAATTCAAATACAACCCACCAATTTTTTATCAGGAAGTGAACAGCCAAGAACCAAGAATTGACGTATCAAAGACCATCCAAGGAGATGCAGAACCAACACCAGATAGATCAAGACATTCGCCTTCGCCTCACTTGGACATAAAGTGATAATTGTCGGGGAATATTCAGACGATGGTGTACAGCTCAGTGGCAGAAGCCTAGTCGATCGTGCAATGCAACACAGTCAATATCTATACAGGCGGCTCAAATTCGTGAATCCTACACTCCATGTCTCAACTACCGGTTCCACACGGAAACGAACCGCTCATATCGAACGACCTTCGAAGTTCCTATTTCTAAGCATTATTGTACCTTGCTAAGTGAAATGCCGAAACACTCTCATTTCACACTCCTCCATTAACCAAAGTCTGCCAAAACGGCACCGCTCTCGACGATGCAATCGTATCAAAAGCCAATCCCATCAATCTTGATACAGGTGTTGATAATGACTATCGAGAAACAGCATCGAAAGTAGCGAAGACTTGATTTGGAATTGTGAAGCCTGCCATCTGGACTACATCTTGGCCGAGGTTGCCTTGTGTTTGACCAGAACCATAAGTTATGTCGAATGATATCGAGAGGTTTTTGATAGGTGCTACTCGAGCTTGCGTCAAATTTAGAGATTTGGGAGCAGTCAATTGTACAGTTTGTGTTGGCTACCCGAAGGTCAGTTATGGAGAGTTGAACGAGGTGGGGGCCGTTCCGATCGCCACTATGCCATAATAGCTACTTGCCCAAGTATAATCCTCCGCATACATAGAGGTTAACTATTGGTCGCCTTGAGTCTTCTTCCTGGTTAACAATTCTGAATCACCCTTGTCATTTTCAGTGATCACCCACCATCAAATGAGATATGCCGACTCTCCCCATTTCTATCTCGTCTTCGGTGTAGTGTTTAGCATTCGAGGTTGATGGAAGCAAAAGACAAGGATGAAGAGGAAAAAGAAGGATTAAGTAAATACAGTGTCGCAGATGCCAAGGTCGTTGCTTCAAACACCAACAGAGCTGTCAAAATGAGTTTTTTTGGGGGGGGTATTGATCATGTTTATTATTCTTGAAAGTCGATAGCTCGGATCACAGAGACAATGAGACAGAACCAAGCGAGAAGAACGAAAGCAAAGGATCCGGTCCCTTGAAGAAACACAACACTAATTTCAAACAGTAATTCATGAGAAGGGGAAACAGGAGAGCAGAAGCACAAGTGGAGGCCAAGTATGATATGTATGTGGGATGAATACGACCAATGTTCAGCACAGCACAGTGACAGGGGACAAGCAAGTTAAATTGTAGTAACAAACTCGCTCAGCAAGGTTAATTGCAAAAGTGCCTCAAGAGAAGACTTCGAAACCAGAACACACGACCGAGAGGTCAACACCAATTCCGAATACTCTTTGTTGAGGTAGCCAAGAGAATTTGTAGGGCAGCTCTCTGTGTTTCTGCATGGAGGAAAAAGAGCCGTTAAACTGATGTCTGGTTTCGAAATCGTGATCGGGCTGGGAGGACACAGACGTCTGAGGTTGAGCCCTCCAGGCATATTTTCCATGTCTGCCGAATTTTGTTATTAGAATCCTTGTAGCTATAAGGGGTATCAGTCATGGACTTAATAAGAACCAGTGACTGTATAGCACCTGCCCTAAAGAGTGACGGTTGCTTATATTCCCAGTGGAACCCGTGTTTTTGTCCTTCTATGGTTGGTTTTCGTTCCTTTTCAGCTCCGTGGTCATCGGTCATGTGTGTTCTTTTGCATAGCCACCAAGCTCAAAACCTTCAATTAGGAAAGATGAATGGGAGAAGCGCCTCAGAGAGGTGAAGGTAGCGAAAGCGTAAGTGGTAGCTTTTCTTTATTCTACTAAGATGAGACCTAGTATTGGGAATCTCTCTGAGAAGTAAACTCTTTTCTGAAGAGCTAAAAATTGCATGTATTATCTGATTTATCCCTTTTTGCTTGGGTACAAGTTCGGTACTGATTATCTTGCGGTGGTCATCAGGGATATGAATCGACTGATCATGGACTATCTCGTCATCGAGGGGTACAAGTCGGCTGCAGAGGAGTTTAGTCAAGAAGCAAAGTTGTCACCATCGGTGGACTTTGAGAGTATTGAAAGCCGTTTGAATATACGTGAAGCTCTGCAGCGTGGTGATGTTGAAGATGCAATAACGCGTGTCAATGATCTGAACCCGGAGGTGAGTCATCAACACGGGAAAGAGGAAAGGATTAAATCATTCATGCACCACTCATAAACCCTTTGGTGGTTGCTGATGAGAATACCGAATCTTCAGTCTTCAACATGATCGTTTATGTGATTTGCCCAGACTGGGTACTATGGATACAAAGAGAATTGACATCAGATTTGGTCTGACAGATACTTGATACCAATCCGGCACTTTATTTCCGCCTGCAACAGCAGAAGTTGATCGAGTATATACGGCATGGCAGGGTGAGTGAGGCATTGCGGTTTGCACAAGACGAGCTGGCTCCTCGAGGGGAGGAGAATCCAGAGTTTCTTGCCGAGCTGGAGCGGACAATGGCATTGCTGGCATTTGACACGGTTGCCAGTCCACCGGGGGTGATTGGCGACCTGTTGTCATCTGCGCAGCGACTGAAGACTGCAGGGGAGGTGAATGCAGCGATATTGGAGAGTTTGAGCCAGGGAAAGGAGGCAAAATTAATGGAGCTTTTGAAATTACTCTGCTGGGGCGACTCATTGCTGGAGGAAAAAGCTGATTTTCCAAAGGTGCGTGTGGCACCGAGTGGGAAGCATGGTCTGAACGTGTTTCCAGCTCAACGTGCAGGAGGGGACGCTGGAGGGTAAATAGTTAATTAAAGCACTTGAATAATAATTGTAATATAGATAAGTGTCCCATGGCCCTTGCTAAGACCTGCCCAGCTTAGCAAAGCAAAGCATTTTCCCTTATTGTTGCTAGTTCTGTTTCCTGGTAACTTGCAGTCAGCAGCTGGTTTGTCCTGGTCTCGACAGTACTCTACTGCTCCTCTGTGCTACCATGTTCCATGTCCCTCGCCATAAGCACAGCCGGATACTCGTCATCACCAATCCAGACTCAGAGTCCGACGGCGGCAGTGACGATGTCCGAAGAGCCCAGGATGGACGGCACGTCCCCTACGGAGATCTACGACGCCCCCTACCCTCAAATGCTGCCCCTCACAGCTCGTTCAAGGGTCCTCAGTCCTTGCCCTATCCCCCATCACTCACCACAAGCTTTCCCAACGGCTCGCCGGTCCAGAACTCACACCCTCCGCTCTCATCCCCCTCCACCACCAGCTCACCGGCCCAGGAATCCACCCCACCACCAAGCACGCCTGCCCTTCAAGTACCCCCGGTCAACCTCACAGGGGTTGGCACCTTACCGGAAAAGGCGATATCGACGTCGGTCGATCGCGGCATGTCGGATGTTCCGCAGTCGTCAAATCCCCGTGTGGGGAAACACCTGCCCCCTGCCAAGCCAGCTTTTGGTTCCCGGGGGCCTCGACAGCCCGATAATGTCTCAAGGAGGCTCAGAAATGTGTGTTCTCTTATCTACGGTTTCGTTGCCTCTTATTGATTTTGAAATGTCACACCAAGTCTCCCACAGTGTCCTATCCTGATCCTTCGCCATTGAGTAATAATCCTCTCATACCTATTGGAGACCAGGTTTTCATCGTTGTCACGTTGGATTCGGCAAGATCTGTTACGGTAGACGTCAGTAATGCTCATGATCCGGCATCTGTCAGAGAACGTATCTTCACCCAGGTAGGTGGATTACATTTTCCCGATTGCAGTCGATTGATCACACACTCTGTGCAGTTGCGTATCTATACAGAGGAAGAGCGGGCTCAGTTTTCGGTCTTCCAGACTGAGATCGGACGGATCGAGAGCGAGGACTATCATCTTGGTAAAGCCCTGACGGACGAAAATCTTTTCACCATCTGTCGCAGTCACGGCGATTCAAAAGGTTCACTCAAGTTTTTTATCAAACATGCAACTCCATCCGAATCCGAACTTTCCTCTTGTCCCCTGCCTCCGCTCCCGCATTCAACTTCTATTCCGATGACCCCTAATCCCAATCCCATAATGCCACTCCGACCGAAACGTAGATCTGGTAGTATCTCTTCCAATGCAAGCGAACAGCTTAATGAGTCAGCGACCGGATACGAGGCTGATATTGATAACGAGAAGGAGTCTCACCGCACAACTATACGACCACAGCATCTTATGAGCGCTCCCAATTCTCTCCCCCTGTCACCTCAACATCGAAAACCCAACAATTTTGTCATTCCACATCAGTCACCTCAGCTGCCGCTACACCCACCTCATCCGTCATCGCCCCAGCCTCCTTCCCTGACAACACACCCAACTTTCACAAACTTGTTCGGCCAAGTCTTACCCACTCCGCCACCGCCACCACCTCTTTCACAATCTAAATTTCCTATCAACGATGATTCTACGTTTCTACCTCCTCCCGGCGTCCATAAGCATGGCCGATCGGGGTCGGACGCTACCACTCAACGTGAACAGACTATCATCAATTCCGAGCACCAAGTTGAGGAGGCTGCAAGAGGGAAATTAACCACTCAACAACCGTCCTCTTCAAACTCACGATCTGCCCTTTACTCTGAACAAACAAGAGATGTTTTGAATCAAGTGGATCAAGCGAAACCTAATCGGCAACAGCGGAAAAAAATTCCCACTGAGAGTGATGAGTGGCAGCATGTCTCTCCACCTGGTCAAGAATGTGATCCTCCGTTGACGACGTCAATGTCAATACAGTTGAGAGATTCTGGTCCAAATAGTCGAAAATCCCCTTCCAATACCCGAAAACCAACTGGTCAGACTTCCTCCCGCACGCGCGCAGCGTCACCCTATCACCCGCTCATTCCTCCTCCTCCTCGAACACAACCACCGCCTGTGCCATCACAACATTCCAATGACTCTCGTTCTACACAGCGCCCAGCAGGAAATCCCGTACCTGATAATTTTCTTGTCCGATGGAAAGGAGAATCCTTCGTACCTCAACCCAACTCTGCACTTACGAGACTCACTCGGGTGAACACGAAGAGCATGGATAGTCTCCGAAATCATCAGGCTAATTTCAACCAGCGCAGACGGGAACCGAATCCGTTGCCTGTCAGTCGAGGACCAAGAGATCATCTCGCTAGCAGTCTTTCTGGTACACCCAAATCATGTGAGACTATTACTCGGTTGCCTATCCAGACACGGCCTCCTGCGATCCCTGAGACCACCATGTCATCACAGGTTCCATACCTGCGGAAGAATATACCGTACTCGAATTCAAGCACGAGCTTTGGCACGAGTATAAACCCTTATTCTAGACCACCATCTGCTATGAGGGACCATGTCGTCTCGCCCGTAAAGTACATCGGAAGACAGGTACATTCACCAACGTATGGATCAACATTGCTGCCAGAACCCTATGAGTCTGTTAAATCACCCCGTGCTACTTCCCCAAATCGATCACCCCATCCTCCTGGCCCGAGACCGAGACCTGGTCGCAGTGCGGGCAATGCGGACAGTGGTTTCGAGACAACACAGTCAACGCCGCCTCATTCTCCCGCCACTCCTCGGAGCCCCAAGAGTGATGAACGTAATTTCAAAGTTGTCGACGATACGTCACCTTCCTCATGTGTACCTGGACGACCTTCTCATGATACCCTGAAACAAGAGGATTGGGACAGATATCTGCCAGGTCTTGCGACTGGAGAGGGAACAATTGTGGCGTCTCGCATCCTGGCTGTTTCTTCTTTGGACAGTCGATCAACTTCAATATCAGTTACACCTACAGCGGCATCACAACCTCCTTCTCGAACAACTTCACCACCAAGGAATGCATCAACCAGTGATCTGCACTATGATGAATCTTCCGACGGTGGAGGTAATGGGACATGGATAGTCAAGCCACAGTCGCCACTGCAGTCTGAAGAGAAACCTAAGCTGAAGGTTCAAATCGAGACATCGACAGCCGCGAGACAGTCTCCATCTACAGAGTCTACCGCTACCCTTATGGCCTCTACGGCAGCAACGTCGAATTCAAAAAGGAATAACAACCTCTCAATTGATGAAACAGGCAATTCTAAGCGAGGTATCTTATCGGAAATCATGATGTATGAGAAGGAGAGGGAGAGGGGGGAGAACGAAAACGAAAAAGGAAAGGAAAGACGAGCAAAAGAGACGGAGAAAGCATGGGAGAAGGAACATAACCGACTGCCCCAAGAGACGTCAGATATGTTCGTTGATGATGAGGATGGTTGGGCGATGCGTCCTCCGCCTGAGGCCGTTTATGAGAAGCTGGAGCTTTATTTCCGCAACCATGATTTAGATAAACCTGTTATCGAGGCCAATTCTGGTGGAACGTCCCCAACGTCAATCGAGCCTCCCCTTTCATCTCAGGCTGTTGTCACATCGACCAGTAATTATGACAAGGATAAGGAGCGGGAGAAATATGCTAAGATACGTAGTAAGAAGTCTATCAGATACGTAGCGGAGGACGCAAAGAGGAGGATAGACAGGACATCTAAAGCGGATTCGACTCTTGCAGATATATACTCGAGGAAGAGAAACACTAAGTTTTGGGGAGGGAAGCTGGAGGAGGTAACGACGCACCAGGCTAGGTCTTCGAGTGTCAGCTCGACGACCTCTACATCACCCAGTGGGAGTGAGTTGCAATATCTTCGATTTGAATGACTTTTTAACACGCTTACAGCCACATTTAAATGGGTCCGTGGCGAGCTGATCGGAAAAGGGACATATGGTCGTGTGTATCTTGCCATGAACGCCACGACAGGAGAGATGATTGCCGTCAAGCAAGTAGAACTTCCGCAGACAGCAAGTGATAAATACGATTCGCGGCAACACACATTTGTGAAAGCACTGAAATTGGAATCGGAAACATTGAAGGATCTTGACCATCCAAATATCGTACAGTACCTTGGGTTTGAAGAGACTATGGACAACTTCAGCATGTGAGTTGAATCTTCTTAGAGCTTCTGAACGGTTAAATTCTGATTCTCTTTCCTGTAGCTTCTTGGAATACGTGCCCGGTGGTTCCATTGGTAGTTGCCTGCACAAGCATGGACGGTTCCCTGAAGATGTGACTAAGTCATTCACGTCTCAGATTTTGAGCGGCCTTGAATACCTCCACGACCGAGGTATTTTACATCGAGTAAGTGAGAGAGGCCGGAAAGAACTACAAGGAATCATGATTAACATTCTGCTCAGGACCTCAAAGCGGATAATATTCTGGTGGAAGCATCTGGTATCTGCAAAATATCCGACTTCGGTATCTCGAAGAGGACGGATGACGAAGCTGGTGGTGCCTTCACAGCCCTGCAGGGCACAGTATTCTGGATGGCACCTGAAGTCATTAATACTCAGAAGAAGGGTTACAACTTCAAGATTGATATTTGGAGTGTTGGGTGTGTCGTATTGGAGATGTGGGCAGGAAAGAGACCGTGGATAGGTCAGGAAATGGTCGCAGTCATGTTCAAGGTGTGATGTATCAGTCTCTCTGTCCTCAGTGGTGTGGCTCATGCTTGTTTTTCTCCAACATCTAGCTCTACAAGAATAAATTGCCACCGGTCCCAGAAGAGGTGCATCTATCACCTCTCGCCGACGATTTCAGGAAGAAATGTTTTGCCATGTGAGTTTTTATTACTCTGTAGCGATCTTGTATTCACTCTCCTGTTTCAGAAACCCAGAAGAGCGTCCATCTGCTGCGGCACTTCGACAGCATGAATATCTCATCCTACCTCCAGGATGGCAATTCAACGGATTTACATAGGATCTTTCTGTCTATCAATGCACATTGTTATATCTCATGAATGTACTTTCCTCTCTTGGTTTCATTCCTTCTTCATGGCACTGTTCTTCATTAGTTTTTTTTTCAATTGTTCTCAGCATTCAAGTACCGAACTCACTCATTAAGCAGGTTATTAAGCAGGTTGTCCAGTATAACATCTTCTACTCTGATTTATCCCTCCAGGTTCATTGTTTTGCCTGATAGCCCCAAGTACACTATGTCCTGTTCTGTCATGTAGAAATTTTAATGCCCTTTGTTCATGATGCTCAACAAGCACAACTCGGTCTCTTCCTAGATTAATTTGGAGAAGAATGGGGTTACTTTTGTAACTTTTTCTTTGTTCACCTCGGGCTTTCCTACGTAAATTCACCTACCATAAGTGCAATGACCTTTAGACACAGAGCTGATACCTGCACCCACTCATGGAGTACCTGGACAAATCTCATATCCATCATGGTATTTTGAGATATCGAGTGACTTTTGTATTTTACAGTCTGGACTGTTTACGAACAGATGGGGAAAATAAAATTATGGCGCCCGAGACCATTGACTCTCAAGAGCCGATATGCCGACAGGGAGGGCAACCTTAACATCTGTGAACAAAATCCCTCGAATTGCATCTGAGCTTACCTTTTCGTCGTAATCGAACCATTCGCCTTCTGCAAGGTCGATGTCGGTGAACACAGTTCCTTTGGATCCAACGCACTTCCAAGGTCCCTGGATCGGGTTCATAATTCGGTTGGAGATTTGTAGATAGATGAAATACGCACTTTGTATTCGAAACCAGTAAACTCGAGCCCTCTACATTCAATGATGAGGAGTGGTTGCAGTTGAGCATTTTCTGAAGTATAGGGCCGCACTTTATACGAGGTGTCAAACTTTGCTGAGCTTTCTCGCCTACCTGCAAGTAATAAAGTCAAAGCTTCAGATGACATCATACTAGGAATGATAAATGCCTACAGAAACCACATCTCCAGACAAAATTGGCTGTCCCGTGTTTACCACCTGATACTTCATACTCTTCCTAGAGATGGAAAATTTGAGTTGGACTTGGGGACATGATTGGAGAATAAACTGACAATGCGGTTCATAGAAACAGTATTTGGATGTTTCTCGTTGCAACTAGAGCATTTGACCTGATTGCCAGAGTAAATGTATGACCACATGAAAGTTGCAATCGCCACCAACCTTGAAAAAGTATTCGAAATCTTCTGAAGCAGGCTGCAGCTCTGTAACATTCTCAAGTTCAGCTTGAATCGACAGTTGAAGCCGCTGTTGAGGAACAGATAAGAATGAAAAGCCATGTTCTCGACCAGACGTACGACCATCTCGTGTAGCTATCAGAGATAAAACCCTAATACCAAATTAGATCACAAGGGTCACACGCGTGACCTGGCACGAAAACGTCTGCAGTCTGAAATGGCTTCCATGCTCTCTGGTTTTGCCCGGCGTACTCTGCTTAGCTATGCTGCTACCTGTTCTTCCTCGCCTACGACTTCTGCAGCAGCTTCAAAGCTCTTCAGCACATCCTCATTTGCACGTGCACCCCGAACCAAATCCGTTTTAGACGAGGAAGTAACTCCAGACGATCTTGAGGAAATGTTGGACGAAGTTGACGATATCAATGACATGCCCACAGCTTCACATCTCTTGCTGCAAGAGAAGCGTATCATAAGGCATTACCTCAGACTGATCGAACTAGAAATGCCAAAACTTGTTGGTATGTAATATATTCGTCTACTTATTCACTGGTTTCAACGTTTTCGTAGCTCTGAGAAAACCATTTGTGCCACCTACATCTAAAGAGCCTCTAATTGTGCGGTCAACCGATTATTTAGGCAATCATCCGGTAGAAAGGAAAAGAAGTGTCGTCGTTGCGGTAGATGATTTACCGTTGGTGGATGACATGGCGAAAAAGAGGTTAATGTTGCTTGCTGGACCTCGGTGGACACCGAATCCTCCTGCAGACGCTGGAATCAGCAAATATGCAGATTGGGGGAATGGTTTTGTGAAGATCGCTTGTGAGGATTTCCCCGAGCCTTCACAGAACCTCAAGTGGATAAGTGATACTGTGGATAAATTGGTTGAAAAAGCGAATGTGCGTGTTTTTTTTGGGTGATTTATGAGTGGTGTGGATTCATGGTGTGCACCTTTTGCATTAGATGCCCGACGAGAACTGGGAAGATCTGCCGGTGGATCTGCGTCATGTGTACGCTAAATCACTAAAAGCAAAGAAGGGTGAGCACTTGCGTGGCCGGGTTTTGAATAAACCCACCCTTCGGGATTTCCCTCAGGAGTGGCTACCAAGAGCTAAAGCAGATAAAGAATCTACAGTGTCCTTACCACAAAGTTAACTTCATCCTAATTCACAATTGCCCTAATAACAAATCATTGAGCTGCCTTGTTGGTGCCTTGTTCTTTACGGTCTATTAGGTTCGCGGTGCTACTCACAAACACCGTGCCACCACAATAAATGTTTTGTTTGGGTGCATATGTGAGCTGATTGTGATCTATAATCTGTGGTTTGAATGCAGTTACACATTAATCGTGTATCAAGCACAATTGCCATTGCCAATAAAAAGCAGGGGCGAATGGACCATACATCCACCCCACTATGGACTCAAACAAATCCCTCGAGTCAGCTGAGACTTTTGTTGCCATCCGTGCCGCTCACTGCTCGCATTTGCCGGAAGTCAGCTACTCCACAATAGAGTATCATACCAGGCCGTATACTGCGGAGGATATAGGAGTTGCTGAAGACGACTATGAACAAGTTGTCGACGGCAAATGTGTTGGAAGAGAGACTTTTCTTCTAGACGGACCATTGCGACAGGCGGATGATGGGAAACTATCTTGGCTGCCCCTGGACGACATCGAATGTCAAAGTAACTCTCGAGAGGAGAACATCCCTTGGAATGCTTTGGACGATGGACTACCAATTGCGTGTGGCTGGGGACCCCCAGAGTGGAAGGACTTGAAAGATTGGCCTGAACCACGAGCAAGGCAAGGCGCACGGTTCGAGCTAATACCAGTATCTCGATCGACGGCGAAGGAGAATGTCAAGGCTATAAATGCGCCAGTGGCGGCTTTACAGGAGCAGTCATCCATGGGAGAACTAGAAGCATTGTTAGAGGAGATGTATCATAAGTATATCAATGAAGCACAGTGCCAGGAGAATGGAGTCGAGGGTAGATAGTCCAGGAGTTCTAGCTCCTTTCATCGAGACGGATACTTGTAGAGACACATTTATATTAGAATGATGACCGTGCGTAAGCCGCATGTTCCAGACATAAAAGTCGCGACCTACGGATAGATGGGGGACTACAATGGCAATACAAAGGCGCAAAAATTATGGCCGAAGCCAGTTTTCCTGGGTAGATATGAGTTTCAAATTTCGGGACTTTTCAACTGATGCCGAAGTAGTCCCTGGTACTGCCCAAGCCTAAATTGGACGTAGTGTATGTAGCCAAACAAGGACAACGCATCAATCAGCCGACTTCTTTTCTACCCCCCATTGCCCTCAACTTAGAAGTATTTTTTTTGCTGTTCCTCCTCTCTCCCTCCTTACGTTCTTCCAGATGTCGGATTTATACGGCGCTGTTCAGGACGTCAATGCAAGTCACAATGGCTATCCTCATGGCTCAGACGCTTCCTTCGGCCAGGCGTCCACCGTCCCCATAATCCGTAAAAAGCTCATGGGTTATGTTGGTTTTGCCAACCTGCCCAACCAGGTTCACCGCAAGAGTGTCCGCAAAGGCTTCCAATTCACAGTTATGGTTGTTGGTACGTGTTCTTTCCCTTTGTTTTGAAGGTCTTACGTCTTAGCAACAATCCATTTTTGCGCGTTGCCGCGCGTATTAGGCGAATCTGGTCTCGGGAAATCGACCCTCATCAATACACTTTTCAATACTCCTTTATATCTACCCAAGGTGCCTCTTGCCCCATCTGGAGAGAGACTCAAAACAGTTGCTATCGAGAGCATTGGTGCTGGTACATCTATATTTATCCCCCCAGTTCATGGCCACGTATCCTCAATTTACGTATAGATATCGAGGAGAACGGTGTTCGCTTGCATCTGACCGTTGTCGATACCCCTGGATTTGGCGACTTTGTCAACAATGATGACAGGTGACGTGGTCTTTCTGGCCCTCGTTCTTCTATCATCTTGATGCATGTTTTCGCGTATTATAGCTGGAAGCCTATCGTGGAGAATATTGAGTCCCGTTTCGATTCATTTTCAGAACAAGAGAACCGCGTCAATAGGACCAAGATCGTCGACAACCGTATCCACGCGTGCTTGTACTTCATTCAAGCTACTGGCCATTCGTTAGTACTGTCTTTTCCCAGACGATCTGTTTGCATAACCTTATGGAATGTAGTTTAAAGCAGCTTGACATTGAAGTTATGCGTCGGCTACACACCAAGGTCAACTTGATTCCTATAATTGCCAAGGCCGATACTCTCACGGATGTTGAAGTACTTCAATTCAAGCAACGTGTTCGTGATGGCTTCGTTTTCCTTCATTTATCACATGATCAATCCTTTACACAGGTCCTTTCCGATATTGCTTATCACAACATCCAAATTTTCCAAGCGCCTACTTATGAAAATGAAGATGAGGAAACTATTGCTGAGGCCGAGGAAATCGCTGGCAAAATACCATTTGCTGTTGTTGGTTCTGATAGTTTCATTGAAACTGCTGATGGTCGTACTGTCCGTGGTCGTGTGTACCCGTGGGGTATCGTCGAGGTTGACAACGAAGAGCACTGTGATTTTGTCAAGCTCCGTCAGATGCTTGTCAGGACCTACATGGAGGAATTACGTGAGTATACTAATGATGTGCTATATGAGAACTGGAGAACGGAGAAACTTTTGAGTATGGGCGTTACTCAAGACTCTTCCGTGTTTAAAGAGATCAAGTATGTCTTCTTTGGCTCAACCATACGAATTCTGACTCTGCTTTACTTCCAGTCCTGCTGCCAGACTACAGGAAGAGCGCATCATGCATGAAGCCAAACTTGCCAAGATGGAGGCTGAAATGAAAATGGTGTTCCAACAAAAGGTGCAGGAGAAGGAAGCGAAGCTTAAGCAATCCGAGGAGGAGCTCTATGCTCGTCATAAAGAGATGAGAGATGCCCTTGAGAAGCAGCGTGCTGATCTTGAAGAAAAGAAGAGGAGGCTCGAAAGCGGTCGGCCATTGACGCCCGAGAAGGGATCTGTAAGCCTTCTAATCTTCACCTTCACCTTGACGATTACCGACAATTTGTCCGACAGACTCAGAGGAAGAAAGGCTTCCTCCGCACGTGAAGTGATAGCCGCTTGACCTGCGCCTCGTCCTTCTTTTCTCCGTGGACCTTTAGGGTTGACATTTCATGTGCACCTATTTCGCGAGGCTGTTGTCTTCATTGTATATCATTGGCTATATTATACTTTCTGTCCACCTTGTCTTGATTCCCCGTGAACAATATCACGTTCGTTATTATGGATATCCCACTTTTTTTCTATCCCCTTTTTTAGTACTTTCCTCCGATTATTTTTTGTCACTGGAGTTGTCATAGGTTGGGTCCTAGTGATGACAATATACCATGGTCTGTGACGCGGGATCAGGGGATCCTGATGTGATCGATAGCGTGGCCTAACAGGCGTACACAGTAATGACACAGCAATGGCTTTGTATTATCTCATCTTTTACCTCTACTTTTGTCATGGCTGATGTTCAGGCAGTGATATCTGCGTTACAAATCTTCAATGGTGCACCTGACAAAGCCTCACTGGAAGCGGCAAGCACCTGGCTCCAGGATTTCCAGCATTCTGTAAATTATCTCTCGCCTTGGACAAATCACGACCAACTCGTCTGACTGTCTCAACACACTCTCTCTGTACCAGTCTGAGGCATGGGCGACCTGCAATGTCCTCCTCCTCTCACCTGACACTCCAGATCCAGTCAAGCTATTCGCCGCTCAAACCTTCCGCGCTAAGGTCCGTCGTTACCACTTTTGTCAAGGGGAGCTGCCGATCTTGATAGACGATATCTACTTGACGATTCAAACCTAATAGGTGATTTATGACCTTGACCAGGTTGCTTCACTGGAGCTATTTGTATTGCGTGACACGCTCGTACACGCTTTGCAGATGTATCGTTCTGGGCCCCGCGTTGTTATCGTGCAGTTATGCTTAAGTCTCGCTTGTTTGGCATTGCAGCTTCCGACTTGGGAAAATCCTGTACAAGATATGATCGATACGTTCGGGAGTGATCCAGCCGCAGTGCCAGTATTGCTGCAGTTTTTGACGTTGCTCCCCGAAGAAATAGATTCAAATACGAGAATCCCTGTTACGGTGAGATCAAGGCTATCCGAAAGAATTGTTGCTAAAATTCAAGATCTGTACGACTATCTATTAAGGATGATGAATACCGTGACAGAGCTGGACTAATTCTGACCCAAAATGCATTCAAAGTAATGAGCACACTGTCAATGTATATTGAAGCTCCTGGTATGTCACTGCACCCTTGCATCTACCTCATCATTGATGACGTGACACCCAGGGGTGACAAATACCATTAAGAAACAGTTGTTCGATTGCGCCAAAAGCTGGTTAAATGCGGGAGAATTTTCTCCACATAGCCTTGTCAACACTTCTCTCATCAAATCAGCCTTCGAAGCACTAGATGTTGAAGAACTTTTTGATTCTGCCATTGAGGTTTTGTGCGAGCTCATTCATGAAACTCAGGAAATCCATGAGAATATCGAAATCATTGGTGTCCTTTTGCCTCAAATCATTAATCTCAAGCCAAGAATCAAAAGGGACTGGGGTGATGAGGAGACAATCAGAGGATATGCACGTTTATTCTCGGAGGCAGGCGAAACGTATAGGATGTTGCTTGTGGAC